>CAJIAU010000139.1_pt1 | contig 15638 bp, 12 predicted proteins | sample 9199171 | NCBI WGS metagenome assembly CAJIAU01 (sample SAMEA7708280, study PRJEB35096) | sediment metagenome | biome: marine neritic benthic zone biome [ENVO:01000025]; feature: sediment [ENVO:00002007]; material: shallow marine sediment [ENVO:03000034] sea grass bed [ENVO_01000059] ...
CACCTGGCGGATCACCTATGCCGGCAATACCCTGGATCACAGTTTCCATGTCGGGGCAGGCCCTGATCCCGCGCCTGAAGCGGTGCCGGCCAATAACGCCTTTACCGGCCTCTGGTACGATCCTGCATTCGATGGCGAGGGTTTCAACATTGTCACCACTGACGGCGGAACCATCGTCTATTTCTACGGAAGCGATGACCGAGGCAACCGGCTCTGGCTGATCTCGGACCTGATTCCGGGCGAGATCAGGACTGGAGTGCCCGTCACGGTGTCGATGTACGAATCAACCGGCGGCATTTTTCCAACCCCTGTCGCCAGCGCCCGCGGCCTTTCGCAGTGGGGAACGCTGAGCCTGTTGTTCAGTGCCTGCAACGCCGGGCAGTCCACCCTGCAGGGCGCTGACGGCACCAAGAATTCCCAGATTACCAAGCTGGCGGGGGTCGCCGGCGCGGCCTGTGTCGAGGGCGAAGTGCCTGCGGATGCACCCTGGGCGGGGCTCTGGTATGACCCGTCAAAAGACGGTGAAGGTTACAACCTGATCGTCGCACCGATCGGAAGGATTCTCTATTTCTATGGCTTCAAGACCAGCGGATTGAGGCTCTGGCTCGTCAGTGAGCTGATTGCCGATACCTTGAGCGTCGGCCAGACCGTAGTCATCAAGATGTACGAATCCACTGAAGGCACTTTTAACAATCCCGTCCCCAGCGGTGACGCACTGGTGGAGTGGGGCACGGGCGAAATCACGGTGATCGACTGCAACACCGTGACCATCGTGGTGACTGGAACCGACGGCAACAAAACCAGCAACACCGTGCGCCTGGCCGGGATCATCGGCGCCACTTGCACACTGTAGGGAGCAGGGAAGCGAGAATCCGTTATTGCTTGTAAACGATGCCGTCTTTCATGACGAAGGATATTTCGCTCAACAGCGAGATATCCTCCAACGGGTTGCCTTCCACGGCGACGATGTCGGCCAGTTTGCCTGCGCTGAGGCTGCCCAGCTGATTCTCCATGCCGATCAGCCTGGAGGCGGTCACGGTCGCAGACTGGATGGCTTCCATTTCAGGCATGCCGCCTTCGACCATGTAGCCGAATTCCAGCGCATTCGTGCCATGCGGGGAAACGCCCGCATCGGTGCCGAATGCGATGGTGACGCCGTTGGCATAAGCTTTCGCAAAAGTTTCCTGGATCTGCGGTCCGACCAGGGCTGCCTTGGGGCGGACTACCGGAGGAAGGTAGTCGTCTTCCTGCGATTTCTCGGCAACGAACTTGCCGGCTGAGATCGTGGCCACGTAGTAGGTGCCCTGCTTTTTCATCAGGCTCATCACCTCGTCATCCATGAACGTCCCGTGTTCGATCGAAGTGACGCCGGCCTGCACGGCCCGTTTCATGCCTTCCGTCCCGTGGGCGTGTGCCGCCACGGTCATGCCGTAGTCATTTGCGGCCTGCACCAGGGCATCGAGTTCATCGGACATGAACTGGGGGTTCTGGCCGCTCTTGGCGAGGCTCAGCACCCCCCCGGTAGCTGTAATCTTGATCATATCAGCGCCATCCTTGTAGCGCTGCCGCACGGCCTGGCGGACTTCCTCAGGGCTGTTGACCACTCCATCCGCAGGGCCGGGGTCCCCCATCATGTCCTTGCGGAAGCCATTGGTGGGGTCGCCGTGGCCACCGGTGGTCGCAATGGTCTTGGCGGCGGTGAAAATCCGCGGCCCGGTTGCAACCCCTTCGCTGATCGCATCGCGAAGCGCCACGGTCACGTTGTAGGAATCACCCAGGTTACGCACCGTGGTGAACCCCGCCTGTAGAGTGATGTTTGCATAATGGCTGGCCAGCAGGGCCTGGTCGGCTTCGTTGTTCTGGAACCGCTTGATATACCCGTTGCGGGACATCTGGCCGGACAGGTGAACGTGCATATCCATCAGACCGGGCAGGCAGGTATCAAGTTGTATGCGATCGGCATCGCTACCGGCAGTAACGCTTTTTCCCACGGCGGTAATCCGGTTGTCCTCAATCAGAACCTGCTGGTTTTCCAGCAGACGCCCCCGTTCCACGTCAATCAGGCGGGCGCATTCCAGCACCGTGCTTTCGGCCTGGGCCGAGGAACAGGCAGACAGCAGGAACAGCAGTACGAAAAGGCGTTTCATTCAGAACTCCGTTGAATCAGCTAACGAGCAATTGGCCGAGGCGGCCGGTAAGGATGGCGAGGTAGTTTCCCAGTGCATAACCGATCATGGCCATCAGGATGGAAGCCGGCACCAGCGATTCCCGGTGGTGGGCTGCAACGATGGGCGCCGATGCGGCGCCGCCGATATTGGCGGCTGACGCAATCGCCAGCGTGTGCACATCTACGCGGAACAGCCAGGCGCCGGCCAGGATGAAAATACCGTGGATTGATATCCACACGTAGGCCATCAGCACAAATGCACCCATGGTTTCCAGGCTGGCGTTGCTGAGGTCCATGGTTGCGCCGATCCTGGCCACGTAAACGTAAATGATGGCCATCGCAATGGGGTGGGCGGCCGGCAGGTTTCTGGCCGGCGTGGCGGATGCTACAAGTGCCAGCGTGGTCACCAGGAGGATCAGCCAGGTGCTGGCGCTGATGACTGTTGCACCGCCGATAACCACAGGTGGCAGCACGTGGGATAGCTCCAGTGAAATCCATGTAAAGCTCAGTGCGATCAGCGCCAGGTACAGCAGCTGAATCATTTTTGGCGGTTGTTCGTTTTCCTTGTGTGCCGCGGCAGCCTGGTCCATCAGTTCCAGGCGGTTGGCAGGCACACGCATCCAGCGGTTGAATTTATCGGCGAATGCGCGGGAGCCCAGCAGCAGGGGCAGCCAGATCAGGTAGACCATCTGGTCAGCGGCAGCGGCCATGGTCATGTGTTCGCCGGTCCCATCCAGCGCGGCATGGGCGGCCGTCATGTTGCCGGTGCCGCCAATCCAGCTCCCTGACAGTGTGCCAAAGGCTTTCCAGCTGTCCTCGGGCAGTGGGAACTTCAATGCGAAACCTTCAGGTGTCACGATGGCCTGCCCGAGGGCATATGCCAGGAACCCGCCCAGCACAACACCAACCGTGCCGATCAACATGACGAATACACCTTTGCCCATGATGCGCACGGCCCCGATGACATCGACCTTTATCAGCATCAGGCATATGAATATCGGCAGCCCGTACTGCCTGAGGAAATCATAGGCGGCGTTGTCGTAGGGAATGAGACCGGTGTTGGACAAAACCACGGGTGTCGCGTAAATGAAAATCAATGGCGGCAGATAGTCAAAAATTTTCCATCCGCTCTTTTTTTCCAGCCAGAACCAGAAGCTGACTACAGCTACCAAAACGGCCATAACGCCTACCGGCGAGTCTATCAATGTGCTGTTCATTCGGTCATTCGTCCCCGTAACTGGTGCAACAGCTTACAGGCCAATTCAAGCGAGTCCAAGAACCGTGGCGTAGCACGGCTGACCGAATCAGCCGGTAACAGGAACAGCGCCTGCTGATTGACCGCCTTCATGGACGGCCAATCCTGCCATGCATCCAGCGGGTTGGGAGTATTTTCCTGCCACGGTGCGAACAGGGCGTCCGGGTCAGCGACAATCACGGATTCGTAGCTGACCTGGAAAGCCAGTCCAGGTTCGTGACTGAATATGTTCCTGCCGCCGCAACGTTCAAGGCCCTTGCTGATCAAGTGGTTTCCATTGATCGTGAACAGGGGCCTGGTTCCTATCTGGTAAAAATACGGCAGTGATTCCACGCCTTCGTACTGACCGGCAAGTGCGGTCAGCCGCTGGCGGATTTCCCTGCTTGCCGACCGGGCTGGCTCCGCTTGTCCGGTCAGCTGTCCCAGGGAATCCAGTACATCTGCGATTTCGTCGGGTTCGTCGATTTCGACGGACCATACTGCCAGGCCAAGCGTGCGTAACTGCGTGACTGCAGCCCGCGGGTTTCCGGAATCCCAGGCAATGACCAGGTCGGGGCGCAGTGCGATGATTCGCTCGATGTCGATGCGAAAGGCGTCGCCGATGCGCGGAACATCGTTTGCAGGTTCAGGGTAATTACTGTATTCGACCGTGGCGATCAGCCGGTCGCCAGCGCCTGCTGCATAGACAATCTCGGTCAGGTGCGGTGACAGGGTGATGATGCGGCTCGCATTACCCTCGAAATGGAACACCGATCCGTCAGCCTGCAGTAACGTGAGTTCGTCTGCCACGATGACGTTGGCCGAAACGGTCCAGACCAGTATGCAAATGCAGAGCTGGCGCAATTTAACAGTTCGCAGAATCAGACGATTACGCCAATCAGCAACAACAGGGCCAACACGGTCAGCCAGACACCGAGAATCCTCCAGGTCAGATCCATGGCCTGTTGCATACAGATCATGGGCCCTTCGATCTGGTCGGCGTAGCCGTCCCGCGCAGCGTGGCCGGTCAGTACGATGCACCGTGCGCTGGCCAGCAGGAACCCGTTATCTCCTTCGAACAAGCCGTGCCCCTGCTCATCGTGGTATTGCTTCCAGGCGGAGAACACCGAATCGAAATCAGTGGCGATGGCCAGCGACAGGGTCATGAGCTGGGCTGCAGGCCAGTCCATGATCTGTTGCAGGCGCATGAACAGACCCATTTGCTCGTCAGTCAGGTTGTGGTCCTCGCGTACCAGCCAGTCCACGATCCGGTAAAGGAAAGCGCCAATGATTCCCAGCACCGCAAACCAGAAAATGATGCCGAACCAGCGGCGCAGAGCTTCGCGGAACACCGATTCCACTGCTGCGCCCCGGGTTTCATCGGGATCCTCGGGGACTGGCCTGCGAAACAGTTTCTCAAGTGACGCGTTGCGCTCTTCGTCGGTGTCGGCTTCGACGATTTCGGCAACATCTGTATCCAGATCTCTCGGCCCGAAAGTGTAGATCAGTACGACCAGGGCAAGCAGAAAAGCACCTGTCGATCCAAGCGCAGATACCAGCACCTGGTTCAACATCAGCAGGACCAGGAGCGGAACAGCGGCAATCACCAGGAATCCCAGTGCATCCTGCCATAGCGGCAGCTTGCCAAAGGCATCGTTGCTGAAATCCACCCAGGTGGTCAGCCATTGCCTTTTACGAAAGCGGCCGAGCTCACGAATGAAGTGACAAAGTCCGAATGCTAACAGGATCTCGATGATGGTCATTGGGCTATTTTATTCCTTTGCGGCTCACCCAGCTACCTGCATGGCGCACCCGGTTGCCCAGGTCTTCGCCGCACTGCTGCCGATACCAGTCGGCGATAAGCTGGAAAGCGATTGAAACGGGCGGTGGAAGACGCACATCATCGCGGCTGATCGCCGCATTGAGCTGGTCCACGGTAAACCAGCGGACTTCTTCCATTTCGTCGGTCGAACCACAGTCCCGGTTCACCGATTCAGCGTGAAATCCACACATTGCCGAAGCGGGGAATGGCCAGGGTTGGGATGAAACATATCGAATATCTTTCAGTTTCACTTGCGCTTCTTCATACACTTCCCTGACCAGTGCGTCTTCCAGGCTCTCACCGGGTTCGACGAATCCCGCAAGGGTGGAAAATCTCTTTTCAGGCCAGTTGGAGTTTCTACCCAGCAGGCAGGCGTTTTCGTTGGTTACCAGCACTATGATCGCGGGGTCGATACGCGGGAATGATTCCCGTCCGCATTCCTCGTTGTTGCAGACCAGTTTGTGGCCCGATGACTCGAGGTGATTGGCGTGACCACAGATTCCGCAAAACGCATGGCGGTACTGCCAGTAATGCAGTGCTTTCGCATAAGCCAGCACGCCTGCATGCTTGGCGTCCATGTCAACCGATGCCAGCCGCAGGTCGATGAACCGGGCCGCCGGCCGGGCCGCCAGTATTTCTTCCTGTTGCCTGTCGTTGACCGTCAGTGCAAAAAAGTACCGCTTACCGTCCGTGCCGAGCAGGGTCGGTGCCTGGATCGAATCCGGATGTTCTATATCCCCTGGTTTCAAATATACGGCGACCTGTCCTTCCGCGCCGTCGGCCAGCAGGTTCCGGTTCCGCCACAGCGGAACGAAGCGTGCAGCATCGGAGCGAAGGGCACCCTCCACCCATTCGGAGTCGTCACGGTATTCGACCAGCCGGTCAAGTCGGACAGAAGCAAAGACGTTTCGCCTGGATCGGGTGATCCGGTCAATGCTCAGGTCAGGCCGGTTCACCTTTCAGACAGAGAAGGAAGATCCGCAGCCACAGGTTGTGCTGGCGTTCGGATTCCGGATAACGAATTGCGCGCCTTGCAGGCTCTCGGAGTAGTCGACCTCAGCGCCCATCAGGTACTGGAAGCTGAGCGGATCGACCAGCAGGGTGACACCGTCATTTTCAACGGCGATATCATCTTCGGCCTGTTCTTCGTCAAACGAGAAACCGTACTGGAAGCCTGAGCACCCGCCGCCGGAGATATAGACACGAAGTTTAAGCTCTGGATTGCGTTCTTCCAGGATCAATTCCTGCACTTTGCGCGCGGCCGCATCCGTGAACACGATGCCGGGCATTGCGTTGTCATTGTTGGTCGAAATGTCAATCAGAGTATCCATACCACTCACTATGGTGTTAATTCCATCTGAAATCAATTGCCCATGAGGTTGGCCCAGTCAAAATTCCGGACCACCGGCTTGCGCTGGTTTTTTGATTCCAGCGTCAATGACAGGCGCAAAGGGTCGAATCCGTTCGGCAGTGTCAGGTAACCCTCAAGTTGCTGAAAGTACTTGAACCGATAGGCGGGCTCCGGCGTCTCGCCGTCACTGATTTGGGCCCAGCGGAGTTTCACCGGGCGGTTGTCAAGCGTCCCTTCTATATCGATCCGGACCCGTCCGCTGATCATCGATGCTCGCTGGATGTTCTGGGTGAGGGTCAGGATGAACCGGAACACCTGCCCGGACTCCGTTGGCACGATTTCTGCGCGGTACACGTCCAGCCCAGACTGTGCCCCGCCGGAACCAGCCAGGCGGCGGTAAAAATCGAGCTCGGACTGCAGGCGGCTCAATTCAGCCTGGCGCTCGCTTTCGGTCTCCCTCAGGATGCGATTGGCGTGGCGCAAAACTTCGGCCTCTCTTTCCACGACGACCTGCCGTGCCTGTAACCTGGTCATCCGTTGTTTGATGATCACCAGTTCGCCGGAGACGAAGTCCAGGTCCTGTTGCAGTTCAGCGGATTCCGGGGAGAACCTGGTCGTGGCCAGTTGCCAGATGACGAACAGCAACACCCCCGAAACAGCCAATGTCACCAGCATCGCTTCGGGAAATCCACGAATTTTCTTGAAGGGTCTTCGCATTTGACAAAAAAGCGGCCGAAGCCGCTTATTCCCTGCACGTTCTGATTGTTATTCGAAGATTATTTTTGTCGTTGTCTAGCAAGTCCCCAGAACTGAACAAGTTTATACATTGTCCAGGGGGACTCCGTCAAGAAGTAGTTACATTTTTGTAACTTTTGAACACATCGAGCCAGTTTCTTTCGTCATCCGCAATCACCAGGAATTCGGGATTCAGCAGAGACTTCTTCGTATTGTAACGAAGCGGTTTTCCTTCAAGGGTGACAATTTTACCGCCGGCGGCCATGACAACCGCATGGGCGGCAGCTGTGTCCCATTCTGAGGTTGGGCCAAGGCGCGGATAAAAATCTGCTTTTCCTTCCGCCACCAGGCAGAACTTCAGTGAACTGCCCATACTGACCAGTTCGTAACTGCCCAGCTTTGCAAGGTACTCGAGCAAGCGGGGATTGGCATGTGAGCGGCTGCCAACGACCACCACCGGGTCTGCGCAGGGCGTACGGATGCTGATGTGTTTCATACTTCCGTCTGCTTCGTGCTTGCTGGCCCACTTGCCCACCAGGCCGGTGTAAGTCACGCCGGTTACCGGGACATGGACAACGCCAAGCACCGGTTGGTGAAACCGGATCAGGGCTATGTTTACTGTGAACTCGCCGTTGCGGTTGATGAATTCCTTGGTGCCATCGAGCGGGTCGACCAGCCAGTACTGGAACCAGTCCGCCCGCGTGTCGTAATCCATGTCTGAAGATTCTTCCGAAAGGACTGGAATGTCGGGTGTGAGGTGAGCCAGTGCGTCGCAGATGATGCGGTGGCTGGCGAGGTCCGCCTGGGTCAGGGGCGACTGGTCTTCCTTGTGGGCGACTTCGAAGTCCTTGCTGTAAACATCGAGAATCGCTTTCCCTGCATCCACCGCAATTTCCGCGATGGCTTCGGCAAAAACGCCGAGATCACTTTCCGTCATGTTCGTTCTCCTTCCTTAGATAATCCCTCGCGATATACAGGGCGGCGATGGTTCGGCCCTCGGTACAGTCGGGCCGGGCGATAAGCGAGTGCAGATCTTCGATCGGCCAGGGCACCACTTCGAGTTCTTCAGGTTCGTCGCCTTCCAGCTTCTCCGGGTACAAGTCGCGTGCCAGCACGATATGCGTGATATGGGTCATGTAGCCTGGGGCCAGGCTCAGCTGCGTGAGTTCTTCCAGGCGACGGGCTCCGTAACCGATTTCTTCCTTCATTTCGCGCTGGGCGGCATCGATTATGGTTTCGTTCTTTTCCAGGCGGCCTTTTGGCAGGCCGACTTCGTAGTGATGCAACCCGGCGGCGTATTCACGCGCCAGCAGCACGGTTCCCTGATCCAGCATGGGAACGATGATCACGGCACCCAATCCATGAGTCTTCATCCGGAAGTAATCACGGCGCTGGCCATTTGAAAATTCCAGGTCCAGCCGCTCCACCCGGTACATTCTTTTGTCGGTGCAATCCTCGCGGGCGTGGATGTGCGGCAGTTTTTTGTCAGTCATCGTTGAGCATATCCAACAGCCGGGAATGCAGTGCCGGATTCGCGGCGAGTACCGAAGTCGTGTCCAGGCCAGGGGGATTACCCTGCAAATCGGTAAATACACCGCCAGCCTCTTTCACAATGACGCTCAGTGCAGCGATGTCCAGGATGTTCACGTCTGATTCGATCACGGCATCCAGCTGCCCTGCCGCAAGGCGGTGGTAGTGATAGTAATCGCCATAGCCCCTGGTGCGGTTGGCATTGGCGAAAATGCGCCCCAATTGAATCCATTGAGGGGACCGGGCCATGCTTTGCAGGTTCCCGGTGGAGATGGAGGCGTCCTGCACGGCGGCGGTCGTGCTGACGCGGATAGCGACATCGTCCAGCATGGCACCCGAGTCTCGGGTCGCCCAGGCCACTTCACCCGCGGCAGGCGCCGAGGAAACGCCCAGCACCAGCTGGCCCTGATGCATCAGCGCAATCTGGGTTGAGAACATGCCGTAGCCCCCGACAAAGCTCTTGGTTCCGTCGATGGGATCAACCAGCCAGAGGTATTCCGCGTCTTCCTGCTCCTTGCCGCCTTCTTCTCCAAAAAAGCCGTGATCCGGAAATGCTCCCAGCAGGATTTCCCGGATGATTTCTTCCGCTCTCCGGTCAGCAACGGTTACGGGTGTCTGGTCAGCCTTCAATTCAACCTCGAATTCGCCGCGGTAGTACCGCAGAATCTCACCTGCTGCCGCACGGGCGGCTTCCAGTGCCGATTTCAGGTAGGAATGCATCATGTTTTGCAGCTTTACCAAAGATAGGGAATGATAACAAAGTGCGACTACATCGTGTTTACACCAAGCAGGAACTGCAGCCGGGCCAGGAAGTGTCCATACGGGACCGTTCCGCCCATTACCTGACCCGGGTTCTGCGAATTTCGGCCGGTCAGCCCATCTGCCTGTTCAACGGCGATGGGCACGACTATGCCGCCGAGATCGTCAGGCCGGGAAAAACACGGGTGATTATCCATGTAAAAGCCAGGTTGCCGGCCGTGCGTGAATCGAAACTGCGCATCACGGTGGTCCAGGCCATCAGCAGAGGGGAGCGCATGGACCAGACATTGCAGAAATGCACCGAACTGGGCGCACAGGAATTCCAGCCAATGTTCAGCGAACGGGTCGAAGTGAAGCTGCGTCCCGAGAAGCTGGAACAGCGGATGAAGCACTGGCAGGGGGTAGTGGCTTCGGCCTGTGAACAGAGCGGCCGGGCAATCGTTCCGCAAGTCTTGAAACCATTGGATTTTGGAGAATGGCTCTACCAGTCCGGGCCTGGTTTCAGGTTGGTGCTCGCCCCGGACGCCGAGCGTTCGCTGGTGAGTATGGATCTTCCTGGCCGGCTTGAATTAGCCGTGGGGCCGGAAGGGGGGTTCAGCGATGTCGAGCTGGATTTGATGGCCGGCCGGTCAGTGCAACCGGTCAGTCTTGGCCCAAGGGTTTTGAGAACCGAAACTGCCGCGCCTGCAGCAGTAGCCGTGTTACAGGCTTTGGCTGGCGATTTCGCCTAGCTGTCCAGCTGGGTAATGGGAAGCGCGCCAAAGGTGGCGTGCGTTACCAGGTGGGTCAACCTGCCGAGATCGGGAATGATGGCGTCCTGTTCTTCGATGGTGACCTGGCTGAAGGCACCCAGGGATTTTTTCTCGTCACCAATCTCTTCCAGGTTGGATTCCTTGACGACGACTGGTCTGGGTAAATCTCCAAGTAATAGTCCAAGGTAGGGCACCCTGGCTGAATTGGAAAGCGATTTCAGGATCATGATTTTTGAATCGGCAGGCACCTTTCCTGCGTCGGTACCGTTAATGAGGTCACTGAAGCTGAATACCGGTACCTGGCGGCTTTCCCACTCAACCTGGCCCAGCAACCAGCCCGGTGCGGATTCCATCGGCGCCGGCTGAGTGAAATCTATGACTTCGGCCATCGTGCTGGTGGGGAGCAGCAATGTTTCAGGATTGATTGGAATCAGCATGCAATGGACTTCCTTGCCTTTGCCGGCCCTGCGCAGGACTTTTCGGGGCCCCACTTTCTTCCTTCCTTTGAATTGCCTGCTCATATCAATCCGACCTTCTCGGTACCAGTTCCATGTCCAGCATTTCGCTGACTTTTTCCACCAGCTCCGTTTCCTGGTAAGGTTTCGTCAGGTAGGCGTTGGCCCCTGCCTTCCTGGCCTTGCGCCTGTGTTTCTGGCCGGCGCGTGATGTGATCATGACAACAGGTACGTGGCGCAAACGGGAATCCGCCCGTACATGTTCCAACAGTTCGTAGCCGTCCATCCGTGGCATTTCGATATCCAGCAGCATCAAGTCCGGCACGTGATCGTGCAGTTGCTCGATGGCGTCCACCCCGTCCTGCGCTGTCATGACTTCTATCGAGTGGTTATCCAGTACACGAGAAGTCACTTTGCGCATGGTAATTGAATCGTCGACCACCATGACGAGAGGCTGTCGGCTGGTCTCCCTTGTCTCAGGCTCGATTTCAATGGGCTGTTCCGCCCGCTCCATGCCCTTGCGGATCAGTGGCCCCATGTCAAGGACGATCATGACCTGGCCATCAGCGGCGATGGTGCCGCCGAGAATTCCGGGAATGCTGCTGATCTGTGGACCTATCGGCTTGATGACCACTTCCTGGTGACCTTGCAGCCCGGCAACGCGGAATGCTGCCTGGCGGTCCCCGGCGCGGATCATCAACAGGGAGACATTGTCGCTATCTAGCGGCAGGGGCGGCGCTCCCAGCAGGGGCTCCAGTTCGAGCAGCGGGAATTCTTCACCGGCAAATTCACACACCGGTGATTCGCTCTTCAGCAACGCGCCATATTCAGAAGGGGTCATCCTGGAAACGCCTGCAACACTGTTCAGCGGAATCTGGAAGGGTCTGTCACCGACGTTGACTCCAATCGCCTGCATTACAGCAAGGCTGAACGGAATCCTGATCGTAAAGCGGGTGCCTTTACCTTCCTCGGTCTCGATTTCCATCGACCCGCCGATCTGCTTGATCTCGCTGTTGACCACATCCATGCCCACGCCGCGTCCGGCCAGGCCGGTAACCGTATCGGAGGTCGAGAATCCGCTTTCCCGGATGAACTGAACCAGCTGTTGGGGCTCAAAGTGGTCATCCTTGCTCATCAGGCCGCGTTCAATGGCGCGTTTGCGCACGGCGTCCAGGTTGACTCCTGAACCGTCGTCTTCCACCCGGATCACGAATTCAGTGGCTTCCGCCTCTACGGTTACCGTGATACTTCCTTCTTCCGGCTTGTCCGCCTTGCGTCTGATTTTGGGTGGCTCGATGCCGTGGGCGATCGCGTTGCGCAGCATATGTTCCAGCGGCGCCGTGATCCGCTCAAGAACATTGCGGTCCAGCTGATCGCTGGAACCGGCCATTCGGAGTTGCAGCCGCGCCTGTTTGCCGGTTTCTGCAGCGGCAGCACGGACAATCCTGCGCAAGCGCGGGGCTGCGCTGCCAAATGGGGTCATGCGGGTTTGCATGAGACCTTCCTGCAGGTCCGAGCTGACACGGGACTGCTGAGTCAGCAGGCTTTCGGCCTGGCGGACGGAATCGTCCAGCATTTCATGCAGGTTGAGCAGGTCACTGACCGATTCGGAAAGCGCCCTGGACAACTGCTGCATGTTGGAGAAACGGTCCAGTTCAAGGGGGTCGAAATCGGTTGCTTCTTTACTCGAGGCCTTCTGGTAGCGGGACAACATCTGAGCCTCGCTCTCGATGTCCATCTTGCGCAGCTGTTCCTTGAGCCGCTGAACAGTGCCGTCAACGTCCTTCAGGTTGTGGCGCACATGTCCCAGTTGTTGTTCGAGCCGCGAGCGGTAAATGCTGATTTCGCCTGAGTAGTTGACCAGTTTGTCCATCAGGTCGGCGCCGACACGTATCTGGGCGCCCGGGGCCGCATCGTCCGCCTGGGTGGCCGGGCGGTCCTTGATTTCCCTGAACTCGCGCGCTGGTTCCTTGCGCAGAGCCGGCTTGCGTGCAGCCCTTTTCGCCTTCGCCGGTTTGGCAGCCTTTCTGGCTTTCTTTTCAGGTTGTGCAGGTCTGTCGGCCCGGATTTCTGCCGCGTCCTTTTCTGCAGGGGCATCCTCTGACACCTCTGCGGCGTCGGAAAAGGTTTCGGTCAATTCGGTGAATTCCGGGGATTCTTCCTGTTGCGGCATGCGCAGAGCGCTGACCCGCTTGTCGAAGCGCTCCAGCGCGTCGCCTGTCTGTGGCATCCTGCCGGATTGGAGCTCCTCCACCCAGATATTGAGGCAATCGCAGCCTTCTTCCAGCGCCTGGGCACAAGCGACCGTGGCTTCCAAACGACTGGAGGCGATGTGTTCAAGCAGGGTTTCCATTGAGTGGCTGAGGTTGCCGAGCCCCTCCAGCCCCGCCATACGCGCACCACCCTTGAACGTGTGAATCTCGCGTTGCAGATTCTGCACCAGTTTGCGGTCGGTGAGCTTGTCACGCCAGGTGTTCAACAACGTATCGCAACGTTCCAGAACCTCGACAGCTTCTTCGAGGAAGATGGAAATGATGCTTCCTTCTTCAATTTCGATCCTGTCTGAAGCAGCCGGTTCCACGGGTGTTTCTGCAGGTTTTTCTTCGATTTCAGGTATTGCTTCAGTTACGGGTTGCTCAACAGGGGCTTCTGTCTCGGCGGGTGTTGCAGGAATAGAGGCTTCAATGTCTGAAAGTGCTGCAATGTCGGCCAGCAGTTGCTCATCGGTAAGCGGATAACTGGTAGTGACTCCATCCTCGAGAACGGACAGCCTCTGGTAGAAACGGTGGAGGCAGACCTGCAGCGTCGTGATCGCTGCGGAATTTACCGGGAGATCCTTTTTCTGCAGGTCTTCCAGGTAGTGTTCCAGCGCACGAGCAATGTCCGCTTCCTTTCCCACCGGCGCCATTGCAAACGTACCGGCAAGAGTGTGAGCCGCCCTGACTATGCCGGTTTCGACCGGTTGGTCCGCACCTGAATTCAGGCCATCGACAAGGGTCAGGAGCGTGTTTAGATGCTCCTGGATTTCCGCTTTCATTACCTGCTGCAGACCAGCTTCGACAGAATCAGCTGGTGTTGGTGCGTCGACTTCGACAGGCGTGTCTGCCTTTTCCGGTTCCGGCAGGGGTGCTGCAAGCGGTTCTTCCATGGCCCGGGTCAGCAGAGACTGCGGTAAGCTGTCCTGCAGCTTCTGAATATCCGGTTGATTGCCATCGGTCAATAGTCGTGCAAAGATGCCGAGGCTATTGATGGCTTTCTCATCGAGATCACTTTCTTCGCCCAGCAGCCTGGCGCGGATGTCGTCCAGCGCGGCAACGGCCAGCCTCAGGGTGACCCCTATCGCCTGGCTGAAGCTGACCTTGTTCTCAATCAGCTTGTTCAGTAGCTCCTCGATTCGCCATGAAAAATCACCGACTTCACCGGCGCCGACCATGCGTCCGCTGCCCTTGAGGGTGTGGAATCCCCGCCTGAGTTCAGCAGCCGCTTTGGCGTCGTCCGTAGTTTCGAGCCAGGCGCCGAGATTGCCGGCGAGCTGACTGCGCACTGAGTCAAATTCTTCGAGGAAGATTCCCAGCATTGCCGGGTCGATGTCCGGGGCGCCGGCTTTGGCGGGTTGTTCAACTTCCCTCGCCTCGTGAACCTTGCTTTCGGGCAGTTTGATGGTCGTGGCAGGAACTTCGTCCCCGCTGGAACTCGCTTCCGCCTGCCCTTCGAGGCGGTTGGCCATGACCTCGAGGTATTTGAAGCTGCCGCCCTGTTCATCCCGGCATCCGGCCAGGTACAGCTCGAGTGCGGCGATGGCATCCGTTATTGCTTCCAGATTGCCCACTTCACCGTCCGTGCCGGCCAATGAAGCGTTGAGCACCCGGATCAGTTTTTCGCTCAGCGCTGCAACTTCCGCCTGTCCCGCGACAGACAGCGCACCGGAAATCTTGACCAGAGGATTTTCAAAGTCCGCTTCGCCGTCACCATCGAGACGTTTCCTGACAGCTTCCTGGACTTCATGCAGGTCACCGACACATTCGTCCAGCATCTTGCTGAGTATCTGTCTGAACTCCTGCGGCGGCAGAGAAATCAGCTTGCTGCTCTTTTCATCCTCAACCGGTTCACCGAGCAGCTGGATATGCGTGTCGAGAACGGCTTCGACTTCGAGCAGCTTCTGGGCCAGTCCCAGCAGAGGTGAGTCGAGATCCATGTTGGTTACGCTGTCGGTTGAGTCCAGCGCAGGCAGCAGCGCCTCGACAGCCTTGGCCGGAACAGGCAGGTTCAGCATTTCGAGCGTATCCGCTAATTGACGCAGCGAGGTTTTGCTCTCGTTGCGCTGCTCCGCATCTACCCGGCCGGTCCGGAGTTCCATGTCGAGGGTGTCCTTGACCTGGGCCAGTTCCTCGCGGACGGCCTCGCCAATGGACTCGAACAGCCCCGCATCCCTGCCGGTAACGGCTCCACGTGCACGCAACAGGGCTTCGCGGTCGGGGATCAGCTCTTCGAGACTGAATCGTTCGCGCAGAAGGTCGGTTGCTTTGCTTCCCGGCCTGGCCTGAGCGGCATAGAACAGCAGGGCTCTTGAAAGGGCCGTTATGGTTTCCGTGGGAGGGCCGCTTTCGCCACCTTCCGTCATTGATTTCAGTGTCAGGTCCAACCGGGCAAACAGGCGTCGCAACGGCAGGTCATTGTCGATGGCGCCCTCGCGCAGGCCCTGCATGGCCAAATCGGCGATCCACCACAGGCGCCGGAGTTCGTTGCGGCCCAGGCGGATATAGAGTGTGCGGCAAACGGCCTGCATCGGTTCGAGCAATGCATCTTTCGACTGCTCTTTGAGCCAGCCCAGCA
>CAJIAU010000127.1_pt1 | contig 15552 bp, 15 predicted proteins | sample 9199171 | NCBI WGS metagenome assembly CAJIAU01 (sample SAMEA7708280, study PRJEB35096) | sediment metagenome | biome: marine neritic benthic zone biome [ENVO:01000025]; feature: sediment [ENVO:00002007]; material: shallow marine sediment [ENVO:03000034] sea grass bed [ENVO_01000059] ...
GGATGAAATCGTGGAGCAGGCCAGGGCCATCGAAGCGGCCGGGGCAACGATCATCAACACCGGGATCGGCTGGCACGAGGCCCGGATTCCGACCATCGCCACGATGGTGCCCAGGGCGGGTTTTTCCTGGGTGACCCGGAAGCTCAAGGGCGAAGTCGGGATTCCGCTGGTGACAACCAACCGGATCAATACGCCCGAAGTGGCGGAAAAAGTATTGGCAGATGGCGATGCGGACATGGTCTCCATGGCGCGGCCGTTGCTGGCCGATGCCGATTTCGTGAACAAGGCTGCCAGCGGCAGGGCTGATGAAATCAACGTTTGCATCGCCTGCAACCAGGCATGCCTCGACCATACCTTCAGCCGGCAGACGGCGTCCTGCCTGCTGAATCCACGGGCCTGCAGGGAAACCGAACTGAACTACACGCCCACCTCCACGAAAAAGAATCTCGCCGTGGTGGGTGCAGGGCCTGCCGGCCTGGCGTTTTCATGCGTCGCTGCAGAGCGTGGCCACCGGGTCACGCTGTTTGATGCGGCAACTGAGATCGGGGGCCAGTTCAACATGGCGAAACGGATACCCGGTAAGGAAGAGTTTTACGAGACGCTCAAATATTATGGCCGGCAACTTGAACTCAAGGGAGTTGATGTCCGGCTGGGGGTTCGCGCCGATGTTGAAAAACTGAACGGTTTCGACGAGGTTGTTCTTGCCACCGGGGTTACACCAAGGACGCCCGACATAGAAGGCATTGATCATGAAAAGGTGCTGAGTTACATCGAAGTTCTCAGGGAAAATGCCGAGGTGGGTAAAAAAGTCGCGGTGATCGGGGCCGGGGGCATCGGCTTCGATGTTTCCGAATTCCTGGGGCATGCTAACCACAACGGGCCCGAGTTCCCAAGCCCCGAGGAGTTCGCCCGCGAATGGGGAATAGACATGAGCCTCGAGGCAAGGGGCGGCGTCAAGGATGTCGTGGCTGACCCGGAACCACTGGCCCGGGAAATCTGGTTGTTGCAGCGCAAGTCCAGCAAGCCGGGTAAAGGTCTGGGCAAGACGACTGGCTGGGTGCACCGGCTCAGCCTCCGGACCCGCGGTGTCAGGATGCTGGCAGGCGTCAGTTACAAGAGAATCGACGAATTCGGACTGCATATCGAGCAGGACGGCAGGGAAGAACTGCTCGAAGTGGACCATGTCATCGTGTGCGCCGGGCAACTGCCTTGCAGGGACCTGCAGCACCCCCTGGAATCTGCCGGTATCCGGGTTCACTTGATCGGGGGCGCCGACGTGGCTGCAGAGCTGGATGCAAAACGGGCCATCAGGCAGGGTTCGGAGCTGGCCGCAGCGATTTAGGTCACCAGGTGTTGAGATGGATTCTGCTCTGCCTGTTTGTAACCCAGCTGTCACTGGCCGGGGTGGCGCGCGCTGACTCCGGCAAAATTTCCGTGGAAGGCCCGGAAGAGCCGGCTGAGAGTGCGGAGAAAGAAGAGGACGGGGACAAAAAGGAGGAGGAAGACCGGTTTCGTCTTCTTCCTATTCCAATTTTCATCACCGAACCGGCCGTTGGCGAGGGCCTGGGTGTAGCACTCGCGTTGTTTCATCCTGTGAAATCCGGCAAGTCCGATGAGACGAGGTTGGCCACGCTCGAATCCATGGCGGATTCCGCGGCGCCGCGAAAAGCGCCGCCGGTAGTGACAGGCGTTGCCGGAGCTTATACGAACAGCGAGTCCTGGTTCGGCGGTATTGGCCACAGCAATAACTGGCGTAACGATTCCATCCGCTACACCGGGTTGCTGGCGGCGGCTGAGATCAACTCCAGCATCTATGTTTTTGGCTTACCGGTCGATTTCAGCATGAAGGCATCGTTCATTTACCAGGAGATGAAATTCAGGGTGGCTGACAGTAACTTCATGCTGGGGTTTGCAGTCAGCTACCTCGATGCAGATAACACCTTCGGTATCGGGTTGCCGGATGAACAGGACGACGACCGGTTTTCCGCGGACTTTCAGAACGTAGGGGTTGCCCTCAAGGCGGCCTATGAAACGCGGGATAACACGATGAATCCCCGCACAGGTCAACTGGTGGATTTGAGCGTCTGGCGATATGACGAAGCCATTGGCGGCGATTACAATTACTGGTCTGCCAAGCTGAAGGCCCTGTCGTTTCACAGTTTTACTGATAAATTCACCCTTGGGCTCCGACTCGATGCTTCGGGCGTGGACGGTCGTGTGCCCTTTTTTGCGGTTCCATTCGTCAAGCTTCGCGGGGTGCCGGCCCTGCGTTACCAGAACAAGATCGCGGGCGCGGTGGAAGTGGAGGCGCGCTACCTGGTGAGGCCGAAATGGGAAATTTCCGCTTTCGGTGGCCTGGGTTACACGAGTGATGATTTTCCGATATACGAGAATCCGGACAGCATCTACAATTTTGGAGTCGGCGCCCGTTACAATATTTTTGAAGCGCACAACGTGTGGGTTGGCCTGGACATCGCTCGTGGTCCGGAGGACTGGAACTACTACATCCAGGTAGGGCACCCCTGGTAAAGGAGGAAACATGACCACTATCCTTGGGATTTCAGGAAGTCTCAGAACAGGCTCCTACAACACGGCACTGTTGAGGGCAGCGCAAGGGATTTTGCCGGGATACATCGAACTGGGTGACATCAGTGACGTACCCTTTTATGACGGCGATGTCGAATCCGAAGGTGTTCCCGATGCGGTTCTGCGTTTACAGAAGCAACTGGCCGGGGCCTCAGGACTGCTGCTGGCTTCGCCGGAATACAACAATTCAGTTCCAGGGGTTCTGAAGAACGCCATAGACTGGCTTTCACGACCTTCCGGCGAGCTGAAAAATGTTTTCAGGGACAAGCCGGTAGCCGTGCTGGGCGCCTCCCCTGGGGGGTTTGGGACCGTTATGGCACAGAGTGCCTGGCTGCCGGTGTTTCGAAGCCTGGGGGCTCGTCAATGGTCGGGAGGGCGTCTCATGGTTTCCGGCGCCGGGCGTCTGTTCGATGATCATGGCGGTCTGACGGATTCCGCGCTGCAGGAACGCCTGGAGCAGTATGTCAGGGGCTTCAGGGCTTTTTGTGAACGTTGAGTTTTATACCTGTGACGTATTTACCCGGCACAGGTTTGGGGGCAACCAGTTGGCAGTGATTCCGGATGCGCGTGGATTGAGTCCGGTGCAAATGCAGCACATTGCCCTGGAGTTCAACTATTCGGAGACGACATTCGTCTTTCCACCGGAACGGGGACACGATCGCAAAGTCAGGATTTTCACTCCGGCCAGGGAGGTGCCGTTCGCTGGTCATCCCAATATCGGTACCGCCTTTGTGCTGGCCAGCAATGGGCTGCTCGGTGATCTTGCGGATACTTCCGTGGTTACTTTCGAAGAGGAGGCCGGGGTCGTGGAGGTCACGATCATCAGAATGGAAAGTGGCCGGTTGTGGTGTGAACTGCTGGCGCCACAATCATTGAACATCGGTAAGGTGGTGATGCCCGAGTTCGCTGCGCCGGCGCTTTCGCTGGATGTTGCAGACATCAGCCTGGGAGTACATCCTCCCTGTGTCGCCGGGGTCGGGTTGCCGTTCCTGGTCGTTGAACTGGCCAGCCAGGACGCGTTGGAAAAAGCCAGTTTCAATACTGCGGTGATGGAGGCGCTCGCCAGGCGAAAAATCCCGCCGGATATTCTGCTCTATGTGAAAGGTTCCGGTGAAGCCGACATTCACGCGCGCATGTTTGCGCCGCTGGACGGTGTGCCCGAGGATCCGGCAACCGGCAGCGCCAACTGTGCCCTGGCGGCCCTGTTGACGCATTACGATCCGGCAAATTCCGGCGAATATTCATGGACCATATCCCAGGGGGTCGAGATGGGGCGCCCCAGCATTCTTTTCGCCCGAACGCAAAAGTCGGGGGGGTCGGTCATCGCCACCCGGATTGGTGGAGATAGCGTGATGGTGAGCAAGGGTGAGTTCTACCTCTCGTAAAGTCAGCCCTGGTTCTTCTTCTTTGGTAATGTCCCCGTTTATCCACCAGAAAATGGCCGCCGGAACGACCAGGCCACCCACGGCAGCGGCGATCAACAGATGGCCACTGGAGGATTCCGGTTTCATGAATTCACGCGTTAAATCAATAACTTCAGCAGATTTTTTAATAATAATTCTTGCTTAGATTCCTGAGATGCAATGTGATAAGGTCTGATTTGAAGAAAAATGAAACACGAAATATAATTCATCTATATCCTTCCTTCAGGACCTATGATGGGCGATTGGACTTTTTTCAGCAACTACGGCCACGTCCTGGTATGCCTGGCCCGTAACCGTGAAGTACGTCTCCGGGATGTCGCCACAGAGGTGGGGATCACGGAACGGGCCGTGCAGAAAATCGTGCGTGATCTCCAGGATGCCGGTTACCTGACGATCTCCAAGCAGGGACGGTGTAACCGGTACCGCATCAACCGGCGCAAGACACTGAGACACAGTCTTGAATCCCATTGCACGGTCGGAAAGTTGTTGACGCTGATCGCAAAGCCTGCGCAAGGCTCGTCCAGGGCGCAGCAGCATCCCGAGGCGGCAGAAACGACTTCTGTAACTGCTGAAACCAAAGAAACCAGGAAGCGGATAGTTGAGCAAACGCCGGAACAACAGCCGGTAAAGGCAGCCGTGAAGAAACAACGCGAACCGGAGGAAAAGGAAAGCAATTCAAAACCGCTGGATACAAGGCATCAGGGAAGCCTGTTCTAGGTATTTCATGGACTGGATGATATACGGCGCCAATGGATACACCGGGAAACTGACTGCCCGGGAAGCCGTACGTCGTGGAATGCGGCCCATTCTGGCGGGCAGGAACGAGGCGGAAATCCAGGACCTGGCTAAAGATCTGGACCTTGAATATCGCGTTTTCGGCCTGGATGAAGCCTCTGCTGCACTGCAATCCATCGACGGTCTCAAGCTGGTTTTGCATTGTGCCGGGCCATTTTCGATAACCAGCGAACCCATGATAGAAGCATGTCTGCGTGCAGGCGCCCATTACCTGGACATCACGGGTGAGATCTCAGTTTTTTCCAGGGCCCACAGTTTCGACGGCAGAGCCAGGAAAGCGGATGTGGTCCTGCTACCCGGCGCAGGTTTCGATGTGGTTCCTTCTGATTGCCTGGCAGCCAGCCTGGTGCAGAAGCTGCCGGCTGCTACCCGGTTGCAACTCGCTTTCGAGGCGGGCGGGGGACCGAGTCCAGGAACAGCAAAAACCAGCGTAGAAGGCCTCGGCAAGGGCGGGTGTATCAGAGAGGATGGCAAACTGAAGAAAGTGCCTCTTGCCTGGAAAACCCGAACCGTGCCATTCGCGCATGCTGACCGGACGGCAGTGACGATCCCATGGGGTGATGTTTATACGGCGTATGTGAGTACCGGTGTTCCTGATATCGAGGTCTACATGGCCATACCCCCTTCGACAATTTCCGGTCTGAAACGCCTTCGTTGGGTTCAGCCGCTATTGAGCCTGGGCGTTGTCCAGTCGTTTATGAAGAAGCGGGTCGATAAGAAAGTGCGTGGGCCTTCGCCGGAAACCCGCCAGTCAAGCGATGCGCAGTTGTGGGGCGAAGCTGTTTCTTCAGACGGGCGGAGCGTTCAGGCGACCATGACCACGCCCAATGGGTATGACCTGACAGTGAGTGCCAGCCTGGGGATTGCCGCGTTCCTGCTGGAAAATGACGTGGAGGGCGGATATTACACGCCGTCGTTGTTGATGGGCGCCGATTTTGCATCGTCTTTGCCCGGGGTGACATTCAGTCTGAAATCCTGACCACAGCTTCACCGCGGGTCATGTCCCTGAGCATCGTTTTGAGTTTTCCGAAACAATCGTCCCGGATTTCAACGCGGATACAGATTCCATTTGTTTCGTGATGTTCAGCCAGTTTGTTGGCTTCACAGGCATCCAGCGCTGAATAGACCTGGCCCGTCCAGCCGAAGCCGGCCTGCACTGTGCACTCGATACTGGGTTGAATCTCCAGTATTCCCGCCAGGTCGATACATTTTGACGCAGTTCCGCCATAGGCACGGACCAGGCCGCCGACTCCCAGCTTGATGCCGCCAAAGTAACGAGTCACGACGATCATCACGTGATCCAGTCCTTTCCCCTCTATGGCGGACAGAATGGGCTTGCCTGCGGTACTGGCAGGTTCGCCATCGTCGTTGAAACGGTACTGGTGATCCAGGCGCCAGGCCCAGCAATTGTGGCTGGCTTGTGGGTCGGCCACCGACTCATAGAACGTCAGTGTTTCAGCTAACCCGTCGACCCTTGCCGCGTGCGCGATGAAACGGCTGCGTTTGATCTCCGCTTCAATGGTGGCCGGGCCGCAAAGGGTCTTCATGCGGCGTTCAGTCCCGCAACTCGGCCGGGAGAGGGTAGTCCGGATAGGCCGCCTGGAATGCCTCGAGTTCGTTGGCCAGCCGTGCCAGCTGGTTCGATGATTTCAGGCCAAGCATCAGGTCGATCCAGTCTTCTGGTGTTCGTGCAACTTCAGCTGCGTCCTGTATTTTTGGCAGGGCAGGCACAGTGGCCATTTCCTCCTCTGCAAACTCTGCTGTTCTCGCGGGTGCTGCCGCCATCGGGGCAGTACGCTGCCTGGCCGAATCATCGCGATCGGTGCTTTCCGACATCAACTGTTTTTCAGCAGTGTCTTTGGTTTCGGGCACGGGGGTTTCGATCTTGAGTTTCGCCCGGTCGGTTTCTCCACCTGTCAGAACAGGTGATTCCTGTTCCTGCTGCACAATCAACCCGAGTGCCAGGATGACGACCGAGGCCGTCGCAAAGGCTCCCATCCAGCGCACTGGAAAACGTGGCAACCATTGCTTGTTACGGCGGGCGAGTTCTCTGCGAGCTGCGTTAAGAACTGCCTGGTTCAGCAGATCAGGCGGTTCTCCACGGTGCTCACGGGACAGCACAGTGCGGATTTCCTCGAGGTCACGTTCGAGTTTATCGTCTGCCTTATGGTTGCCAGGATCAGAAATCATCTGGGGTATCCGTTGAGTCATCCTTTAGCATTTCTTTCAATTTACCAGTCGCGTATCGCAGCCTGCTTTTTGCCGTTTCACGATTGACGCCTGTCACAGTCGCAATTTCTCCAATGTCCAGCCCGCCTTCCAGTTTAAGCAACAGGGCGTCTTTCTGCTCCTCGGGAAGGCGCCCAATCGCATTTCTGAGGCGGTGAGCCCTTGCCTCCATGGCCGCCTGAGAATCCGGGCCGGGTTCTGCAGATTCCAGCATCACTTCCGATATCCCTGACTCCGGCCGCATACGTCTGAAATAGTCCATGACGTGATTGTGCGTGATCCGGTACAGCCATGCCCGGAAAGGGACAGATGGCTTGTGCTGTGCCCGGGCCCTGATCACTTTTTCCCAGGCGCCCTGAAACAGGTCATTGGCTGTTGCAGTATTGCCAGTTTTTCTAAGAACATACCGATAAAGCGCAGGCCGGTGCCGTTCATACAGATGCTCAAAGGCTTCCATACTCCCTCCGGCGAATGCTTTCATCAGTGCTTCATCGCTGCGCTCCCGCATCAGTTGAGACTACCATGCAGTGAAGTGCGAGGCACCCGGTAACGACAGTCTCTATTATCTAAACGCGGTATTCGCCGTAACGGGGTTAAATCCCCATTTTTCGACTCTTTGTGTTGATCGCCGGGAATACCCTTATACTCTGTTGACCAACACCGTCAGGTTGACGGCGACAACTGACGAATTGGAGGCGCCGCTTGAATCTTCTGAAAAACAGGCATGTATTGACCGCAGCGATCGTCACCCCCATTCTGGCGCTGGTCAGTTATTTTGCCGTTGACTTCATCGCAGGTGAAAAACCCCAAGCTGCTGAAAAAGGACAGAGCTATCGGCTGGTGGAAAAGCCCAATTGTCGCTACGACAGTGGCCGATGTGGCCTGAAAAACGGGGCGTTCGAACTTAATCTGATTGTGGAGAACCCGGCCGGTAACCGTCCGGTATTGAAACTGAATTCCGTTTATCCCCTCGATGGCGTGATGGTTGCCATGCTGGAAAAGGAAAATATCGAGGAGGCCCCCAGGGAAATGATACCCCGGGGCGAAGAGGGGCTGGCATGGTCGATCGAACTCGAACCGTTCGATCCGGAGCATGATCGCCTGCGTTTGGCGGCATCTGCCCGGGATTCGCTCTATTTTGGCGATGTCGCTCTCAAGTTCGCAATGCAGGAGCAATAAACTAATGCTTCATTCGCTGCGATTTGTGATCGTGGTCTTATCGACCATTACCTGGTCCACGGCCCATTCGGCCCCGCTGTTTGATGACGACAGCGTACTGGAATTCGAGCTGATCGGCCCGCTGCATTCCCTGATTGAGCCCCGGGAGAAAGGCGACGAAGCGCCTTTCATTCTTAAGCTGAACGGAGAGGAATATCCAGTCAAGGTGCGCCTGCGCGGTCAAAGCAGGCTGCGGGTTTGCAGGTTCCCGCCACTTCGGCTTCGTTTCGTCCCGGGAGATCCGGCACCCCCGCAGTTCGCAGGCATTGAAAAACTCAGGCTGGTTACGCACTGCAACAATAACAGCAAGGGCGACCAGAACGCGCTTGAAGAATATGCGGCTTATCGAATGTTCACACTGCTTACTGAGATCTCGTACCGGGTCAGGCCACTGAGGATTACCTACACGGATACGGACCAGAAGCTTTCCGAGAAAGCTCGCTTGCGTTACGCGTTCGCCATTGAGCCGATGAAAATGCTTGAACAACGGGCAGGTGGCACCGCACTTGAATTGAAGGGTCTGTCGCTTGCGCGCCTCAACCGTGAGCAAGCGGGTCTTGTTTTTGTATACCAGTACATGATCGGTAACACCGACTGGTCATTCGTGATGGCCGAGGAGGACGATGCCTGTTGCCACAACGGCGACTTGCTGGATATCGGTAACAGCATTTATTACGTACCCTACGACTTTGACCTGGCGGGGATTGTCAACGCAAAATACGCCAAACCCGACCCGACGCTTCGGCTGAAGAACGTCCGGCAGCGCAGGTACAGGGGATATTGCATCGAACCCGAATACGTTCGTGCCGCACTTCGACAGGTGAAATCCCGGGAGCCCGATATTCTCCTTACCATTGGCTCCATTCCGGGCCTTTCGGACAGTGACAGGACCACCATGTCAGACTATGTCGGCCAGTTCTTCAAAAAGGCGCAGCATGAGGACAAGTTGCTGCGTCTGTACGAAAAGAGATGCCTCGGGAAGAAGGTGTAGCAGGTGATCGAAACGGAACCTCTCATTCCTCGGAGAGTGGATCCTGAAAAAAATTTTTTACCGGTCCTCGCGGATCAGTCAGGATTCTTCAGTTTTTCAGCCGCGGCTAGCTTACGTGCCTTCTTGATTGCGGACGTGTGAGCCGCGTGATGAGATTCAAGACCGTCACCCAGGTAGTAAACGTAAAGGGTCGCATAGCTGAAAAACACCGTCAGAACCGCCGCGATCTCAAGGGCCTGAACGCCTGCCGCCAGTCCCGTGCCGATGGCCACGAGGATAAACAGGGCGTCATAGGTGTCCTGTAATGCCCGCCGGAATTGCACTCCCGCGACGATGCCCGCCAGGCTGAATGCCAGTGCCAGGCTGTGCTGAACTACCAGGACGATGGCCGCGACGATACCGGGCAGCACCAGCGTTGTCTCATCCAGTGAATGGTCATGTGAGCTCATTTTGTGAATGCCCTTGTGCACCCAGGAAACAGGCAGCATGAAGAGCCACACCCCGATCAGTACAATAGTGAGTTGACGTGCATAACCCAGGCTATCGAACCGGCTGGTGGTGCGAATAAACGTCTCAACGATCTGGATATCCTCGACCGGCTGGCTGAATTCCTCCACGTTGGAAACAGACAATTCACCGCTTCCTGCGAGTTCCTTGATGCCGCCTATGGGCAACTGCTCGGTGAATTCGGGAAAAGCCAGTGCGATCGCAACACAGAACATTGCAAGGGCGAGGTGGTAGACAAAAACCTTTCGCAGGAGGCTATACCCTTCATGACGAGGCGGAAGATACGCGGATGGCTCCAGTTCGGAGGTCTTGGGGTCGGCCTTGTCATGTGGTTCGGTCACGGAACGGGTCACCTGTGTGCCTTGGTTGGGGGATTGTAACCCATGGAAACAGGATTCATTGCTGCCGGCTTATGATTTTCGGGTAAAGCTCACGTGTTCAGCGACGACCTGGTCCGGCGACCCTTCCATAATGAGGCTCCCCTCCCGGATCAGAATGGCGCGGTCACTGATTTGCTTGAAGACTTCCATGTCATGGCTGACAAACAGAACGGTCTTGCCGCTCTTTGCGACTTTCCGCATCTTGTCAACGCACCTTCGCTTGAACCGCTGGTCACCCACGGCAAGTACTTCATCAATCAACATGATGTCTGTGTCAAGATGGGCAGCGACGCTGAAGCCCAGCCGCAAAATCATACCGGTGGAATATCGTTTGACCGGTGTGTCGATGTATTCTTCCACTTCCGAAAATGAAATGATTTCATCCATCCGCGCTTCGATCTCGGATCGTTGCATGCCGAGAATTGCTCCGGATAAATGAATGTTCTCACGTCCCGTGAGTTCGCCATGAAAGCTGGTGCCGGCCTCGAGCATGCTGCCAACGCGGCCGCGGAGCTGCGCATGGCCTTCGGTTGGGCGGGTGATCCTGCTGAGGAGCTTCAGCAGAACCGACTTTCCGGCGCCATTGTGCCCGATGATCCCAAGGACTTCTCCCTGCTCGACGCTGAAATTCACATTGCGCAGCGCCCATTTCACGTGCCCCGGGATTTCGGGGAAATGAGAAGCTGGCTTGCGTTCAGACATCATCCGGGAGATCAATCGTGTCGGCGTTTTCAATGCCCGGTCAATCAATGCGTGCATGCCCATGCTGTCGATCAGTTTATGCCCGCCGACCCAATAGCTTTTGCCGAGGCCCTCGACGATGATGGCTTTATGATCAGACGACATCTGCGAACCGATCCTCTTGCCAGCGGAAAAAATACAGACCCCCAACCAATGCAATCAGGACAACGGCTACCGATATCAGGCTGTAAATTCCGGGGCTGGGCTGTTCCTCCAGGAGCACCCACCGGAAACCGTTGATAACAGTAGCCATCGGATTGAGCGCGTAGAGCATTTGCCATTTTTCAGGGATGACGCTTGCTGGATATGCTACCGGAGAAACGAACATCATCAATTGGGTAAAAAAGGGAAGTGCATTGTTGACGTCCCGGTACTGCACATTCAGTGCCGAAAGCCACAATCCCAGCGCCAGTGCGGTCAAAATCGCAAATACCAGGAAGAATGGCAACAGCAATACTTTGGAGGCAGGCACCCAGTCATAGACAAGCAGCATGATCAGCAACAGCATGAATGCGATGGCAAAATCCACCAGGCCACCGAGCACTGCAGAGATAGGAAGCACCAACCGGGGAAAATACACACGGGTGATGAGGTTTTGATCAACGACAAGGCAGCCCGTCGCCTTGGTAATGGCGTGCACGAAGTATGACCAGGGCACCAGGGCTGCGAGAGAGAACAGTGGATAGGGGCTGTCGTGGGTGGTCACGTTGACAACGCCAGCAAAAACGGCCGTGAATACAATCATTGTCAGCAGCGGCTGGATGATGGCCCAGCCGATCCCGGCGAAACTCTGTTTATAGCGTACTTTGATGTCACGCTGGGCAAGGATCAGAATGATGTCCCAGTTTTTCCAGACCTCCGTGAGTTCCAGTTTTGGGATGCCTGAGGGCGGGCTGATATGCGTAATCTCGCGTCGGTTTTTGACGCCTGTAAGTATTCCGCGGATCATCTTTCAGAATCCCTGGCGATCGTTGCGTGCAACTGAGGTTAGACTGGACTGGTATGACATGAATGAATAGAATCGGTGCCCCAAAAGCACTAAACTGCGGCCTTGATCTGGAGTTTGGGAACAGTAAATACCCACGAGCTCAAGAGTTTATCATCAGACAAAGACCGGCGCGCGTTCCAGAAGCGTTTTATTTTAATCCAGCGAGGAATTTTTCGTGAAAAACAGCACTCCACGCGTCATTTGTATTGGCGCGGGCCCGGCCGGTTTAACGGCCGCCAGGCGGCTTAGCCATGCTGGCGCCGCCGTAACGGTCCTGGAAAGGGACCCGGTCTACGTGGGCGGTATTTCGCGCACCGAACACTACAAGGGGTTCCGGTTTGATGTCGGTGGGCATCGCTTTTTCTCCAAGTCCAGGGAAATCGAAGGGCTGTGGGATGAAATACTCGGTGACCAACTGATTTTACGGGAGCGCAAATCCCGAATCCTGTACCGCGGCAATCTATTCGACTACCCGCTGAGAGCGTTCGATGCACTGACAAAGCTGGGACTTCTGGAGTCGACCCTTTGCATGCTCTCCTATTTCAAAGCCAGGTTGTTCCCCATCCGCGAACCTGAGACTTTCGAGGACTGGGTTACCAATCAGTTTGGGCACCGGCTGTATTCGATCTTTTTCAAGACTTATACAGAAAAAGTCTGGGGCATGAGATGCCAGGAAATTTCCGCTGACTGGGCGGCGCAAAGAATCAAGGGCTTGTCCCTGGGCACGGCAGTCTGGAAAGCATTGATACCGGGCTGGTTCAAAAAGGCCGGAACCACACCCAAAACGCTGATCGAATTTTTCAAGTATCCGCGGCTTGGCCCGGGCCAGATGTGGGAAACGGCGGCTGAACAGATCGAGGAATCTGGTGGTGAGGTTCTGCTGGGCATGAATGTGCAGGGTCTCGAGCGTGATCCCGAGAGCGGGGTATGGACGGTCACTGCGCAAGACAGTGACGGCAAGTCTCACCAGTACTCCGCGGACCACGTCATTTCATCCGCTGCGATCGTCGACCTGGCTGAATACCTCCAGCCCGCGCCCCCGGAAGCAGTCCTGACGGCCGCGCGGGCATTGAGATACCGCGACTTTCTGACGGTGGCGCTGATCGTCAGGGACGTAGATTGCTTCGATGATAACTGGATTTACATCCACGATTCCTCGGTCAAAGTCGGGCGGATCCAAAATTTCAAATCGTGGTCTCCGCACATGGTGCCGGATCCCGAATTGAATTGCCTTGGGTTGGAATATTTCTGCTTCAAGGGGGATGGTTTATGGACATCAGAGGATGATGAACTCATCCGTTTGGCTGACGAGGAGCTCATTCACCTGGGATTGGTAACGCCCGGACACGTTGTCGACGGTAAGGTCATACGGCAGGCTGGGGCTTATCCGGTCTACGATGAGAATTATGAAGAGCGGGTCGCCATGTTCCATACCTGGCTGAAAAAACACATGCCCGGGCTGCATCTCGTTGGACGCAACGGCATGCACAAGTACAACAACCAGGACCATGCGATGATGACTGCCTTGCTGACAGCGGAGAACATCCTGTCTGGTGAAGAGCTATGGGATGTCTGGAGGGTTAACCAGGATGCCGATTATCACGAAGTGGGAGAGGACCGGACGCTGGCATTCAGTGAGCGTGAAGTCCCCGCAGCTTACGATAAAAGTGGATCATGATTCCCATGGCTGCGGACAGGGCGCAGCAGAAGAAAAAGAGCACCTGCATCGGGACGACAGCGAAAGCGAAAGCCAGGTTGTGTTTTTTGATTACGAGCTCGTAAAAGCCCAGTTGTGTCCAGACAATAATCAGGATCATCAGCAGGGGCAGCAGGCCAAGAGGTTGCGGGTCGGCAATGTACGCCAGGGCGGCTGGCAGGCCAACCAGCATGAGAGTGAACAATACATGCGACTTCGGCTTAAGGGCGAAATAAGTGCAAGCCGAACATGAAGCCAGCAGAGCAATTCCCGGAACCAGGGCCGCGCCTCGTCCGATGACTGGCAACAACAGGAAGAGCAGGGCCATCAATCCCGCAAGAATCGTCGCTATCCGCGATTTGTAATTGAGGTTCAGGTCATTCGGTACATTCTGGCTTGCCAGCAGCAACGTCATCCAGGGGATGCCGCGTTGGAAAACATCGGTCTTGATCACGTTGCTTAATGTCCACTGTTTCAGATGCTTGCATTGCATGCCCCTTTCCAGGCGAATGCGATAGCCTGCTGCGCGAAGACGAATCCCAAACTCAATGTCCTCGACACTTGGCCGCCTGAAGGATTCTTCGAGTCCGCCAGTTTCGATATAAACTTCACGCCGGATTGCACTACAGCCGGTCCAGAAAGTGCTGGCCTCCTCCCGGGCAGTCTGATGAATCCAGTGGTGATAGAGGTTCCGGTACTTCGAAATAAAGGAGTCATGAGCGGGCGAATCATCGTAACTTCCAAACACCGCTGCGGTATCAACATGGGTCTGCAGAACCCGGACACCCTTCTCGATGGTGTCTGTATGAACCAGGACATCTGCGTCAATGAAGAAAACAATATCGCCGGTGGCTTCTTCGACACCCCGGTTTCTCGCATGAGATGGGCCACGCTGATTTTCCAACCAGATTACCCGGGCCCCGATCGAATCGGCAGCTGCGGATGTCATGTCGTCATTCGATGCGTCATCCACAACGATGCATTCATGAAACGGCCAGGATGAGGCTGCAATCGCCCGCATGCATTGTTGCAGGTCGGATCCACCGTTGTGCACTGGAATGACAATGGAGACTGTTGGATCGCTCATCGAATGTAAGTCACCTGTTTGCAGCACGCAGCATCTTGTTGAGCTCTGCAAGTTTCTGTTGCGTAAAGAGAACCTGCGGTTGCAGTTCAATAGCTGTTTCCAGGTGATCTTTAGCTTCAAGTAATTTGGAATGCTCTGTGGGGTAAAGCTTAATCAGCATTTCTGCCGCCAGAAATTCCTGCATGAATGCCAGCTGTTCCGCAGCTATGGCCTGTTCAAATTGCTCTCTGGCTTCGACAGTACGCTTTTGGCCGAGATACAGCAAGGCCAGGGAATAGTGGCCGGATGCCTTTCCAAATTTGTTATTCAACGCCAGCAGGTAGGCATCCTCCGCTTTGTCTTGTAACCCGGATCTTTCATACACTTGTCCGCAAGTGGCGTTCAGATACCAGGCGTCTGGAAACTCGCCGGCATGCCTGTCACACAGTCGTCTCGCGCGGGTATTTTCTCTTTTCAATACCAGGGCGGCGACCAATACCTGGAGGTTTTTAACGACCCGGCTGCCCTTGTCATAATCACTTTGAGCAATCGAAACAGTACTGACCCATTCGGCGTTGCGCGCCCAGGTAATGGGCGTAAGCAACAAAGCCGGAACAAGCATCGAAACGGCGACCACCCTGATCGAGTATTTTTGCATCAGCCAATACAGAATAAACGCCAGTGAAATGGCCAGTCCGACGTTGGGAAAGTACAGATAACGCTCAGCCAGGTGAGGAAACGTGTGTGTCTGGCTGAGAATTCTGCTGGAAGGCAAAAGTGCCAGGTAGTAGATGGCCAGCCCCAGCAATGGCAGGGGGTAGCGACGCATGAAGGCGATGAAAGCAAGTACCAGCAGGCCGATTTGTACCGTGATCGCCAGCCAGATATTGGTGGTTGAGCGGCCATGGAAGGCAAGTAATGGCTGGGGCCA
>CAJIAU010000192.1_pt1 | contig 15456 bp, 13 predicted proteins | sample 9199171 | NCBI WGS metagenome assembly CAJIAU01 (sample SAMEA7708280, study PRJEB35096) | sediment metagenome | biome: marine neritic benthic zone biome [ENVO:01000025]; feature: sediment [ENVO:00002007]; material: shallow marine sediment [ENVO:03000034] sea grass bed [ENVO_01000059] ...
GAACCCCGAACACCCCCTCGAGATCGGCACGGAACTTCTCTTCCAGGTCCGTTCCCGCCTGCAGGTCCAGCTTGCCGGGATACCCCCTGAACCGGGTTTCCAACGATGATCCGCGGAAACCCGTTTCGTCGTATCGAAGGTCTCCGGAAATATTTTCGAGCCTGATTTCCGCTACCGGATCTGAAAAGAATCCATCCGGCAATGCCATCTTCCCATCCAGCGAAAGCGTTCCAGTTCCTGCCGCAATGGGCACGATCAGGGTCGCCGAAGTCTGGAGGTCCCCTGCAAACTCGAAGCGGGTCAGGTCGACCCCGATCTGCTCGCTGAGAGGGGTCTGTTCCAGGAAACCCAGCGCGCCGGGAAGGCTGCTGTCCGCCTGGTAGTTGACGGTGAGCACCGCCGTTTTCAGGTCAGGAATACTGCCTGCCAGGTATTTGACGGCCACTCCTGCGATGTCACCGATGTCACCCTCCACTGCCATCGAGGCGCCTGAAAACCGAACCGACGCCGTCAAATCGCGAGCATGCGGCCAGCCTTCGTAGTAATCGAGATGTCCATTGGCGATTTCCGCCCGCGCATCGAACCGACCGGTGCTGTTGCGGAACGGCCAGTCATCCATGTCACCATGAACCTGGAACCTGCCCGAGACCAGTTCACCGCCCAGCAAGCCGTTACGCAGCCACGTTTTTACGGTGTCCTTCAAGATGGCCTCAGGCCAGTAAGGATCAAGCCGGTCGATTTTTCCCCGCATCAGGGCGACATTGATGTCTACATCGGGCTTGCCTTCGTCGCTGCTTATCCGGACATTGCCCTGGATGGCCAGATCATCATTCTCGAGCTGGCAATTACTGAATCCCAACTGCCAGCCCTGCCCCCAGCGAATATCCAGGCTGCATGAGGGCATCGAAAAATTCAGCGGATCCCTGAACATCCTGGACCAATCAGCCGTTACCTGTTCACCGCGAACATTCAACACGCCCGCTCCGCGGCGCAGGGAGACTTCCGCATCCAGGCCGCTCAGGCTGGGCCAGCGGGCCCATTCGCTAACGCTTCCCGATGTGACTTTTCCTTCGGCAAAACTCAGTTTCCAGTCCGGGCCCAGGATCAGGTCCAGGTCCCTGACTTGTCCGCTTGCCGCCCTGGGCAATGAAGCAGGCCATTTTGTTTCATAGATTGACATGACATCCCGGGTGAATTTGAGCGGAGCGTCCAGTGGCAGCTCATCGGCGCTGATCCATAATCCAACGCCCGCCTCGATGTCCCGAGCAGCTGTGACCCGGGGCGCAGTCCAGGGCTGCACACCGTCGTCATACAGAAAGTCAGCCACGCTGAGCTTCCAGTTGCCCCGGTCCACGAATTTCCAGTGGAACCGGGTATTGATCTGGTCCAACCGGACATCCTGGTACTCGTTGACCAGCCTGGCTTCCCTCAAGTCGGTAATCCCCCTGATCGAATGCCCTTCCCGCCTCGTCCACTCTCCCCAGAACTCCGCATTCAGCCAACCGGTCAGCGGCAAAAACGGATTTCTGGGCAATCGCCCCTGGAAGGCCGCCAACATCAATTCTCCTGCGGTCGCCTGCCAGGCGAATTCAACCATGCGCTGATCATCATCGATGGTCATCAACATCGTCGCTTCAATATCTCCGTATACCAGGCCGCTGCGTGAATCGTAGAATTCAGCCTGGAACTCGGTTGAAACCTCGTCGCCATCCAGGCGTAACCCACCCTTGATGTTTGCAAAACCCAGCAGAATGCCCAGTTTTTCATCCTGGTAGACCAGACTTGAACCTTCCAGGATGACCTCACCGATCCTGGCCAGTTCCTGCAGCGCGGAACCCTGCTCACCGCCCCCCCGGTCGCTGACACCAAAACCGGACAACTCGAACCTGCCGTCCGTGGTATGGCGCAACTCCAGATCCGCGCCAATGACCCTGAAATTGTAAAGTGGCCGCCCCGGAATCAGGGCATTGAGAGGCTTGATGTCGAGTGCTGCGGATTCAAGGGCGACCGCTTCTTCCAGACCAAAGACCTCGCCGGAAACCTGCTCAGGCACCGGCATGAGTTTCATGCCCTGCAGTGAAAGCCTTGGCCCGAAAGCCGTCCATTCTCCCTCGAAGCTTTCCAGTTCCACCGGGCGGCCGAATTCTTCAGACAACCAGGCTTCGAGTTTCGGTTGATAACGATCGCTGAACGGCATCAGCAATTTACCGATCCCAACCAGCACGGCGGCTGTAATCACCAGGATGGAAAATGCCGTCCAGAGCAGCGTTTTCGCCTGCCGGAGAATGGTTTTCATGGTGGTCATGTCAGAACCAGGCCGAACCTGCAGCGCGCCTTGTCATAGCAACACCACATCATACTGGTCCTGCGCGTACTGGTCCTCCCGCTGAAACCTGATTGATTTTCCGATCAGTTCTTCGAGTTCGGCAACGGTCGTCGATTGTTCATCCAGAATCCTCTCTACCACGTTTGAAGAAGCAACAACCATCAGTTTGCTGGCTTCAAACTGGCGGCTGGACCGCATGATCTCGCGGAAGATTTCAAGGCAAACGGTTTCCACACTTTTGATGGTACCCCTGCCCTCACAATAGGGGCAGGGTTCGCAAAGCCTCCGCTCGAGGCTCTCAGTGGTCCGTTTCCGGGTCATTTCGATCAATCCGAGGGAAGAAATCTCGGTGACCGTGGTCTTGGCGTAGTCCCTTTCCAGTTCCCTTTCAAACGCACTCATCAACTGCCTGCGGTGCTCTTCATCACTCATATCGATAAAGTCGATGATGATGATGCCCCCGAGATTTCTCAGGCGAAGCTGCCGTGCAATGGCCTGCGCCGCCTCGAGGTTCGTCTTGTAGATAGTCTCCTCGAGATTCCGGTACCCGACGTATCCCCCGGTATTCACGTCAATGGTGGTCATCGCCTCGGTCTGGTCAAAAACGAGGTAGCCCCCCGATTTCAGCTGAGTATTGGGTTTCAGCGCGCTTTCAATTTCATCCTCAACGCCAAACAGGTCGAAAATGGGCCTTTCGGCAGAATATTCCTCGATGCGGTCGCACCAGTCCGGCACGAAACGCTTGGCGAAGTCCCTGACATCCTCCAGCGCCATCGGGGAATCGATGCGCACCCGGTCCACTTCTTCGTGCATCATGTCCCTTAACGCCCTGGGGGAAAGCGACAGGTCCTCGAAAATACAGCTGGCGGGATCGGCGGTCTTGACTCTATCGTGAATCGATTGCCAGACTTTCCCCAGATACACCATGTCCGCGGACAAAGCAAAATCATTAACACCCTCAGCGTTGGTTCGAACGATGTAACCGTGGCCTTCTTTTTCATTGCGCAACGTGCGAACGAGTTCCTTCAGGCGGTCGCGCTCGGGTTCTTCTTCGATACGTGCTGAAATTCCGATTACATCGCAATGCGGCAACAGCACCAGGAAGCGCGACGGAATACTGATGTTGGTCGTCAGACGGGCGCCCTTGGTGCCGAGGGGGTCCTTGATGACCTGGACGATTACCTCGCTTCCCTGGCGGAGCAGGTCCGAAATCAGGGGTTCCGGCGGAGGAGGCTGACCCTCTTCAACCGGGTCCTGGCGAACCATATCGCGGGCATGCAGAAAAGCGGTGCGTTCCAGACCAATTTCGATGAAAGCCGCCTGAAGCCCCGGTAAAACCCTTGAAACCTGGCCTTTATAGATGTTGCCGATATAGCCGGTGTGACTGGCTCTTTCCAGCCACACTTCCTGCAACATGCCATTCTCGACCAGCGCCACCCTGGTTTCCGAGGGTGTCGAATTAATCAGAATTTCTTCGCTCACGAGCGAATTGCCATTTCAAAACTCACCCTAGAATAGCACTTTGGCGCGTTTCAGTAATTGAGCTGTCTCGAACAGCGGAAGGCCCATGACGCCATAGAAACTCCCTTCTATCATGGATATTTTCTCTGCGGCCTTCCCCTGAACGCCATAGGCTCCCGCCTTGTCCATTGGATCGCCGGAATCGCAATATGCCTCGATCCATTCCTCGTCCAGTTTCGAGAACGTAACCCTGGTGATGTTCAGCGCATCATGTATTTCAGAAGCAGTCACCGCAACAGCCACGGCTGAATAGACTTCGTGTGTGCGGCCCGAAAGCCTTTTCAGCATGGATACCGCTTCATCCCTGTCAGCCGGTTTACCCAGTATCTCGTCGTCCACGATGACAGCCGTATCAGAACCCAGCACCGGAATGCCGTGGCCGCCGCTGCCAAGCACCTCCAGCGCCTTTTCACGGGCCATGCGCAGCACGAAATCACCGGGACTTTCACCAGGCAGGGCGACTTCTTCGATGCCCGCGGCTATTGCCTCGAACGACACGCCTATTTGCTTGAGTAATTCCCGTCTGCGGGGCGAGGACGAGGCGAGGATGAGCACGGGATCGGGGTTGGGCCGGGACCTTTTCATGACGCTCAGCTGCGATGATAGGGATGGTTCTGCGTGATGGTCCAGGCACGGTACAACTGTTCTGCCAGGATCGCCCTGACCAGGGGATGAGGCAAAGTCAGTTTGCCCAGGGCCCATACGTCCTGCGCCCGCTGACGGCAGTTCGCAGGCAGGCCATCAGGCCCCCCGACAAGAAAGCAAACGCCGTGTTCTTCGCGCATCCAGTTCTCCAGCCGCTGGGCAAGTTCCATGGTTGACCACTGTTTTCCCCGCTCGTCCAGGGCAACCACCCGGTGCCCGCGGGGAACCGCTTCCAGTAATGCCGCGCCTTCACTTTGGCGATACAATTCCGGATCCGTGTTTTTTGACCGCCTGGATAGTGGAAGTTCCTTTAATTCAAGGTCCAGGCCGCGCGGAAACCGCCTGGCATATTCCTGCCACGCTGCTTGCACCCAGCCCGGCATTCGCTGGCCAACAGCAGCGACTGTCAGTTGCACGAGAGAAATCTGGAATTCAGGCCGAGCGGCCTGCGCTGCTGCGTTGTTGGCTGGACGCTTCCCACAATTTCTCGAGATTGTAGAACGCCCTGGATTGCGGGAGCATCAAGTGAACGATCACGTCATTCAGGTCAACCAGGACCCATTCAGCCTCTCTTGCCCCCTCTATACCCAGTGGCTGACAACCGACAGCCTTGGCATTGATGACCAGCTTTTCGGCCATGGATTTTACGTGCCTGCTGGAATTGCCCGAGGCGATAACGAACAGGTCCGTCAACGGATTCTGTCCGGCGACGTTAATCTGTTGTATATCGATGGCTTTGAGGTCTTCGAGAGTTGAGATCACCAGATCTCTGAGTTGATCCGACGTGAGCGCGTCGTCAGCGGTTTTATTGGTCAAATGAAATCACCTGGGTTGCAATACGCGAATTTTATCCTTTCCTGACCTGACCCGCAAAGTAAAGCTGGGTTTGTTCGATGTAGTCGATGACCGCATCGGGCATCAGGAACCGGGCCGAACGCCCCTCCCGCAACCGTTCGCGGATGTCCGTGGAAGATATGGCCAATTGGGTTACCTGCAAGGGAAGCACCAGTCCGGACGGAGCGGTACGCAACTGCCCTGCCTCTTTCACCAGGCAATCTTCCATCCGGTCGCGCAGCTCATCCTGCCAGCTTGGCCGGGCTCCCGGGCGACGCATGATGACGATGTGCGCCAGGTCAAAAAGCGACCGCCAGTCATGCCAGCGGTCCAGTTCATTGGCCGCATCCTGTCCGATAATCAGTAAAATCGGTGTCTTGCCGGCTTCGGCCCGTATCCCGGCCAGGGTTTCGGACATGAAGGAGCGGCCTTCACGCCTGACCTCCCTGTCGTCAACGCGAAATTCCGGGTAGGCAGCGACGGCAAGTCTCAGCATGCTCAGCCGGTCTGCCGCCGAAGCCATCGTCCCTTCGCGATGAGGTGGAGTACCTGCAGGCAACAGGCGAAAGTCTTCGATTTCCAGCAGTTCCCGTGCCTCGAGCGCAGCACGCAGGTGTCCGTAGTGCACCGGGTCAAAAGTGCCCCCAAAGATACCGATGGCTGTGGCCACGTCAGTCAAACCCGGCAGTTCCCGGTTTACACAGGTGAACCATTAATCGGTCCAGGGTTTGCCAGGGATCGCCCCCGGCTCTCCCCTTGCTCTGCCGGTCGATCAAGGCAAGCGCCCTGAAGGATTCTCCGAGGGCAGTTTCGTTCAGCCGCCGCAGCAACTGGCGCATCGGACCCTGTCTCGATTGCCATATCCGCAATTTTCCAAATACGGCTGATTCACTTTCACCCGAGGATACAGCCGCCCTGACGGTATCGGCTATCGTCAATTCCCGGTACAGGGCGCCGCTCACGGCCTGGATGGCTACCCCCGTACGTTGCAGGCCGGACGCCACCCTGAGGCATTCCCCCAGCTGCCCCTGCAAGGCACATTCCACCAACCGGAAGGCATCGAAACGGGCGCTGTTCGCCACGGCCCGGGTGACGTCTTCGGCGCCAACCCTCTCGCCGGGTTTCAATAAAGCCAGCTTGTCTATCTCCTGTTGAGCCGCCAGCAGGTTTCCCTCGACCAGGTCGGCCAGCATGGCGACTGCTTCAGGATCGGGATCCAGGCCGGCAGCGGTCATTCGACCCCTGATCCATTGCGGCAACTGGTTTGGTTTTACCGGCCAGATTTCAACCAGCACACCCACGCGGGCCAGCACCGATGCCCACTTCGACTTCCTGATGCCGCTGTCCCATTTCTCGCAGGAAACCATCAGCAGAATGTCCGGGTCTGCCGACTCGACAAATTCAACCAGCACCTGGGAGCCTTCCCTGCCGGGACGCCCGGTAGGAAGACGGATATCGACGATCTTCCGGCTGGAAAACAGTGAAAGCGCCGCGCTGTCTTCGACCAGTTCGCCCCAGTCGAATCCACGACCCACATCGTGAGCATTACGCTCGGCAAACCCCTGTTGTTGTGCCGCCTGGATGACCTGGTCCCGGCATTCCTGAAGCAGCAGCGGCTCGCTGCCGCCGAACAGGTACACGGGAGCCAGTGACTTGGCCAACAGGGCCGGCAGCTGATTCGGGTTAACACCCACCAGGCTTCAACCTGGGCCGGCCTGGGCCATTTCCAGCCGCGATACGAGCATTCTGGACAAGGTATCAGCCAATTCCTTTTTCAGGTATTCCTGTTCCCTGGAGCCGGCCAGGATCCTCTGCTCATCAAAACTGACTTCCCGCGCCTGCCTCAGGTTCTGCCAGTCCAGCAGGACCTGGCCGTCGCTGTCGACCAGGCGAAACCTCACGGTGTGACTGATCCGGTATTCCCGCACACGCGCGTTGTCACCAATGGTCAGAACATCCGTGGCTACCTGGTCGACCGGAATTTCCAATATTGCCGTGGCGTCCTCGCTGCTGACAAATCGCACGCCGCTCTGTTCCAGCATGACCCGCAAACGGCGGGCCAGGTCGCTGTATTCGTCGCCGATGACCATTTTGGTTTTGGCCATTTCAGGTGGCAGGTCCGCATCGGTCCTGAGCTGGAAGCCACAGCCGCTGCAAATCAGCAGCAGGCTCAGCGTAAACGTGAACAGTGACGCTCTCATCACGCTCAGCCCACCACGATATTCAGCAACCGGTCGGGGATGTGGATGACTTTGCGGACTTGTTTGCCATCCATGTGCCGCTGGACATTTTCAACAGCCAGCGCCTGCTCCAGCGCCTGGTCTTGATCCGCACCCGGCGGCAGTTCCAGGCGGGCACGCAACTTGCCGTTGATCTGGACCACCAGGGTCACCTGCATACGCTCCCTGGCGGATTCGTCTGCAACCGGCCAGGAAGCCTCATTCAGCGACCCCTCTCCGCCCAGTGCCCGCCACAGTACCTCGCAGATGTGCGGAGTAATCGGGGCGAGCAAGCGGACGATATGGGTCCAGGCTTCCTGCACCACGGCCCGTGATTGCTCATCCTTCGCTTCGAAACGCCCCAGGTGGTTGGTCAATTCCATGATGGCCGCGATTGCGGTGTTGAAGGTATACCGGCGGCTGATATCGTCACTGACCTTGGCGATCGTGTCATGCAACAGGCGCCGCATCTCTTTTTGCTCACTGTTCAGCGCACCGGCGTCCAGATCGGCACAGGGTCCACCGTTGATGTGATTCGTCACCTGCGCCCAGACCCGGCGCAGGAACCGGGATGCGCCTTCGACGCCGGAATCCGACCATTCGAGTGACTGGTGGGGCGGCGAGTCTGAAACGGAAAACAGCCGCACGGTATCCGCCCCGTAGTGGTCCATCAGGCCTTCCGGATCCACGCCGTTGTTCTTTGACTTGGACATTTTCTCCACGCCGCCGAATTCGACCGGCTGCTGATCGGCAATCAGCCTGGCGGCTGTGGGCCGGCCCTTGGCGTCACGGTCCACCTCGATCTCCGAGGCATTGATCCAGTGAATTTCCCCGCTGTCTTCTTCACGGTAGTAGGTGTCCGCAACCACCATGCCCTGGCACAGCAAACGCGTGGCCGGCTCGTCCGAGTCGACCATTCCCGCATCGCGCATCAGCTTGTGATAGAAGCGGAAATACATCAGGTGAAGAATGGCATGTTCGATACCACCAATGTACTGATCGACGGGGAGCCAGTACTTCGCACGCTCGTCGAGCTGGGCATCCGCGTCCGGGCAGCAATAACGGGCGTAATACCATGACGACTCCATGAAGGTATCGAAGGTGTCTGTCTCCCTTTCTGCGTCTGTTCCGCATTCCGGACAGGAGGTCTTCCGCCATTCGGGATCGGCCTTGATCGGGGACTGCACGCCCATGAATGTAACGTCCTCCGGCAAGACCACCGGCAACTGGTCTTCCGGTACCGGTACGGCGCCGCAGTCCGGACAATAAATAACCGGAATCGGGCAGCCCCAGTAACGCTGACGGCTGACTCCCCAGTCACGCAGGCGGTAGTTGACCTTGCGCTCACCCAGTCCTTTGTCCTCGAGCCAGGCAGTCGCTTTCTCTTTCGCGTCCGCCACTTCCAGGCCATCCAGCCATTCACTGTTAATCGCCGGTCCGTCCTCGGTGTAGGCTTCACCCTCCCAGTCATCGGGCGGCGCAACCGTGCGGATGATCGGCAGATCGTGGCTCATGGCAAAATCCCAGTCCCGCTGGTCCTGCCCGGGTACGGCCATGATGGCCCCGGTGCCGTAGCCCATCAATACGTAGTCCGCCAAGTACAGCGGAACCGGCTTTTCGGTGAATGGATTAAACAGGTAGGCGCCGGTGAAAACGCCGCGTTTTTCCAGGCCGCCCTCAACAGCCAGGCGGTCTTCTTCGGTGGCCTGCGCAGCCTGCTCCACGAACCGGGCAACCTCATCCGCATACTCACTGGTGGTGATAACGGCTACCAGCGGATGCTCCGGGGCCAGCACGGCATAGGTCATGCCAAAAGAAGTATCCGGCCGGGTGGTGAATACCCGCACACTGCGGCCCTGCGGATCCGGATTGCCTGAAGCATCGCATACCGGCATATCAAATTCGGCGCCTTCGGAACGGCCGATCCAGTTCCGTTGCATGGTTTTAACGGCGTCGGGCCAGCCTTCCAGTTCGTCCAGCCCGCGCAGCAGCTCTTCAGCGTAATCGGTAATTTTCAGAAACCACTGTGGGATGGATTTACGCTCGACTACCGCACCCGAGCGCCAGCCGCGCCCATCTACCACCTGCTCGTTCGCCAGCACGGTTTGGTCCACCGGGTCCCAGTTCACTTCCGAATCCTTGCGATAGGCCAGCCCCTTGCGCATCAAACGGGTGAACATCTGCTGCTCCCAGCGGTAGTATTCAGGCCTGCAGGTGGTGACTTCACGTGACCAGTCGTAGGCAAAACCCAGCCGTTTGAACTTTGCACGCATGTTTTCAATATTTGCGTAGGTCCACACAGCCGGCGCAGTCTTGTTCTTGATGGCGGCGTTTTCCGCCGGCAGGCCGAAGGCATCCCAACCCATCGGCTGCAGGACGTTGCGCCCGCACATCCTGTGATAACGGCTGATCACATCACCAATGGTGTAATTGCGGACATGCCCCATGTGCAGCGCACCCGAGGGGTAAGGCAGCATCGAAAGGCAATAGAATTTTTCCACGCCTTCTTTTTCGTCCGCACGAAACGCATCCTCGCGCTCCCATTGCTCCTGGACTTTTGGCTCTATTTCGCCAGGATTGTAGGGCGTCTTTGCCATATTCTCGTGATTCCATCAAAACAAAAAAGGTAAGAGGGGAAGCTTAACCGACCCCCCTCGCAGAGGAAAGACCCGGCCATGGCTGAAATTGATCCAATCCTGATAGGTAAAGGCGAAACCCTGCAATACCTGCTCCACCCTCGGACGTGAAATCATGCGCAGAATACTGGGGGTCATCAAGAAAAGCTGAAATTCAGATTGTTGCTTTTTCGCAACATTTCGTTTCGGCTACTATCGATCGAAATCTCCTGGGGGAAGTCACCATTGCCTACCGGGGTTACCAGTTCGTGACCAAGCGGGCAACTGGCTGAAGCGACTGCCTGTCCATCCCGGCACTCCACCGAGCCTGATACGGCGCACCCCTGAAACCCGCATAACCAAGCGGTCTGCCGCATTCAGCAGAAAATTCTTACGCCTGAAGAAAGTTTTCGTAAGGCCAAAAAAAAACCTCTCCCCGGTTAGGAGGAGAGGCAGGCTTTTGGAGTGATGTACCCGTCTTTCGCGCCCTGCGCACTTGATAAAACCGGTACAGTTCTATCAAGGCTGGTGGTAATAATACCACTATTGATGCAAAAAGCCAACTCAGATTATTTTCATGTTGTCAATAAGCCGTGTCTGCCCGCAATGTACTGCGGCCAGCACTCTCATTTGGGTATCTTCTTCTGAGGGTGCCGCCAGGTTGTCAGCGCGCCGGACAGCAACGTAGTCGACCCGGAACCCCAGGGTTTCGAGATGACGCGTTGCATCCTGCTCGGCCTGCTTCCAGTGTGCCGGATCATTCCTGACCTGCTCAACCACGCCTGCAAGCACAGAACTGAGTTGAACGGCCGCCTCTTTTTCTTCTTCCCGAAGGTACCGGTTGCGGGAACTCATGGCCAGGCCATTGTGTTCGCGGATCGTTGGCACCGAAACAATCCGGACATCGAAAGAGAGGTCTTCCACCATGCGCGTGATCAGTAGTAATTGCTGATAATCTTTTTCGCCAAAGACGGCGACATCCGGGCCCACAAGGTTGAACAGTCGTGCGACCACGGTCAGCACGCCATCGAAGTGGCCGGGGCGGCATTCACCTTCAAGGGGTGCAGCGAGATCGGGAGAAGCCACCAGGCGGATCGAGTTCGTGATGCCGGGCGGGTACATCGTTTCATGGCCAGGCGTGAACAACAGGTCGCAACCGTATTCTTCCAGCGCTGCACGGTCTGTGTCAGGCGTCCTCGGGTAGCTGTCGTAGTCTTCGCCTTCGCCGAATTGGGTGGGGTTGACGTAAATGCTCGCCACGACCCGGTCAGCATGTTTCCGCGCCTCCCTGACGAGCGCCAGGTGACCTTCGTGCAGGTTACCCATGGTCGGCACCAGCGCTGTGGTCAACGCCTGCCGGCGCCAGTCTCGCGTCACCCGGCGAATCTGCTCTAGGTCGACGGCCTGCAGCACTTCAGTATTCATGCTCCCGCGCCGGGAACTGCCGGTCGCGCACGGCAAGCACGTAGGCTTCGAAAGCGCCCTGGATCGAGTCAGCCCCCTGCATGAAATCCTTCACGAATTTTGGCGCCCAGGTCCCCAGCCCAAGCATGTCATGCATCACCAGTACCTGGCCGTCGCAATCCGTCCCGGCGCCAATGCCGATGACCGGAATATCAATCGTTTCGGAAACTTCCCGGCCCAGCGCCGCCGGAATGCACTCTACAACCAGCATCTGGGCGCCGGCCTGCTGCATGGCTTGCGCATCTGCGATCAACTGTTTCGCCCCGGTTTCATCGCGGGCCTGTACTTTGAATCCGCCCAGTTGATTGACACTTTGAGGTGTCAGCCCGAGGTGAGCGCATACCGGAACGCCGCGACTGGTCAGGTAATGAACAATGTCGATCATCGGACCAGCGCCTTCGAGCTTGACCATCGCGCCACCCGCACTCAGCAATTCGACTGCATTTTCCATCGCGACCGACTCGCTGTGAAAACTGCCAAAAGGCATATCCGCCAGCAGGAACGTCCGTTCCAGCCCTTGCGCCACGCATTCGGTGTGGTAAGCAATGTCGTCGACCTGAACACCAACGGTCGATGATTCGCCCTGCACGACCATTCCCAGCGAATCACCAACCAGGATGATATCGACCCCGGCCCGGTCCATGGCTGCGGCGAAGGTGGCGTCATAGCACGTCAGCATGGCAATTTTTTCGCCGTCCCGCTTCATGGCCATCAGGTGATCAATGGTCAGCGCTTTGTTTCCGCTCATAATTGCCTCTAACTGGTCGGCGCCCGGCGCCGGTAACGCCGCCGTGGTCGTGATTTACGATCCTCTTTGCTCTTGTAGGAGTTTCTCGAGAAATCCATCCCTTCCTGCGCTTTCGTCCAGAATTCACACAAGGGCTCCAGAGAGGGGTCTTCGATGGCTCTCAACAACAGGAAATCATACCCCGCACGGAACCTTTGCTCATGGAGCAGGCGTTTCCAGCGTTTTCCGCGGGTCCGGTTGAAACGGATCTGCATGATCCAGATCTGGCGGGTAACCGCACTGAAGCGCCGGGGGATCGATGTGCTTTGCCCCTGCCCTACGATCACTTCCTCTGAAGCCCTCATCATCGCGTTGTATTCCGCTTCGCCCTGTTCGACCAGTTCCCTGGTCCGGTCGGATACAGGCTGCCACAACAAGGCGGCAAACAGGAACGCGGGGGTCACCGGCTTGCCGGTTCGAATGCGGTCGTCGGTGTTTTCCAGGGTTTTCCGTAACAAGGTCCCGATCTGTATTTTTCCGCGGCCCGATCCCTTCTTGACGCCCGGAAACAGAATTCTGCTCAAACCAAATCGCTGCAGGGCTTCCATGCTGCGTGCGCCGTGCCCGGTAAGAAACAGCTTGCAGACTTCCTCGAACAGGCGGGCCGGCGGCACGTCGTTGAGCAAGTGGGCCATCGCGCGGATCGGCGCCTCGGTTTCTTCGTCAGGCCGCACGCCCAGCTTGGCTTCAAACCGCGCGGCGCGCAGCAGTCGCACCGGGTCTTCCCGGTAACGTACTTCAGGGTCACCGATCAGTCGAAGGCGGCGTTTGGCGAGGTCTTCATAGCCCCCGACGTAGTCTCGGATTTCACCACTGACAGGATCTAGAAACAACGCGTTGATGGTGAAATCCCGGCGGATCGCATCTTCTTCCACCGAGCCGAAAACATTGTCGCTCAGGATGCGCCCGTTGCTCTTTTCATGATCTCCGCCCTTGCCGGCAGAACCCCTGAACGTCGCCACTTCAATCAATGACCCACCCTTGCGAACATGGGCCAGCCGAAACCGGCGCCCGATCAGGCGACAGCGTGGAAATACCTGCTGGACTTCCTCCGGCGTGGCGCTGGTAGCCACGTCAAAATCCTTGGGTATCTTGCCGAGCAACAGATCCCTGACGCTTCCGCCCACGATAAATGCCTCGAATCCGGAATCCTGTAATTCACGGACGACGTCAGTGGCGTTCGGGCAAAAGTCCTTGAGCCGAATTCCGTGCTCGGCCTGCGAAATGGTGAGATAATTATTTATGATGATTTACGCGGTTTGACAGGTTGAACAAAACAGTTGCGCTAGTTTAACATGAGCGCCCGGTAATTAGGTTCGCTATTTTACGACGCTCCCTTCGTCTAGCGGTCAGGACGCGGCCCTCTCAAGGCTGAAACACGAGTTCGATTCTCGTAGGGAGCGCCAACTAAATTTTGTCGAATATGAGACTCCTGCGATGACCTTTGTAGTTACTGAAAACTGTATCAAGTGCAAATACACCGATTGCGTTGAAGTCTGCCCGGTGGATTGCTTTCACGAAGGCCCCAACTTCCTGGTCATCGACCCGGAAGAGTGTATCGACTGCACGCTGTGCGAACCGGAATGCCCCGCCGAGGCCATTTTCCCGGAAGACGACCTGCCGGACGGCCAGGAGCATTTTATTGAGCTGAATGCAGAGCTTTCACTGGAATGGCCGGTCATCACCGAGATGAAAGATCCGCCCCCGGATGCCACCGAGTGGGATGGTAAAGAAGGTAAGCTGGAGCTATTAGAGCGGTAATCAACCCATCCGCGCGCCCAGCACGATCAGTACGTGTTCGGCTGCATCCGGCTCGCAGTCACTGCCGTCGGCGTACTTGATGTACACGCGGGTGTTTTCGCCATCCGGTTGCGTGAAGGTCTGGTAAGCGCCACTGTAATCTTCGCTTTTGTCCCGGCTCCAGAACGCCATCTTTTTGAAGAAGCCGCGATCATCCACAAACGTCTGGTAGTAATCGAAGCGGTAGACACCCTTTTCATCCAGCCGCACCCGCTGCATGCCACTGCGGTCGATGACCAGTCCCAGGCGGCGGTGAACACTTTCAGGCGTATCCTCGACCAGCAGGTACAGGCCCTGCGAGGACCAGCTCAGGCGGGAATTCTTGTTGAGGCCGGAAGTCGTGCTGGAAATCCGCGGCGGAATGTCCGTCATGACCATGGCGGGCGGTTGCATGTAAGGCGTCTGGATGATCAGGGCCTGGCTGGTATCCGGGTAATCCAGGCCGCTGGGCACGTCCAGTGAAGGCGTTTCCACCTCGTTGTAGTAGCCCGGCTTTTTGTTGCCGGATTTACATGCCGAAACCAGCAGCATGGCCAGTATCATGACCAGCAGAATGAGTTGTCGGCTAAGGCATATTTTCATTGTTGTCACTACTCTTTCAGGCCCTGACGAGTTGTAGTTCAACCAGGCACTGCCTGAGTGGAGCATGAAACTCATTGTCCAATGGGGTCAGCGGCAGGCGGATGCCGGGGCCGACCAGGCCCATTTCAAAAAGAGCCCATTTTACAGGAATCGGATTGGTTTCGATCATTAAAACTTCAAATAGTGTCTTTATTCGTGATTCCAACTGGTTTGCTTCGGGCCAGTCCTGTTGTGCCGCCGCCATGCAAAGTTGGTGCATGGTTCCGGGCACTACGTTTGCGGCAACGGATATGACCCCGGCGGCGCCCTGCCTCATGGCATCGAGGCAGCTCTTGTCATCACCGCTCAGAACCGTAAAATCCGGCCCGCAGCGCGCACACAATTCCTCGATCCGCGCACCGTCGGGTACCGCCTCCTTGATGCCCACGATACGAGGGTGTGCTGACAAGGCTTCGACCGTTTTGGGCAGCATGTCAATCGCTGTCCTTGAAGGCACGTTGTAAAGCAGCAGGTCCAGCTCGACCGCATCGGCGATCGCCGAGAAATGTGCCTTGAGCCCTGACTGGGGTGGCTTGTTGTAATAAGGCGTTACCACCAGTGCGCCGTCGGCGCCCAGTTCAGCTGCAATCCCTGTCTGCTCGATCGCCCTTGCAGTGGACGTGC
>CAJIAU010000243.1_pt1 | contig 15092 bp, 12 predicted proteins | sample 9199171 | NCBI WGS metagenome assembly CAJIAU01 (sample SAMEA7708280, study PRJEB35096) | sediment metagenome | biome: marine neritic benthic zone biome [ENVO:01000025]; feature: sediment [ENVO:00002007]; material: shallow marine sediment [ENVO:03000034] sea grass bed [ENVO_01000059] ...
CTACGCAAGCTTTCACGAAAAATGCCATTTCAGCCGCAATCCAGATCGGACTGTTGTTTCTCCTGGCCGCCTGGTGCTTCAACATCGTTAAGCCTTTCATCGGCCTGGTGGCATGGGCGGCGATCATCGCGGTCGCACTTTATCCCATCCACAGAAAACTGGCTGGGGCATTGGGGGGCAAGGAGAAGCTCTCGGTGGCCATAATCATCATCGTATTTCTGTCCATCCTGATTGTGCCTGCCTGGTCGCTTAGTGGCTCCGCTATCGAAACCGCCTCGGGCCTGGCCCAGTCACTTGAAGAAGGAAAGCTACAAGTCCCGCCACCTAATGAGAAGGTTGCGGAATGGCCACTGGTAGGCAAAAGAGTTTTTGGTTTTTGGACCGAAGCGGCCACCAACCTCCAGGCTACGCTCCAAAAGCACAATGACCAGGTTAAAGCTTTCAGCAGCTGGCTGATCAAGACAGTCGCAGGCACAGCGATGGGGTTGCTGGGTTTCATTGTGTCCATACTGATTTCGGGGGTACTGATGCTCTCTGCCGACGCCAGCTACGAGGCCAGCAAGCGAGTAGGGCGCCGGCTTGGGGGTGAAAAAGGCGAGAATTTTACGGATCTTTCAGTGGCCACGATTCGCAGTGTTGCGAAAGGTGTTCTCGGCGTCGCATTCATTCAGACCATACTGGCCACCATAGGCCTGGTCGTCATGGATGTGCCTGCAGCGGGAATCTGGGCCATGATCATCCTGATGTTGTGTATCGCGCAGCTGCCGCCAACCCTGATCCTGATACCGATCGCCTTGTGGGTGTTTTCAGTCGCCGAACCGATACCCGCCACCATTTTCCTGGTCTATTCAGTAATTGTTGGTATCAGTGACACCTTCCTCAAACCGTTATTGCTGGGACGCGGAGTGGATGTTCCGATGCTCGTCATATTGCTCGGGGCGATTGGCGGAATGATCAGCTCCGGAATCATCGGCTTGTTTATCGGCGCAGTGATCCTGGCGTTGGGTTACCAGCTTTACATTTTCTGGGTAACTGAAGGAGAAGGCAGGGAAGCGCTGGTTGGAACGGAGGACTCCCCGGATCCCACCTGAGTAACTGTATTAAGCTCTTAGTGTAATTGCGTATAATGTATATTATGTTAAATAATAGATGGAACAGGCTGATATTCGTCAGCTTGGCTCTTCTTCTTTTAGCTGCATGTTCCACAGCCCCCTATCGATATGAACCGCTGGACAATTTTGAAGTCACTCAGCGCGCGATTACCAAGCTTCAAGGGCAAATCCAGGTCAGCGCATCCGTACCAAGCAATGAAGAGGCTGAACAGATTCTCGGTTTCCCAATCTATAAACGCGGGATCCAACCTGTCTGGCTGGAAATCACCAACAACAGCCCTAACCGGGCGCGTTTCGTGCATGTCAGCGTTGACCGTGTGTACTTTTCTCCATTGGAAGTAGCTTACATGCATAAAAAGTACTTCTCCAAGCAAGGCTGGATGGATATGGAGAGGCACCTGATGGATACCGCGATTCCACGTATCATCCCTGCGGGTGAAACGCGCTCCGGTTTTATTTACACGCATGCAAAAGAAGGCACCAAGAGTTTCAATGTCGACGTGTTCTACTCCGGTGCCGGCGACCCGGTTTACGAAGAATTTACCTTTTTTGTCAACGTACCGGGTTTCGTTCCTGATCATGCCAGCGTCGATTTTGATTCTTTGTACGACAAGGCTTCAATCAGGGACCTGAGTATTGACGAATTACGTACAGCGCTGCTTGAACTGTCGTGCTGTACGACCAACCGCGATGGCAGCGGACAGGGTCAGCCTGTCAATATCGTCCTGGTGGCGGATGGACTGGAGGTTCTGCAATCATTGCTGCGTGCAGGATGGTCAGAAACCAGTTACGAAAAAGACGATAACTATCTGAATAATGTAGAATACTTATTTGGAAGACCACCCGATGCGGTTTTTCGCAAAAGCCGCGGCAGAAGCACGCTTACAACGGATAGAAATGAATTGAGTCTTTGGCTGGCGCCAGTCAAGAACGATGGTACCGGGGTATGGATGGCGCAGATCAAGCATGCCATTGGTCAGCGCTACAAAATCAATGAAATCTTTTTCGGCGCCGCACAGGACCCTGACGTCGATGATGGGCGAAATTTCCTGCTTCAGAACCTGTGGTATTCACAAAGCCTCCTGGCCGTAGCGTTTTCAGATATCGGCCTGGCGGTCCCGATGAACAGTCCGATGCTCGATTTCAATAACAATGCTTTTTTCACCGATGGCGGGAGAGTCGTCTTGTGGCTTTCCGGAAATCCTGTCGCGCTGCAGGATGTCAGGAACCTCAGGTGGGAAGATCAGCCTGCGATAAGGAGTAAAGAACAATGAGAATCCGTGTTCGAATGCTCCTCCTGACTCCTTTAGCCATCGGCGCCCTGCTCCTCCTGGCCGCTTGCGCATCGTCTCCCACCTATCATCCCGACACGCCCGAGGGCGACTGGAAAGCTCGCGCCGAGTCCCAACAGGCTGATGGGATCGAAGTCACCGCCGCGGTGCCGAGCGCCAGGGAGGCCAAAGAACTTTTCGGCATGCCGTTGTATAAGAAAGGCATTCAACCGGTGTGGCTGCGAATAAGGAACAGCAGAGAAACCAGGGTCAACTTCCTGCCCGTGGGGCTCGATCCCCAGTACTTCACCCCCCTCGAGGTTGCAAACACTGATCTCAAGGATAAGGACGCGGATGATCCCACAAAAGTGGTCGACGAGTTTTTTCTTCAGCAAGGACTGGGCGCGCTCGCAGTAGAGCCCGGTGAGACTCGCAGCGGCTTTATATTCTCCAAGCTTGACGAAGGCACCAAGGCTTTCAACGTGGACATCATTGGGACCGGGGATGATCAGGGAATTCGAGAGTTCGACACCTTCACGTTCTTCATTCCGGTGCCTGGCCTCAATATCGACCATTACAACGTGGACTGGCGAAATCTCTACGCCGATGATCAGTGGGTTGATCTCGAAGCGGAGCAACTGATTGAAATCATTGAGAATATGACCTGCTGCGTGACGGATAAGAAAGGCAAAGGCAGCGGTGACCCGCTCAATCTCGTCGTCATCGGCCATCCCACAGACGTTTATACCGCATTCATCCGCGCCGGATGGGACGAGACGGAGACCGTGACCCGGGCATCCTCCCTGAAAACCATTGGCTCGTTTCTGAGCGGCGGTGAGTATCGGTACTCGCCCGTCAGCGGGCTTTATGTATTTGACCGCCCACAGGACGTGGCTTTCCAGAAAGCCCGGGAAAACATCCACGAGCGCAATCACCTGCGGCTGTGGATGTCCCGTGCGACCTATGAGGGCGTGCCGGTGTTCATGGGGCAGATCAGTAGGGACATCGGTGTGCGATTCACCTCGAAAACGATCACGACCCATAAAATCGATCCGGATGTCGATGAGACTCGCGAATACCTGCTTGAAAACCTTGTTTACTCCCAGGCGCTTGAAAAGTTTGCCTATGTAGGTGGGGTTGGTGAGGTTTCCTTCGACAATCCGAAAGGCAACCTCACGGGCGATCCCTGGTTCAGTGATGGCTACCGGCTTGTATTATGGGTCACTTCCGAACCGGTAGCAGTCGACGACCTGAAGTTCGTCGAGTGGCGCAGGCCTTACTGAATGCAGGCCATTTCAGCGCCATTGGCAAAAGCATCCTCCAACGTGACCGCCCTGCACTCTGCGTACCGGGCAACACGCGATCGAACCCTTAATCTGTGCTCCAGCCTGGAGCAGGAAGATTACGTGGTTCAGAGCATGCCGGATGTGAGCCCCACAAAGTGGCACCTGGCGCACACGACCTGGTTTTTCGAACAGTTCGTATTGGTACCATTTGCTCAGGGCTACAGGGTCTTTGATGAGCAATATCACTACCTGTTCAATTCCTACTACCAGACCGCCGGGAAAATGCACCCAAGGCCTCGGAGGGGGCTGCTTAGCCGTCCGCTGGTGAAGGAAATACGACACTACAGGGAGTATGTCGATGAAGCGATGGCCCGCCTGCTTGAATCCGGTGCGCTGCAGAAGGAAATCCCTCAGCGCGTCATCCTCGGGATCAACCACGAACAGCAGCACCAGGAACTGCTGCTGACCGACATCAAGCATGTTTTTTCCATTCATCCGGGCCAACCCGCGATGAAAGCGGATCTTCCGGTACCACCCAGGCATCCTGCCCCTGACCTGACTTTCCCTGAGCGCCAGGGCGGATTGTTGGAGATCGGCGCGGATACCGACGAATTTCATTTCGATAATGAAACGCCCAGGCATCAACTACTGGTGCCGCCATATGCATTGGGCTCCAGGCTGGTGACCAACCGGGAATTCTCTGATTTCATTGCCGACGGGGGTTACAGCACATCTGAACTATGGCTTTCAGATGGCTGGGGCGTCGTGCAGGAACGTGGCTGGCAGCGGCCGCTCTACTGGAGTGCGGACCTGCAAAGTGAATTCACTCTCGGTGGCGAACGGGCGCTGAACCCGGATGTCCCGGTCAGTCACGTCAGTTACTACGAAGCCGAAGCCTATGCGCGCTGGGCCGGCTGCCGCCTGCCGACGGAGGTCGAATGGGAGCTTGCAGCCAGCGAGGCGCCCGTGTCCGGAAACCTGATGGATTCGGGATTTTGGCACCCTGTCTCAACCGATGGCAGTTCAAGCCAATTATTCGGTGATACCTGGGAATGGACCGGCTCTGCCTATGCCCCCTACCCCGGTTTCAAACCCCTGCCCGGCTCACTCGGCGAATACAACGGGAAGTTCATGTGCAACCAGATGACGGTCCGTGGTGGCTCCTGTGTGACTGCAAACAACCATATCCGCGCCAGCTACCGAAGTTTTTTCTATCCGGACGCGCGCTGGCAGTTCCTGGGCTTTCGCCTGGCGCGGGACGTGGGCGCAGATTCATGACCCGCAGCCTGAGAAATCGTGATAGTGAGGACGAACTGTCCGAAATCGTGACCGGACTGAGTCAGTCTCCGAAGATGATTTCGCCCAAATATTTCTACGACGAACGGGGTTCAAAACTGTTTGAGCAAATCTGCGATTTGCCAGAGTACTACCTGACCCGCACCGAGATCGGCATCATGCGGTCCAGCATGGGTGAGATAAGTGCACTGGTCGGAAAGCGAGTCCGGGTGATCGAATACGGCATTGGATCCGGTCTCAAGACACGCATACTGCTTGAAGGCCTTGACGACCCGGTTGCGTTCATTCCGATAGATATTTCCCCCGAGCACCTGGCGGATTCCTGCAGGGAACTGATGCAACGATTCCCACATATCGAAATTCTGCCGGTCGCTGCGGATTTCACCCGCCCTGTCCCGATCCCCGGGACAAAAAGGGAATCGTTGCGAAACCTGGTGTATTTTCCGGGTTCAACGATCGGTAATTTCGAACCGGGTGCGGCGCTGGAACTGCTCCGCGTGATGCACCATGAAGCGGGGCCAGGCGGAGCTCTGCTGATAGGGACAGACCTGAGGAAAGACCCGCAGATCATCGAGAACGCTTATAACGATGGCCAGGGGGTAACGGCAGAGTTCAACCTGAATGTGCTGCGGCATCTCAACCGGGCTTTTGGTTCCAACTTTGACCCGGGAGGCTACAGGCACAAAGCCGTGTACGATGAGCTTTCCGGGCGTATCGAGATGCGGCTGGTCAGCCAGCATGATCAGCAAGTCAGGCTGGGAGAACACCTTTTTTCATTTGCCAGTGGCGAAAAAATCATCACCGAATACTGCCACAAGTTCAGTGAGGAAGGCTTTCATCAGCTGGCCTGGAAAGCGGGGTTCGAACATGTAAATAGCTGGGCGGACTCAAATCACTGGTTCAGCATTCAACTGTATAGTCGCAAGTAGCTTGCTCCCGTCACGACCTGCTCATATATCGTATTTAACTTTAAATATACACTGTAAAATATTGTATTTAATGGATATTAATCCCAATTAACTTTTCAGGCAGACGCTGAATTTCACTGGCATAAAATTACCAGGCATTCGATTTCGGCTGGGTTGTCAGCGCCACGATATTACCTGCGTACTTACAGCAACCCGCATTACTATTGAAATCCACATAGATTACCCGAATAATGCGCAACAAGGGGAATCTAACCTACTATGCCTGGATTGATCGCCAAACCAGCAAAAAACTATCGTATGTACCTGTTTATAAATAGTATTAAACGTGTTCACTGAAGGTTCGATTACTGCCGCGTTTAGCTTACAATTTACGGCACATATGGGCTATAGTATGGGACAGAATACTCAATAGCAACGCCAGGGATTCGAACTGGGAACGGGAAAATGCGTGAAAAACTTTCGGAATCGTTCTGTGCCAGCGTCGACCAGGCAGGTTATTACGCAGACGGCGGCGGGTTATACCTGAATGTGAAGCCGGACGGCCGCAAATACTGGTGTTTCCGCTGGCGAGACCGTCATGCACGCTACACGACCGCGAAAAGCTCAGGCGTAGGAAAACTACGCGAAAAAGGGCTGGGGAGGTATGGCAAGTACGATGTTTCGTTGCCAGAGGCACGCGAACTGGCGGGGGCTTGCCGAAAACTGCTGCGCTTGGGTAAAGACCCGATCGAACAGGCCCGTCAGATAGCCAACGAAGGCACCGCAGCGGCGGCCGCCTCACCTTCCTTCGGTGAATGTGTTACTCGCTTTGTCAATGCACATCAATCATCCTGGCGTAACCAAAAACAGGCTCAGCAGTGGACTTCCATGCTGAACCGGCATGCCGCGCCATTACTGACTTTACCGGTTGAAGTGATCAACCAGGAGCATGTGCTTGGATGCCTGGAGCCGATCTGGAGAAGTAAAACCGAAACCGCCACGCGGGTGCGTCAGCGTATTGAATCCATCCTGGATTGGGCAGCCACTTGTAATTATCGCAGCGAGGAAAATCCCGCCCGTTGGCGCGGGCAATTGGACGGCGTATTACCGCAACCCACCAGGCTGAAAAAGACCAAACCCCGCGCCGCGCTGAATTATCAGAAATTGGGCCCTTTCATGGGCAAGCTGAGAAGCATCGACTCGCTCGCGGCGAGGGCCCTGGAGTTACAAATTTTGACGGTAACCCGCCCTGGTGACGTGGTCGCCGCGCGATGGTCCGAGTTCGGTCTCAAAGGGGCGGTGTGGACCATTCCAGCCAGGCGCTTCAAGTCGAACCTGCAGCACACCGTGCCGCTGTCACCACCTGCCCTGGCGCTTCTCAAGAATTTGCCGCGTTCCTCTGAGTACGTCTTTCCGGGTCGTAGCGATAGTAACGCCATGACCACCGCCGCCGGTATGAAATTGCTCAAGACACTGCAACCGGGAATCACCCAGCAGGGGTTCCGCACCACCTTCAGGGAGTGGGCTGTCAAGCAGGCCGCTTATCCGGCAGAAGTGATTGCGTACGCACTGGGACCACAGTCCAGGGACATGGCTGAGGCTGTCCATTTACGCTCTGACCTGATTGCTCAAAGAGCCCGATTGATGAGTGACTGGGCTGTTTTCTGCGACAAGAACGTCACATGAGACCGCATGGATTTCATTACCATAAGCCCTGCCTGGCCAGCCGTTTACCAGGAATTCTGCGCCCTGCTCTTGCACTCTTCGTATGACAGATTGAGGTGCTGCCCGGTTCGTTTATGACGGCAGATGCAGCGGCCTGTGTCAGCGTCCAGGATGCACTCCTTGTCGATTTCGGCGATTTCCTGCTGCGTGGCGGCACGATGACGCGCCATGTAAAAGTCATATGACCAAAGTCCGGCTTTATAAACGATTATTGCTGTAATAGCCCACATGATCCAACGAAACACTTTTTTCATTGCCATAGCCGATGTTTGCACTCAGTAAAATCATATCATCCGATTGATTTGACGGCTTACTTCCGTCTCAAGGAACACAGGCGTCAGCGTTCCCGGGATTGACGGGCAGCGGTTACTTCAGATGCCTGGATTCGAATACAGACAGGAGTATCTGAAATGAAAAGACCAAGCATCCGAATAGGACTGTTGCTTTCACCACTGCTGCTTGCTACCGCTGTTTCCACGAGCTGGGCGGAAGAAGCATTCGACGAGACCAAGGTAATCATCGAGATCAACGCAACAGATGGTGACGTGGGCTTCCATGCAAAATTTGATGGAGAAGCCTGGTACAACACCAAAATGTATGACCCCATGGGCCGGAAAATCTTTCATGAAAAGGCAGATGGCCCATTGCGCGCACAGGGACTGACGGAAAATTTCTTCGAAAGTGCTGAACCGCTTTGCGTCCCCGATCCTGAGGACGATGAGGAACTGGTCGTCACACTGGCCGAATTTCTGGATCGTTTTCCCGAGGGTGACTACCTGCTCATGGGTAAGTCCAACGAGGGCGAGTGGCTGACCGGTGAAGCTGAACTTACTTACAACATCCCGGCGGCGCCTGATATTGACGCGATCGACGACGGAGAATTTGAATCGGCCGAAGAAGTCTTACTCGAATGGGATGAAGGCATTAACCTGGGCGAGAAATGTGACGATGGGAGCCTGGTGGATACCGTCATCCCTGATCCGGCAGATGTAGAGATCGTCGGCTGGGAAGTCGTGGTCGAGCCCGACTGTGACGTGGATTTCGAGCCCGAAAGAGTCTTCAGCGTGCAATTGCCGCCCGGCTATGAAAGCGTCGTGGTTCCCGAAGAATTCCTGGAAAGTTACCTTGAAGAAGATTGCAGTGAGTTCAAATTCGAAGTCGGCGCCATTGAGGAAAGCGGCAACCAAACGTTCTCCGAAGGCGGATTTGAAATCGTCGACGAAGACTGAGCGGTTAAACTAGGGACAGGAATCGGACTGCAGACGGAGAGCTGTTTTGCCCATTCATCTCGAAGACAGGAAACTGGCCAAGCGCCTGCTCGCAGGAGACGAGCAGGCGTTCAACCGCTTCTTCGAAGATCATTTTTCCCGCCTGTACCGATTTGCCCTGGCCCGCCTTGCAGGTGACAGCGAGACTGCCGGTGAAGTAGCGCAGGCCGCCCTTTCCAGGGCTCTGAGAAAAATTCACAGCTACCGGGGTGAGGCGGCCCTGTTTACCTGGCTTTGCGCCATTTGCAGGAATGAAATCACTGACCGGATGCGGCGAGACAGTCGCTATCAGCAGCATATCGTGCTGACTGAGGACCGTCCGGAAATCCAGGCTGCGATCGATTCATTCCAGACACCGTTATCCGACGAGCCGGGCAGCCAGTACCAGAAATATGAAGCTCTGCGCCTGATTCATGTGGCGCTGGACCGGTTGCCGGCAAATTATGGTAACGCGCTCGAATGGAAATACATCGAAGGACATTCCGTGCGGGAAATCTCGCATCGGCTGGGCCTCAGTTTCACAGCAGCACAGTCGCTGCTGGCCAGGGCCAGGCGTTCCTTCGAGGAAATTTACAGTACCCTTGCCCGCCCGGTACTGGAGCCCGCTCAGACAATCAGGACAGGGAATGACACCAGAGCACAGAAGAAAGAATCATGAAAGACAAGGAAAACAGGAAAGGCCAGCAAGCACCCGGTGGGGAAGATGATCTGCTTCAAACGCTGTTTGATAACTCCGGGGCCAGGGAAAGACCTCCCCAAGAGTTCGAACGCGAAGCCAGGGAAGTACTATACGCAGAATGGAAGCATACCAGCGGACGCCGGAAAAAACGCCGGTTCCTAACGGGTTTGGCAGTAGCAGCCAGCCTTCTCGTGGCACTGGGCGTCATGGTCCGCCTTGGGGTTGGTCCTTCGCTGCCCGGCCCTGAAATCCGGTTGGCAATCATGGAAAACATGACAGGAACGGTGCGGGTTTACCGCGATGATGGCTCACTCAAACAGAAATCGCTAAAATCTGACGAATGGGTAATGGGCCAGCAGAAGGTCGCAACCGGGATGGATTCAGCCATTGCATTGCGTTGGGTTAATGGACAATCCATTCGAATGGATGAAAACACGACACTGCGGCTGGAATCATCAGGAAAAATTCAGCTGGAGAGCGGACGTATTTACATGGATACAGCCCGACGCACAGCAAAATCCAAAGCGCTTTCGATTTCCACCCCGGCCGGCCAGGTTCGTCACATTGGAACGCAATTCATGACTTCCGTCTCACTGGCGGGCACCACGGTCAGCGTTCGCTCCGGGTCAGTTGCCTTGGAGCAGTCCGGAGCTGAACACCTTGTAGCCCAGGGTGAGCAATTAAGTGTTTCAGAGGATGGCGTAAGATCAATCAAAAAAATTGACACCTGGGGCGAGCATTGGCAGTGGGTCGAGCGGATAACCCCGGCCTTTGACTCCAACGGCAAATCGATCGCAGATCTATTAGACTGGGTGGGAAATGAAACCGGTCACTTGGTTGAATACGCTTCCTTCGATGCACAGGATCACGCTCGAACAACAGTGTTAAGAGGTAAGCTGGAGCTGGAGCCGATGAAGGCGCTTACCTTGATCACACAATCCAGTGGCATGGAGGCCATGGTGTCAGGAGGGCTCATCACCGTATCCCTGGTAAAGACTGATTAGCTGAACTTTTGGTGAACAAAAAATTGTTCTGCATGTGGTTCCTGGTCGGGCTGCTCGCAGGCCTGGGCTGTTCCCTGCTCCATGCAAACGAAAGCACCCCAGTCCAGGGTGACTCACTTCGCAAGGCGCTTGACGACCTGAGACAAGCCGGCCTGGAAATTGTTTACAGCACAGCCCTGGTGACAGAGGACATGCGGGTTCTGAAATCCCCGGTCACCGTCGACCCTGTTGAGCAGGGGCAACAAATTCTCACGCCGCACAACCTGGCCCTGAAACAAGCGGATGGCATCTACCTGGTCGTACGACAGGCAGAGACGGCGCAACCAGGCGATAACGGTTCAATCCTGGTCCAGGTGCGCAACTACGATACCCTGCCCTCTCCGGATTTTCTTGCCATCAGTGTGTACCCTTCCCTGGCTAATCCTGAAGAGATTACGCCGGGGCTGTTCCAATTCAGGAGCGTGTCTGCAGGCAGCTACCGGATTCAGATATCTGCTGTCGGCTACGCTACTGTTCAGCAGGATGTATTGGTTCGCTCAGGTGGCACCGAACTCATCGGTGTCGATCTGATTCCGGGCCCCGGCGCAATTGAAACCATCAATATTTCGGCCAGCCGCTATGTTCTGTTTTCCAATTCACGGTTTTACATCGATCAGCGGGCGCTACAGGCTTTACCCGATCTTGGGGAAGATCCGGTTCGTTCTGCACACCGCTTACCCGGTGCCGCTGCCAGTGGTTTGAGCTCACAACCTCATTTTCGGGGCGGCGAGAAGAACGAGACCGCCATCTACATGAATGGCCTGAAACTGACCGACCCATTCCATATCCGTGACTACCACAACATCTTCAGCCTGCTCGACGCTCGCGCTATTTCTGGCGTGGAAGCCTATACCGGCGGATTCCCTGTACAGTACGGTGACCAGACCAGCGGTGTCCTTCTACTCGAATCACAAAGGCCTGAAGGCCCCACCCGCACGGAGTTTGGCCTGAGTTTCTACAACGCTTCTTTTCTCAACACCGGAACCAGCGAGGAAGGCAACGTCGAGTGGCTGTTCTCAGCGCGGCGCAGCAACCTGGACATCTTGGTCGACAATGACCAGGGGCAGCCGCACTTCTTCGACATTTTCGCCGAAATCGGCTTCAACCTGTCTGACGACAGCCGCCTGTCGTTCAATGCCCTCTACGCTAACGACAGCGTCTCTGTGATTACCGAAAGCGACCCGGAAGAGCTGGAACAATCCATCAGTGATACCCGCAATTCCCATTTCTGGGTGCGGCTGGAGAACCAGTGGACACCTGATCTGACCAGCGATACCGTGCTTTCCTTCGGCTACCTGGACAATGACCGTGATGCCGAGGTCAATGATCCTGATCAGTACATTGGCGCAGTAACAGACCGTCGTAACGTGAAAACCTATGGATTACGACAGGATTGGTTTTACGGAGGTTTCGACAATCATTTCCTGCGCTGGGGTTACGAGCTGAGACATGAGCGCGCACAGTACGATTACCAGTCCCGGGCAGAGTACTCGGAATTTTTTGCGCTTTACCCTGGCATTGAATCACCGACCCGGTCCCGGGTCAGTGCTGCTCCTGATGGCAACGTATATTCACTGTTCGTTGCGGATCGCTGGCGACTCACCGAAGCCACAGCCCTCGACCTGGGACTGCGTTGGGACCGCCAGACTTACACCGATCCCGTATTCAACAACCAGCTCAGCCCCAGGATCAGCCTGTTGCACTCATTGTCATCCAGCACCGAACTGCGCCTGACCTGGGGTCGTTACTACCAGTCACAGGCCATCCAGAGGTTACAGGTGGAAGATGGGCTGGACCATTTTTTTGCACCGCAACGGGCCGATCACTGGATCGCCGGCCTGCAAACGCGTTTCGGAGGTAGTTACCGGCTGAGGGCTGAGGCCTACCTGAAACATTATGACCGGATGAAACCGCGTTTCGAAAACCTGTCCGATCCCCTCGGATTGATTCCCGAGCTCGAACCGGATCGCGTCCGTCTGGATCCGCAATCTGCAAAGGCGCGAGGGGTGGAACTGACGCTTGAATACAGCCGCGATGACGACCTGGACTGGTGGGTCACCTACACCTGGTCGAAGGCAACCGACCGCATTGATGGCGCTAACCAGCTCCGCAGCTGGGACCAGCGGCACGCCTTCCAGGGCGGCGTCGGCTGGCGCCCTGGCCTGTGGGAAATCGGAGCAGCATTAAACATCCATACCGGCTGGCCCACAACAGGTATGACACTGGGGTTCGATGAAGAAGAGGAAGAATATTTCCCGGTCCCCGGACCCAGAAATGCAGAACGACTGGGAACTTTTGCCACGCTTGATTTCCGTGTAGCCCGGCAATTTCCGGTCAAGATTGGCCGCCTGTCCGCGTTTATCGAAATCACCAACGCTACTGACCGTAATAACGAATGCTGCATCGACTACGATATTGATGAGGACGAGGATGAAAACGTCTTTCTCGATGTCTCGGTAGAACACTGGTTGCCGAGAATTGTCGCGCTGGGAATCCTCTGGGAATTCTAGCCACGGCAGTCAGAAGCAAATGGGAAGATGGTGCCCAGACCCGACCGCCAGTAATAAATGCACCAGCCCGAATCAAATAGAAAACCAGATAGCCTGTCCTATACTTAAGAATGCGGTACCAACTGCTGCTTCATCGCCAGATTATTCTTATAAAACTCACACAATCGGCGACCAACAAACGAATAACCTCCCGATCCTGTGGCGGCATGGGCGCGGTAGACGTTCGGGACGGCTCGTTCACGTTGCGAATGACGGGCGTCATCGCCTACAAGAGGAAATGAGGCGATCAACATTGGCGGGCTTGGTAGGTAACCTAGTTAATCAGCGCTCCTGCCAGTAGACTGTCCTCGGACATTCGATGCGCGGGTTTTCCAGCAATGATGCCAGCCCCTACTGTAAGGCGATACGACCTCGATTGGCTGCGAATTATCGCATTTGGGCTGCTTATCCTTTATCACGTCGGCATGTTCTATGTGACCTGGGGATGGCACGTGAAAAGCTTCTATGCCTCGTCGTTTGCCGAACCTCTCATGAGATTGGTCAATCCCTGGCGGTTAGCGCTTTTATTTTTTATTTCGGGCGTCGCCATCCGCTTCGCGACCGACAAGGCAGAATCGCTCAAGCGTTTCGCCGGGTCTCGTATCGCCAGACTTGGGTTGCCGCTACTATTCGGCCTCTACATATGGGTCATGCCTCAAGCCTATTTCCAGGTTCGACAGAGCGGTGAGTTCACAGGCTCGATGCTCGCGTTTTACCCAGACTACGCCGCACTGGAGCAATCATTTTCGACGATTACGCCTACCTGGAACCACCTTTGGTACCTGGCTTATGTGCTGGTCTACATCCTCATAGCACTTGCAATTCTGCCTTGGCTGCGGCGAGTTCCAAAAAGCCGAGCCTGGCAATCGTTAACCACGAGGCCGTTTGTCGTAGTTTTCATCATGATCATGCCGTTTGTGGTCAATGAAACCTGGTTGTCACCGCTGTACCCAACCACGCACAACCTGGTAAATGACTGGGCACACCATGCTCATCGATTCATGATTTTCCTTCTGGGCTTCTTCGTGGCGAAGGACGCACGCTTCTGGCATTCGGTTGATAGAGTCTGGAAGTTCATGCCGATACTCGCCGCCGCGGCCTTTCTCCTGCTGCTGAACAAACAGGACATTGAAAACTGGGCCCGGCAGTTCATGTCAGATTCGCCGATACGGTTGTTCTTTAGCTACGTTATGGTGACCTACGCATGGTCCTGCATTCTTATCTTGCTTGGATTCGGTCAGCGATTTCTCAATCGCGAAAGCCCTCTATTGCGCTACCTTACGGGGGCAATCTTTTGTTATTACGTTCTACACCAGACAATCACTGTAGTCGCCGGCTACTATCTAACCGAGTATCGACTCGGCGTCGTGGTTGAATCATCGCTTGTGCTGGCCGTTACCGTTGCGGGTTGCGTGCTGGGTTATGAATTGATCCGCCGAATCCCCCATGTCGGAATCCTGTTCGGCATACATGATGTCTCGGGATTCCGTTCCGGACGCTGATGTACGTGGCTCGTTTGCATGATCTGAAATACTCGCAACATTCACCAAAATGACCGGGTCGGACCGGTCACGGAAGCCAACTGGCTGAATCGGCTGACTTCTGTTTTTGCGCGAATTACGGAAGTAATCCAGGCATCTATTTCTGTGGGTGGTAGTTCTCCTGGCGGCCAGTAGCGGATAAAAACGACTTGGGTCTTGACGCTCAGGCACCAGCCTGAACGGCAAGCCTTGCATGCTCGATAATGCCGAGCAAAATACCCATTACTTTTCAGACCTCGCTACGCGCACAATCTCAGCTTTATCAAAAAAAGCGAATGGGTCGGCCGTGTTGTATGCGGCCAAGGCGGATCCGTGAACCAGCATTTCACTCAAATCGATTACGAGGACTACGTAATCCTTGTTTTCAGAATCGTGCCAATTGACGAGATATATTTCGTCACCAATTTTTCTAGA
>CAJIAU010000037.1_pt1 | contig 15031 bp, 16 predicted proteins | sample 9199171 | NCBI WGS metagenome assembly CAJIAU01 (sample SAMEA7708280, study PRJEB35096) | sediment metagenome | biome: marine neritic benthic zone biome [ENVO:01000025]; feature: sediment [ENVO:00002007]; material: shallow marine sediment [ENVO:03000034] sea grass bed [ENVO_01000059] ...
GCGACCAGGTTTTCACTGACCACGTTGCGCGCTTGCGCTACTCTTTTCGCGGCATAGGGATTGTTCGGCTGCCGGAACATCGACAGGAGCTTCAGGCCAAACCGGTCCGCCACCAGCGGCAGCAGCTCGAAGTTGGCCAGGTGCCCGGTAAACAGGATGGCGGGCAGGCCGTCATCGCGCAGTTTCTCGTATTGGTCACCGTTGGTGAATTCGATCCGGTCCGATTCCCCGGTTTCGGCATCCATGTCGAAGACCTGGTCGAGGTAGAAATATTCCAGCAGGGTTTGTGCCATCTGGGCCCAGCTGTCACTGGCGATCTTCTCGCGTTCCTCGATGCTTTTCTCGGGAAAGGCGATGGCGAGGTTATCCATGGCTATCCGGTGGCGCTTCAGTTTGGGTCCCAACCAACGCGCAAACCACACCAGGAACCGGGAAGCAGTCTTGAACGGAACCAGCCGTAACAGCTTCATGAAAATAAAGATGAACTGGGCGGAAACCCACTTGACGATCGTGTTGACAGATTGCGCTAAACGGTATCGCCAGGGTAGGGGCATGTGTGGTCCTGTGTAATCTCTCTGACGGTGTTCGGGAAGCCGCGAACATATTATCATTGCCCTGCAGGGCATGCATTGCCCGGGCTTCGTCATCACCGGGAGAACATACCGTGTCAGAAATGCAGCCTTTCTATGAGCAGGTTCAGTCTCACTATGACCTGTCGGATGAATTCTTCGAGCTTTTTCTCGACCCCACCCGGACTTACAGTTGTGCGTATTTCGAGGACCCTGAGGCCACTCTCGAACAGGCGCAGATGGCGAAGATCGACCTGTCTCTGCGAAAGTGCGAATTGTTGCCGGGAATGAAGCTACTCGATATCGGTTGTGGCTGGGGCGCAACAGCCTTCCGTGCGGCTGAAAAATATGGAGCCCGTGTCATTGGCCTTACGCTTAGCGAAAACCAGTATCAATACTGCACCGGGCGCGCCCAGGGTCTGTCACAGCCTGATTCTGTGCAATTTCGATTACAGGGCTGGGAAGAATTTGACGAGCCGGTGGACAGGATTGTCAGCATCGGTGCGTTCGAACATTTCAGGAACAGCCGTCACGAAGCGTTTTTTCAGCGTTGTAGGGAAATACTTCCGTCAGACGGCATCATGATGCTGCATTCCATCGTTACCACGTCCCTGGCGGATCTTCGTGAGCAGGGCATCCCGTACACGCAGGAAGATGTTAGGTTTGCCAAGTTCATCCGCGACGAGATCTTTCCCGGAGGGCAGCTCTGCGCGCCGGACCGCATCCGGTCTTTTGCCGAACGCAGTGGGTTCGAGGTTTACCATGAACAATCATTGAGGTTGCATTACGCGCGGACGCTGGATATCTGGGCCGAGAGCCTGGCCGGTGCGAAAGAACAGGCGATCGCACTCACCTCGCAAACCGTCTACGACCGTTACCAGAAATACCTGACCGGCTGTGCGGCGCAGTTTCGTAAAGGTCTGATCGATGTCATGCAATTCTGCATGCGTTAGCGGGTGCGGAATACCACGTCCCAGAAGTAATTGGATACTCCATAGCCCTTGTTCGAATCACGGAAGTGGTGGTCCAGGTGAGATTTCCACAGGTTTTTGGCCCACTTCACGTTGGGGTGTTTGAAATGATGGATGCTGTAATGCGTCATGTCATAGGCAAGGTACCCGACCGCGAAGCCGGCTGAATAAGCCCAGACCCAATCACCAAAGACCGGCCAGGACAGCAGGAACAACACGGCTCCGACACTCAGGCTCAGCGCAATGGGCATGACCAGCCTTTTCTTGTCGTTCGGGTATTGGTGATGAACTCCGTGAAACAGGAAGCTCACCCGCTTCTGGAAATCGCCCCTGGGTGTGAAGTGAAATACCCAGCGGTGGAAGCAATACTCGAAAAACGTCCAGACAAAAAGACCCAGCAGGAACAAGGCGATGTAAGTTCCCAGTGGTATGCCGATGGAAAAACTTTGCCACGAAGCAAGCACAGCTACCGGCACATAAACTGCCAGTACCGTTATCGGCGTAATCTTGCTCAATCGTTCCAATACCGGGTTGTCGAACAGCCGGACATGGCCCTTTTGAGGCGCCATATGCTGGGGAATTCTCTCTGCGCGCGAAGTTTTCATCAATGTACTCATAAACCGGTTTTCGGTTGATAATCTTTCATTATCGTCGATTTTGCCTGTCACAGGTCAATAATTCGGCCTAATTTCTGCCCATATTGTCTTTTTTGCTGGACTATTGGGTGGAAAGCGTGAAGTATGCACCAATGTCTGAAACACTCGCTGTCAGCGCGCCGCTGCAACGTCCCGAGGCAACCCAGCCGCTCAAGATTCTCTGGCTCTACGCTTTTGTTCTGGTGGGATTGCACCTGGCGTGCCTGCTCGCCTTCATACCCTGGCTGTTCACATGGTCCGGCCTGGTAGTCGCCGTTCTGGGACACCTGGTGTTCGGCATGCTTGGAATAACGGTCGGCTATCATCGTCTGCTGACGCACAAGGGATTTACCTGCCCCAAATGGTTTGAGCATTCCCTGGCGATCATGGGGATGTTCAATTTGCAGGATAGCCCGGCACGCTGGGTTGCCATTCATCGTGCTCACCATCGGAATTGCGATGAACAGATGGACCCCCACTCACCGCTGGTCAATTTTTTCTGGGGACATGTCGGCTGGGTCGTTTGCAGACATGAAGATCTGCACCGGACGCTGCGCTATGCCAAGTACGTGCCTGATCTGCTGCGCGATCCCTTTTACCGGCGCCTGGAGCGCATCGGGGCGTGGATCGCTGTGTACCTGGTTCATGCGTTTGTGATCGTTTCCGCGGGCGCCATCTTCGGCTATGTCGTCGGCGGTCCTGAAGAAGCGATCCGTTACGCGGCAAGCTGGGCGGTATGGGGTGTGGTCGTGCGCACGGTATTCGTGCTCAACGGCACCTGGGCCGTCAATTCACTGGGGCACATGTTTGGATACCGCAATTACCAAACCGATGATTACAGCACGAATAACTGGCTGGTTGCGCTGTGCGCCCACGGTGAAGGCTGGCACAATAATCATCATGCCGATCCCAGGGCCGCTTCGCACGGCCACCGCTGGTGGGAGTTGGACATGTCCTGGTGGGTCATCCGTTTACTCGAGAAAATGGGAATAGCCCGAAACGTGGTCAGGCCCAAGTGCTGGGCAGAAGTGGAAGCTCCGAAATAAACTGAGGGATTGCCGGCCGGTCAGACCAGGCTCTTTTGGTACATGCGGTAGCGCTTGGTGATCCTGCCGCCAAATTTCTCGATGATGTTCCGGGTGGGTTTATTGCTCTCCAGGATCCAGGACATCTCCACGCGCTCTCCACCCCTTTCCAGGCCAGGCCACATGACCGATTCAATCAGCATGTATGCCATGGCGGGCCCGAAAATCGTGTTCTGGTGCTTCTTGCGCACCCCCATTAACGGGATCCTGTGCGCCTTGGGGAACTTCACTTTCATGCGCCACAGAAGTTTTGCCCAGCCAAATGGCAATAAGCGTCCGTTCAGGTCTGCTATCGCTTCGTTGATGTCGGGCAGTAAGGCGATGAACCCGGCAGGCTCGCCGTCGATTTCCGCAATTTGCAGGTATTCTTTTGGCACAACCATCAGGAGTTCCTTACCAATGGTGTTGAACTCCTCGCGGGTGAAGGGAACAAAATTCCAGTTATCCTGCCAGGCGTCGTTGAATACGTCCCGCATGGCTTCAAAATCCGCTTCCATCTGTTTCCGGTCGAGTTGACGCACTTTGATGCGGCCCGGGTAGCGGTTGAGGACCTCGTCCTTGGAAGCTGGACTTTGGTAGGAGTTTATATCGAGTTCGTAGGCCAGCATATCCTGGGCCTTCGAATAGCCGCATCGCTCGATTGAGGCCCCGTAATAGCGGGCCGAATGGGTCGTCATGATTCGCGGCGGCGTGTCGAAGCCCTCTACCAGGATGCCGACCTCCTGGTTGATGCCCAGGTTGAACGGCCCCGTCACGGTGCGCATGCCTTTTTCACGCAGCCAGTTCTCGGCTGTTCCAAAAAGTGCAGAAAAGACGGCAGGATCTTCCGGGGCCTCGATCAGGCCAAAAAAGCCGGTGTGGTTGCCATATCGTTCCTGGTGCAGCTGATCGATCTGGGCGGAGATTCGGCCGACGGGCTTTCCATCCTGGTACGCGATCCAAGCTTGCCACGACGCATGTTTGAAAAACGGGTGCTTGCTGGACAGTGCATCTTTGCGCTCCATCAGCAAAGGCGGAATCCAGTTTGGATCATCCTGGTAGATACTCCAGGGAACCCTGATAAAGGTTTTCAGGGCTTTTTTGTCAGTGACGGCCCTTATTTCGATGTTTTTTTTTGCGGGATCGCTCATACAGTAACGATGATTTTCCCAAACACCTGGCGGTTTTCCAGCCTTTCCAGCCCTTTTTCGATTTCATCCATCGGGATTTCAAGATCGATCACCGGGTGGACCTGGCCGCTGGCCAGTTTCTCGAGAGAAGAGGCGATGTTCCGCATCGTGCAGCCGAAACTGCCAATCAGCCGCAACTGGCGCTGAAACAGGTGGAACAGGTTGATGTCGGCCTTGATGCCGGTAGTCGATCCACAGGTGACCAGGCGCCCGCCAACCTTCATTGAAAACATGCTGCCCTCCCAGGTGTCCACGCCGACGTGCTCGAACACCACGTCTACGCCCTGCTTTTTGGTCAACCGCCGAACCCGGCCTTCAAACCGCTCCTCCCGGTAATTGATTGCGTGGTCGGCGCCCAGGTCGAGCGCCTGCTGCGCTTTCTCGTCGTTACCGACCGTGGTGTATACCGTGCAGTCGATCGCCTTGGCCATCTGGATCGCCGCGGTGCCAATGCCGCTGCCCCCGGCCTGCACCAGTATGCTTTCGCCCGGTTGGAGTTTTGCGTTGTCGAACAGCATGTGTTCGACCGTGCCGAAAGTGATGGGGGTGAGTGCGGCCGAGATGGGGTCCAGGCCATCAGGCGCCGGCACGAACAGGCGGGCGGGGAAATTCATCTTCTCCTGGGCAAACCCATCGATATGGAAACCGAAGATACCATTAACGTTCTCACAAAAATTATCACGGCCTTCCACGCAGGGTTTGCACGTTCCGCAGGTATTGGCGCCATACAACGCGCCTACCTGGCCGACTTCCAGGTCAGTGACATTTTTACCGACCGCAATGATTTCGCCGGACGCTTCTGCGCCAACGGTGATCGGTAACTCGCGCTGGGCGAAAGCCATGCCTCGCCAGCCCCAGACATCGATGTGGTTCAGCGCCACCGCGCAGATTCTCACCTGGACTTCGTCATCTCCGGGGGGTGCGGGATCGTCGACTTCTACGACCCTAAGGTCGCGTTCCGCAAAGTTTCTTAGTGCTCGCATGTTTCTGCCTTCAGGGTGATATTCGTGGGCGATTTCAGCGTTGTATCGTCAGCCCGGCGGATACGCCGCCATCGATCGGTATGTAAGCGCCGGTCATGTACCCAGCCAATGGCGAACACAGGAAGTTCACCAGTGCTCCTACTTCTTCAGGCTGGCCGAATCGGCGCAGTGGAATCTGTTGCTCGACCTTTTCGCGGTAATCGGCGTAAGGCGCCATCAGGTCGGTATCGATGTAGCCGGGCGACACGTAGTTCGCCGTCACGCCCTTGCGCGCCAGTTCGATCGCCAGCGTGCGTATGTAACTGAGCATGGCGCCCTTGGTGGCGGCATAAATCGAATTTCCGGATACGCCCATGTTCGCGGTGATCGAACCGATGGTGATGATTCTTCCGGACCGGGTGCGCATCATCGGACGCGCGGCAGAGCCGGCAAGTCTGGTCAGGGCCCAGAAATTAAGGCGGAACAGATCTTCCCCCTTGTCCTGGTCGGCCAGTGCAGCAAGGGTGTCGTAAGACCCACCTGCGTTATAGACCAGCCCATACAACCCATCGGCGGTGGCAATGGTATCGGCGAAACTCTCAACCTGGTCGCGTTCGCTCAGGTCGACCTGGTGGCTTTCAATTTGTTGGGACGGGTATTCCGCCTGCAGGCTCCCCTGCAGCTGTTCCGCTTCTTCCGGAGAAGAGCGGTAGGAGAAGGACACATGGTATCCATCCGCTGCCAGCGCGATAACGACAGCCCGGCCAATACCTTTCGAGCCGCCCGCCACGAAAACGGTTTTTCCATTCGCTGAGTCTGTCACTTTTCTGCCTCTAAGCAGGTTCGCCTGAGAATATCAGGCATACGTTCTGGCCGCCGAAACCGAAAGAGTTGGACATAACGGCATTTACAGCATGCTCCCGTTTTATATTCGGCACAACATCCATCGGGATGTTCGGATCCTGTTCCTTGCAGTTGATGGTGGGCGGAATAACGCCCGCTTCGATGGTCAGCAGTGAAATGGCAGCCTCGATGGTGCCGGCTGCACTCAGTGTGTGGCCGATCATGGACTTGTTGGAACTGATCGGTGTGCTGTCGAGCGAGCTTCCCAGCGATTCACTCAGCGCCAGGTACTCCATCTTGTCGTTTTCAGGCGTGCTGGTGCCGTGCGCATTGATGTAGTCGATTTCTTCGGGCGCCATGCCGGCGTCCGCGAGTGAGCGATTGATGGTGTCGATAATGGCTGAGCCGTCCGGTTTTGAGCGCGTGCGGTGGAAGGTATCGGCCCGTTCACCAATGCCCCTCACCACGCCCAGGATTTCTGCGCCGCGCGCCTTCGCGGAGTCGTAGGATTCAAGCACCAGTGTGGCCGAGCCTTCGGCCATCACGAAGCCGTCCCGCGTCCTGGAAAAAGGCTTGGACGCGCCCTGGGGATCATCATTTTGCGTGGACAGGGCTGAAAGCAGCGTGAACCTGACCACCATTTCTTCGCAGATCTCGGCGTCGGTGCCGATGCAAAGCGCGGCATCGGTATCGCCGCGGCGAATGGCTTCCGCACCCAGCTGAATCGAGGTTGCTCCGGAGGCGCAAGCTGTTGTTAGTGAGACGGGCAGCCCGGTTGGACCAAACTCTTCCGCCAGGTGCTCAGCGACGCTGCCGAACTGGTACATCCTGTAGTATTCCGAGAAGTCCCCGTCCGTGACGTTCTTTATCAGCCTTTCGTAACCTTTGCTGTCTCCGCCGTCATCATGGTTGTAGACAACCATCCGCTGGCCCCAATTGGTTTCCGCAGGGAAAACGGCAACGAACATCGGGCCGGGAAACATGCCTTTAGCGCCGATTCCTGCCTGTTCAATCGCTTCCGCAGCTGATTTTTTGGCCAGTGAAATTGAATGCTCTGGTGGAAAAAACAAACCGTCGCCCTTCCACGGGATCGTGCCGGCGATTTGCGTACGCAACCCTTCGGTTGGAAACCGGCTGATTTTTGAGATGCCGGATTGTCCGGCAATCAGCGCATTCCAGTTGTCTTCCTTGCCCTCTCCCAGCGAAGTCACGATCCCGATCCCGGTGACCACGACGACAGGGCGTCCCATATGATCTTTTGTTGAATGGCTCATGGCTTATTCCTGCCCTCGCAAGGGTGTGTCGGGTTTGTCCACCAGCGCCAGGCTTTCACCTCGCCAATGCCCCCAGTTACTGATGAGGACCTGTTCAGGTTCTCCGGGAAATGCCTGCTCCACTCCCGAGTCATCGAAAGGATCAAAGAAAGCGCCCCTGGAGATCGCCAGTGAGGCCAATATGACATTGACCGGAAACTGGGTCTCGAGCGTATTTCCCAGTATGGTGGTGACGCCGCGGATTGCGGGAGTGACGCCCTTGTCGGAAAGTGTATTGAGAAACTCGAGTTCCTCGTTGAGTTGTGGTTGCACACCACAGCAGCCTGTCAGCACCGGAAGTGGGCCCGCGGGGATCCGGCCGGCGATTTTCTCCAGCAAGCCTGCCGCCATTTCTTTTGCTGCATCACCCTTGCGGCTGCTGCGCCCGGCGACGACCGAATCTATGCGTGCATAGGGACGGGCGCCTCGGGCCTGGGCATGTTCTTTCGATTCAAGTATCAGGAATGCGCCGGCGCTGCCCATGACCATTCCGCCATCGCTGTCTTTTCGCTCCCACACCGGACCCTGTTTGCCCGGCCAGAGGGTGTGGCCGAATTCCCATAACATCGTCATGTCTGCGCGTTCGGCAACGTAAGCGCCGCCAACCAGGAACAGTTCTCCCTGGCCATGGCGGATCTGGCCGACCGCGGTTTCGACGGCGGAAACCCCCGCCATTTCCTCGCCCATGAAAGTGCGCGAAGAATCGGTAACCCCATGGACGATGGAAATATTTCCGGCCATCAGGTTGGACAGTTGCGCCAGGAACAGCGTGGGGCGCAGTTCAGTCATCAGGGTGTTGTTGAGGTAGATTCCGGGGTCTTCGACATCCCCCGCCGCCAGCGTCTCCATGATCTGAGAGTCGACTTCAATGTCGCGTTCACCACCACCCGCGGCGACGATCATGTTGGTCTGCGCCAGTAAATCAGGGTCATGGGCAATTCCCGCGTCATCCAGGGCCAGGCCTGCCGCGTAGGTGCCGAGGTGCTGCCATTGCCCCATCTGGCGCTGGTCGCTGCGCTTGGGGATCTGCGTCGAGATGTCAAAGTCGACGATTGGATGAACCGGGAAGGGAGCCTGGCTCTCGGTATCCACTGAAGGTGACGGTGCTTTACCCGGAGCGAGTTGCTCCCAGTGAGCGTCCAGACCTTCTCCCAGTGAACTGACCAGCCCTATGCCGGTTACCCAAACTTCTGAATGTTCAGTACTCAACGGGTCACTCTGCCGACGAACGGCTTATTTGGCTGAATCGGTCAAGCATGTTGCCCTTCAGCGTTTCATTCGGAAATGGCATGATCCGGAACATGATCTTGCTGTCGCAGATCTTTTTGCCATCAGTTGAGATTTGCGCGCGGGTTTTCGCGAAACCGGAGCCATCATGCTCGAGTTCCGCTTTGACCATCAGGACTGCGCCCGGTTCAACGAAGGTGCGCATTTTCGCGCCGGTGACGTTTGCCAGGAAAGGCATTTTTTTAAATTCCATGCGTGACAACAGCAGGAAACCCGATGCCTGGGCCATGGTCTCGATCAGCAATACGCCAGGAACCAGGGGCGATCCGGGAAAGTGCCCCTCGAATACCGGGCTTTCCATCGGGACATCCGCTCGTGCGAGAATGGTGCCATTCTCCAGATCGAGCTCCTCGACATGGTCGATCATCTGGAAGTATTCAAGGAGCATTTTCCCCCCCGTTTACGCGTCTTTTGCGGCAATCACTTCGTCAATACGTTCGCAGAGCTTGCTCAACACGAAATATTCATCGACCAGGGCGTTGTTTTCGTTCAGTTCTTCGGTCCACTGTTCCAGCGGAATTTTTATGCCGAAATGCTTGTCAATGGCGAAAGCAATATCGAGGAAATCAAGGCTGTCGATGCCCAGATCGGTGAAGGCGTTTTTTTCAGGGGTAATTTCTTCCAGCGGGATATCACTGGTCTCAGAGATGATCTCCGCTACAGCCTCAAAAGTCGTCGTCATAATTACTACCTTTTAGTTAATGGGTATAACCTGTCAATGATATCGTGGCGAAAGGCCCCAATTCAATGAACGAATGCCAATCTGCTAGATCAGCCGGGTCATGAACCTGCTGAATGAATCCTCGTGGTAAGAGCCAAAAGGCCCGCAGTATTCGAAACCGTATTTTCGGTACAGGGAATGCGCGGATTCGAATGCGGGGCCAGAGCCGGTTTCCAGGCTTAATCGGGTATAAGCCCTGGAACGGGAAACGACAATGATGTGTTCGAGAATTGCCGAGCCAACACCCATACCCAGGAAGCGCTTGGCGGTTCGCATGGACTTGATTTCGCCGTGCGTCGAATCGAGTTCCCTCAAAGCGCCACAGCCCATCAAATCGCCTGCTTTCCAGGCGGTCCAGAACGTGATGTCAGATGCTCTCAGTCTGTCCAGGTCCAGGGCGTGAATGTTCTCGGGTGGGGAATGGTCCGCCATGCCCTCCAGGTGCTCGGCCAGAAGCCTCGCCACTTCGATGCTTTCCAATGGATCGACCAGGATTGTGCAAGGTAGAGGCTGCTCTTTTGGATTCATCAGTGTTATGAGTTTTTTGCATCAGGGAGTACTTTAAACCATCTGGAACGGACTTCGTCCGCGGAGATGATTGGTGTGCCCTTCGGTGGATGTCACGTTACGACACGATTCTGAAAACGACTGACTAAAAAGCTGGTGGAAATGATAAGCTGGACAGCGGGACAAGCCACAAGAAACCCGCATTTTTTAATACTGCTCATGAATTCAGACCAACGAATAGTCATTACCGGAATGGGCGCTCTTTCGCCATTGGGCCATACCTGCAAAGAGACCTTTGACGGCCTGGTGGCAGGCCGCAGCGGCATTTCCAGGGTCAGTCTTTTCGATCCTTCAAAGCTGGCCTGCCAGGTAGCGGGAGAAGTGAAGGATTTCGATCCTGGCCAATTCATGGACCGGAAAATGGCCCGGCGTATTGGCCGCTATGCCCAATTGTCCATCGCCGCAACCCAGGAAGCGTTGGCCCAATCCGGCCTGGACCTCGAAAACGAGGATCCCAGCCGGATTTCCTGCATGGTCTCTTCCGCCATCGGCGACTTCCCCATGGTCGAGGAGCAGATGAACTCATTTTTCATGGGAAGCCGGCGTGCGATCAGTCCGTTTACGGTTCCGCGAGTCAGCACCAGCATGGCAGCGGGAAATATTGCCCTGGAATACGGCCTGACTGGCGTTTCATACGGGGTTTCATCGGCCTGCGCCACGGGCAGTCATTCCCTGGCAACCGCGATGATGATCCTGAAGCTGGGGCTGGCTGACGTGGTGCTGGCGGGCGGCTCGGAATCTGCAGTTTGTGAAACTTTTTTACAGTCGTACATTGCCATGAGAGCCTTGTCGACCCGCAACGATGAGCCGGAACGGGCAAGCCGCCCGTTCGACCGCGACCGCGACGGCTTTGTCATCGCTGAGGGCTGTGGCGTGATGGTGCTGGAAACCCTGGAAAAAGCAAGGGATCGCGGCGCGCCCATTCTCGCGGAGCTGGTTGGTGCAGGTATGACCTGCGATGCCTTCCACATCACTTCTGCCCATCCGGACGGCACCGGCGCCGCACAGGCCATGACAGCGGCATTGAACTCAGCCGGCCTGAATCCGGAAAACGTCGATTACATCAATGCGCACGGCACCTCGACGCCCGTCAATGATCCGATCGAGTCGAACGCAATCAAGGCGGCTTTGGGTGACCACGCTTACCGGACACCGGTCAGTTCAACCAAATCGATGACGGGCCATGCGATTGGAGCAGCCGGCGCGCTTGAAGCCATGATTTGCGTAATAGCCATGGATGAGGGCATCATCCCACCCACGATCAATCTCGATAACCCGGATCCGGAGTGTGACCTCGACTACGTACCCCACGAGGCCAGGTCCGCGAACCTGGATGTGGTCATGTCCAACTCGTTTGCGTTCGGCGGGCAAAATTGCGTCCTCATCTTCAGGAAATACGACGGAAAATGAAAACCACTGTGCTACTTGTGAATCTCGGTACACCGGACAGTCCGTCGGTGGCGGACGTCCGCAGCTATCTGCGCCAATTCCTCAATGATCCAAGAGTAGTCGATTTGCCGTGGCTGGTGAGAAAGATCCTGGTCAACCTGATCATTGTGCCGTTTCGCGCGCCCAAGAGCGCAGAAATCTATCAAAAGCTCTGGACCGACCAGGGCTCGCCGATCATTCTGCATGGCGAAAGGGTTCAGGAACTGCTGCAGGAGCGCCTGGGATCAGATTACGTCGTTGAACTGGCCATGCGGTACAAGAATCCGTCGCTGCCCGATGTGCTCGAGCGGGTCCGCCAGTGCAATCCGGATCGCATCATCGTATTGCCGCTCTTTCCTCAATATGCCTCTGCCAGTACCGGCTCGGCGTTACAGGAAGTCATGGATATCGTCCGAAACTGGTGGGTGATCCCGAACGTGGATTTCATCAGCCAGTACTGGGACCATCCCGGCTTCGCCAAGGCATTGGTCGAAAGAGGCAGTCAGTATGACTGGCGCGATTACGATCACGTGCTGTTTTCCTACCACGGCCTGCCGGAACGTCAGGTCGACAAGGTTTACGACAAGGGTATGTGCCGTGACCGCGATTGCGAGCACGAGATCACCGAAGAGAACAAGTACTGTTACAAGGCTACCTGTTTCGCCACCACACGCCTGTTGGCTGGTGCACTTGGGATTCCCGAAGATAACTACACGGTCTGCTTCCAGTCTAGGCTGGACAAGCGCTGGCTGGAGCCCTTTGCCGACAAGATGGTGATCGAGCAAGCCAAAAAGGGCGCCAAAAAACTGCTGGTGTTTTCTCCTTCTTTCGTGGCCGATTGCCTGGAGACCACCATCGAGATCGCGGACGAGTACCAGTTACTGTTCGAAGAGCACGGCGGCGAGAAGATTCAGTTGGTGGAAAGCCTGAATGATCACCCCGCCTGGATCGATGCACTCGAGGACCTGGTCAGAAGCAAATAAATGGTGCCCGGTGCTTGGAATAGGCCTTTCAATCCCACTATACTTTACGCGGTAATACCCATTGGCATATTTACAAGCGAGTAGCAATCTATGAAGAAAATCACGATGAAAGGTATTGGCGTTGCCATGCTGGCAGGAATGATGTTAATTGCATCTGGCGTCGCTATTGCCAAAGAAGCTTATGACGGCACTTCAAACTTTATCTGTGCAACCCAGGGTGTCATGGCCTGTGTTGACGGTGCGATTTGCAGCAGAGGGCAAGCCAGGGATTTTGACATGCCCGATTTCATGATGGTTGATTTCAAAGGCAAGATGATCCGCGCGACTTACGATAGTGGAAAGGAAGCGACTTCCACGATCAAAAACATGGAAAGTTCCGGCAATCAGTTAATACTCCAGGGTGTTGAGAATAACCACGGCTGGAGCGTGGCAGTGCACCGCGAAAACGGCCGGATGAGCGCGGGCGCCGTGGGTGACGAGGTAAGTTTCACCCTGTTTGGCGCCTGCACGGTACTCTAGAGGAATATGAACATGTCTAATTTCAGAAAGAACTTTATCAAGATGACTTTGCCCATGGCTGTCTCATGTGCACTCGCCTTTACTTTCAGCGCCCCGGTACAAGCTGATGGCGCCGGTGCTTTCCTGGGTGGAATCGCCGTTGCGAGGATCGGACAAAGCGTCCGCGACCGGAATGATTATGAAGAAGACCAGGCTTATTACGCCCAGCAACAGGCGGAAGCTGCACAGCAGCAGGCTGCCCAGGGTGATTCAGCAGAAGCCAAGCTGTCGCAGCTGGATAATATGCTGAAGAAGGGCTATATCACCCAGGCTGAGTACGACGCCAAGAAAAAAGAAATCCTGGCCAGCATGTAAGAAAAGCCGGCCGATGGTTGCCCGTCGGCCGGCAAGCTTTCACGGTAAGGGTTTTACCGGACTGTCGTGCACCCAGAGCACGGTTGCTTCATCCGTGTCATTTTCAGACACGGCCTTCCCCATGACTGATATTCCCGCTTCGTGCACCGACTGCGGTGATCCGCTTACCAGGGGGTGCCACGGCAGCAGGTCCTGCCCGTTGGCGATTCGTTTGTAGGCGCAGGTCGGGGGCAGCCACTCATAAGCTTTCGGGTCATCGGGCGTCAGGTGCAGGCATTCCGGAACCTTTTTGATCCTGTTGGCGTAGTCGGAACAACGGCAGGTTGAGAGGTCCAGCAACTTGCAGGCGAGGTCGGAGTAGAAAATCTCCCCGGTGTCCTCGTCCTCGATCTTGTGCATGCAGCAGAGCGCGCAGCCATCGCACAGTGACTCCCACTCTTCAGTTGTCATCTCGCCCAGGCTCCTGGCTTTCCAGAAAGGTTCGCTCATTGCTGATTGATGCCGGTTATTCCCCGGTCAACTCCTTCAATGCCATCCTGGCGGTGTACAGATCCGGGTCGCGTTGCAGTGCGGCCTGGTAGTTTTCAATCGCTTTTGCTTTTTGCCCAGCCACCTTGTAAGCCATGCCAAGGCTTTCCCAGGTATTGGCGGAATTCGGGTAGAGCAGGGTGTTGATCCTGAACAATGCCGTGGCGAATTCCATGTTGTCCGCCAGCTTTTCCAGGCCGTTGTTGTTGATCGCGTCTTCGGACAGGGCCGGTTCATCCGGACTGGATTCCAGGGCTGCGCGGAAAGCCGTGACAGCCTCTTCGAAATTACTTTTTTCCAGCACTTCGCCAGGCAGGGTTTGGCCTGCCGCCAGCAGGTTCCTCGGGGGTTGGTCGTCGCTGCTGACGACAAAATTGAATGTGCGTTCATCGCCGCTACCGGTGAACTTGATGGGTGTCTCGCGCGTGCGGCGCAGGAACTGACTGTCGCCGACAAAAAACAGTTCCTCGGGCTTTTCACCGGTGTAGCGCATGAACAGGCGGTCGCCTTCACTGTAAACGTTGATGGCCGTGACGCCGTCGTAGCGGTAACGTCCCGGCGCGCTGAGCAGAATCTCCTGCGGAATCCCCTGTTTTTCCTGAACATTGTAGCCGCCCCAGCCGTAGGCAAAACCGATGCCGCGGATGACTTCCTTGATGAAAGCGGGGTGGTTGGAGTTGGTCATCACGACCACGCCGTAGCCCTGGTCGATGCTGGCTACCATTTCGGCTGAAAACCCCTCATCCCAGCCGCCATGGCCGAAATATCCGGCACCTCCCTGGTCCTTCACGCTCAGCCCCAGTGAATAGCCGGAATCAACCGGATAAACCATGTACCACGCCATGTCCTGGGACATCAGCTCGCTGAAACCGCGCAGCGCGTTCTGCAGTTCAACAACAAAAAGCGCCAGGTCTCCCGCTGTCGTCCAAAGCCCCGCCGCGGCCATTTCCGGGTAGGTATGGCGCTTGCCGGGCACGTCAGATCCGTACGGCAATACGCCGGCTGCTGCATTTTTCAGCCAGGCCTCGGGTAGCGGCTGAGTGAATGTACTCCTGTTCATTTTTGCCGGCCCGAGCAGGAGTTCCTGCATCAGCTCC
>CAJIAU010000035.1_pt1 | contig 14989 bp, 10 predicted proteins | sample 9199171 | NCBI WGS metagenome assembly CAJIAU01 (sample SAMEA7708280, study PRJEB35096) | sediment metagenome | biome: marine neritic benthic zone biome [ENVO:01000025]; feature: sediment [ENVO:00002007]; material: shallow marine sediment [ENVO:03000034] sea grass bed [ENVO_01000059] ...
CCAGGCCAGGCTTGCGCCGATGCATATCAGGGCCAGCGGCAGCGCCATCCGTGCAAGGTAGCCCAATGCACCTTCAACGGCCCTCGGCAGGGGTAATTCGAACTGATTCCAGAGGATTCCCGCAAACACACCGATCAGCAGTGGATTGGCGGCCAGGTTCCTGATGACCTTGCTTCGATCGGTCGTTAGAACCATGATCGAGAGGACGTTGTAGCCAACAATCATCGCCGCCGCGTAAACGCCGGCCCTGGCAAGGGCGTTCTCGCCAAAAGCGTTGAGACACAGCGCAAGCCCAATCATTCCGATATTGCTGCGAAAGGAGCTCTGCACGAAGACGCCCCGTTTCTCCCTTTCGACAAGCACCGGTGCAATCAGCCAAAGCAGGCCGACCACGCAAAACGTCGCCACGACTCCGAATGACACCAGCGGCAGGTCCTCGTATTTTGACAATGGATTGGTGGCAGTGGCCAGGAACAGCAGGCTGGGCATAAATACATAAAACATCAACCGGTTTCCGACTTCGACGAAGTGGCCGTCCACCCATTTTCTCTGGCGGAAAAGCACACCCAGGGCCAATACCAGGAGAATGGGCGCCGTGACGTTGAATCCCTGTGCAAGATGGGTAAAAAGGCCGCTGTTCATGAAGGATCAATCATACCCTCTTTAAGTCATTCCAAACCGTTATACTTCGCGCTTGAATTGAGAGTTAAGAAATCAGCGGGAAAATATACTTTGCGAAAGACCATTCCAGTGATAATCACCGCGACCCTGTGCTGGCTGTTCACGGCGAGTTCTATCCACGCCGGCACCGCCGAAGACTTCCATTCGCTCCTCGACGAGCACTGGGCCACTGCCGAGAACGAGCAGGTTTTTTTCCGCACCGACGCGGACGCCTTCAGGCTCAACGGAAAGTTGCCGGAGTTTACGCCCGAGGCGCGCGCTCGCCGCCAGGCCTACAACGAAGATATTCTCCGGCGCCTCGAAGCCTTTGACGTAAACAGCCTGCAAGGGCAGGACAGAATCAGCTTTAAATTATTTCGCTATGAGCGTGAAACTGAGAGGGAATACTATCAATATCCGAGTCATCGTTTTCCGGTCCGAAGCTCGACTGGATACCACGTCTATTTTGCTCATGCCCCTGGAAACATGGCATTCAACACGGTGGAAGACTATGAGAAATACCTGGTCAGCCTGGCGGACTTTCCACGTTATAACCGTGAAAATATGGGCCTGATGCATGAGGGCATTGAAACCGGTTACACCCAGTACTGCGATTCCATGGTGGGCTATGAGAGCACCATCAGCGAGTTCATCGTCGATGATGTCAGCCAGAGCATCTTCTATGCGCCATTTCTGAATTTTCCTCCGACCGTACCGGAATCCAGCCGGCAAGCACTGGCCGCAAACGGCGAGAAGCTGATCAGGGATAAAGTCATTCCCGCTTATCGTGAGCTTTATGACTTCTATACCGGGGAATATCAACCCAACTGCCGCAAGGAAGTCGGCATCACCAGTCTCGAGGGCGGCGAAGACTATTACGATTACCTGATTCGATTTTTCACTACCACACAAATGACGCCGCGGGAGATTCACGACCTGGGTTTGAGCGAGACCCGGCGGATCAGGGCAGAGATGGAAGCGGTGATTGCTTCGACGGGTTTTGAAGGCAGTTTCCAGGACTTCCTGGAGTTTCTGCGCACCGACCCACAGTTCTATGCCTCTGACCCACAGGACCTGCTGGAAAAAGTCGCTTTCATTACCAAGAAAATGGACGGGCTGATGCCGCGCTATTTCGGTACCCTGGCGCGCAACACCTACGAGATTCGGCCTACCGAAGGCCGTGGCGCCTACTACGTTTCCGGTGAAGAAGGCGGCAAAACGGCCGGAATCTATTTCATCAATCCCACGGACCTCAAGGCGCAGCCGCTCTACAACCTGGAGGCGCTGAGCCTGCACGAGGCGGTTCCCGGCCATCATCACCAGTCCGCGCTGGCGATGGAGCTCGACCTGCCCGAATTCCGCAAGACCCTCTACCATGCCGGTTTCGGGGAAGGCTGGGGGCTGTATTCCGAATACCTGGGTAAGGAAGCAGGCTTCTACCAGAATCCTTACAGCGACTTCGGCCGGCTGACCTACGAAATGTGGCGGGCCAACCGCCTGGTGGTCGATACTGGGATGCACGCGTTTGGCTGGTCCCGCCAGCAGGCCATCGACTACCTGATGGAAAACAGCGCGATGACACTAAACGAGGTCACCAAGGAAGTGGACCGTTACATCACCTGGCCCGGCCAGGCCCTGGCCTACAAGATCGGTGAACTGAGAATCAGGGCCCTACGCACAAAGGCGGAAATGGCCCTTGGGGCAGATTTCGACATCCGGGCATTCCACGACGTAGTAGTCGGCAACGGCTCCCTGGCCATCGACGTCCTTGAAGAGATAGTAGACGAATGGATCGCAGAGCAGTGAAGCGAAACCTCATAGTGTGAGCCGGTTGGCGCAAGCCAGAGGCGAACCCAAAGATGCCGTTGAGTGAAGCCGCCTTCCGCCGCAACGCGGCGGGAGCAGGGAAGCGAAACTCTAATGATGCTGCATGATCACGGGTATCGGTGATTTCCTGAGCATGAGCTCAGTCATGCCGCCGAACACCAGTTCCCGGAACCGGGCCCGACTATAGGCGCCCATCAGCACGAGATCCGAACCTGTTTCCCTGAAGCTCGCGGTCAGTTCAGTCGATTCATCGTGGCCCTGCGTAATGATCCTTGCGGCCTTGATCCCGTAATGAGTCAGGTAAGCAGCAAGCTGGCCTGTTTTGGGCCCCAGTTGGTTATCACGCCCGGCACAGATGATATGTACTTTATCTGCGGCCTGTAACAGGGGCATGCAGGCGGATACCACCCGTGCGGCCTCGGGGCTCTGGTTCCATGCAATGGCGATGCGCTTGCCGGGCACTCCGGCTCTTCCCGGCGGCAGGATAAGTACCGGCCGGCCTGAATGGAGCAGGGCGGCGAGCATGAACATCCGGTCGACCTTTCCCTTGCTGGCGGTGCGGCTCACCACGATCAGGTCGCTCACGGGCCCAACAATTGCCATGATCCGGTCCGGGGTGCCGACTTTTTCCTGCCAGATGGCGCCCTTTTCCAGGTTCAGCCTAGGGCGGCGAGCCAGCGTAAAACCGGCTTCCCTGGCCATTTGTTCGAATGAATCGCGAGCCCTGGTAGAAGCGGTTTTAGTCGTCTTCTTCGCCAACTCATCCAGGGATTGCTGATCGGAGCCTCCGATCATCAGCAATTTCCTGCCAGGATATTCTTTACGCTTGTCCCGGCTTGGCCGGAGATGACAGCCGACGATGTTGGCGCCAAGCCTGTCTGCCAGGCCAAGGGTGACTTTCAGTGCGGATCTGGATTCTGGCCGGTCTGAAACCGGTGACATCAAAACTTTCATCGTCTTGCCCCGGTGTGTTGCGTATCCTTCATGATAGCCAGACAGCTTCGCTGGCCCAAGAAGAATTCAGTGTTTAAATGACCTAATCCTTTTCCAGGTCTTCAAAGCTGGTGAGCCCAGGTTCATCCCTGCGTTTCAGCCATTCTTTTCGCGCCAGTTCCCGCATGTTGGCATCGAGGTCAGTTTCATCCAGGATCTCTGTATCCATCAGCTTTTCGATGCAGTCTTCCAGCGTGACAATACCAGCCATATTGCCGAATTCGTCCACTACCAGGGCTATGTGCTCGCGTTTGTCGATGAAATCATTGATCAGGTCGGACAGTTTGAACAGTTCGTGCACCGAAATGATCTCGTGGCGAAGAGTGCTCAAGGCTTCGTTGCCCCGGGCATGAACCAGGAATTCAAGCAGGGTGTCCTTGAGAAAGTATCCGATCACGGCGTCCTTGTCTTGCTCGCTGGTCATGATGATCCGCGAAAACGGCAGGTTCTTGTTGGCTTCGTAGAATTCCTCCACGGTCATGGCTTCGGAAGCCGCCATCACCACGGGCCTTGGCGTCATGATGTCCCTGGCCACGGCTTTATCCAGGTTCAGCAGGTTACTGATGATCGTGGGGTGATGTGGCCCCACGTGGCCCTCCTCGACACCAATCTCCGCCAGGGCCATGAACTCTGAGTGTGAAAACACCGGCTGGGACTTGTCCCGCTTCAGCCACTGGGTGATGAACTGGCTCATCCAGACCAGTGGGTATAGCAGGGCAATGACCACCACCAGAGAATTCACCGTAAACGGAGCCAGTTTCTGCCATTGGTTCGCGCCGATCGTCTTGGGGATGATCTCGGAGAAAATCAGGATGCCCAGCGTCATGGCCACAGGCATGGCCACGGAGGTGACCAGGGGATTGGACTCAGCCCAGATGATGGATGCCTGGGCGCCTACACCTACCGCACCGATGGTGTGAGCGGCGGTATTGAGGCTGAGTATCGCAGCCAGCGGGCGGTCGATATTTTCCTTGAATTGTTGCAGTCTGCGGCCGGTGGTGCTTCCTTTCCTGATCAGAACCCTGGCGTAACTCGGCGTAATGCTCAGCAGCACGGCCTCCCACAACGAGCACAGGAATGAGAAAACGAGTGCTACCAGGAAAAAGATAATCAGTAAGGTGTACATCTAAACTCAGGCGTATCAGGCATCAGGCCTAAAAGATAACTCCTCTCAGGTGCTGTCTCCAAGTCCCAAGGTCACACAACCACCACTCTTGACCTGTATCACCCGCCGTTCCCTTTATTTTCAGTACCTTGTGAACTACGTAATATCGTCAGGCGAAGACGAGGAGATCGTTCAAGTGAATTCCGTGATCGAAGAATTTGCGCAACCCCAGAGAAAACCGGCCAGCGAGGGCAATTTTTACCCCGAACGGGAAAACGCAATCGGACCCGGGATGAATAAGCGCATCCAGCGTTTGCGCAAGCTGAGTGTCGAAACCGAACCAACACTCTCCATCGAACGGGCTCTGCATGAGACCGCCTTCTACAAAGAAAATTATGGCAAGCATTCAACCCCCGTCATGCGGGCGCTCAACTTTCTCGATCACTGCCGGAAAAAAACGATCTATATCGGTGAAGATGAACTCATCGTGGGTGAGCGCGGACCGTACCCCAAGGCGATCCCCACTTTTCCTGAACTGACGTGCCACAGTGTCGAGGACTTCCAGGTTCTCAACACCCGCGATCAGCAGCGCTACACGATCAGCGAAGAAGACATTGAAACCTACGCCCGTGAAGTGATCCCTTACTGGGAGGGGAAGACGGTGCGCGAGAGGATTTTCAGCCATGTGCCTGCCGAGTGGCGGGCTGCTTACGAGGCTGGCCTGTTCACCGAGTTCATGGAGCAAAGGGCCGCTGGTCACACCGCGCTTGACGGGCAGATTTATCGCCAGGGCATGCTGGATTTCAGGGCCCGGATCGAAGCTGAGATCGCTGCGCTTGATTTCCTGAACGACCCGGATGCGGCGGACAAGCTGGAAGAACTCCGGGCGATGGCCATTTCCTGTGATGCCGTCATCGTTTTTGCCGAACGGCATGCGGAGCTGGCCGAGCAAATGGCGGAACAGGAAAGTGATCCGCAGCGTGCGGCCGAGCTGAAGGAGATCGCGCGGGTTTGCCGCCACGTACCTGCAGATAAGCCCCGCACCTTCCGTGAAGCCATCCAGATGTACTGGTTCGTGCACCTGGGGACCATCACCGAACTGAACGGCTGGGACGCGATGAACCCCGGCCACTTCGACCAGCACCTGGCGCCGTTTTACGAAGCTGAACTTGCAGCGGGCATATTGAGCCGTGAGGAAGCAAAAGAGCTGCTGTGCTGTTTCTGGATCAAGGTCAACAACCACCCGGCGCCGCCGAAGGTGGGTATCACCGCGCGCGAGAGCGGCACCTACAACGATTTCACCAATATCAACATCGGCGGCATCACCTCGGAAGGCAAGGACGGCGTCAACGAGGTTTCTTACATCATGCTGGAGGTGATCGAGGAACTGCACATCCTGCAGCCCGGCAACTCGGTGCACATCAGCGACAAGACGCCCGACCGGTTCCTCAATGCCGCCTGCAAGGTGATCCGCCAGGGCCACGGCTACCCCTCGGTATTCAACCCGGACATCTACGTGCTTGAACTGCTGCGCCAGGGCAAGTCGCTGAAAGATGCCCGCGAAGGCGGCTGCAGCGGATGTATCGAAGTCGGCGCATTCGGCAAGGAAGCGTTCCTGCTGACCGGCTATCTGAATGTGCCGAAGATTCTCGAAGTCACGCTGAATAACGGCATCGACCCTGTTACCGGCAACAAGGTGGGTATCGAAACCGGTGATCCGCGGGACTTCACCGGTTACACCCAGCTTTACGAGGCCTTCCTCAGCCAGCTGAACTTCATCGTCGACACCAAGATCAGGGTAAGCAACTACATCGACCGGATGTTCGCCCGCTACGCCCCGGCGCCGTTCCTTTCCGTAGTCATTGAAGACTGCATCAGCAAGGGCAGGGACTATTACAATGCCGGCCCGCGCTACAACACCAACTACATCCAGTGCACCGGCCTGGGCACCACCACCGACAGCCTTTCGGTGTTGAAGAAGCACGTGTTCGAGGAACAGAACTTCAGCATGAACCGGATCCTGGATGCCGTTACGAAGAATTTCGAGGGTGAGGAATTCCTGCGCCAGACCGTGTTGAACCGGACGCCGTTCTTCGGTAATGACGACGATGACGCGGATGATATCGCCAGGCAGATCTATGCCGACCTGTTCGATGCCATCGACGGCAAGCCCAACACGCGCGGGGAATGCTTTCACCTGAACATGCTATCGACCACCTGCCATATCTACTTTGGCAAGGTGATGGGCGCGACCCCCAACGGCCGCTTCGCCGGCAAGTCCATCTCGGACGGCACTTCGCCTTCGCACGGCGCCGACACCCACGGGCCCTCGGCGGTCATCCACTCGCTGACCAAGCTGGACCACACGCTGTCGGGCGGCACCCTGCTGAACCAGCGGTTCCTGCCCAGCCTGCTCAGGCGGGAAAAAGACGTGGTCAAGCTGGGCCAGTTGATCCGCAGTTACTTCAAATTGGGCGGGCATCATATCCAGTTCAATATTGTTGATACAGCCACCCTGAAGGCAGCCCAGAAATGTCCCGAGGACTACAAGGACCTGCTGGTACGGATGGCGGGATACAGCGACTACTTCAACGACATGAACGCGGATCTCCAGCAGGAGATCATCGAGCGGACCGAGAACGAGGCGCTGTAGGCATGGCGCTGATCTTTGACGTCAAGCGTTACGCGATCAACGACGGACCAGGCATCCGTGTAACCATCTTTCTAAAAGGTTGCCCGCTGGCCTGCCGCTGGTGCCATAACCCGGAAAGCGTTTCGCGGCACGTGCAGAAGATGTACACCGAGAGCAAGTGCATCGGCTGCGGGGAATGCGTGAAGATCTGCCCGTTCCAGGCCTGCGAGCTGACGGCCGATGGCATCGTGACCGACGAAGAGAAATGCATGGCCTGTGGCGCCTGCGCCGAAATCTGCCCGGCGAAAGCCACGGAAATGTCAGGGCAGTATGTATCGGTCGACGACCTGATGGCGGTGATCGAGAGGGAAAGGCCGTTCTTCGACGAGTCGGGCGGCGGCGTGACTTTTTCCGGCGGCGAGCCGTTGATGCACTCTGAATTCCTGTGTGAAATCCTGGATGCCTGCGGCCAGCGGGGAATCCACCGCACGGTCGATACCTCCGGCCTGGCAAAGACAAAAACCCTGTTGGAGGTCGCCGAGCGCACGGACCTGTTCCTGTACGACCTGAAAATGATGGACACGAAAAAGCACAAGGAATGGACCGGGGCGGGCAACCGGCAGATTCTGAAAAACCTGCAGGCATTGGCGGACGTCGGGGCCGAGATCCAGATCCGTATTCCGCTGATCAAGGGGGTCAACGACGATGACGACAACATCGAGGCCACCGCTGCTTACTTGGCTGAACTGCCGGGGATCAAAAGAGAGATCAACCTGTTGCCCTACCACAACGTGGCGGAAGGCAAGTTCACCAAGCTGGGCAGGGATTACAAAGCCATGGCCATGGCCGAACCCGATGGTGAAGGCCTGGAGCGGGTTATTTCGGTGTTTTCAAACCATGGTTTGACTGCGTCGGTCGGGGGATAAGCGGATCGATCTGTAGCGACAAGCTTCCTGGAACCATCTATCATCTGGTGTTCATGTTGGAAATCAGTCAACGTTTCAGCGAGTTATTTGGGCGGTCCCCGGAAGCGACGTACTTTTCTCCCGGACGTGTGAACCTGATCGGTGAGCATATCGACTATAACGGGGGCTGCGTCATGCCCGTGGCGGTAGACAGGGGAAACTACTTTGCTGTCGCAGGAAACGATAAGGGCCAACTAAGGGTTCATTCCAGCCTGTTAGAAGAAACGGTAACATTGCAGACAGGAGATATTCCCACGACCGAACCCAGGGGGCATTGGTCAGATTACCTGGTTGGAATGGCGCAGCGATTGCCTCTTCAAGATCCTGGCCAGGCCGGGATCGATGTCTTTGTGTCCAGTGACCTGGCGCAAAACAGTGGACTCTCGTCGTCAGCATCATTTTGTGTCGGATTCGGATTTGCGCTGGCTGACCAATCCAACCTCGACATCGACCGGGTCGCGCTCGCCTTTATGGCGCGGTCCGTGGAAAACGACTTTGTGGGTGTGAACTGCGGAATCATGGATCAATTCGCCGTGGCAATGGGAAAGCAGGACCATTGCATTTTGCTGAATTGCGACACCATGGAATGGGAACTCCAGAGCATGCAGTTGGCCGGATACCAATTTGTTATAGCCAACTCCATGGTCCCCAGGAAACTCTCCCAGTCGAACTACAATCTTCGACGTTCCGAGTGTCAGCGGGCCCTGGAAATCCTCCAAAAAGACTATCCGGTTGGTCAGCTTTGTGAACTCAGTGTCGAACAGGTCGAGTCCTGTCATGGCCTGCACAACTTTGACGTGCTGAGAAGGCGCGCCCGCCATGCCAGTAGTGAAAATTCCAGGGTTCTCGATTCCGCTACGGCTTTGCAGGCGGGAAATCTCGATGAATTCGGCACGTTGATGAATGCTTCGCATGACTCACTCAGAGATGACTACGAAGTCTCATGCCCGGAACTGGATTTCCTGGTAGAAACAGCACGTTCACTGCGCGGAGTGCTGGGGTCCCGGATGACAGGGGCAGGATTTGGTGGCTGCACGGTTTCGCTCGTCGAATCAAAATCAGTGCCTGAGTTCTCAGCAGATTTAGCACAGGCATATTCCCGGGCCATGGCCATCGAGGCTGAAATTATTCCGGTTATGCCCAGTGACGGAGTCAGACATGTCGAATAATACGGGTGTTATGGAGAAGCACGAATGACCCTGGACCTGGAAGTACATCCGCACAAGCGTTTCAATCCGCTGACCGGTGAGTGGGTGCTGGTCTCCCCGCACCGCACGCAGCGGCCCTGGCAGGGCAAACAGGAACAAACGGAAAGTGCTTCCCGCCCATCATATGACCCGGGCTGTTACCTGTGCCCGGGAAACCAGCGGCATGGCGGCCAGCAGAATCCCGTCTATGCGGACACTTTTGTTTTTACCAATGATTTTTCTGCGTTGCTGCCCGATACCCCGGCCCTGGTGGAAAACCCGGATGATCTGTTCCGGGTTGCATCCGAAAAAGGGATCTGCAAGGTCATCTGTTTTTCTCCTCGCCATGATCTTTCTGTGCCCAATATGACACAGGAAGCAGTCGAACTCGTGGTCGATGTATGGAAGAACGAATACGAACAATTCCTGTTGAATCCTGAGATCTCTTACGTACAGATCTTCGAGAACAAAGGCGCAATCATGGGTTGTTCCAACCCGCATCCGCATTGCCAGGTCTGGGCATCATCTGGCATTCCTTCAATCGTCGCCCTGGAGCAGGAGAACCAACGTAAATACCGCGAGAAGCATGGTGTACCGATGCTGGTCGATTACCTGGCCCGGGAATTGGAACAGCAAGACCGCCTGATCTACCGGAATGAAGAATTTGTGGTACTGGTGCCGTTCTGGGCGGTCTGGCCGTTCGAAACAGTGATACTGCCCAGGCAGCATTGCCCGTCCATGGATTCGTTTACGATCGGCCAGGTCCGTGGATTTGCAGATGCTTACCGAAAGCTGACGCAGGCGTACGACCGCGTGTTTGAGTGTGAGTTTCCCTATACGGCCGGCATTCACCAGGCGCCGGCCACCAATGCCATTCATGATGACTGGCAGTTGCACATGCATTTCTACCCGCCGTTGCTCCGTTCCGCCACCGTCAGGAAATTCATGGTGGGGTATGAAATGCTGGCTTCCGCCCAGCGCGATATCACGGCCGAAAAAGCAGCCGGCGTACTGAGGCAAGCCATGTCCAGGCTGTAGTCTCCAATTGACAGGTGGGCCAGACGATTTACTCTTTTCAGGAGAACACTAAATGCCAGCAATAAAAGCGCGGCTTCATACCTGGGAAAATATCCCGCTTGAACAACTGAACCCGGACCTCGGCCGAAAAATGATCACCGGCCAGAACGTGATGCTCACGCAGATTTTCCTGAAGAAAGGATGCATCGTTCCAAAGCACAGCCACCACAATGAGCAGGTGACCTATGTGTTGGAAGGCAGTTTGAGATTTCTTCTGGGCGAAGACCAGGACGAAGAAGTCATCGTCAATGCCGGTGAAGTCCTGGTTATCCCTTCCAACCTGCCGCACAGTGCCGAAGCGCTCGAAGACACTTTCGATATCGATATCTTCGATCCTCCGCGCCAGGACTGGCTGGACGGAACCGACAATTACCTGCGGAAAGACGAACCCGGGGAATAGCCCACGATCTTTGAGGTTGCAGGCTGCTATTGCTTAGACATCGTAAGTGGTCGAAGCCGTCGTCCCGCCGCGCCCGGTCCAATTGGTATGGAAAAATTCACCTCGCGGTCGGTCGATCCGCTCGTAGGTATGCGCGCCGAAGTAATCGCGCTGGGCCTGCAGCAGGTTGGCGGGCAGGCGGTCCGCCCGGTAACCGTCGTAATAGGCAAGCGCTGAACTGATCGCCGGCATCGGGATGCCTTGCATGGCTGCCGCTGCGACCACCCGGCGCCAGGAGTCCTGTGCCTTCTGCACGGCTGCAACGAAGAAATCGTCTGTCAGCAAGTTGCTCAGATCAGGATTGTTCTCAAAGGCATCACGGATGTTTCCGAGGAAACGGGAGCGAATGATGCAACCGCCTCGCCACATCAGCGCCACCGCGCCAAAGTTCAGATCCCAGTCCTGCTCCTGCGAGACCGCCCGCATCAGTTGATAGCCCTGGGCATAAGATACGATTTTCGAGGCATACAGCGCCTGCTCAAGGTCTTCGACAAGGGAATCGCTACCACCGCCAGCCCGTGTATTCTCCGGGCCGGTCAGCAATTTCGCCGCCGCGACACGCTCGTCTTTCAACGCGGAAAGGCCGCGGGCGAACACGGCTTCGACAATGGTGGTCAGGGGTTGCCCGGCATCCAGGGCTTCAATGCCGGTCCATTTGCCGGTGCCTTTCTGGCCGGCGGTGTCCAGGATGAGGTCAAGCGTCGCTTCGCCGTTTTCGTCCCGGTACCCCAGGATGTCGCGCGTGATTTCGACCAGGTAACTGTCCAGGACGCCTGTATTCCAGCGTGCGAAGACCTCGTGCATTTCATCGTTCGACATGCCCAGGCCTTCCTTCATCATCTGGTAGGTTTCGCAGATCATCTGCATGTCGCCGTACTCGATGCCGTTGTGTACCATTTTTACGAAATGCCCGGCACCACCGCGGCCCACCCAGTCACAGCAGATCTCGCCGTCATCGGTCCTGGCGGCGATCGCCTGGAAGATGGGCTTGACGTGCGGCCAGGCTTCGGGGCTGCCGCCGGGCATGATGCTGGGGCCGAGCAGGGCGCCTTCCTCGCCGCCGGAAACACCGGTGCCGATGAACAGCAACCCTTTCTCTTCCAGTTCCCGCGTTCGCCGGATACTGTCCGGGTAATGGCTGTTGCCACCGTCGATGACGATGTCCCCGGGTTCCAGGTACGGCAGCAGGGACTCGATCACGGCGTCTACCACCGTCCCGGCTTTCACCATCAACATCACGCGCCGCGGGCGCTCCAGGCTGGCGCACAGTTTTTCGACTGAATGGGTGCCGATGATGGATTTCCCGGCTCCGCGGCCATTGACGAATTGATCGACTTTTTCCGTCGTGCGGTTGTAGACAGCCACGGTGAAGTCGTGGCTGGCCATGTTCAGCACCAGGTTCTCACCCATCACGGCAAGGCCGATCAGGCCAATGTCTGCTTTTTTCGTCATCTGTTGCTCCGGCGATTAATCCAGTATTCAATCCAGCAGGCTGAGATCCCTGACAGCCCCCTTGTCCGCGCTGGTCACCATCTTGGCGTAGGTCTTCAATGCCGGGGTCACTTTGCGAGGACGGTCTTCAGCAGGCTTCCAGGCATGTTCACCGCGCGACTCCATTTCAGCGCGTCGCTTCTCGAGGACGCCGTCATCCAGGACAACATCGATTCTGCGATTGGGGATGTCGATTTCGATCACGTCGCCGTGCTCGATCAGCGCGATCGCCCCACCGGCAGCGGCTTCAGGCGAAACGTGTCCGATCGAAAGTCCCGAGGTGCCGCCGGAAAAACGTCCGTCGGTCACTAATGCGCAGGCCTTGCCCAGGCCCTTGGATTTCAGGTAAGAAGTGGGGTAGAGCATTTCTTGCATGCCGGGCCCGCCCTTCGGGCCTTCGTAACGCACGATCACGACTTCCCCTTCCACCACCTGGCCGGTAAGGATGGCTTTCACGGCGTCGTCCTGGCTTTCACAGACGTGGGCCGTGCCTTTGAACACCAGGTTCGAGTCGTCCACGCCGGCGGTTTTTACCACGCAGCCGTCTTCGGCAATGTTGCCGAACAGCACGGCCAGGCCGCCGTCGCTCGAATAGGCGTGCTCCAGCGAACGGATGCAGCCGTTCTCCCTGTCGTCATCCAGCGAGGGCCAGCGAGTTTCCTGGCTGAAGGCCTGCTGGGTGGGAATGCCGGCCGGGCCAGCCGAGTAGAATTTCTGCGTCGCCTCGTCTGCGCCGTCCATGATGTCCCAATGTTGCAGTGCGACCGCCATCGAAGGGCTGTGTACCGTAGCGCAGTCACCGTGCAACAGCCCGGCGCGGTGCAACTCGCCCAGGATGCCCATCACGCCGCCGGCGCGGTGCACATCCTCCATGTGGTATTTCTGCGTGCTGGGGGCTACTTTGCAAAGTTGCGGCACCTTGCGCGAAAGGCGGTCGATGTCCGACAGGGTGAAGTCCATCTCGGCTTCCTGGGCGGCGGCCAGCAGGTGCAGGATGGTGTTGGTCGATCCCCCCATGGCGATGTCCAGGCACATGGCGTTTTCGAAGGCCCGAAAATTTGCGATGCTGCGGGGCAGGGCTGACTCGTCGTCGTTTCGGTAGTAACGGTCACACAGCTCGACGATCAGGTGGCCGGCTCGTTTGAAGAGCTGTTCGCGGTCGGCGTGCGTGGCCAGTGTGGAACCGTTGCCGGGCAGGCTCAGCCCCAGGGCCTCGGTCAGGCAGTTCATGGAATTGGCCGTGAACATGCCCGAGCAGGAACCGCAGGTCGGGCAGGCTGAGCGTTCGTACTCGGCGACGACCTCGTCCGGCACACTGTCATCGGCCGCGATCACCATCGCGTCGACCAGGTCCAGCTTGTTTTCCGACAGTTTGGTTTTGCCGGCCTCCATCGGGCCACCGGAGACGAAAACTACCGGGATGTTCAGGCGCAGGGCCGCATTCAGCATGCCGGGGGTGATTTTGTCGCAATTGGAAATGCAGACCATGGCGTCGGCGCAATGCGCGTTGACCATGTATTCCACCGAGTCCGAAATGATATCCCGGGACGGCAGGCTGTAGAGCATGCCGTCGTGTCCCATCGCGATGCCGTCATCGACCGCGATGGTGTTGAATTCTTTCGCCACGCCGCCGGCCGCTTCGATTTCGCGGGCCACCAGCTGGCCCATGTCTTTAAGGTGCACGTGCCCGGGAACGAACTGCGTGAACGAATTGACCACCGCGATGATGGGTTTCTGGAAGTCCGCGTCTTTCATCCCGGTGGCGCGCCACAGCGCCCGGGCGCCGGCCATGTTGCGCCCAAAAGTAGAGGTCTTCGATCGGAATTCTGGCATGCTTTTTCAACTCTTAATGGAACCGGGTTAGCGTAATGGAAAAACCGGTGTTCAACCAGTCGGTTAATAGAGGTAGTCTTGTAATTCGTACACGGGAGGAAAAACCATGGATCTGAAACTGGCCGGAAAGTCCGCCATCGTCTGCGCATCGAGCAAGGGATTGGGAAAAGCCTGCGCCCTGGCCCTGGCCGGGGAAGGGGTGGACGTGCTGATTTGCGGACGGACTGCTGAGACCCTCAAGGCGGCCGCTGCTGAGATTGAAGCGGCTGGCGGCGGACATGCCCGGTACGAGGTGGCTGATGTTACTACTAATGAAGGCCGCGAGGCATTGCTGGCGGCCTGCCCGGAGCCCGACATCCTGGTCAACAACGCCGGCGGCCCTCCGCCGGGAGATTTCAGGGACTGGGACCAGCAGGACTGGTTTGAAGCGGTCAACGCCAACATGTTCAGCGCCATCGACATGATCCGCCGCGTGCTGGACGGCATGGCCGAGCGGCGTTTCGGCCGCATCGTCAATATCACCAGCGTGGCGGTGAAAATGCCGGTCAAGACACTGGGCCTATCCAACGGTGCGCGCGCCGGGCTAACCGGTTTCATTTCCGGCATCGCCAGGGAAAATGCCCGCCACAACGTCACCATCAACAACCTTCTGCCGGGTTACATTGCAACCGACCGGATGTGGTCGGTGCTGGAAGCCGGGGCAAGAGCCACGGGAAAGGATTTCGATTCGTTCAAGGAGGCGCATTTTGCGCAGGTGGGCGCGAAACGCCCAGGTGATCC
>CAJIAU010000209.1_pt1 | contig 14944 bp, 15 predicted proteins | sample 9199171 | NCBI WGS metagenome assembly CAJIAU01 (sample SAMEA7708280, study PRJEB35096) | sediment metagenome | biome: marine neritic benthic zone biome [ENVO:01000025]; feature: sediment [ENVO:00002007]; material: shallow marine sediment [ENVO:03000034] sea grass bed [ENVO_01000059] ...
GGAGTGAGGCGGCTTGATCTGCCTTGTGACGACCTGAATTATTGCCCCGATACGACGGGGCCAGGTCATCGGGCGTCGATTTCTGGCTCGCAACGGCCAGGCAGCGACGATGGGGCGGGCGCGATCCTAGTGCTGCCACCCATGGGATTTAAAGAAGTTTCAGTGCCCGCTGCGAATCCGCCGGCGGCGCCCGGGCCTGAGCCGCAGCTCCAGCCTCGCGCGAGCGTACATGCCCGAGGATTTTCGCAATCAGCGGTGGGTCTTCGATGCAGGCGATGACCCGTAGGGTTCCGCCACAATCGGGACAGGTTTCGACGTCGATGGCGAAGACGCGCTTGAGGCGTTGCATCCAGCTCATGGGTGCCTCAGGTAGATCTCGGTCCACTGTGCCACGCGGCCGGCGCGGAACGATCCGGCTGCGGTGTTTGAAGTTAGGCGCGAACACGCCGTGAAATCGCGTCAGATTGAGCCGGGGCCTGGGAACGCGCTGACCAGTTCAACCGAACAACCATCGTTCACATTTGTAGCGGTGACGCAAACAGTCTCCGAGAATCCACCGGTGATTCGAATGTGACCTGGCTGGAGTTTCATGGGTCAATTGGGGGCACATTTGGGGGCGTCTATACTTCACTAAGGAATATAATAGCCTTAATATCAGTATCTTATTGAGACTATTCGATGGCACCCATCACCACCAAATAACCAGGGCCCCGAAAACACGGGGCCCTGTTTATTTGTGGCGCCGAGGAACTGACACCGTGTTGTCAGCTTTCTAATTCTTCTGTAACCGCACGCTTCGGATGCGGTGAAGCGGGCTCCTTCGTAATAGGGGCATTCCCGCGCATCCGGGTTCAAGTCCACCCATCACCTGGGGGTGATCTGATCAGTCGCGGAAATACCGTGCGTTCTGCTCTGAAACAGCCTCCAGCACGTCGCCGCGGAACTGCGGTTTATCTGACAGCTTGTAATCCCAGTCCCGCACTTCGTAGAGGCCATTGGGAAAGGTCACGGTAACCTGGTCCGGCTCCAGTACCGCGTAGTTGAAGTAGCTGCCTGATACCATCCAGTCCCACTCCTTCTTTTCGAACAGGCTGGTTCCGACGCTGTAATCGCTGGCTGGATTACGGCAATCAAACAGCTCCTGCATCAAGGTGGGGACGATGTCGTAGTGCGAAGTACGGTGTTCGTAAACCTGGCCGGTCTCGCGGCCCGGCCAGTGCATCACCATTGGCGTGACCAGTTGGTGGCGGGTGTATCCCGAACCATGCCTGGTCATCTTTTCATCGCTCTCGCCAAACTCTTCACCGTGGTCCGAGGTGATCAGCACCACGGTCCGGTCCAGCAGTCCGCGGCGCTCGAGATCATCGAGGACCTCGCCGACCAGGCTGTCCACAAAATGCACCGAGCTCTGGTAGTCAGAAAAAAACCGCGCCTGCTCGCCAGCATCCTGCGGGTCGAAGCGCACGGGGTAGTCCGGCGGGAAACTCTTGCCCATCGTGGCGTCGTAGAACAGGAAACCGAAAAACGGCTTGCCCTGGTCGCGCTGATCCAGCCACTCGAACCACTCACCGGTCAGCTTGCGATCCCTTTTCCAGGCTGGATTTGAAGCCGGCTCCGTAACGATCCTGAGATCAGGCACGTTGGCAAAAGCCGTACGGTCCAGCACCACGGGGCGATACATGGTCGCACTGCTGAACAGGCCCAGCTGGTAATCCCGGGCCTGCATCTCGTCGACCAGGACAGTAGGCTTTTGCAAAGAGGAAAAGCTGCTCCAGTAACCCGGCGGCAGGCCGTAAAACAAGCTGAACATGCCCATGCGCGAAGAATTTCCACCGCTGAAGTGGTCTCGGAAAGTCATTCCATGGTCCCGGGCAAACCGGCTGATATTGGGCGCCAGTTCGTCTGTGAGAACACTGCCCCGCATTGAATCGGCAACAATCAACAGCAGGTTGAACGGCTCGTCTCGCGAGCACTGCAAAGGATTCAGTGGATAATTCAGCAAACGGTCAGACGACGCGTCCAGGTTCTGCGACATCCGCCGGGCCAGTTCCCTTTCCCGGCTCTCCTTCACATCCACCAGGCCGGTTTTTGTCAGGAAAGACTTGGCGGTCACACCCTTGTAGACGGGCAATTGCTGGCCCATGCTGGTAACAGGGACATAGTAGCTGGCGTCAGCCCAGGCATGGATCCCCTGTGCAATCAGTACCATCAATCCGCAGGTCAGCCCGATAGCACGCCCATGCCGCCTCGGCCGGGCTTCCACCCAGCCCCACACACTGCGTGCCAGCAATGACTGGAAAAACAGCCCCACCACGAAAATCACCGCGGCAAACACCCAGCTTTGCCAGCCCAGGATTTTCATGGTCAGTGCATTGAGGTGGAAGCGGCTCTGGGACCACAGCAGGCTGTCCAGCATCATCAGTGCAATCATCGACGCAAACAGGACAACTGCCAGAGCGGTCACTGCGCTGCGCCGGGGAAACACCAGGATCAACGGTGTAGCCAGCAGAAACAACGGGGCCGTGGTCAGCAGAAAATGGTGTCCGATATACACGGCCACCAGGTAAACGACGGACAACACGGTTTCCGCCGGCAGGCTGCCGCCGAAGTAACGCAGGCTGACCAGCCCGAACACCGCCGAGTTGGCCAGCGCGAACCAGAAGGCCCATCGAAACAGAATTTTGCGTGGAAGGGTTTGAATCATGCTCCGGTTCCCGGCCCATGGGGCGGGGATTGCGATTAGAATGGAAAGACTGGAACGATGTTAGACCCTATGAAAGACCGGAATCAACCACCCATTTACGCTTTTCCCAGGCTGTCGACGACAGACCTGCTGTTTGTCCGGCTGGGTGGCAATGGCCTGGGCAACCTGATGCTGACCTGGGCTCGCTGCCTGTCAGAGGCGGAGCGCGAGGGCTGGCAAATGGTATGGCCCACCTGGCAATCATTCAAACCCAAGAACTGGCGGGTCAATCCATACGACCACCGCACCTACTCGGACTTGTTCAAACCCACCACGCGATACGTCTCAGGCTGGCGCAAGCCGTGGTGCCTCGCGCGTTATCGCCGGATCAGCGAGACCGAAGCGGCCAAAGGCCCGGTGCCTCCCGGTTCGGTCGTCGAGTTTCGTGGCATGGAAGGTTTTTTTTCACCCTTCGTTAAGGATCATGAACTGGTTTACACCGAGTTGCGACGCATGGCCCAACCCACCCACCAGGTCGCGTTTTCGGAGCCGAATCCCGCTCCTGTCGGCATCCACGTCAGGCGGGGTGATTTCATTGCTAGGGGCGACGAGGAAGAGATCCGCACTTCCCATAACAGCCTGTTGCCCCTGGACTGGTATATCAGTGCGCTGCAAGCGGTTCGGAAAGCCGCCGGCAGTGATGTCCCGGCCTTCGTCTTTTCCGACGGCACCGCTGAAGAACTCGAAGAATTGCTGGCCCTGCCTAACGTGAGCAGGGTGGATTACGGTTCAGGCCTTGGAGACATGTTCGGCCTGTCACGCAGCCGCCTGTTGATTGCATCAGGGTCGACTTTCAGCATGTGGGGCAGCTACCTGGGGCAGGTTCCGACCGTCTGGCATCCGGGCAAGCTGTTGCAAAACCTGCTCATCAGGCATCCGGACCATGAGTTTGAATGGGCGCCGGGCCAGGCCATGCCCGCCTGGGTCAATGGTTTGCTTTCGGGTAATACTTCCCAAGCGCCCGCATCACGTCCCGACGGCTGATCACGCCGACCAAGCGGCCATTGTCCACTACCGGGTAGCGATGAAAGCGGCCATTGATGAACAGGTCGGCCAGCGTAAGAATGCTCTGTTCAGGGCCAATCCATTGCGGATTACCGCTCATGAAATCTTTCACCAGACCACCGGGTTCACCGTGGTAACCGGCGCGCATGGCCACGCGCATGCAATCACGCTCAGTCAGAACCCCCACTAGCCTCCCATGCCTGTCCAGCACGGGTGCGCCGGAAATATCATTCTCGATCAACTGGTGTGTGGCATGCAGAATTTCCATGTCCGGAGCTAGCGCCACCGGGTTTTTTGTCATGTGATCTTTGACCAGTACCGACCTCAACATCAGCTATCTCCTGCATTTTTGCGCTTCGGACACGATTCACAGCGCGGTGTGCCTGCCGGCTTATTGCCACAGCCACCGCTCAAGGGCCTGCCGTCGATCACCTGGCCAATTGCCATGGCAAGACAGCACAGTCCAACTATGATCAGTGTCCCTATAAACAAAGTCATCGAATCAGTTCCCAAAATCGTCGAACAGCACGTTTTCTTCCTCTACCCCGAGGTCATAAAGCAACCGTTCCACGGCAGCATTCATCATCGGCGGCCCGCACATGTAGTATTCACAATCTTCCGGGGCGGGGTGATCCTTGAGGTAGTTGTCATACAAAACCTCGTGGATAAATCCCACCATGCCTTGCCAATGGTCTTCAGGCAGCGGATCGGAAAGCGCCAGGTGCCAGCTGAAATTTTCATGATTGCGCTCCAGCTCGTCGAACTCTTCAACGTAAAACGCTTCACGCAGGCTCCGCGCACCGTACCAGAAAGTGATTTTGCGGTTGCTGTGAAGCCGCTTGAGCTGGTCGAAAATATGCGACCGCATCGGCGCCATGCCGGCGCCGCCGCCGACAAAAACCATTTCGGCATCAGTGTCCTTTGCGAGGAATTCACCGTAAGGTCCGGAAATGATCACCGGGTCGCCAGGTTTCAGATTGAATATATAAGATGACATGATGCCGGTAGGCACCTTGTCGCCTGCCCCCGGCGGCGGAGTTGCAATCCGGACGTTCAGCATGACGATGTTGTTTTCTTCCGGGTAATTGGCCATCGAATAAGCACGGATTGCAGGCTCGGTAACGACTGACCTGAGCTCCAGCAATCCAAACTTCCTCCAGTCATCCAGGTATTCCTCGCCTATATCGAAGTTCGAATAGTCCAGCTCATGCGGTTCGCATTCGATCTGGATGTACCCGCCGGCCTTGAATTCCAGCGTCTCGCCTGCCGGCAGCTCCAGCACCAGCTCCTTGATGAAAGTGGCCACGTTGTCATTGGATCGAACGGTGCACTGCCACTTTTTGACGCCAAACACGTCTTCCGGAACCTGGACCTCCAGATTCCTGGAGACGGCCACCTGGCAAGCGAGCCTCTCTCCGTCCGCCGCTTCGCGTTTGCTGATCAGTGATGCTTCGGTGGGCAGCAGTGATCCTCCGCCCTCGAGAACCCTGACCCGGCATTGCCCGCAGGTCCCGCCGCCGCCACAGGCTGAAGGCACAAAAATCCCCGCATCGGCCAGTGTGCCCAGCAGTCTGCCGCCCGCCGGCGTAGTCAGCTCCTTCTCGCCGTTAACGGTTATGGTGATATCTCCCTGGGGAACCAGCCGGGCCCTTACCCACAGGATCAGCATCGCCAGCAGCAGCAAGATGCCGGTGAATACGATGATACTGAAGAAAATTTCCTGCATGCCGCCGCCTAGAAAGTGATTCCCGCAATGCCCATGAATGCGAGCGATATCAGCCCCGTGGTGATAAAGGTGATCCCCAGGCCCTGCAATCCTTCCGGAATATCGCTGTATTTCATTTTCTCGCGCAGGCCTGCCAGCGCGACGATGGCCAACGCCCAGCCGAACCCGGCTCCAAGACCGTATGCAACACTCTCGGTAAAACTGTAATCGCGTTGCACCATAAACAGGGATGCTCCGAGAATGGCGCAGTTAACGGTCAGCAGCGGCAGGTAGATACCCAGTGTGTTGTACAAAGCCGGGAAAAACCGGTTCAGCACGATCTCCAGGATCTGGATCATCGCTGCAATCACGGCGATCTGGCTGAGCAGACCCAGGTAGCTGAAATCCATTTGTCCCAGGCCGGCCCAGTCGAGTGCTCCCTGCCGCAAAACCAGGTTGAAAATGAGGTTATTGAGCGGGACGCTGATGCCTTCCACCACGATTACAGCCACACCGAGCCCCAGTGTCGTCTTGATCTGCTTAGATACCGCCAGGAAAGTGCACATTCCCAGGAAATAGGCCAGGGCGAGATTCTCGAGGAATACCGACCGGAAGAAGATATCGATGAATTCACCCATTACCGTTCCTCACTCGGGGGTAGCGGCATGGGTTCAAAATCCGGTTTTTCATTCTGCGCCGGCTTCCAGCTGCGGATTCCCCATACCAGGAAACCGATGATGAAAAATGCGCTGGGCGCCAGCAGGAAAAGCGCATTCTCCTGAAACCAGCCGCCTTCATGAGCCGGTTTGAAAATGGGATAACCCATCAGCGTGCCGGCGCCCATCAGCTCGCGTATGGTCGCCACGATAATCAGGATGATGCTGTAGCCCATGCCGTTGCCCAAGGCATCGAGTATGCTGGTGCCGATGCCGTTTTTCATCGCGCAGGCTTCCGCCCGCCCCAGCACGATGCAGTTGGTAACGATCAGGCTGATGTACACGCTCAGGGTGCGTGCAGCGTCGGGCATGAAAGCGGACAGGAACTGGTCAATAACCGTAACGGCCGAAGCGATGATGGTGATCTGCACCAGCAGCCGGACACTGGACGGGAGATAGTTCCGCACAGCGCTGATTGCGGCGTTGGAGATGATCAGCACCGTGGTCAAAGCCACGCTCATGATCAGGGACGAGGTCAGGGAATTGGTGATCGCCAGCGCGGAACAAATTCCAAGCACGTGCAGCGTCACTGGATTCTGTTTGACCAGCGGTGTGGTCAGTGTCTGCATCGAACTCATGGCGTATCCTCAACCGGTCTTTCCGGTGGCTGTTCCCGCAAGGCCAGCAGGAAGTCCCGGTAGCCATGCGGCCCGAACCAGTAGTGCACGATGCCGGTAACGGCATTTCCCGTCACCGTAGCGCCGGTCAGTCCATCCACTTCGAATTCGGCAGCGCCCGTACCAGGCTGAACAGCACCCTCGCTGACCCTGAACCGGGGATTGCCCTGCGCATCGTAAATCCGCCGTCCCTGCCACTGCTCCAGCCAGTGCTCATGCGTGATCTGGTCTCCCAGGCCGGGGGTTTCGTTCTGCTCGTAAAAAGTCATGCCGGAAATGGTGTTCAGGTCGGATTCGAGCGCAATGTATCCACGCAGCATGGACCACATCCCGTTTCCCCGGACCGGCAAAATGATTCGGTCAAGCTTACCGCCGTCCCATACCATGTAAACCGGCGTGTAACGGCTGCGGCGACCTAGGCTTGCATGGTCCTTTTCCGAAGGTATGCCAACACTCAGTTCCGCATCGTTGTCTGCCCGGCTGACGCTGAAAGTAGCCGGATCTATTTCCCCGTCGAACCCGGCCGCATCGATATTGACGATGCGGTGATCGAGTGTTTTGTACAGCTCGAGCAGTTCCTCGTCTTCAAGCTGTCCGTCCGCGGGAAGCAGTCCTGTCAACTGCATGATGTTGCGGCTCCGGTCCAGCATCTGGTTATTCAGCTGTATCGGTCTCAGCATGACGACCGCCGCGGAAACAAAACCGGAACAAATCAGCGCGGTCAGCAGCACTACCAGGATGGCCTTGCGAGGTGATTCCCTGCTCATCCCCCACTCTCCTGCAGGCGCAGCCTGCGGCGCCGGATGTTAGCTTCGATCACGACAAAATCGATCAATGGCGAAAACATACAAGCCAGCAAAATCGCGAACATGACGCCTTCATAGTAGGACGGGTTCACCAGTCGAATAAACATGGTCAGCGAACCTACCAACAGTCCAAAACCCCAGCGACCGGGATTGGTCATCGGGCCGGCAACCGGATCAGAGGCCAGAAAAACAGTCCCGAATACAAAACCGCCCAACACGAGATGCCAATACCAGGGAATCGTAAACAGATCATTGCCCGGCGCGACATGGTTGCTGATCAGCGCGATGACGATGAATCCAATCGCGGATCCCAGGAGGATTCGCCATGATGCAATGCCGGTAATCACCAGGAAAACGGCGCCAATCAACACTCCGAGCGTCGATACCACGCCCACGGCTCCGGGTCTGTCACAATGAAAACCTGCCAGAAACTGTAGTCGACCGCCGCGACGACATCGAGACCGCCCTCGTCGGTAACCAGTTCCAGCACCGAAGGCTGGTCGTAACCTGGTACGGGCACCCAGGCGCCTTCACCAAGCAGAAGATTGGGGTAGGAAAAAACCAGGAACGCAAGGCCAAGCAGCGCGGGACTCACCAGGTAGCGCCCGGAACCCCCGTATATCAGCTTACCCACCACGATGCCGAAGGTGATACCCAGCGCCACCTGGTACAGGGGCACCGAGGCCGGCATCATCAACGAGAAAAGCCAGGCGATGGCCAGCAACCCTTCATCCACCGGCTTTTTGCGCAACGAGGCGAAGGTCGCCTCCCAGAAAGCACCGACAGCCAGGGCGACGGCGAACACCGGGAGGAAATAAAGCAAGCCATGAAGCATGCACGCGCTGATACTGGAGGCATCGAATCCGACACCCGACCATGCCAGGAGAGCGCCGCGCCAGCCCGCCACTTCCTCGAGCTGAAAATCGGCGATGGCCAGGTTGGTCTGGTGTCCGAGGGCCCACAGGCCGATCAGCCAGGCGGGCATGCTGGCAATGACAAAGAAGTTCCACAGCCGTTGTACATTGCCGGAGCCCCTGATGTGCGGCGACTGGCGCGTAACGGCATTTGACGACCAGGCAAACCGCGAGGGGAGGCGTGTGAAAGCGTACCACCAGTCCTTCATCAGCCTTCCTTCTCGATCTGTTCGAGATTGGCGCGAAGCGCTTCGCCATACTCGGTTTTGGCGGGACAAAGGTATGCGCACAAGGCGAGATCCTCTTCGTCCAGCTCCAGGCAGCCAAGCGCCTGGGCCTGATCAGTATCCCTGACCAGCAATGCCCGGAACAGGGCGGCTGGCAGAATATCCAGCGGCATCACTCTCTCGAAAACCGGCATGGGAATCATCCCTGAATACCGGCCGTGCTGTGAAGTCGACCAGCCAGCTCTGCCTTTCCCGGCCAGCCAGCCAAACAGACGCCGGCCTCCGCCTTCGGGAATGACAGAAACCTGGTGGTGATAACGGCCAAGGAACGCGAGACCGTCACTGGCTCTGCGTCCGTCAAGCACCGAACCAGACAGGACCCGGCAGCCTTCGCATTGCCTGAATTCGTCCGCCAGCAATTCATCCAGGGAGGCACCCATAACGGTCTCTACCAACCGGGGGCGAGCCAGGCATTCACCGCCCAAAGCAATCAACCGGGACTTCGGCACTTTACCCTGGGAGAACAGCTTGCCGATAGCCATGACATCCTGGCAGTCGATCTGCCAGGCAGTCCGGTCAGCGCTCACCGGGTCCAGCAAATGCATGTGAGTCCCAGGCAGGCCTGCCGGATGGGGTCCCGAAAACCGGACTTCTGTGAGCCGTTCAACCTGCGGTAAATCGATGTTCCAGCCAGGGCCGGTGCACACATAGACATTCCCTGAAGTCAACAGGGGCAAGAGGCGCAGGCCCGACTGGAACGCCGCGGGGTCGCCCCCCGCGATGACTGACGGGTCGGCAGCCAGCGGGCGCGTGTCCGTAGCGGTAACAAAGAGGGCATGCGGGCGGCTGTCGGATAAGGGAACACGGCTGAATGGCCGTGTTCGAAAAGCGCACCACAAACCCGATTGCTGCAGCCTCTCGGCGATTTCGTCCCCGCCCAGGGCAGACTGCTGTTCACCGGAAAGCGGTTCAAATTGCACATCCTCGACACCCGAGGATTGCAGCTGCACCACGACCGAATCCAGTCGTCGCCGGGGCCCGCGGTTGATGGCTGATATGACGCCCTGGGCAGGGGAGCAATAATTGACCGCCGGATCACGCTTGTCGATGAACAGTGGCTGACCGCGCCCGACCGCGTCGCCTTCAGCAACCAGCAGGCGCGGTTTGATACCATTGTAATCCCGCCCGCACAGGGCAACATGCTGGATATCGGGCCCGGGATGAACCGATTGCTCTGGCTCTCCGGATAATCTCAAATTCAGACCTTTCCTGACTTTCTTCTGCAGGCTCAACGAGAAACCCTCATTCTTCCAGTTCTGCTGGAACATGCACGTCGTGGCAGGTTGAACAACTCAGCGCGTCAAAATCAATGCTCTTGTCTTCGAACCGCGGATGGTCGGCCAAATGCCGCCTGTGGCATCGGGAACAGGTCGCAACCTGGGTTTCCCTGTCACTCATCGGATCCGTTTCGGCGTGGGTGGTGTGGCAGCTGGAACAATTGATGGTGCGCCTGTCGTGAACACTTCCAATAAATGTGACCTGGCCGTCCCCCATGTCCTCCTGAGCGTGACAGTTCAGGCAGGCATGCAGCTGCTCCTCTCGAGGAGAAGCATCCTTGCCGCGGCCAAACTGTGTCAGGGGTGGAAAACCACGACCCCCGTGTGCTCGGGACACGTGGATGCTCCCCGGGCCATGGCAGGATTCACAGCCATACGCCGCGGCAGGTGATCCCGGGATTTCTGCATCGCCGTGGGGGCTTGAAGCCATCGCCCGCATCTTCTCGCCGGAGTGGCACGTCAGGCATGATTCGGTGCCATCCTTGGTAAAACTGGGAGTGCGAGTCTGCGGCCGGCTCGTATACTGCGCATCAGATACCCCATGCCAGAGACTGGCGAAAAGCAGTACCGTGGCAAGAAGCAGGGCGGTCTTCATTTCTCCCCGATTCTAGCGCATTTCAACTCGGCGCCACACAATACCCAACCAGCCATGTCGATAAAAACTTGTTGACATCAAAAATACGCTATGTATTAATCCGGCACTATGCATGCACGCACCGTCAGCAAAAACAGGACAGCAGCCCACACCATCCGTGGATTGCCCGTGTATGCAATGAACCTTTCCCTCGACCTTCTCCTCGCAGGCGGCATCGTGCTGCTTCTTCTTGTCTATGGAGCGGGTTCAGGCTAAAGGTAAATACCTAACAGCTGAAGAAACCCGCAACGAGAATTGCGGGTTTTTTTTTATTGAAAAACCAGGGAGCTGAAAAATGGCTGACTACGTACACATTTTTGATACGACATTGCGCGACGGTGAACAATCACCAGGCTGTTCCATGAACGTAACGGAGAAGCTACAGGTTGCGCGGATGCTCGACGAATTGGGCGTTGACGTCATCGAGGCAGGCTTTCCGGCCGCCAGCGACGGCGATTTCGAATCCGTAAAGTCAGTAGGCGACCTGGGGCTCAACGCCACCATTTGCGGATTATCGCGTACCCGGCACGGAGACATCGAGGCCGTGGCGCGCTCCCTGGAAACTGCCAGGAAAAAGCGGTTGCATGTCTTTATAGCGACCAGCCCGATTCATCGCGAATACAAACTGAAGATGAGCAAGCAACAAATCATCGATGAGATGACGCGCGCCGTGGAGTTCGGGCAGCAATGGTTCGACGACATCGAAATCACGGCAGAAGATGCCGGCCGCACCGAGATCGACTACCTGGTGGAGTATTTCCAGGCTGCCATAGATGCAGGTGCTTCAGTCCTGAACGTTCCCGACACCGTCGGATACGTTACACCCAGCGAGAGCCGCAAATTATATCGACACCTGTCAGATAACCTGCGCAACGCGGAATCGGTGATTCTCAGCTGCCATAACCACAACGACCTGGGCCTGGCCGTGGCCAACAGCCTGAGTGCTATTGAAGGTGGGGCGCGCCAGGTGGAATGCACGATCAACGGGATCGGCGAACGGGCCGGTAACTGTTCGCTGGAAGAGGTCGTCATGGCGCTGCGTACCCGCAGTGACCGCTATGGCCTGGAAACAGGCATCGATACCACCAGGCTGTATCCGGCGAGCCGGGTGGTTACCGCGGTAACCGGCTCACGTGTGCAGCCCAACAAGGCCATCGTGGGCCGCAATGCGTTTGCCCACGAAGCGGGCATTCACCAGGACGGCGTCCTGAAACACGCGGAAACCTACGAAATCATGAAACCCGAAACCGTGGGCGTTCCGGAAAACAGCCTGGTATTGGGTAAACACAGCGGCCGCCATGCGTTCAGCGACCGGCTGCAGACCCTGGGATTTTCGGTCAGCAAGGAGAAGCTGGAAGAACTCTTCATCAAGTTCAAGGCCCTGGCGGACCGCAAGAAGAGCGTATACGACGAGGACATCGAGGCATTGGTGCTGGGCACCGAACAGACCGGCCCCTGGCACCTGGACGCTATTTCGATTCATACCGAAGTGGAAGACACTGACCAGTCAGCCGAGGCCAGCCTGAAGCTGCGATTCAATGGCCAGGCACCCCGCATATACACCGGTCGTGGTGACGGCCCGGTTAACGCTATCGTAAACGCGATCCGCGCCATCATCGATGAAGAACTGCACATGGAAGAGTTCCAGGTCAGCGCCGTGTCCGGCGGAAGTGACGCGCAGGGCCGGGCCACAGTCCGGGCCACGATCGGCGCCAGCCGTTACCAGGGAACCGGTGTATCCACCGATATCGTCGAAGCGGCGGCCCAGGCCATGGTCAGCATCATGAACCGTCATCATCAGCACCAGGGCAAAGACCTGTCCGCTGACAGAATCGCGGCAGCCGTCTGAACCCGGAAGCGGAGAATCATCAATGTCAGAACCCTCGCAGCCTGCCACGACCCTTTTTGAAAAAGTCTGGCAGCGCCACCTGGTCCGAAAGGAGTCTGCCGAGACCCCGGCCATTCTCTACGTCGACCTGCAGTTGTTGCACGAAGTGACGTCGCCCCAGGCTTTCGATGAATTGAGGCGCCGGAGGCTTAAGGTGCGCAGGCCGGACCGTTGCCTGGCGACGATCGACCACTCGACTCCAACAACGCCCCCGGATAATGAAGGCGTTTACCACTACCACACGCCGGAAGCGAAGGCACAGGTCGATATCCTGCATGCCAACTGCGCCGAATACGGCATTGAATTGCATGGCTGGGACAGCCCCCACCGTGGCATCGTCCACGTGATGGGCCCGGAGATGGGAGCTACCCAACCCGGCATGACCATCGTCTGCGGTGACAGCCATACCGCAACACACGGCGCATTCGGCGCACTGGCTTTCGGCATCGGCACCACCGAAGTGGGCCACGTTCTGGCCACCCAATGCCTGTTGCAATCCAGGCCCAGAACACTGGGTATCCACATCGATGGCCCGCTGAACAAGGGTGTGAGCGCAAAGGACGTCATCCTGCACGTCATCGGCACCATCGGTGTCGACGGCGGTACCGGTTTTGTCATCGAGTACTTCGGCTCAACGGTCAGGGCGATGGACATGGAAAGCCGCATGACGATGTGCAACATGTCAATCGAGTGCGGCGCAAGGGCCGGAATGGTTGCGCCCGATGCAACCACTTTCGCCTACCTAGAAGGACGTCCCCTGGCGCCCCGGGGAGATGACTGGGCAGCCGCGGTAGAAGACTGGAAGACGCTGAAAACCGATCCTGACGCCGATTTTGACCGGCTGGTTGAAATCGATGCCACAAAAATCGAACCCAGCGTAACCTGGGGCATCAATCCCGGGATGGTGATTGCCATCAACGATGCGATACCTTCGGGAGCAGACGACACGACCCGCGATGCGCTTGACTATATGCAATTCGAAGGCGGTTCAGAGATGGCCGGCCAGCCGGTCGATGTCGTATTTATTGGCAGTTGCACCAATTCACGTATGCGGGACCTGCGAGAAGCTGCGGGGCTGATGAAGGGCCGCATGGTTGCTTCAGGCACCCGCGTGCTGGTCGTACCCGGATCTGAGGCGACCCGGAAGGAAGCCGAGGCGGAAGGCCTGGACCAGGTATTCCTGGAAGCCGGCGCAGAGTGGCGTGAACCGGGTTGCTCCATGTGCCTTGCCATGAATGGGGACTCAGCCGGGCCTGGCGACCTTGTTGTCAGCACCAGCAACCGGAATTTCAAGGGTCGCCAGGGCCGTGGGGCCAGGACCATACTGGCCAGCCCCCTGACAGCAGCGGCCAGCGCAATCAAAGGCCGAGTCACCAACCCGCTGGAATTCATGGAGGCGGAATCATGAGCCATTCAGGCGTCGTGGAATCACGCACATTCTGTCTTCCGGTGAGTAACATAGACACCGACCAGATCATTCCAGGCCAATTCCTGACAACCACCGAGCGGGAAGGCCTTGGCAGGTTCTGTTTTTACAGTTGGCGATTTGATGAGAGCGGCAATGAACGCCCTGATAACCCGCTGAAATCTTTTGATGCCGCAAGTCAGCAGGTACTGGTGGCAGGCAGCAATTTCGGCTGCGGGTCATCCAGGGAGCACGCACCCTGGGCCCTGCTGGATTTTGGATTCAGGGCGGTTATCAGCAGCCAGTTTGCGGATATATTTCGCAATAATTCTCTTAAAAACGGCCTGTTACCCGTCCAGGTCGATGCAAACGTGGCTGACCATCTGCTGGAAAATCCGGGTCAGCCGGTGCGGATCGACATCAGCTCCAATACGCTATCAGTCGAGGGCCTGGGCGAATTCGAATTTCCACTCGATCCGTTTTCGGCTTACTGCCTGACCCGCGGAATCGACCAGCTGGACTTCCTGCTGGAAAACGAGCCCGCAATCAGCCGTTTTGAGCAGGGCTGAAGCTCCTTTACTTTCTATTCCACGCGGACAAGTACAGTTCCGCTGTGGCCAGGTCCTGGATTGGATACTTCTGAAGCTCCGGCGTGTATTCCACCACGTCGCTGGTCCTCACGGCTGCCCGCCAGGGTTCAAAGCCCAACTCGCGTAGCTGTCGCTCAAAAGCCGAAACCTCGATGGGATTCAATTCGGTATACCACTGCCAGTATTCTTCGGGCGTGGCAATGTGCCCTGCCCGGTCCATCCGGCGGGGCTGAGCTGCAAGCACGGCTTCTTTCAGTTCCTGTTCCGGGATTTTCAGGTGTACGTATGGGTCGTCGAAGAATTCTCCCAGGTGGTTGCCCAGGGCGCCAAAGTAAAGACCCGGGTGAACAAAAAACA
>CAJIAU010000055.1_pt1 | contig 14941 bp, 14 predicted proteins | sample 9199171 | NCBI WGS metagenome assembly CAJIAU01 (sample SAMEA7708280, study PRJEB35096) | sediment metagenome | biome: marine neritic benthic zone biome [ENVO:01000025]; feature: sediment [ENVO:00002007]; material: shallow marine sediment [ENVO:03000034] sea grass bed [ENVO_01000059] ...
ACGATACCCACCGACTTTCGGCGGCCAAATGGCACCAGCACACGCACACCCGGCTCGATGGCCGTCACATCCGGCGGCACCTGGTAATCGAACAAGTGAGGCAGCGGCACCGGCAGTGCAACCTTGACTATGCGGAGGTTGGTCATGAGGGCCCGATTCTATCAGCTGCCGAATTTCTATATGATGGTATGGTCAAAGCTATTTAATCGGCAGGAGGGAATTATGAGCATGATGAGTGAATTCCGCGATTTTGCAATGCGCGGAAACGTTGTAGACATGGCCGTGGGTATCGTCATTGGCGGCGCCTTCGGAAAAATTGTGAGTTCTTTTGTCAATGATGTCTTGATGCCGCCGATTGGCATGGCGCTGGGAGGAGTCGACTTCTCAGACCTCGCCATGACGCTCAAGGAAGCGAGCGGTGACGTTGCTGCCGTCACCCTGAACTACGGCTCCTTTATCCAGACAGTCGTCGATTTTGTCATTATCGCATTTGCCATATTCATGGTGGTTAAAGCCATGAACAGCATGAAGAAAAAGGAAGAAGAAAAGCCAGCCGCACCTCCCAAACCATCTGCAGAAGAATCCCTGCTGACGGAAATCAGGGATCTGCTGAAAAAAGACTGACCTTCAGATACAACCACAAAAAAAGCCGGCGCCCCCGGGCGCCGGCCGTTGTCTTTGTGTCTGATCCGGGTTATTCCACCGGAGTCACTTCGGTAGCGTCTTTATCAAGCTGGGCATATTGCTGTTTCAGCAATTCGAGATCTGATTCCAGTTCCACCATGTCGACAACGATCCGGGCCGCTTCACGCAGCAGCAGGTCGGGGCCCTCGTCCTCTTCCTCTTCTTCGTCTTCTGTAGCGGCATCCTGGTCATCGAAGTCACCCAGCTCTGGGTCTGGCTCAACCAGGGTGCCTTCTTCCGCCAGCAACGGGCCGCGCGCTTCTTCTGCCGCCTTGCGCGCAGCTTTCTTGTCTTCCTCTTCCTTCATCTTCTGGCGGCCCACCGATTCCAGCAGGGAGATGCTTGTCTCGCTTGCCCGCTCGTTGTAAGAGTCGATATCGGCCATCAACCAGCCAAACTCTTCGTCTCCGACAATACGTCCCTGGTAACGGTTATCGGCCACGGCGACCAATTGGCTGAGGTCGCCGCTGGTCTGGTAACGGGCCGGGTCTATGCTGGACCACGGCAACGCGTTTTCCATCGAGCGCTCGCCATATTCCTGGGGATCTCCAAAGGACGGAAAGCGGATGTCCGGTTCGACACCCATATTCTGGGTAGAACCGCCATTGACCCTGAAAAACTGGGCCATGGTGATTTTCAGTTGCCCCATTCCCGGCTTGTCTGACGGAGCGTAATCATCCAGGTCCAGCAGGCTTTGGACCGTACCTTTACCAAACGTAGGTTCGCCAATCACCACGCCGCGGCCATAGTCCTGGATTGCAGCTGCGAAGATTTCCGAAGCGGAAGCACTGTAGCGATTGACCATCACGGCCAGGGGGCCTTCCCAGGCCATGCCCGGATCCACGTCTTCTTCAAGGGAAATACGGCCACTGGAGTTGCGCACCTGCACCACCGGGCCGGTATCAATAAACAGGCCAGTCAGCGTTGTTGCTTCCAGCAGTGATCCGCCGCCGTTGTTGCGCAGGTCGATGATGATCCCGGCGACGCCCTGCTCCTCGAGCTCGCCGATCAGCCGGCGCACGTCCCGCGTGCTTGAACGGTAGTCGGGTTTGTTCTGTGCGCGGCCGGCGAAATCCATATAGAACACCGGCAGGTCGATGATCCCGATCTTCATCATTTTTCCTTCCGCCCCTTCAACCGGTACTTCAATGATCTCACTTTGAGCTGCCTGCTCTTCCAGTTTGACCTCGTTCCGGACGATGTCGATGACCGTGGCAGGGCCGCTGACGCTGACATCTTCGGGCAGCACTTCCAGCCGGACCACCGTGTCTTTGGGGCCACGGATCAGGTCGACGACATCATCGACCCGCCAACCGATGACATCCACCATCTTGCCGTCGTTTCCCTGGCCTACCGCCGTTATGCGGTCCCCTGCTTTCAGGCGCCCATCCTGGTCAGCCGGGCCGCCGGGCACCACGCTTGAAATCAGCGTGTACTCATTTTCACGGCCCAATAGCGCGCCGATACCTTCCAGCGACAATTTCATCGAGATCTCAAAATTCTCTGAAGTACGGGCAGAAAGATAAGCCGTGTGCGGTTCGATCGATTGCGCAAAAGCATTCATGAAAAACTGGAACACATCTTCGGTATTCAGCTCGTTGATGCGTCGCTCCAGGTTGTCATAACGCTCAGTGAGCGTCTCCACGATGGCGTCAGATTCCTTGTCTGTCAGTAACAGCCTGAGATAGTCGTTCTTGACCCTTTTGCGCCAGAGTTCATCCAGTTCCTGCGTGGTCGAGACCCAGGTTTCGTCTTCCCGGTCGTATTGGTAAAACTCGTCGATCGTGAAATCAAAAGGTTTCTGAACCCGTGCACGGGCATAATCAACGCGCTGTTGCACGCGGGTAGCGTACACGTTGAAAATATCGTACGCCGGCATCAGGTCTGAATGCCGCAGCGCATCATCGAGGCTGGTGCGGTAGCGTTCAAAAGATTCAATATCCGCAGTGAGGAAATAGATCTTCGCCGGATCGAGCAATTCCAGGTAGCTGTCGAATATCTCGCTAGACAATTCATCGTCCAGGCGTGTTCTTTTATAGTGGTAGTTGGTCAGGAAGCGGGTCGCAATGTTGCTCGCATAGCGATGCTCCATTTGCGGTTCAATTTTTAGCGCACTGTCTGAATCAACCGAGGCAAACGCCACGGTGACCGCCAGTATCAAAACAGTAAAGACCCAAGTACGTTTCACGTAACCAACTCTCCAAAAAACCAACGAATAAACAACCCCTTCCCCTCGGTTATAAGGAGAGGAACTCTTAGTTATGCCTGTTTCAGACCCAATTTACAATGCAGAGGTTCAAAAAAAGGCTCGACAAAACGACGAAAGGGGCTTTTTTCGTGACGGTCAGTTCAGCCTGCACCAGGGCCGGGAACGACACCAGACGCCTCGGCACTCAGATCCGCATGGTATGAAGAACGGACCAGCGGGCCGGAAGCCATGTGCGTAAACCCGAGTTCGTATCCGAATTCCGCCAATTCCTGGAATTCCTCTGGCGTCCAGTATCTGAGCACGGGATGGTGGTGCGGGGTGGGCTGCAGATACTGCCCCAGCGTGATCATATCAACGTCATGTCTGCGCAGGTCCCGTAAAGCGCCCTCGACCTGCTGGCGATTCTCGCCAAGGCCCAGCATGATCCCTGACTTGGTGGGAATGTCGGGATGCCCGGCCTTGAAGCGCTGCAGCAAACCCAGTGACCATTCGTAATCAGCACCGGGTCGAACGTTGGGATAGAGGGACTTGACGGTTTCCACATTGTGATTGAACACATCGGGCGGCGATGCACTGAGAATATCCAAAGCACGCTCGATTTTTCCCTTACCCCTGAAGTCCGGCACCAGGATTTCTATCCTCACACCACGTACCGTGTCCCTTACCTGTTCGATACAGTCGGCAAAATGGCCGGCTCCACCGTCCCTGAGGTCATCGCGGTCCACCGATGTGATGACGATGTAACGTAGTTTCATGTCCCTGACGGTTTCAGCCAGTTGCAGCGGCTCGTTCGGGTCGGGTGGCAACGGCCTGCCGTGAGCCACGTCGCAGAACGAACAGCGGCGCGTGCAGACTTCGCCCAGGATCATGAACGTCGCCGTGCCCTTGGAGAAACATTCATGGATGTTTGGACAACTGGCTTCTTCGCATACGGTCACCAGTTCGCGCTCCCTGAGCCTCGACTTCAGCTTGCCGACCGCGTTGCCCGACGGAAGCCGGACCCTGATCCAGGGAGGTTTTCGCAGGCGAGGGGCGTCCACATCGAACCGGGCTTTGTTGCGCGCAATCTTGTCCGCGCCCAGCTCCTTCGAACCCTTGATGCTTATTGGGATGTTACCGCTGATTTTCTCGTTTCCGCTCAAGAGTCAGGTCTCCGGCCCGGCTGCAGCTCTTCTACTTCACTATAACCCAGCTGCTGAACCAGGTTTTCAACCAACCGCTGTTCTGCCTGCTCGAATGTGACCACGGCCAGGTCAGATAGTTGCGTGACCTGCAAGCCGGCGTAACCACAGGGATTGATTCTCTGAAAAGGCTCCAGGTCCATATCGATGTTGAACGCGAGACCGTGGAAAGTACATCCCCGCCGGACCCTGAGCCCCAGTGATGCAACCTTGTTCCCGTCGACGTAGATGCCTGGCGCGCCGGCCACCCGCTGTCCTTTCACGCCATATTGCGACAGCACGCGGATGATCGATTCCTCGATGCGGTTGACGAATTCACGCACGCCGATGCCCTTGCGCCGGATATCTACCAGGGGATAGGCCACGATCTGGCCGGGACCGTGATAGGTCACCTGCCCTCCGCGGTCCACCTGGATAACGGGTATGTCACCGGGGGCCAGCACGTGTTCCGCCTTGCCGGCCTGCCCCTGGGTGAACACCGGGGGGTGCTGAACCAGCCACAGCTGATCAGGGGTCTGCTTGTCGCGCGAATCAGTGAATGCCTGCATTTCGCGCCAGACGGGTTCGTAATCGGCGACTCCAAGACGCCGCAGAATAAGTCGCTGTGTCAAAGCGCCATCATCACCTGGTCGCAATCGGTCAGGTCCTGGTAAATCGCATCGAGTTGTTGCTGGGACCGGGCCTCGATGACCGCCGTGACGGAAAGAAAATTCCCTTCCTTGCTCGGCGCCACTCGCAGCGGCTCCTCCGGCCAGAGCTCTGCGTGCGCCAGCACTATGCCCTTTACGACACTTTCAAAATCGTCACTGCTGCGCCCCATCGCCTTGATCGGAAAGCGGCAGGGAAAATCCAGCAGGGAAACTGTTTCCTCACTCTTCTTCGTCATCTTCCAATAAACCGTTCATCCACAGCTTCAGACTGTCCCAGGTGCTGCCAAAAAAACCGGCTTCTTCCACCGTGCTCATCGTAACCAGCTGGCGGCTCGCGACCAGCTCTTCGCCAAGCTGCACGTTGATGGTTCCAACCACGGTCCCGGCTTCAAGCGGAGCGCTCAGCTGTGGCTCAATTTGCACCTGCGCTTCGAGATCATCGTACCGGCCACGGGGAATGGTCACGAAAACCGGGTCAGTCAACCCGACCATGACTTCCTCGGTCATGCCCTTCCAGACGCGGGCCGGCGCCAGTTCCTGGCCGGCTTCATACAGCTGGACGGTTTCGAAAAACCGGAAGCCGTAATTCAGCAGGGTTTGGGTCTCACTGGCCCTGCTCGACTCGGAAGAAGAACCCATCACCGCACTGACCAGGCGCATCCCATCCCTTTTGGCCGATGTGGCCAGGCAGTATCCGGCGGCCTCGGTGTGGCCCGTTTTCAGCCCGTCAATCGCCGGATCGCGCCATAAAAGGGTATTGCGATTGTGCTGGCGGATATTGTTGAAAGTGAATTCCTTTTCCGAATACCAGGGATAGTAATCCGGAAAATCCCCGATCGTGGCGGCACTGAGGATGGCGATATCCCTGGCCGTGGTGTAATGCTCGGGATCGGGTAAACCGGTGGAGTTGGTGAAATTCGTGCTGCTCATACCCAGCAGCTCTGAGTAGTGGTTCATAAGGCCGGCAAAGGCCTCTTCGCTGCCTGCCACGTGTTCCGCCAGCGCCACGCTGGCGTCGTTCCCCGACTGGATTACCATGCCCCGAATCAGGTCTTCAACCGTGACCTGCATATTGGGCTCGATGAACATCCTGGAACCGCCTGTACGCCAGGCTTTTTCGCTGATTGAGACCGTCTCCTCCAGCGTGATATTGCCCTGATCCAGTTCGGCGAAGACCACGTAGGCTGTCATCAGCTTGGTGATGCTGGCAGGCTCGACTCGCAGATCCGCATTGTGTTCGACCAGGATTCTGTCGCTGTTGAAGTCGACCAGCAGGTAGCTGTTCGCCCCGATCTGCGGTGCGGCCGGCACCGGGGACTGCGCCCGGGCGGGCACAGCAGCCAGGCTGGCCACCAGGGCCACGGCAAGAAAAACTTGTATAAATCTATTCATCATTTGTATTTGTTCTGTTCCCGGGAAGCTATTTTCTCAGCGTTTGACTCTATGCGGGCGCTCGAAACCAAGTTCAATGACCTGGTTAATCACTGATTCTACCTCGGATTGGCTGTTGTAGGGGCCAAGCCATACCCGAAACAGGCCACCGGCGCCCTTGATGGAGACCGGGCTGATACCCGCCCGCCTGAGTTGAGTGGTTAGCTGTTCCGCACCATTTCGCTTGCCATAGGCGCCCGCCTGCAGCCAGGTTCCACCGGTATCGGGTGTTTCCGGAGTAGCGTACCCAGCGGTGCTAACAGCCGGCTCATCGCCCGAAACATCGATCACCCGTACATCGACCCTGGCAGTGCCGGTTTCCGTCATTCCCAGCCTGAGGGCGGCGCCATAAGACATGTCGATCAGGCGGTCGTCTTTGAACGGTCCGCGGTCGTTGATCTTCACGACTACCCTTCTGCCGTTTTCCAGGTTGGTGACCTCGGCATAGGTGGGGAGCGGTAAGGATTTGTGCGCAGCTGTGGCCAGGTGCATGTCATAGGGTTCGCCACTGGAAGTCCTGCGGCCATGAAACTTGCTGCCGTACCAGGAAGCGATGCCCCGCTGGTGATAGCCCTTGCTGCTGGGCAGCACGTAATACTTCTTGCCGAACACTTCGTAGGGAGAATGGTTGCCGTAACGCGCCAGCGGCTCGTTGCGCGGTACGGCATCTGCTACGTCCGATGCCTTGATGTCCAGGGTGGAAGGCCCATCAGCAGGTTCGCGCATGGTGGACCTGTCCCTTGCACAGGACACCAGCAGCAAACCGCAAATACCAATACAAACTGCCGACAGCGGGATACTGAGCCTGATCACTGACCGAATCCACCCCGGATGGCTTCGCTCAGCTCGTAGACAGCCATCGCGTACAGCGGGCTGCGGTTATACCGCGTGATCACGTAGAAATTCTTGAAGGTGACAAAATAGTGATCACCGTCTTCCTCCTCCAGGGCGCCAACCGCCGCCAGTGTCTCAGCAGGCACCGCCTGCGATGACTCGACACCGGCTTCCGCCAGGACCGACACCGGAGTCTTTACCTTGAAATCCCGCTTGGTCACCAGGCTCCTGTCAGCATCCGGGGACATGACGGCCGGATAAGTGATGGGCTGGCCCAACTCCCAGCCATGGCGGTGAAGGTAATTGGCCACGCTGCCGATGATGTCGGGCATTGAACTCCAGAGGTCTCGCCTGCCGTCACTATCCATGTCCACGGCATACTCACGATAACTGCTGGGCATGAACTGGCCCAGGCCCATGGCGCCGGCATACGAACCTGTAACGTCTTCCAGCGGAAGCCCTTCCTCATCGCCCAGCAGGAAGAAGTTCATCAGTTCCTTCGAGAAAAACTCGGAACGGTCCCTGATGCTCGTGGGGTAATAAAACGACAGCGTGGTCAACGCATCCAGTACCCGGTAGCTGCCCGTGTTTCCGCCATAAAAAGTCTCCACACCGATAATGGCAACAATGATTTGAGGATCCACACCGTACTTTTCAGAAGCCTGCGTAATCAGAGACTCGTTCTCGCGCCAGAATTCAACGCCGCCTTCGATCCTCTTGTCCGTGATGAAAATGGGACGGTACTTGTACCAGGGCTTGGCTTCGGCAGGACGCGTCATGGCGTCGACGATGGATTGTTTGAAGCGTGCGTTTTCCAGCAAAACGCGAACCTGCTCCTGGTCCAGGTCGTACTCTGCCGCCGCCCTGGCCGCAAACTCCTCGGCACCGGGGTGTTGCTGCGCGAAACAGGCTGTGCTGAGTATGGAAACAAGCGCAAGAGTCAGAATCCGTTTCATTATAATTAGCGTTCCTTTTTGAGCTGCAATCCGCATTGTAATCAGATTTGCCTCATCTTATGAAATTCCTGTGGCCATAAATGGACATCAATATGCCAAACCCGGCCAAAAGCGTGACGATGGATGTCCCGCCATAACTGATCAACGGCAATGGCACACCCACGACGGGCAACAGCCCGGAAACCATCCCTGCGTTTACCAGTACATACACGAAAAAGGTCAGGCTGAGGCTGCCCGCCAGCAAGCGAGGGTAAGTGCTGCGCGCAAGACTGGCAATATAAAGGCCCCGACCGACGACAAACAGGTACAGGGCAAACAGTAGCAGAACGCCAAGGAGTCCCAGTTCTTCGGATAACACGGCCAGGATGAAATCCGTGTGGCGCTCGGGAATAAACTCGAGCCGGGACTGCGTGCCGTTGAGCCATCCTTTGCCGGTTAACCCGCCCGAACCCACGGCTATCTTCGACTGGATGATATTCCAGCCGGTGCCAAGGGGGTCGGATTCCGGATCAAGAAAGGTCCGGACACGGTTGCGCTGGTACTCGTGCATGACCAGCCAGAATGCGGGCGCTGCGGCCGCTGCCAATGCGACCATCCCAATGATGATTCGCCACTGCAGACCCGCCAGGAACAGCGCAAATAAGCCGCTGACAGCCACCAGCAGAGCGGTGCCCAGGTCAGGTTGCCGGGCGATCAGGATTGCCGGGGCGATAAGGATCGCGCAGGAAACGACGATGGGAAGAGCTTCCGGTGGAAGTCGCCGGGGATGCAGGTACCACGCCATCATCATGGGCACCGCCAGTTTCATGATTTCGGACGGCTGGAACCTCAACAACCCAAGGTCAAGCCAGCGGTCCGCCCCCCGGCCTACGCCCACAGCCCAGGTCGCCAGCAGCAAGATGATGCCAAGCGCGTAGAGCCAGGGTGTCCAGATGCGAAAAATATGTGGCGGCACCTGGCTGAGCACCAGCAGTGCCGCGAGTCCCATGCCCATCCGCACCATCTGGCGGTACACCACGTCCATGTTTTCACCTGACGCGCTGTACAGAACGATCAAGCCGTATGACATCAGCAACAGCAGGCCAACCAGCAGGGGCGCATCGAGCTGGGGCCATTTGACCCATCCTGGAATGAGCCTTTTCATTCCCCCAATTCCTGCGAAAGCCAGGCGTCGATCACGGCCCGCGCGACGGGTGCTGCTTCCCGGGAACCACCCCCACCGTGCTCGACCACGGCCGCCACGACGATTGAAGGAGCGTTGTAAGGAGCATACGCGATGAAAAGCGCGTGATGCCTGAGGTGCGTTGCGGTCGTCTCGTCCATATCCTCATCGGCGGCCTGCGCAGCGACCTGGGCCGTTCCGCTCTTTCCTGCAATTTCGAATCCGGACTCGGGCCGGATGGATCGTGCTGTTCCCCTCTCACCGTGCACCACCCGCCACATGCCTGTCTGGATCAAGTCCCAGTTTGCGGGATTTACCTTGGGCACCTGCAGTGCAACGGGAGCCTCCACCTTGTCTGCCTGCTGGTGCCCGGCGTGCTTGCTGGCATACAGCAACCGGGGTTCAAACCGCGTACCCCCATTAGCCAGCGTGGCAACCGCATTGGCCAGTTGGACCGGGGTTACCACGTTAAAGCCCTGGCCGATCCCGGCAATAATGGTTTCACCCGGATACCAGGGTTCGGCAAACTGTCCCCGTTTCCAGCCGCGAGAAGGCAGCACACCCGAATTTTCTCCCAGCAGATCCAGGCCGGTCGGCTGGCCAAAGCCGAACTGGGCCAGGTAATCGTGCATGCGGTCAATGCCCAGGTCATAAGCCAGTTGGTAGAAGTAGGTGTTCACCGACTGTTCAAGCGCTTGCTGGATGTTGACCCAGCCATGACCGCCCTTTTTCCAGTCCCTGTAAGGACGCGAAACACCCGGCAGAAAATACTGGCCACTTGAAAACACGCGCACTTCTTCCGTGACTACACCTGTTTCGAGTCCGGCCAGGCCCACAAATGGCTTCAGTGTTGATCCCGGCTCATACCCGCCCAGCAGGGTTCGGTTGAACAGGGGGCGGCCGGGTGCACTCAGGATCGCCTTGTAGTCATCGCTGCTGATGCCGTGAACGAACAGATTCGGGTCATAAGCAGGTTTACTGACCATCGCAAGGATGGATCCATCGTTTGGGTCAATGGCCACCACCGCCCCGGGCCGGTCACCGAGTGCATCCCACGCGGCCTGCTGAACCAGCACATCCAGGGACAACACCAGGTCGTCACCGTGCACAGGGCTCTCCCGCTCGAGCGTCGTGAGAATCCTCCCCTGGGAATTGGTTTCGATTTTTTCCACACCGCTGTTGCCGTGCAGGGCGTCCTCGTAATACCGTTCGATCCCGGACTTTCCGATATGTGTCGTACCCCGGTAATTGCCCTGGTCCACCCGTGCCAGATCATCCACATCGAGGCGGCCCACGTATCCCAGCACATGGGTCAGCAGGTCACCATATGGATAATGGCGTGCCAGGTAGGGCACCACTTCAACTCCGGTATAGCGGTGGCGATCTACTGCAAACCGTGCAACCTCTTCCTCGGTCAGGTTGAATTTCAGTGGAACGCTGTCAAAAACATGATATCGCCTCCTGTTTTCTTCGAACTTGGCCAGCACGTCATCCGGCAATTCAACAATATTGCCCAGGGATTCGATGGTTGCTGCCAGGTCTTCTACTTTCTCCGGAACCAGCTCAAGCCTGAACGCTGGAAGGTTTTCCGCTATGGGCCGCCCCCGGCGGTCATAAATCAGTCCCCGGTTGGGGGCGACGGGAACAATCCGGACCTGGTTGTTTATGGAGCGGGCCTGGAACTCCTCAAAACTGACGATCTGCAGGTATACGTATCTGAGGCTGAGCAGGAAAATGATTGCCACGATGACCAGGAAAGCTGACATGGCCCTGCTGCTGAACTCACGCCCCTCCAGGGCCTGGTCCTTGAGCGGCTGGCCGGCTGTGTGACGGGTCAGATGACGCAACTTCATCTGGCCGCCCGATGTCGCATGATGCCGCGGAACCGATCCAGCAGCAGGAACAACCAGGGCCACAGTGCCGTCCCGATAATCGGCGGCAACCAGAAATCCAGTGAGGGCAGCGGTTCACCGCGCAAACTGATGATCCACAACAGGATGATCCGGTCATTGACCAGTAACGCCAGCACGGACAGTGCCTGCTGCCAGGGCGGAAAGAAACGCAGACGGGCCCGGAACCGGGTCACCAGGTAGACGATTATCACCAGGCTGAGGGCGTGCAGGCCCAACAGGCTGGCCGTGAGCAGATCGAGCAGGATGCCGATCGAGAACGCCAGGCCAAGTGATATGTGATCCTGCGTTTCCAGGCCCCAGTAAATAATCACCAACGCCACCCAGTACGGCCGCATCAGGTCAAGTATGGGCGGCAGAGGCAGCAGGGTCAGGACCACTGCGGCGGCAACCGTCATCATGATGGTCGAGTAGCGGTCATGCCGTGCATTCATTGCGGTTGTTCCCCGCTGGATTGTGGTGCGTTGTCGACCGCTTCACTGGTACCCGGTTCTTCGGGTTCCGCTTCCGGCTGTTCGGGCGACGCCTCCAGTTCGTCCGGTGTCACATCCGGTTCCGGAGTGCTGATCAGCAGCACCTCCCTGCCCCGGTCCAGGGCCGCAAGCGGCTGCGCCTGGACCTGCGCGAATGTCAGCCCCTCTTCCCGGTTGATGCCACTCACCCGGGCCACCGGGTACCCCCCCGGAAAGCGTTCGCCCAGGCCGGAAGTTACGATGAGGTCCCCATACCGGACATCCGCCTCGCGCGGCACGCTCGGCATGCTCAGGAAGCCGGTTTCCCCGGTGCCGAAAGCCACCGTTCGCAGGCCGGTGCGATTGATTTGCACAGGGATGGCATGATTGGGATCCGAGATCAGCCGGACCGTGGAAAAATGAAGATGAACCTCTTCGACCTGCCCCATGACTCCGGCGCCGTCGATCACAGCCTGGCCGACGACCACCCCGTCATTGGAACCTCTATCGATCAGTACTTTGTGCGAAAACGGATCGAGATCTACCTGTAACAGCTCGGCGAACCGGTATTCAAATTCCTGCCCTTGCGCACCTTCAAAGAGCGAACGCAGTCGCTTGTTTTCCTCAACCAGGGTTGCCAGGCGCTGGATCGCCGCTTCCTGGCTGAGCAATTGCATCCGGAGCCTTTCATTTTCATGGCGTAGTGAGCGCCGCGACTGGAATTGGCCGAACAGGTTGCGAGTGGCGTGCAACGGCCACTCGACCACGTGGTAAACAGGCTCAACCAGGTATTCGATGGCGCTGCGCATGCGGGGAACATAATGTCCGCGCTGGTCCATCGCCATCAATACCACGGCCAGCAAACCATACAGCATCAATTTTGCTGTCTGGGCCGCAGGCCCCGAAAACCTCGATCCTGAGCCTGGGGTGCCAGTGACCAAGGCTAGTTGGTTGCGAAGAAGTCGCCGTTATTCTGGTCCATCAATTCCAGTGCCTTGCCTCCCCCCCGGGCGACACAGGTCAGCGGATCATCCGCCGGAAAAACCGGCAGACCGGTTTCTTCGGCGATCAGGCGATCAATACCCCTTAACAGGGCGCCTCCGCCAGTCAGAACAATGCCAGTTTCAGCAACGTCCGCACACAGCTCGGGAGGGGTCTGTTCGAGGGCTGTTTTGACGGCTTCAAGGATGCTGGTGAGATTTTCGTTCAGCGCCTCGAGCACTTCATTACTGGTGATGGTCACATTACGCGGCACGCCTTCAGCCAGGTTCCGGCCTGAAACTTCCATGGATTCCGGCTCCTCGTCAGGCCAGGCGCAGCCGATCTTGATCTTGATGCGCTCTGCGGTGGTCTCGCCAATGAGGGTTCCATAATTGCGGCGCACATAATTAATGATCGCATCGTCGAACTGGTCACCACCTACCCTGACCGAGTGGGAGTAAACCAGGCCGTTGAGCGAGATAACGGCCACTTCGGATGTCCCGCCGCCTATGTCCAGCACCATCGCGCCGCGCGCCTCGTGCACCGGAATACCGGCACCGATGGCTGCGGCCATGGGCTCCTCGACGAGGAACACTTCGCGTGCTCCCGCGCCCTCGGCCGACTCCTTGATCGCCTTGCGCTCGACCTGGGTTGAGCTGCAGGGAACGCACACCAGCACGCGCGGGCTTGGGCGCAGAAAACGGGAGGTGTGGACCTCGCGAATGAAATGCTGAAGCAAGGCTTCGGTCATGTTGAAATCGGCGATAACGCCGTCTTTCAATGGACGGACCGTGCGGATGTTTCCGGGGGTTCTGCCAAGCATCTGCTTGGCTGCAGTACCGACTGCGGCCACGTGTTGTGGACCGCCGGGCCCGCGATCCATGCGAACCGATACCACGGAGGGCTCATTCAGTACGATACCCTGTCCGCGGACGTAAATCAGTGTATTGGCTGTGCCCAGGTCGATCGACAGATCGTTGGAAAACAAGCCTCGAAGACTTTTAAAAACCATGATTTCAAATAATCCATTGAACCACGCAGTGGTTGGGTCAGCTAATGTATCAGCCGGGAAGATTTCCCGCAAGCCGGAAAGGGGCAAAAACCCTGTATTCATGCGGTATTCGGACCAATGACAGGCATGCAGGCCTCGATGAAAATCAGCTAAAAAGCAGTTTGTGATATATCACTGAACTCGCCTTAACAGAAATCAAATCCCCGGCCCGGGGCCAAATCCGTTAGAATGCGCGCGATTGTATATCAGTAGTGGAAAAAGCATGTCTGCGCTAATTTGCGGTTCACTGGCTTACGACACCATCATGGTGTTTCACGACCAGTTCAAGGAACACATTCTTCCTGACAAGGTACATATTCTGAACGTTGCTTTCCTGGTCCCGGAAATGCGCCGGGAGTTCGGTGGCGTGGCCGGTAATATTTCCTATAATCTCCGCCTGCTGGGAGAAGATCCGTTTCCGATGGCCACGGTGGGTGATGATTTCGAGCCTTACCAGAAGCACCTCGATGCGATGGGGATATCGACCCGATATGTGCGCCACATGGAGGGTGAATACACGCCCCAGGCATTTATAACGACAGACATCGATGACAATCAGATCACCGCCTTCCACCCGGGTGCGATGCAACACAGCTACCTGAACCGGGTCGCCGACGCGGAAGACATCAGGGTAGGTATCGTCGCTCCCGACGGCAAAGTGGCGATGATCCAGCACAGCCGGGATTTTGTCGAACACGGTATTCCCCACGTTTTCGATCCGGGCCAGGGCATGACCCTGTTCAACGGCGACGAACTCAGACAGTTCATCAAGGAAGCCAGATACATCATTGTCAATGACTATGAATTCCAGTTGTTGAAGGAAAAAACCGGTCTGGATGGAGACACCATCTCAAACCAGGTTGAAGCCATGATCGTGACGCAAGGCGCCGAGGGGTCGATTCTGCGCACACGCGATGGCGAGCAAGCCATTTCACCGGTGAAACCGGATGATGTGCAGGACCCGACCGGTTGTGGTGATGCCTTCCGCTCCGGCCTGCTATACGGACTACTCAACGATCTGGATCTGGTCTCCAGTTCCCGGATCGGCTCGGTGATGGGGGCGATCAAGGTGGCGCAACAGGGTCCGCAGAATCACAACCCCACATTCAATGAAATACAGGAAAGATTTTTCGAAGCTTACGGCTATCGTTTTTGACGTTTAAGGTTGACATTCCGGGGCCATACATAGAGAATTTGCGCCCCGATTCGAATGGATCGAACCAGTTTCCGGTGATGTAGCTCAGCTGGTTAGAGCGCGGCACTCATAATGCTGAGGTCGGTGGTTCAAGTCCACCCATCACCACCAATTGCAGAGGGCCCCAGTCGGGGCTCTCTTCAATTGTAGTGCTGGGCAGACGTCCACCGTGGACACTCTGTACTTCTTACTGCTTGTGCACTTCGGATGCGACCTGGATGGGGCACTTCGTAAGACAAGCTGTA
>CAJIAU010000256.1_pt1 | contig 14569 bp, 12 predicted proteins | sample 9199171 | NCBI WGS metagenome assembly CAJIAU01 (sample SAMEA7708280, study PRJEB35096) | sediment metagenome | biome: marine neritic benthic zone biome [ENVO:01000025]; feature: sediment [ENVO:00002007]; material: shallow marine sediment [ENVO:03000034] sea grass bed [ENVO_01000059] ...
CATGGCTCTCCAAACCGTCCGACCAATGCGTGCAGCGCCTGGCATATAGCCAGTCACCGACTGCGTAGAGAAGCGTGACCCACGCAGAAACGTCACTTAAACAATGCCATAAACGTGGGAACTTGACATCACGGCCCGATTAGAGAAGCGGTCGTAACGCCTTTCTGCCTTGGCAGTTCCGCTTCCAGGCAAAAAGCGGTCATGCGATTAAAAGCCCCGGCGCGGAACCGGGCCAGCGGCAAGGTGGGACCGCTGAAGATAATCTGCCCGACCGGGGGCGCGGTGTCTGTAGAAATCACACCTGGAGGCCGTGAGATGGTCGCTACCGCCAAAACCTTGACCAGGCATCAGACACGGCCAAACCTTGACTAAATTAAATTTTCGGACAACAGAAATTCCGCGAGGTTGACGCCAAAAATCTGTAACCTGTTGTAATTAAAATGTAAATGATGGTATCCGGACCCGGACGGTATACGGCCATTATCTATCTGATTTGTATAGGGTTAATGCCTTTTACATAACTTATTACTAAAGTTTCTCAGGAAAGTGTGTTTTATCGAATCGGTGCCGGTACACCCTGCCAAGACCCAAAGTCGAGACGTGGGGGCTTGCCCACTTCATCAACTGTGCAGCATGATCTGAATCTTTCCATAGCCTGACCAAGAATTGTGTCAGTTTTTAGACAGTCTGAGACACTTTTTACAATAATGCATTTTATCTGTGCTTAAGTATTTAAATCTAAGCACATGTTTTATATTCTTTTTTGTGAATTTAGTCTTGTATTGGCATCTATATTGCATGTATATGGTTGAAACATAGACTTCTCGCCACCTGTAAATTTCGACAATATTAAATACCGCGTCTGAAAAGTTCAGACATTTTTCGTCACAAGGAGTAGTGGCAATGAAAACTCGATGGAAATGGGTCTTTTTCTAACTCTATTGGCCGGATTCAATGCCGTGCCGGTACTTTCTGATCATCGAATTGTCCAGGTCAACTTTGTGCCCTGGGAGCAGATGATGCAACATTGTCAACGATTTAGTGCGAACGCCTTGGCGTGTTATGACGGCCAGATCTGGATGACGGAGACACGCAGCCTTCGTGGTCGTCATACCCTGGCCCTGGAAATGGATTTTGTCAGTTGGAAAGACCTCGGGCTTGCCTGTGACGAACCTGCATGTGAAATTGACGGAGCCATCCAGGCTAGCCGTTCATTCAACAAAGGAATGAATTGTTCAGTGGGCGAGATTGTGTTCGGGCGCATGTATTGGCCACAAGAGCTGTATAAAGAGCAATGCATTTTGGGTCACGAGCTCGTCCATGCCTTCGGGGTGATGCATCCGCGCGAGGTATGATTTTTACCTTGCGCCAATTATTAGGTTTGGTTACTGGTGTCATTAGGTTTGAAGTGGTGCCCGGACCCGGACTCGAACCGGGACGGTATTTCTACCGAGGGATTTTAAGTCCCTTGCGTCTACCAATTTCGCCATCCGGGCATAAACAACTACAAGCGAGTGGGTGCATTTTCCTTGTGCCCACTCCAATTCGCAAGACCCCTGTTTTAGATTAAAGCAAAAAGTCCGGTGATTGGTCAGATTCCGGCAATGCCAGGTAAGTCAATTCTTTGGCCGTGATAGGCAAGCCATCATTCAATCTCACATTTAACCTGTCAGCAGTGCAATAGACAGGAGTTCACGATGCTGAGTGTTGAAGTCATTAACTGGTGTGTCGCAGGTGTTACGTTGCTTTTGTTACTGTTCCGGGATTGGGCAAAAAATCCAACTGTGTAAGCTTCAGGGGCACTTTGACGGAACGCGGGGCCGCCCCCCATCATCGGCGGCCCTTTTTTTTGCGCATGAAAAGGCCCCGGCGGGCGTGGTTGCAGCATCTGTTTGACCAGGCTTCTGGCTTCCAACTGTCTTGGCTCCGGCCTGGGCCCGTATCGCTTGTTTGCAGGAGCTCAGCTCGACCTTCTGAAAAAAACCTCCAGACGGAACCAACTAAACGGTTCGATAGACTGTACTTAAATACGAAAACGCCACCTGCAAAAGAACCAAGGGGCAAGGGCCGCCATCATGCGGCCTTTTTCTTTGCCTCTAGAAAACCTGTTCTTACTCCAAACCGAATCCGAAGCAAGATGTGTGGTAAAGACGGAATCGAACCCGGATTCGCGGTACGCGACAGCCAACCGGGACCAAAACAGACCGAATCCGAAGTGTGATGTTTGTGAGTAAAGACGGGGGCCACCTGCCGGTGATTCCCCCTGGTATTCATTTTTATCTCCCTGAAGGGGAGGTAAAAATGGAGGCTAGGGTCGGAATCGAACCGGCGTCCACGGCTTTGCAGGCCGCTGCATAACCACTCTGCCACCTAGCCTCCGGTAACAGGTTTCCTGCTAAGGCGCGCTATTCTACTACCGTCTGTGGCGCTTTTCTACGCCAAAATGCATCAAATACGGAAACCGCCGCGGTTGCATACAGTGTTGCCCAGAACATCATCCCCAGTCGATCGTAAAACCTGACACCGGCCGCATCGGATGCTGTCTGGTCCACCAATGAGGGTGCAATTACCACCAGCATGGTCAGGTAGGCGTAAGACCAGACCCCCGCGCGGGGATGCGTGCCCTTACCCTGGAATATTCTTCGGCCCATGATTAACCCGCCCACAGCAGTGAGCAATACGTACACAATCAATGACGACCAGATATCCAGCATTTGCCACATGATAATGGCGCCAATGCCCCCGATGATAGTGGACATCAGCAGGTCTTTGCCGGCTTCTTTAGTCTTATCGGCAGCGGCCTGTTGCCCCATGGAAGCCACCTTGATCATGACAGCCATGTACGAGGCGCTTCCGGTATAGAACAGGAAAAAGACAATGACGGGAATCACGATGACGGTTGAACGCCATGCACTGCGAATGGCCTCATCACGGTCCGGTTTGGGCGGCGGTTTTCGCGCTGCTGCAGGCATTTCGAAAGGCACATCCGGAAAGAGCGCATGCGCCATCCAAAGGAAACCGATCGCAATGAAGGCGTTAAAAGTCAGGGCCTTGTTCAACCCAAGGATCTGGTCGATCGAAACGGAACCCACCGCGGCGACGACAGCCAGGCCCAAAGTCAGAAAGGCGCCCATTATCGGCGATCCGCCGCTGGCGCTGTAGTAAAAGCTCCAGAAACATGCCGCGATGATCAGCAGCACGCCGACACCGGGCTGATAGGTGATCAGGGGCAGGATCAGCCAGGTGGTTATCCAGATTCCTGCCAGCAGCGCCAGGACAAAGGACAGCCCCTGTTTCAGCCGCGGAGCCGGCATCGGCACGGCGAGCAGAAGACACAGCAGCACCGGGGCGATGAACGACACCCCCCAATTGGCGACCTGGGAAATCCACAGGGCCAGCGCCGTGCCGAAACCCAGCCTGATGATTCTCCTGGCGGCAACCGGATCCACTTCAATAGAGATAACTCAAATACGCCGAGAGCCTGATATACAGCTTGCCTAGGGTGTTCATGATCCAGTTATCGCCCGTATAAACGATCACTGAAGCCTGGGAACCCACCCTGAGGTTGGACTGGGTGAGATCCGGCATATGGAAATCAACGATCACCGCAAACCGTTGTTCTTCGCGCAACCACTCTCTCTGGTTATCGATAGTCGGCAGCGTGCCCAGTGCGTTGGACGACACTTGCACTCCGTAGCCGGTTTGCCGGACCGAACCTTCGAAGACTTCTCCGGGGCGCACGTCAAACGTGATCTCAACCGGGTCGTCTTCTTTGATATTTCCCAGGTTGTTCTCCGACAGGTCCGCCTGGATCCAGCTGTCATGGATGGCAATAAAAGTCATTAGCGGCGCACCGGCAGCCGAATAGTTTCCCTGGTCGACCCGAAGGTCCGTTACCAGGCCGTCCCTCGGCGCATACACCACGGTTCGTTCCAGGTTCAGGCGCGCCGTTTCGAGGGCCGAACGCGCCTGCTGCAATTGCGCGTTATTGTCATCGGTCGACCCCAACGCATTGCGCGCGGCCTCAAGGGACGCTATCGACGCTGCAAGCCGGGCCTGCGCGGTCGCCAGGCTGGCTTCGGTTGACTGCAGCCTCCTCTCGGAAATGGCGCCCGGGTCGTCTTCCCTGATGCGGCGCATTCGTTCCGTGTCCTGCTGGGTCTTCCAGACATTTGCCCTGGCGGATTCCACGTTGGCCTTGGCTGCTTCAATATTGGATGCACCCGCATCAATCGATTGCCGGGTATTCTTCAACACGGCTTCTGCCGACTGTACCGCCAGTTCATAGCTGCCCGGATCGATGCTGAACAACTGTTCTCCTGCCTTGACCAGTTGATTGTTGCTGACATTTACTTCAATCACCTTTCCGGCTACCTGCGGCGCCAGGGGAACCACGTAGGCATGAATCCTGGCCTGGCTGGTGTAAGGGGTAATCCGGTCGCCGATCAGGTACAGCACAAACAGCACCAGGCATAAACCCATCACGATGAAGGTCCACTTGCGTACCGGGTCTTTCTGTTTGTTATTGGTCATCCAGTAAATCTCCCCAATTGGTCCTCTCGCGCATCACGGTCAACGTATCTCCGTCTACGAATGGTTTGCCTTCACGTACTTCCCAGCCGCCTCCCAGCGCCTTGTAAAGCGCCACAACGCTTTGCACGGCCTGCCCTTGTGCGACCGCATACCGGTTCTGGGATGTAATCAGCGATGTTTGCGAGTCCAGCACCCGCTGGTAGTCGGAAAAGCCTTCCTTGTAGCGCAGGGTAGAAAGCTCATTGGAGCGTTGCGCTGATTCCACGGCGTCGATGAGAATTTCTTTCTGGGCCTGGGCGCCGGCCAGCGATTCCATTGCATCGTCCACTTCCTGGGCCGCTTCAAGGGCCAGCTCCTGGTAGGCCACGATGGCTTGTTGCAAGCGCGCGTCTTGCACGCGGACATTGTTGCGAATACGGTCATAGTTCAGGACAGGCCAGGTAAACGAGGCGCCGGCCGTATACCCGATGCTGTCCGACTCGAACAGGTTCGACCCCCCTCCCCCGCCAACATCGCGGGAAATACTGAATACACCCAGCGAACCGTTCAAAGCGATGCTGGGGTACAGGTCCGCGGTTGCAACACCTACCTGGGCATTTTGCGCCACTGCCTGCAGCTCTGCCTGTCGCAAGTCCGGCCGTCTTCTCATCAGGTCGGCCGGTATGCCCACCGCTATCTGCTCCGGTACGTCAGGGATCGGACCTTCGTTAATCAGGGATTCGGTATACCCGTTGGTCTGGCCCAACAGCGTATCCATGGCGTTGCGGCTGAGGTTAACCTGCGCCTGCAGGCTGGGCACAGTAGCCTTGGTGTTGAGGAACAGCGACCGGGCTTGCTGCACGTCCAGTTCAGAATCCTGCCCGTTCTCGTAAAGTACGGTTGCGATATCGTAGCTGCGTTGCTGCAACTTGAGATTCTCCTGCGCAATCCTCAACTGCTCTTCCAGCGTGCGGATCGTGACATAAGTGCTCACCACCTGTGCGGTGATCAGCACCATCGCCTCGTCGTAATTGGCAACAGACGCCTGCAATGCGGCATCGGCCGATTCAATGCCCCGCCGGAACTTGCCCCAGAAATCCATTTCCCAGGCCAGCGATGCGCTCAGGTCGTATTGGCTGAAGGACGTATCGCCCTGCCCTGCATTTTCGCTGGGGCCAATTCGGGTTACGTCTCCCGAGATAAACTGTTGCTGCGGATACTGTGCACCGATTGCAATGCCCAGTTGCGCCCTGGCCTCCAGGACTCTCAGGCCGGCCAGCTTGAGGTTGTAGTTTTGCTGGTGGGCGGTTTCGACCAGCTGCTTGAGCAAAGGGTCATCGAACACCTCCCACCATTCGACTAGCTCGTATTGCGTGGCTTGCAGACCCGCGTTCCGGGCAGATTCCCAGGCCTCAGGAAGCGGTGCGGCGGGTTGTTCGTAATCCGGACCCACCGCCGCACAGGACGCAAGGACAACACTCGCAACAACGATCGGCCAGCTGCGGCCGGGACCCTGGAAAAAAGTTCCGATCACGTACTTTCGGCCTCACCGGCAACGAGGGTCAGATCGGCTCGCATGTTTGCGATTGCATCCGTTGATACCCTGCAGCAGCCTCCCAGCACCCTGGCGCCTTTTTGGTACCATTCCCGGACCGAGATGTCGTGGCAGTGATCTCCTGTCCACCGGTTACCATCAGCATTCCATTGCTCCCCGCTATTGGGGTAAACCACCAAAGGAACCGGTGCGTCATTAACCGAATCGAGCAGGCTCGTGACGAATTCCGGAGCGGTGCAGTTCAATCCTGCGCCCACGATTTGTTCTGACTGGGCTGCCAGGTGGATGCAGTCGGAAAAAAGCTCGCCGTGACTCACGCGGGCACCGTCCCTGCAGCTGAAACTGAGCCAGGCGTGTTTTTCGGGAAACTCACTCAGCAGTTCAAGCAGCGCTTCAGCCTCCAGCATCGATGGAATGGTCTCAAACGCAAGCAGATCGGCATCCGAATCGGCCAATACTTTCATCCGTGGCCGGTGAAAATCGATCAGTTCCTGCTTGCTGAGATTATAATTTCCGTGGTACTCGGAACCGTCGTGCAAGGTGGCTCCGTAAGGGCCTATGGAGGCAGCAACCAGTGGCCTCAGGCGTTGGTGACGCGTCGGGGTCTCCGCCCAGAACGTTTCCCGTGCAAGCACGGCAAGGTCCACGCTAAGACGCATCAACTGCTCTGCTTTACCGGCTGAATAGCCGGCGTTTTTGAATCCATCGAAGCTGGCCTGGTAGGTAGCGGTAGCGATGACATCGGCCCCGGCGACAAGGAAATCGGTGTGCACCTGCCGGATCAGCTCCGGCGCCTCGATCAGCATTTTGGCTGACCACAGATCATCATCGAGGTCGGCGCCGTGCTTTTCCATTTCGGTAGCCAATCCGCCGTCCAGCATGACAAAGCCCTGGCGGATGAGGAACGGCTGCAGGGGGTTCGGTTTCATAACAGGCCTAGGATAAGCAGAAAATTTATCCGTTGCTATAGTTATTAAGGTCCCGATCCGGGAATGAACCATAAACTTAGGAGAATTTAATTCGTGCTAAATCGCGGCGAACAAGGTCGCAGTTGAACTGGGTCAAATCGAAGATTTCAAGATTTATCGCAGCCGGCTCCCTCAGAGCGGCGACGTAAATCTTTTCCTCGTCGTCAAGTACAAAAACAGTGACAGCCTGGATCCCAACCGGGAAGAGTACGACAAGTTCATGAAAGCCTGGGGCGAAGCCAACCAGGACAAGACCCGCGAAATCACCAAGAACTATCCAGCCATGCGAACAATTACGGGTGAATATATGGTCAGGGAAATTACGGTCAAATGATCTGAGTAATTCGTGACACGAGAGGCCCGGAGTATCCGGGCCTTTTTTTTGTTCTTGATTAGGATCACAATGCCCCTGGGATCACGTGGTTTCAGAGGTTGCATTTGAAGATTCACAGAGCACTGCTGCTGACCGTTGTACTAACGTTTCTGATGACGTACGGGCTGGAGGCTCAGGAAGCATCGACTGCTGCACCAGAACAAACCTCAGCAGCCGTAGCCCTGCAGATGCTTTCACGAAGTTTCTTCGAGTGGCGGCGCGCTCAGCAGCCTGCCCAGGGTGACGATATTCCACGTGTGGAGCGACCTGACGGCTGGGTGCCGGATTTTTCACCTGACGCCCTCGAATCATACCGTGAGCAATATTTCGCCTTCCTCGAGTCGCTGGATGAGATCGATACCGGCAATCTGACAGTTCGAGAGCAGGTAAATGCCCGCCTGTTGCGTGCAGCGATTCACCGGGTTCACTGGGAGTTGGACGTGCTTCGCGCCCCGAACCGTAACCCGATTTTCTACGTTGAGCAGACACTGGGAAGTGTTTTTGAATTGCTGATCGTCTCCAGTCCGATGACACAATCCAGGGCTGAAAACATCATTCTGCGCCTGGAAAGCTTCCCCGCCACGATCAAAGCTGCAAAGCAGAATCTCGACACCGCGGTCCGGCCCTTTGCACAGGTGACGATCGAAATGCTCACGGATATCGAAGACCGTCTTCGCCGCATGGAAAAAGGCCTGAATGAAGAATTTCCCGACGCCCTGCAACGGCGACTCCACAGGGCGGTCAGCCGCGCGATTTCGTCTTTGGAAAGTTACTCCAGGTGGCTGGAGTCGCGCGTGGACAAGATGCGCACCTCGTTCGCCATCGGGCCAAATGCCTACCAGTGGTTCCTGGTCAATGTCGCCCTGATTCCCTTCACCCCCGATGAACTGCTGGCCCAGGGGCGGCTGGCGTGGAACCGTGCGGTCGCCTGGGATGTCATTGAAAAAAACCAGAACGAAGGCATTCCGGAACTGCCCCTGTTCAAAGACTCGGACCAGCAGGTCAAAGCAGCCGGGTTAAAAGAGGAAGAAATCAGGGCCTTCCTGGAATCCCAGAATCTGATGACGGTTCCGGAGAACCTGAAGCACTACGTAAGCAAACCGATGCCCGATTACCTTGAACCCTTGTCTTTCATGGGGGTTGCCGATGACTTGACGTCGGAGACCAGGCTGGATGAAGACGCGGTGCGCTACATCCGGGAGCCATCGCCGGACCTGTCCTATTTTCAGTTGTCAGCCGCGCGTGATCCGCGGCCTTTGATCATTCACGAGGGTGTGCCAGGCCACTATTACCAGTTGGCCCTGTCATGGAAAAATCCTGATCCTGTCCGCCGCCGCTATATTGATTCAGGCGTCAACGAAGGCATCGGTTTCTACGTGGAAGAATTACTGCTGCAGGCCGGGTTGTTCGATTTCAGCCCCCGCACCCGGGAAATCATTTACAGCTACGCAAGGCTGAGGGCACTGCGCGTTGAAATTGACATTCGCCTGGCCGTCGGGGACTTCACCATCGAGCAGGCCGCGCAGTACCTCGAACGAGCGGTTCCCATGGACCGCGAAACGGCACTCCAGGAGGCCGTATTTTTCGCCTTCAACCCGGGACAGGCAATCACATACCAGGTTGGTAAACTGCAGATCCTGGCGTTTCTTGCCGACGCCAGGCTGGACCAGGGCGAGTCGTTTTCGCTGCGCGAATTCCACGACTACCTGATGTTGAACGGCAATGTGCCTATTGCCCTGCAACGCTGGGAATTCCTCGGCCGGGAAGAGGATGTTCTCCGGCTTGACGGACTTGGCGCAGTACCCGTAACTGTGCCGAAGTAATTCCAGGGAGCAAAAAAAAAGCCCGGCCTATAAGCCGGGCTTTATATTCTGGAGCGGGAAACGAGACTCGAACTCGCGACCCCAACCTTGGCAAGGTTGTGCTCTACCAACTGAGCTATTCCCGCGGAGGATGCGTATTGTAAGCGAAACCGGATCAGAGTCAACACTATTGTATTTATTTTGTGGCACAATACCGCTTCTTTCAAGACAGGCGAGGGCCTATGGCCAAAGAAGACGTTATAGAAATGGACGGTGTTGTCATGGAAACACTGCCCAACACCATGTTCAGGGTAGAGCTGGAGAACGGTCACGTCGTGACTGCCCATATCTCCGGCCGCATGCGCAAGCACTACATCCGGATACTCACAGGGGATAAGGTCAAGGTCGAATTGACACCGTACGATCTCTCCAAGGGAAGAATCACCTACCGCACCAAATAAGCCTCCAGTTATTACCGGCGTTTCACTTGGATGATGCCGGCAATGCCTTGGGCTTCGCCTTTTTTGCCAGCACTTTGAGCGACAGTTCCTTGACCCCGGCTTTCGAGCCTTTCTCACCGGGAGCGGTCACCTTAACCTTACCTCCGTCAGACAGCTTGCCAAACAGCAGGTCATCAGCGAGCGGGCGCTTGATTTGTTCCTGGATCACGCGCTTCATCGGCCTGGCGCCCATCTTGGGGTCGAAACCGGTTTCCGCCAGCCATTCGCGGGCCGCCCGGCTGACTGAAATCTGTACGTTTTTCAGGGCGAGTTGTTCTTCGAGTTCAAGAATGAACTTGTCGACCACCATCAGGATGACCGGCATATCCAGCGCCTTGAAGTTGATGATGGCGTCCAGGCGGTTTCTGAATTCCGGTGCAAAGGCTTTCCGGATCACCTCCAGCGCATCGGTGGAATGATCCTGCTCGGCGAAACCTATGGACCTCCTTGCACTCTGGGCCGCGCCGGCATTGGTGGTCATGACCAGAATCACGTTGCGAAAATCCGCCTGCCGGCCGTTGGTGTCGGTCAACGTACCGTGATCCATCACCTGCAGCAGGATGTTGAATACATCCGGGTGAGCTTTCTCAATTTCATCCAGTAGCATCACCGCGTGGGGATTCTTGGTCACTGCCTCCGTCATCAGACCGCCCTGGTCGAATCCGACATAACCCGGAGGCGCACCGACCAGCCGCGAGACCGAATGCGCTTCCATGTACTCTGACATGTCGAAGCGAATCAGTTCAATACCCATGGTCATCGCCAACTGGCGGGTGACTTCGGTTTTCCCGACACCGGTTGGACCGGCAAACAGGAAAGAACCGATTGGCTTTTCTTCCTCACCCAACCCTGCCCGGGTCATCTTGATCGCGGCGGACAAGGCCGTAATCGCCTCGTCCTGGCCAAACACAACCAGCTTCAGGTCACGCTCGAGATTTTTCAAAGCGTCCCGGTCAGAACGGGACACCTGTTTGGCAGGGATCCGCGCCATGTTGGCGATAATCTGTTCTATATCACCCTCATCCAGCAGGATTTTACGCTCGTCTTCTGGCAACAAACGTTGACGCGCGCCCGCTTCGTCAATGACATCGATGGCCTTGTCCGGCAAGTGCCTGTCGTTGATGTGACGCGACGATAACTCAACCGCGGCCACCAGGGCGTCGTCGGTATATTCAACGTGGTGATGTTCCTCGAAGCGGCTCTTCAGCCCACGCAGAATTTCAACGGTTTCCGCATTACTCGGCTCAGTGATGTCGATTTTCTGAAATCGGCGGGCCAGCGCCCGGTCTTTTTCAAAAACGCCGCGGAATTCCTGGAAAGTGGTTGAACCGATGCAGCGGAGTTCTCCGGATGCCAGCACCGGCTTGATCAGGTTGGAGGCATCCATGACGCCACCGGAAGCAGCGCCGGCGCCGATGATCGTATGAATCTCATCGATGAATAAAATCGCGTCCGGTATATTTTGCAGTTCCTTGACCACGGCCTTCAGGCGTTTTTCAAAATCACCACGGTACTTGGTGCCCGCCAACAGGGATCCCAGGTCCAGCGCGTAGATGGTCGAGTCCTGCAGTATTTCCGGAACTTCCTGGTGTACGATGCGCCGGGCCAGGCCTTCAGCCATCGCGGTTTTTCCCACGCCTGCTTCACCGACAAACAACGGGTTGTTTTTGCGCCGCCGGCAGAGCACCTGCACGGTTCGCTGAATTTCCTTCTCGCGACCAATCAGGGGGTCAATCAGGTCTTCGCGGGCCCGTTGGTTCAGGTTCGAGGTGTACTGTTCCAGCGCACTGGCCTTATTGTCGCCGGCCCCCTCTTCAGTATCCAGTACGGAAGCATCTGCATTTTCTGCGGATTCGTCTTCCAGCCTGCTGATGCCGTGGGAAATATAATTGACGACATCCAGGCGGGTCACGTCATAGCGATTCAACAGGTAACTGGCGTAGGAATCCTTTTCGCTGAACACGGCGACCAGGACATTGGCCCCGAGCACTTCCTCTTTGCCGGCTGACTGAACGTGGTAAAGCGCCCGCTGCAATACCCGCTGAAAACCGATCGTGGGTTGCGTGTCGCGCCCATCATCGTCCTCCAGCACGGGAACAGTGTCTTCAAGCACTTTGCGAATGTCGTTTTCGAGCGCCGCAACGTCGGCGCCGCATGCGCTGAGAATACTCAGGGCCGAAGCATTATCGAGCAATGCAAGCAGCATATGTTCGACGGTGAGGAATTCGTGCCGCTTCTCGCGTGCTTCCTGGTATGCCTGGCTGATCGAGAGTTCGAGTTCCTTGCTGAACATTCGCCTTACCTCTTTGCGTCCTTTCTGAAACGAGCCTGCTTACAAGATAGACCGGCTCTTCCGGCAGATGGTTTCAAGCTTTCTCCATCGTGCACTTCAGAGGGTGCTCACTCTGCCGTGAGTATTCGTTCACCTGTACAACTTTTGTTTCCGCGATTTCGAACGTAAAAACACCACAAACGCCTTTACCCCTGGTGTGTACGTGCAGCATCACCTGGGTGGCCCGGTCGTGGCTCATACCGAAGAAGGTACGCAGGATCTCGATGACGAAATCCATCGGCGTGTAATCGTCGTTCAACAGGATGACACGGTACATGGGCGGCGGTTTGACTTCCGGCCGCGCCTCTTCAAGCGCCAGTCCCTGCCCTTGCTCTTTATGTGATTCCAAATCCTGTCCCATGGCGCGATTCTATCCCAGATCATTTTATTCGCCTAGTGCCATTGCCCAAAGACGGATTGCGGACTTTTTAATCCTAATGCTGTCCCCATCTAAGAAAATATGAAAGGCATGCCCGACAATCCGGATTTGATCATGGTAGCGATGTCCGGCGGAGTCGACTCCGCGGTGTCTGCCCTGCTGTTGCAGGACAAGGGATTGCCCATTGCCGGCATGTTCATGAAAAACTGGGAGGAAGACGACCGCTTCGGGGCTTGCACCGCAGCCCAGGATGCAGCCGACGCACAGGAAGTAGCAGATCACATCGGAATTCCCCTGCACCGCCGGAATTTCGCTGCCGAATACTGGGATTACGTTTTCGAGGATTTTCTAGCGGAATACCGGGCGGGTCGCACACCCAACCCGGATATCCTCTGTAACCGGGAAATCAAGTTCAAGACATTCCTGGAACACGCAATGGACCTTGGCGCCGAATACATCGCAACCGGTCACTACGTGCGTTCCGACTGCAAGGGTGGCACTCACCGGCTGTTGAAGGGTCTTGACCCGAACAAGGACCAGAGCTACTTCCTGTACACCATCGGCCAGGAGCAACTGGCCCGGACACTCTTTCCCGTGGGCGAGCTGCTGAAATCGGAAGTACGAGCAGTCGCGGTAAATGCCGGCCTGCCGGTGCATGCCAAGAAAGACAGCACGGGCATTTGCTTCATCGGGGAACGTAATTTCAGGGAATTTCTCAGCGAATACATTCCACCCTGCCCAGGCGAGATAAGGACGACGGGCGGACAGGTCATTGGTGAGCACAGCGGACTGCAGTATTACACCCTGGGGCAAAGGCAGGGGCTAGGGATCGGAGGCTTGCGGGGCTTCAGCGACGAGGCCTGGTACGTGCTGCACAAGGACCTGGAAAACAACATTCTTTATGCCGGCCAGGGTCACGATCATCCCTGGCTTTTTTCAACGATTCTGCACGCGGAACAACTTAGCTGGGTTTCGGGAAGATCGCCCGCTCGAGGATCCCGGCTGACTGCAAAGGTCCGTTACAGGCAGCTGGACCAGGAATGCGTCATAAGGGAAATCGGCGACAACATCCTGGTGCTGGAGTTTGCTGATCCGCAACGGGCAGTCACCGCAGGACAGTCCGTGGTTCTGTACGATGATCAGAACTGCCTGGGAGGTGGCATCATATCCCGGGCGAACACCGTCCCTGCAGCGCGGGAATCCACAGAGCCTGATATGGTGAACGTATGAAAGAAAGAACCCTGGCGTTAGCAGGCGTTTTCCAGGCCACCGAACTGGTTCGCCAGGCGGCCAATCATGGCACCTGGTCGGGTTACGCGGCCAGTTCCTGCCTGCACAGCCTGTTCCAGCTGGAAGCCGATTCCACGGCTGACATTTACGGTGGCATCGCGCGCATGAAGCTGGGCGTTGAAACCATGTTGGCCGTTCTGCAGGGCGATAGCCGCCATACGGATACGCTGCGCTACGCTGTCGGTCTGCTGCAGATCGAGAAAAAATTCCGCAGGAGCCGAAAATTCCAGCAAACCGTTGGCGAACGTCTTGAGCAAATTTCCACCGAGGGCGCCGGGCTGGAGCAACATGAGCAGGAAGACCTGCAGGCGCATGAAATATCTGGCCTGTACACCGACACGGTCAGTAAACTGACTCCGCGAATCGTGGTGAGCGGCCGTCCTCAATACCTGAAAAACGAAAGGACCGTTGACTGGGTCAGAACCCTGCTGCTCTCAGGCTTGCGATCCGCCACCCTCTGGAACCAACTGGGTGGCGGCCGCTTCGAGCTGATGTTCGGCCGCAAGAAAATTATTCGCGAGGCCGAATCCCTGCTGATGAGTTGATCAGCTTTTGTCGGGAATATCGATCTCCCCGGAGACGTTTTTGGCCTTGATGCTGCCACTGCCGTCTTTCAGGACGCGGAAATCGCCCCCAATGGTGTCGGCCACGATGTTTCCCGACGAATCCCGTTCGACAACAAAATCGTCCTGTACGTCCTCGAAGTGAATGTCACCGGAGCTGTCGTTCCTGACCAGCACAGACCCCCTGATCTCCGTTCCGGTTATGTTGCCGGAACTGTCGCCCTCTATCACCAGGTCACCGTGAACCTGGTCCATTTCGATATCGCCCGAGGAGTCCTCGATATTGACCATACCC
>CAJIAU010000075.1_pt1 | contig 14391 bp, 11 predicted proteins | sample 9199171 | NCBI WGS metagenome assembly CAJIAU01 (sample SAMEA7708280, study PRJEB35096) | sediment metagenome | biome: marine neritic benthic zone biome [ENVO:01000025]; feature: sediment [ENVO:00002007]; material: shallow marine sediment [ENVO:03000034] sea grass bed [ENVO_01000059] ...
CCCAGCACGGTAATCGACTGGCCCGGCTTTTTGTCCGCGTAAAGTTCGCCCTGCATCACCGGATTGCGAACCACTTCGATGAGGTAAATCTCGTCGATGTTCAGGCTGTTGTCCTCGGCGTCGAACTTGAACTCGATTTGCGCATCACCTTTGCCGATTCCGATGGCCTCGTCGGCACGAACAGCAACTTTGATCTGCGCCGGGTCAGCTTCCATGGGATCCATCCGTGAGAGCTTGTACATGGAGGTGAGCGGCATGCTGGTGCAGCCGACGAGAAAAAGGGCTATCAAGCAACCCACTCCCGCCAGTGGAATCCGAAATGCTGTTTGTTTGCTGATCATGGGTTGCGCACTATACACCAGTGACGGGGCTGAGAGAGTACAGGCGCCAGGCTCACTTATTCTAATGACCCTTGTTTATTTAAGATAATCAGAGTCCGGTCATCGTGCGCTATAGTTTAGTCAAACACGCGAAATTTCGAAGGAAGGAATCATGTCCCTCGGTAAAGAGTTTTATATCAACACTGGCAAGGACGGCCGCTTAAACAAAACCAAAAAGACAGATTTGGATGCACTCGTCGCAGGTCTGGCGACCAAAGATAAAATAGTCCTTCATTTTCATGGAGGACTGGTCAAGAAATCCCATGGCATGAAAACCGCCGAACGTCTGACGCCCGTCTATCAGGCTGCCGGCGCTCACCCTGTGTTCTTTGTCTGGGAGTCTGGCCTGATCGAGACAATCAGGCACAACCTGGGAGAGATCAACAAGGAAGCCATTTTTCAGAAACTGCTGAAGATACTGCTGAAGCATGCAGTGGGCAAGCTCACGGCGACGTCCGGCGCGAAAGCCGCAGGACACCTGCCCTATCCCACCGACATTGACCTCGCTATTGAGATGCAGAAGGCTGACCACGACGAAGAACCTTATGCCTCCCTGCAGTCCGATCCCAGCGCCGACGAGGTAAGTGACCGGGAACGTGCTGAACTGGAGAAAGAACTGGCTGCTGACCAGGAATTTCAGAGCGACGTCCGCGCGATTGCTGCTGCGGCCCTGCCGGATGCGATTGTCGAAGAAGACGGCGCCAAGGGCGTGACAGCGCTTACGCGCAAATCGACGAAGTCGCTGATGTCGAGAGATGTGATCGAAGAACTCGAGGAAGAGACCGAGGAAGGCGCCAAGGGATTGATCTCCACGGCGAAAATGATCAAGCATGCCGGCGAGATTTTTGTGCGGGTAGTGAAAAGACGCCTCAAGAACCGTGACCACGGGCTTTATGTCACCACCGTCGAGGAGATTCTGCGGCAATTTTACGCGGCCAATGTAGGCGCCGAGATCTGGCAGATGATGAAGAAAGAAACCGCGGATACGTTTGCCGCCGGGCCTGGCGAGCGTGGCGGACGCTTGTTCGTTGACGAACTCGGAGGAGTCCTGCAGGCAGGCCACCGGCCTGAAATCACTTTGATCGGACACAGCACGGGTGCGGTTTTCATATTGAACTTGCTGCATGACGTACAGGCATGTTCAACCGACCCGGCACACCCCTGGCCAGCCGATTTCAAGTTCGAAAACGTGCTCTTTCTGGCGCCAGCCTGTGATTTTGACGGTTTCCAGACAACACTGGATCAGCACACTGGCCTGTTCAATCACTTTCGCATGTTTACGATGCATGACGACCTTGAAAAGGGCAAGCCGCTGGTGCCGGTCATCTATCCGCGCTCGTTGCTTTATTTTGTCTCAGGCGTTGTCGAGAAGCAGCCCAATGGCGAGTCCGCTTTCGACCGGCCGATCCTGGGCATGGAACGATATTTCACCATGACGGGCACCTACCCACAGCAGAGCATCAAGGACGCTCGGGTTTTTATCAACGCCGATCAAAAGCACGTGGTCTGGTCCTTGTCGAATCGAGGGCCGGGCCTTGATTCCAATTCGGACACCCACGGCGGGTTTGATGACTTCGACCCGGCCAAACCAGGCGACAATACAACCATGCTCAGCGTGCAGCACATCATCCAGAATGGTGCCTGATGCCTAACAAGCAACACTATGCGGTTGTCGTTGGCATCAACGCCTATCCCGATAATGATGTCGAGGCTTTGAACAGCCCGGTGAATGATGCAAAACTTTTTGAGTCGTGGCTTACAGATCCTGCGGAAGGTGGTTTGCCCGCGGCCAACGTAAGGACGGTCTATTCCGCGCCGACGATTCCACCCGGTGCTGACCGCAGGGACGCGATTCCAACCAAAACGCAGATTCACGAAGCATTGTATGACCTGGGTACTCGTTGCAAAGCGCACGTCAGCCAGCATCCCCTGGATTGGCAACACACACGTCTGTATGTCTATGTTTCCGGGCACGGTATCGCACCAACACCCAGCGAGGCTGCGTTGCTGATGGCTAATGCCGGGCCGGACTGGTACGGCGAGAACTTCCCCTGCGGCAGTTTCCTGGAGTTCTTTAAATCAGCACAGTATTTCAAAGAGCTGGTGTTCTTTGCGGACTGCTGCCGTCACTGGGTAGATGATGCGCCACTGGCGGGACCAACCTGGACCAAGGTCAAGGGCAACAATGGAAAGGTGCATGCACTCGCCGGCTTTGCCACTTTTTTCGGTGATCCAGCCTACGAGCCCACCGGGGATGAACTCGAGCCTGGAGACCAGCGACGCAGCTTTTTCACCAAGGCGCTGATCGAGGGGCTACAGGGCAAGGCGGCCAACCCCAGCACGCGCCGTATCGACTCGGTCAGTCTGGCAAGGTACGTCAAGGCACGGGTTCAGAAGCTCACTGAGAAAAAGCACTCGCCCCAGATACCGCAGTTCCCTGGCGATCTGGCTGAACCCATTGTGTTCCGCGAGGACATTACACTCGAGGAGATCAGCGAGGCGCGGACGCAAACCGTTTCAATAACGCTGACCACACCTTTCGAAGGCGAAGTCGTGCTAATTACGGGCACACTGAGGGAACTGGAACGGCACGCTTCGGCACCGAAGCCATGGGTCGTCCCGCTGAAGGACGGCTTATACAAGGTCAAACCAGCAGATTCCACGGTGGCCAATCCATTCAGAAACGGGGGATTTATCGAAGTGACGGGGGTAGATCTAAATGTCGAGCTCTAGCGTCAACTTACATCTTAGAGTCCCGCTGGCGCCGCTGGCGATGCGACTTACCGACCATAATCGCAAGGTAGTGGCCGAGGGCCATGGCGAAATCAAACGCCGCGTGGCCCCGGGGCTTTATGTGCTGCAGATATTCGCGGGACCGAGCATCGAAAAGCGTTTTCTGTCGGTTGGGCCCGAAGGATATGAAGAAACGGATATCCACGTTGAGATTCCGTCAGCCGCACCCATTGGTGGGACCAGCACGGTGCATGAGTTTCACGGCTATCCAACGATGGAGTTAAGCCACAACCCGATGCAGCAATTCGGCCACGGTGGCCGTCTGGTGATTTTTCTGCGCAACATGGGTGAGGACCCCATGGCGCCGGTCGATGCAACAGGACTGGAACTGCTGAGTCCGAATCTCGAGGTGATGGCGAACGCCGCCGCTGATTTCGAGAATACACCCGAGTATGGGTGGTCCGGCTATTCCGCCGATGTCGATCCCGGGGGCTACATTCTGCGCATGACGCGCCCAAGACGGCGTTCCTCCAGTGGTGAAACGGAGATCTTCGACCAATCGCTGTGGGTCGAGGAAGGATGGATCACGTTGGTCTTCATCCCGTTTCACACGAGCAGGGGTTATGCAGAACCAGAGAACGCTTCGGTGCATATGTCACGCATGGAAGTCGGCTTTGATCCTTATGCGGGTGACGATTCCGCGGCCGCCAATGTCGCGCTGGAAGTCGCGCTGAGTGGCCTGAGACAGGGTCGGGCCATCGTGCCGAAGGGTTTGCAGGACTTGATGCTGCGCGGCAAGTTCGGCAGCCCAATGCTGGGGTTGGTGGGAGCGCTGGCCGAGTTGCAGTCGCCTAAACCGAACTGGACATTGCTGGACACGATCAGGAGGAATCTGCGGCGGTTGGTACCCAACCATCCGGACCTACTCGCCATCCACATGATGCAAAAACAGGCGCGAGGCGATACCAGTCAGAGCAGCGTACCGGAGATGTCCTGGCCCCCCATGCTATTCGCCTGCTACAGGGGAGTGATCGACCGGGATGCCAGGGAAGACACTCATATCATTGCCGCCAAGACCATGGCTGATTTCGCCGCAGCGAGATTGTATTCGACGGGGCCGTGGACTCGTTGGCAAGCATTGTTGCCTCCAGAGGAGTCGAATCGAGCCGAAATCTGGGAGCAGCGGCTGCAGCAAACGCTGGAAGAAACACATCGGGTCGCAGAGACTTCAGAGTTAAGTGGCGAGGCTGCAGAGGGATTGAGAAAAGCATGGGAAGGCGCATTGAATCCCCATCGAAAACCACAACGCAGGCGCCGCAGCGCGTCGTCTCGTGGAAAAATGATGGGTACCGGCCCGCTCATTAACGAGCCGTTTGAAGCCAATGTTTCCAGGGCAACACGCGAAACAACCCTGGTGGCCAATCACATCCAGGAACTCACCGAACAAGTCGCCAAAAACCAATTGGTTGCTTCAGAAAAAACCTTCGATGTGCGCCGCCTCAGCGGGCAGACCGGTCTTCCGAGAACTGCTGTACAGCGGGCGCTGGAAAGCATCGCGGACCGCGGTTTCAAGTTCTGATCTGGAGTGTGAATGCCGTAGTGGCGGTGTAATTGATGTTTCTGACGTTTCCGCGGAAACGTCATTATGTTAAATAGCGCTTACCTGAGACTTCTTGGCTCTTGGGTTTTTGGGTCCGAACTATTGTCCTGAGTTCGAATCAATCCATCCGTACGCCCCGCATTCGCTCTGCAGGCCCTATGGACTATTTCCGCAAGATATTCTCAAACTTCTTCCCCCTGGCCAGCTCATCAATCAGCTTGTCCAGGTAACGAACCTTCCGCATCAGCGGGTCTTCAATCTCTTCCACGCGCACGCCACAGACAACGCCCTTTATCAGCGAAACATTCGGATTCAGCTGAGGCGCCTGGTCAAAGAAGGTCTCGAAGTCGTTCTCGAGTTCGATCTGTTGTTCCAGTTCTTCCTGGCTGTAGCCCGTTAGCCAGCGGATGATCTCGTCAACTTGCTCCTTCGTGCGGTCCTTGCGTTCGGCCTTCTGCACATACATCGGGTAAACGCTCGAGAATTTCATTTTGTAGATGCGATGTTGAGCCATTGCCATTAACCGTAACTCAACCCGCGCAATCAGGCAATTCATCCATGTTTCTGCCTTCCGCCGCCATTACCTTGCGTATATCCAGGTTTTTGAAAAAGCACTCTGACCCCCTTTTCCATGTAATATCGAACACATCGGCAATAGTCCGCCAATTCTTGAGAACAACGTGTGCGATACATTTGTAGCCTTACCTGACGTGACGCTGGGCGGAGAACTGATTTTCGGCAAAAACAGCGACCGCCCCAGTGGTGAGGTTCAGGATGTAGTGGCCTTTCCAGCTCAACGCAACGCTGCGGGTGATGCGGTGCAATGCACATACCTGCAAATCCCCCAGGCCAGGCAGACATTCGCCGTGATTCTTTCCAAGCCGCGGTGGATGTGGGGAGCCGAGATGGGGGCGAATGAACACGGTGTGGTGATCGGCAACGAAGCCGTTTGGACCACCGAGCCCTATGCAGAAACCGGGCTGCTGGGTATGGACCTGGTGCGTTTGGGGCTGGAGCGTGCGGCAACGGCCGGCGAGGCTTTGCAGTTGATCGTTGATTTGATGGAGGAATACGGTCAGGGCGGGAATTGCGCCGAGCACTTTAACTTCAACTATCATAACTCCTATCTGATTGCGGACAAGGATGAGGCCTGGGTGCTGGAGACCGCGGGGCGTTACTGGGTAGCCGAAAAAATTACCAGTGGCACCCGCTCCATATCCAACAGCCTCAGCATTCATGGCAAGGGCGATCTGCGGCATTCGGAGTTGGACCGCGTTCCTGGATCGGCAACAGTAGCTGCAAACGAGCAGGATTTTGATTTTGCCCGCTTATTTACCGGAGGCCAGGAGGAGGTTCTATCACCGCTGTCAAGGGAAGGGCGCGTCAGGCAGTTGTGCTCTCGCAATGAAGGTAAGTTTACCGTGGAAACCGCCAAGTCCATCCTGCGGGACCATCTGGCGGGTGTCTGCTGTCACGGTGATTTTGAGACCCGGGGGAGCCAGGTTTCTGCCTTGCGCCAGGGGGACCATGCGCACTGGTTTATCAAAGGGCCGTTTCCCTGCCAGGAAAAATTTCAGCTGTCCGCTTTCACGCATTGTTAGTTTCGTTCTACATAGTTCTTTATATCCACCAGGTCTTTCTGCAGCTCTTTTACCATTGAGCTCTTGATCATAAAGCCCATCAACGCCGAAAGGATCTTGGCCACCAGTGTCTGGGCCTCACCGAAAAAAGAAAAAGTCAACGTCGTGATTCCAGCCGATTCAGCCAGGGACAATCGCGAAATATAAACGGAACCGTGGCTTTCCGCCCGCGTGACATAGTATTCGTTTTCCACCGAATCCGTTATCCACATGATCTCGGTTGCTTCCTTGCCGAACATTTTGCGGGTTTCTTTCCACTTGAAGCCCACGAAACCGGTTTCGGGCTTCTCTAATACTTCTATGTCGAGGATGCTTGAAATCCTTCCCTGGCAATTTTCGATGTCCGCAATGACGTTCCAGACATCCTCTTTGGGCTTCGCTATTTCTATGCTGGTTGAGACTTCCATGGTCAATCTCCTGCTTTAATTGCTTCGATAGCTTGATGAGCAGGTACCACAACCCGGGGGATCGCAAGAACAAGGCCAATTGGTAGGTGTACCGTTCAGGCTGCCTTTGCCTCCGGCACAAATACAGGACCCGCCTGTCGTCTCCTCAGGGCTGATCGAAATCGTGAAATCAATTTTCTTTGCTTTGCCGCTGTTGACAGCCGATTGGGCACGGCGGTACGTATCAGACTTTACAAACCTGTTGATCGCGGCGTCCAGGCTGGTTGTTTGCAGGACAGCCGTTTCCGCGGGAACAGCCTTGACCGCCATGGAGCTTCTGCTGACTTTGCGTGGTTCGGTCTGTGCGCTGGCGGCCTGATCCGATGCAAAGAGATGATGTGCCTGATAAAAACATATAGCTACCAGGACAATAAAAAGGATGGATATGATCAAACGATTCATTAACTATCTCCCAGGCTTCCCGTGAAGGGTGCGTAGCTTAAGTATAGGAGAAGAAAATGAATCCTCTACCGGGGACGGGCGATTGATCTGGCGATGATGTGCCTAGGTAAGGTGCGGATAATCCTTCAGCAAATCGTGAAACAGCAGATCGATTTCGTGTTGCTCCAACAAGGGTTCACCCGCTGCAGCGCGTTGCCTGGCTTGCAGCCGCCAGACATCGCTTTTGAACCGCGTATCGATAATATTGATCAATAGAGTGATTTGATGATCCGAGTCCGGGGTCAGTTCCGACAGTTGATCGCTTTCGTTCTTGATGGGTTCCAGCGCCAGGGCCATGACGTCCTCGATGCCGAAACTGTACTGCACCTCGATATCCGCGTTTTCCGGGGAATGTTTCAGTCCCTTTTGCTCAAGGCCCGTGGTCAGTGCATGCCTGATGACCTCGTTCGCATCCGCTCTCCTTTTCTCGCTCACCTGCAGGGGCTTCAGAGTAAACGCCCGGTAATGCTCGAACGGCGCCTGCCGGTTGAAGGACAGCTCTTTCTCTATCTGGAATGGGCCTCCGGATTTTGAGCCGGCCGAGCGGATTTGCAGGGAGAGGTTGTTGCGGCTGTCGGCTTGCCGCAGGGCTTCGGTTTCAGAGATCTGTTCCTGCTGGTAGAGTTCGAACAGGGCATGGTCAAAAGTCTTGTGCACCGAACCCTCGCTTCGGCTCATCGCTTCCTTGATCTCATCGAGCTTGCCCAGCCTGATCAACTCGGAGACATGGCCTGTATTGAACATCAGTTCCATCACGGCCACTCGTTTGCGGTCCACACCCAGGCAAAGCCGCTGGGAAACGATTGCGTTCAGGTGCAGCGACATATCCATCAGGATCTGGGCGTGAGCGGATTCAGGGAAGAAGTTGATGATTCTTTCCAAGGCTTGATTAGCGTTATTGGCGTGCAGGGTCGCCACGCACAAATGACCGGTCTCCGCGTAGGCCAGGGCCTGTTGCATGGTGTCCTGGTCCCTGACTTCGCCGATCATGATCACATCCGGGGCTTCGCGTAGCGCATTCTTGAGCGCATTGGCGTAGGAATGTGTGTCAATTCCGACTTCCCGCTGGTTGACCAGTGCCTTGCTGTGGCCGTGGACAAACTCGATCGGGTCTTCGATGGTCAGGATATGGCCGCCCTCGTTCTGTGCACGGTAGTCGATCATCGCCGCCAGGGTGGTCGATTTTCCCGTACCCGTTCCGCCCACAACCAGGACCAGGCCTCTTTGCCCCATGATGATTTCGTTCAGCTTCTCCGGCAAACCCAGTTCACCAACGGACAGAATCTGGTCCCTGATATACCGGCAGACAGCGGCTGGGGCGCCGCGCTGGTAAAACAGGTTTACCCTGAAACGGCCGGCGTCAGGCACCTGCAGCGCAATATTCAGTTCAAGGTCTTTTTCATAGTCCCTGAGCTGATTCTCATCCAGGATCGAACGAACGAGCGCATGCGCAGACGCCTCGTCGATTGGCTGGTCGTTCAACGCAGTCATGGCGCCTTCGACATTGATCATCGGTGGGGCATCAACCGAGATGAACAGATCCGAAGCCTGTTTTGCCACCATTTCCACCAGAAAATCTGCAAGTATCATTGGTTTCTCCCCTGATCAGATAAACCCGCCGAAGCGGGTTTATTTGATGACTTACTTAAATATAGTTCTGATTAGTTTGACTTGACGTGATCGAGATTCCAGATGTAATCAGAATGAGACCCGCAAATATCACTGAATTCGACAGCCTGTGAATTGTCTTCCGCGTCATAGAGCGTAGTAAGCACGTAGTCCCAGGCTTTGAAAAGGTCCGCATGGCTCGCTGCAGTCATGGTGCCCAGCCGGCGGTATTTGCCACCCACCTGGTGAGCCGACCAGCCCCAGGACTTGAGTACGCCGCTTTCCATGGCCTTTTGATAAACCGGAGCAAATACATTGGCGACAATTTCATCAGCCCGTTCTTCACGGTTGATGTCACACACATGGTATACGGACAAGCCCACCGCTCCACGGTCATTCGTTACACCGCTTCCCGACTCACTTTTCCAGATGTAGTCGTCATGTGCGTAGCAGATTTCACTAAATCCGTCATCTTTACCGCCCATCGCCTCTTCCACTCTCTTGGCAATGGTTTCCTGTGCTGCGAACAAACCCTCAACGCTGTCTGATACATGGTATTGAATACGGCGCCATTTGCCGCCCGTGTGATGAGACAGCCAGCCCCAGGACATAATCGTTCCATCAGCGACTGCTGCGTCATAAACCGGGGCAGTGTTCTTCTTGACCAGTTCATCCGCTTTTTCTTCACCGGCGACTTTGCAGTAAAAATAGGTGGCATAGATGAATGTGTCTTTTTTCTCTTCATGTCCATCGGCAAACGCCAGGGACGACACCGCCAACAGTATTGCCAGGGTGGGGATCAGTAAAAATTTCTTCATGTTAAAGCTCTCCTCAAGTGGTCGGGGTCATCCCCGACTCGCCTGCGAAGTATACTTGTTTTTAAATTTTCTGCTAAAGCGACCGCAACCTTGACTCTTTCGAACATGAATAAGCACACAGTTCTCAGACTCGTTTTCTGCACCACACTCGCCTTTATTTCAGCCCAGGCCGTGGCTGACTCCAGTAGCAGCGCAATGGTGGCCCGCGAATATCGCCAGGCCCATGAACAGCAACTGGTCGATGAATTTGCCGCTTTGCTGAGCATGCCCAACGTGGCCACGGACGCGGTTGCCATCCGCAAGAATGCGGAGTACATCGCTGAATTGCTCCGGCCCCGGAAATTCCAGGTAGAGCTGTTGGAGGCGCCGGGCAGCCCGCCGGTTGTATTCGCGGAGCGGTTGAGCCCCGGCGCCGATAAGACCCTGATGATTTACGTGCATTATGACGGCCAGCCCGTCAAGGCGGCCGACTGGGCATCGGACCCGTGGACGCCGGTGATGCGCGACGGCATGGTCGAACATGGCGGACAGCAGGTGCCGATGAAGGCGCCCTTCGATCCCGAATGGCGCATCTTCGGCCGGTCGGCCGGCGATGACAAAGCGCCGATCATTGCCCTGAATGCCGCGCTGGATGCACTCGACCAGGCCGGCATCCCGTTGTCGGTCAACCTGAAGGTGTTTTTTGAAGGGGAAGAAGAACAGGGGTCCCCCCACCTGGAAGACATGCTGAGCCGTCACAAGGACAAGCTGGATGCCGACCTGTGGCTGTTCTGCGACGGCCCGGCCCACCAGAGCCGGCAATGGCAGTTGGTTAACGGGGTTCGTGGCAGCTTTGGTTTTGGCGTAACCGTGTACGGCCCAAACCGCCCGCTGCACAGCGGCCACTACGGCAACTGGGCCCCGAACCCCATCATGTTGCTGATCGACCTGATCGCCAGCATGCGGGCGCCGGACGGCACCATCCTGATCGACGGTTACATGGACCGCGTGGTGTCGCCTTCGCTGAGCGAAATGGAGGCCATCGATGCCGCACCGTCCGTCGATGCGGGCCTGGTTCGTGAGCTCGGCATCGGCCGCCCTGAAACAGAAGATCGCCTGGAACTGGCCATCATGCGCCCTGCCCTGAACGTTCGGGGCATCCACTCGGGTGATGTCGGCAGCCAGGCGCGCAATGCCATCCAGCCCTCGGCCACGGCCTCGATTGGCCTGCGCCTGGTGCCGGACCTGACCCCGGAGTTCGCACGCGAGGCGGTTGAGCGGCACGTACGCAAACAGGGTTATCACATTGTGTACCAGGAACCTGGCTCCACAGACCGCGCAAAGCACGAGCGCATTGCCATGCTCGACTGGAGTGAGTCCGGTTATCCGGCCTACCGGTCCGACTTCGATTTGCCGATGATCCAGCAAATCGCCGGCATCATGGACGAACTGAGTGATCAACCGCTGGTGCGGATGCCCTCGATGGGCGGCAGTCTGCCGATCTACCTGATCGAGCAGGTGACCGGAACACCCGTGGTGATTCTGCCGATTGCCAATCACGACAACAACCAGCATGGCAAAGACGAAAACCTGAGGTTACAGAACCTGTGGGATGCTATTGAAATTTACGCGGCGGTGCTTACGAACCTTTGAGCACAGAATCTGCCTAGTCACACTCATAATCATCTTCACCCAGTGGGCGGCACTGGGGTGGGAACCCATGCTTGCGCCAGTACTTTTCCTGGCCCTGCTGGGCGATCAGCTGTTTGAACTCGGGGCTTTTGCGGAACTCAGCCGTGTCCGGGCTCCAGATCCAGCTGGCCGCATCGTCCCGGATCAGGGCCCGCGCGTAGTGCCCAAAATAAGTGGACACAATAGAGTCGCTTGAGTTGTTGTACCAACTGAACTCTTCGACTCTGGCCCGGAAGCGTTGCCGGGCCGTGGAATGGTCGCGCTCGGGAAACTGCAGGATATCGAGCAGATCGCGCACCGGGAAGCCTTGCCCTGCGGTAGTCAGGCTTCGAGCGACATAGGCGGCCGCTGCGCGACCCTGCCTGCGCAGAATCAGCGGGATGAAGTAGGCCTCGTTGCCCTTGAATCCGTCTTCGATGCCTTCCTGGAACAGCTTCATAGCCTGGTCTTCATCATCATTGATCAGCCTGATATTCGCCAGGTGGCGTTTACAGTTGCCATAGGCGGGGTCGACTTCCAGGCACTGCTGCAGCAATGGAATAGCCCGATCAGGAAAGCCCAGGTCACCCCAGTGGATCGCGGTCCACAACTTCGCTGTGGCGTTGTAGGGGTCCGCTTCGATGGCACGCAGGTCATATTCCAGCGCGGTCTCGTAATCGAACCTGCCGAGCATGTGGCTCACGTTTCCTATTACCGCCAGGGCCAGCCCCAGCTTACCGTTCAGTTGAAGGGCCCTTTCAGCGGCGTCCAGGGCGCGGTCATAGGGATCCTCGCCCATATCGTAATCCCAGGATGGTCCAACAAACAGGGCCACGCCCAGCACTTCCCAGGCCTTGGCAAATTCCGGGTCAATCGCTATGGCCTGTTCCAGCAAACGGGCTGCCTTGTCAATATCCACCCGCGCGATGACCATTGCCCGGCCCTTCAGGTACAGGTCGTAGGCGTCGACGTTATCGGTTTCTGACGCAATGGCCGCCTGCCCGGTGATTTCCAGGCCCAGCTGCTCGCGCATCGAGGAGACGATGGAGTTGGCGATCTCGTCCTGGATGGCCAGGATATCGTCCAGGTTGCGGTCGAAGGTCTCCGACCACAGGTGCCGGTCGCTGCGCGCGTCGATCAGCTGCGCGGTAACGCGTACCTGGTTGCCGGCCCGGCGCACACTGCCTTCCAGGATATGGCTGACTTCGAGGGCTTCGGCAATCTCGCGCAGGTTCTGGTCTTCACCGCGAAAGGCGAAAGCCGAGGTGCGCGACGCCACTTTCAGGCCATTCACCCGCACCAGCGCGTTAAGGATTTCCTCCGCGATGCCGTCGGAAAAGTACCGCTGGTCGCCAGCCTCGCTCATATCCGCGAAGGGCAACACCGCCATCGAGTTTTCAGCCACGCCGGCAGCCGGGGCCTCGTTGCGCGCCTGCTCGGCGGCCGCTTCGGCGATCTCCCTGTCGCGGGCCGGGTCCAGCACAAACTTGTCGACCGCGAACAGCCCCAGCGCCAGGGTCAGCGCGATGATGATGTGGCGGTCCATCCTGCGGCCGGTAGTGGCCGTCACCGACTGGCTGCGGTCTACCTCTTTTTCCTTGCGGATACCCTCGGGGGTGAGCTCGAACGCCCAGGCCAGCAGCAGCGCCACCGGCAGGCCGATGGCCAACACCAGCAGCGTGGTGCGGAACACCCAGCCCGGCAGCTCGAAGTTGTTCAGCACAACGTCGGCCACTTGCAACAACAGCCACGAGGTGACCACGTAGGCGATGCCCACGCGGAAGACGTTGCGGCGTTTGAGTTCCTGGAAGAAGGTCAAAGTGTTTGTGCCTCGGGCTTTCTGGTTCGGGCCATCATACAGAATTCAACCGTGACGAACTGCAAGCATGATACGGAGGCGAGGGTTCTAGGAGGCCGGCCCCCCATACCGCTCCGGCACCTCGAGCCAGTAGGGCAACAGGCCTAATCGCTCCAACAGGGACAACCACCGGGGATCATCGTGTAGTGGGTAAAGCAGTGGTTCCCCCAGTATGTATGCCATGGGCCGGAAAGCGGCCTCAAATGCCTGGTCGAGGTGTGTGAATGCCAGGTCCCTTTCGCCAATCCAGGCATAATAAAGTGCGCTGTGATAAGAAATCCCGCCGGTATATGAAACGCCGCCATCATCTGTAAGCATGGCATCAATAACGGCCTGGGATTCAGGTACCCGGCCGATGCTGTATAGGGCCATGGCGCGCAATGAATTGTCATGGTGATAAGCAATCGGAAGGCTTTCCAGAATTTGCAGTGCCTGCTGGGCATCGCCTGAAAGCAATAGGGTTTTAGCGTGCAGACGATGAGCCGAGTGAAGGTCAGGGTGGGCCTCCAGAAGCTCGATAATGGTCTGTTCCGCTTCCTCCAGCCTCATCAGGGCCAGTAGGGAGAAGACTTTTTGTTCCCGGAAATCGGCAGTGATCGGGTCGAGTTGAATCGCTTGATTTTTCAGCTCAAGAGCGCGTTCGAATTGCCCCAGTATGCCGTAGTACATGGCAGCAGAACGTCGAGTGTGGGCATTTCCCGGCCCGCGCTCAAGCATCTGTTCAACGCTGCGGCCTGCGGCCTGCCAGTCCCAGTCGTAATTGGCTTCTATATAGGTCAGGGTGCCCCAGGTAGTGGCCAGGCCGGGGTCGATCTCCACCGCTTTCAAGGCGGTTGACCTGGCCAGCTCGTAGCCCGCATCAAACGGCCGTTCTCCAGCGTTTGACTGCATCACATAAACGGTAGCGAGGCGCTCAACTGCCGGCGCATAACCAGGATCCAATGCCAACGCCTCCTGCAATTTTTCCAATGCCCTGGCCCGATCCTCGCGCGTTTCCTTGATGATGAAGAAGAGAGCCTGCAAGTAAAGCGAATAGGCTTCTGCGCTGGTTTCCCGCAACGGTGTTGGCTGCTTCACCAGCCTGATTCGAAGTGATTCAACCACGGCAGCGGAAACATCGTCCTGGACCGCAAAAATGTCATCCAGAGTGCGGTCGTAGCTTTCCGACCACAACTCAAAACCACTTTTTGCCTCGATCAGCTGAACGGAGATGCGGA
>CAJIAU010000321.1_pt1 | contig 14285 bp, 13 predicted proteins | sample 9199171 | NCBI WGS metagenome assembly CAJIAU01 (sample SAMEA7708280, study PRJEB35096) | sediment metagenome | biome: marine neritic benthic zone biome [ENVO:01000025]; feature: sediment [ENVO:00002007]; material: shallow marine sediment [ENVO:03000034] sea grass bed [ENVO_01000059] ...
AGCGGCAACGCTGGCGGTACCAATGCATTTCGAACGCAGGGTTTCTGGTTTGCCCTGGGAGTGGTCATCATTGACATTGGCAAGGGTGTGCTGGCTGCCTGGGTCATTCCCGGCGTGGAACTGGCGGCGCTGGGAAGTCCTGTATCGGTGGAACTGCAAATGCTGTGTTGTGGTTTTGCGGCGGTGGTGGGGCATTGTTATCCGGCCTGGTACGGTTTCAAGGGCGGAAAAGGCGCCGCAACTGCGGTGGGTGCGCTCGCTGTCATCCAGCCGGCCGTATTGCTGCCGATGATCATCGCGTGGCTGGGTGTTCTGACGGCGACTGGCTGGGTCGGACTGGCCACCATGGTCTCTGCGCTCAGCATGGTTCCCGCGTTTGTCTGGCTGGATGCGTCGACGGAAAGGCTAGGGTTCGCCATTGGGCTGGCGGGTTTCATTGTTTTCATGCACCGGACGAATATCACCAACATGCTCAACGGCACCGAGAACCGGTTCCAGCGTATTCGCTTCGTTAACTGGTTCCGATAGAATCCGGTCATGAACCGCGGCGCCAGTGATTCCTATGATACCGGCCTGATTCTTGCAGGGCTGGACCAGGGTGCCCGGTCGGTATTGGCTGAGCTGGCAGTGCGGGCAGAAGTCGACTCCACCAATAGTGCGATCCTGGAGATGCCGCCTGGGCAAAGGCACGCGCATGTTGTGCTCGCAGATCAGCAGAACGTTGGCCGAGGCAGACGGCGGCGGTCCTGGTATTCACCGCCAGGAGGCAATGTCTATCTCAGCCTGGGTTGGCAGTTCGACAAACCCAGGTGGCCCCTGTCCACACTCCCGCTGGTCGTGGCACTGGCAGTTTGCCAGGCACTGGACCGGGCGGGGCTGAGCGGCCATGGCATCAAGTGGCCGAACGATATCATGTCGGGCGGCAGGAAATTGGCGGGCATCCTGGTTGAAATGCAGTCGGCCGGCACCGGCCCCGCCTTGTCGGTGATTGGCGTAGGGTTGAATGTCCAGATGCCTGCGCAGGACGCCACCCAACTGGCCACGGCGATCGACCGGCCCTGGACGGATCTGTGTTCAGAGCTCGGGCCTGGCCAGGCGGCTGCGAGCCGCAACGAACTGGTTGCCTGGTTGCTGAATGAACTGTTCGAGTCCATCGGGGTATTCGAGTCTTACGGATTCGAAGTGTTCAGAGCCGCCTGGGCCGAGCGTGATGTATTGCGTGGGAATTCGATTGTGCTGGATTGCAACAACAGGCAACTGTCCGGACACGCCATGGGTGTGGACGGGGATGGCGGCCTGCTGCTGCAGACCGCGAACGATGGGATCAGGGTTTTTCACTCCGGGGAAGTGAGCGTCCATCGTGACTGAGGTAGCGCTTCTGATTGATCATGGGAATACCCGGTTGAAATGGCTGCTGGCCCGATCGGGCCAGATCGATACCAATACTGCCGGCAAAGGTTCACTGGAGGACTTTGTAGGGTGCTTCGAATCACCAGCCGTCATCGGGCCTGGCTCAGTAATGATCTCCAGTGTGGCTGATTCCGGACAGCTGAAGGAGCTCGATAATTTTTGTGACTCGAGATGGGGCTTATCGCCCTGGCGGCTTTCATCGCTGGCCCGGCAGGGTGAAGTAAACAACGCATACGATGACCCTTCAAAACTGGGTGTCGACCGCTGGCTGGCGATCGTCGGCGCCGTGTCTCATCATGGAAAACCCATCGTGGTCTGGGATTTGGGCACAGCGGCCACCCTGGATGCCGTGGATGAAAAGGGTCAGCACCTGGGTGGCATGATCTACCCCGGGCCGGCCACCATGCTGAATGCGCTCAGAAATGAAACACTGCTGAGTGCTCCCAGGCGATTGATTTCGGCGGCGACAACACCTGGCCGCAGCACAAAGCAGTGCATTGAGAACGGTGTATTGGCAGCCCAGGTTGGCGCGCTGAACCAGTTCGTGCGACAGGCCGCCAGGAGTATGTCGGACAGGCCGCAGCTTGTAGTGACCGGTGGTGCGGCGCCTGAATTAATTCCCTTGCTGGACTTCGATCATGTCCACGACCCCTGGCTGGTGTTCCGGGGAATGCTGGTCGAATGAACGGGTACGAAGAATTGGGGTACGCTAACGGCCCGACTTGGTTTAAAATACGCCACCCACGCAATTCAAATGCCGGTATAGCTCAGTTGGTAGAGCAACTGATTTGTAATCAGTAGGTCCCGAGTTCGAATCTTGGTGCCGGCACCACTTCTCTAACAAGAATGACTGATACGGATAATAGCGCTACACCTCGTCTTTTGCTGGACAATTCCTTGTGGGCGTTGAAAACCGTTTGGCAAACCAATGCCCGTCTCCTGTCCGGAATGCTCATTGTCATGCTGGTCAGCGGAGTACTCCCCGCGGGTCTCGCCCTGTTTGCCCGTGGCCTGGTCAATTCCCTGGTCGACCTGTTCGGGGCGAATTCGATAGATATTACCCCGGTCATACCCTGGCTGGTGATGGGTTTTGTGCTGACCCTGCTGGAAGCGCTGATGCCACTGGCGCAAAAGTACAGCGTCCTGCGGCTGAAGGATGACATCAATATCAAGGTGACCGGGGATATCCTGGATCACGCCGAAAAACTTGACCTGGCGTTTTTTGAAGACCCGGGAAGTCAGCGTGTCATCGAGCGCGCGCAACAGAACACGGCTGAACGGTTCTCACTGTTCATACAGCAAGTAATCAGAAGCGCCACCGGGTTGTTGCAGGTAATCTCCCTGACAGGCGTGCTGGCATATATTGAGCCGCTGGTACTGCTCGTGCTGGGTCCCCTGGGCCTGCCTTACCTCTGGCAACAGTGGCGGCTGGCAAGAAAGCGCTACAGCATAAATTATCGCCGTGCTCCCAAACGCCGCTGGTCGACCTATTTTGTTTCGATGATGACTGGCCGGGCGTCGATCCCCGAGGTCAAGCTTTTCAACCTGGGGCCACTGTTCATAAAACGTTTCCGGACTCTCCTCAACGAATTTCGTCTGCAGGACAGGAGCATTTATCTCAAGGGGGCGCTGGGCGGGGGCGTGTTCGCCATTGTGGCTACGCTGGCTTTTTACGTGCTGTTTTTCCGCATTGTCTTTAAAACCCTGGACGGCGGATTGACTGTTGGCGATGTCGCTGTTTTTGGCACCGCATCTTCGCGTTTGCGGGTGACGCTCGAGCAAATGATTCTGTCAGTCAGCAGCGCCCTGGAACAGACGCTGTACATTGCAAACCTCAGAACGTTTCTCGAGGCTGAACCCCTTGTTTTGTCACCAGCCGAAAAGGGTGAAGAAATCCCGGGTTCCCCGTGTGAGGGAGCGTTGTCGTTCGAGTCGGTGAGTTTTACCTATCCCAGCGCCGACCTGCCCACGCTGAAGGACATTTCTTTTGATATCAGGCCCGGAGAAATTATCGGGCTCGTTGGTGAGAACGGGGCAGGCAAAACGACTCTGGTCAAGCTCATCTGCCGTCTTTACGATGTCACGAAAGGGCGGATCCTGATTGATGGGGAAAATGTCAAGGCCTATGAAATCAAGGATTTGCAAAAAGCGATATCGTTCGTGCTGCAACATTTTGGCCGCTATGAGGCCACGGCGGAAGAAAATATTGCATATGGTAACTGGGAAGAACTGCTGGACCAGAAAGAGAAAGTGAGACGTATTGCCAAGTTTACCGGCGCGGATGCGATGATTCAGTCCATGCCCGAACAATACGACACCATGCTTGGACGTGTTTTCGGTACTTACGACCTTTCCGGTGGGCAATGGCAAACACTTGCGGCGGCCCGCGCATTTGCTCGCAAAGCCTGCATACTGATCCTGGATGAACCGACCGCACACCTCGATGCAAGGGCAGAGTACGCGCTGTTTCAGAAATTCAGGGAACTGGCCAAAGGCCGCACGACCTTTCTCATTTCCCATCGTTTTTCCACCCTGAGAATGGCTGACCGGATTCTCGTGTTACACGAGGGCAGCCTGATTGAAGACGGCACGCACCAGGAACTGATCGACCTGGACGGTCATTATGCCGACCTTTATGCCCTGCACCGTAAACAGATTGACCCTGTTTAGAAAACCACTCCTGCTTCAACCGGCTGCTGGAATGGTGGGCGATACTGGGCTCGAACCAGTGACCTCTGCAATGTGACTGCAGCGCTCTCCCAACTGAGCTAATCGCCCTTTCTGAAGAAGAATTTCAAGGTACTGAATTATACCTCCATTCGTCAACTGGCACGATGATTGGATATTATTCCCCGGATGAAACGTCTTCCTCTTCTCTTGCTGGCGCTGATGGGCGTGCTGTTCCTGCTTACGCTGGACCGGCCGGAGTCCTGGGCGGGCTGGTTGCATGCGTTTGCCGAGGCCGGCATGGTCGGCGCGTTTGCCGATTGGTTCGCAGTTGTGGCGCTGTTCCGGCATCCGCTGGGTATCCCGATACCACACACAGCCATTATTCCCAAACGCAAAAACGAAATTGGTGAAAACCTGGCGCGGTTCATCGCCGATCATTTCCTGCACCCCGACGTGGTCCGCGTTAAGCTCGAGTCGGCGAACCTGGCCAGTAAAACCGCAAAGTGGCTTAAATCACCAGCTGGGCATGAACGGGTGCTCGACCTTGCATTGCGCATCATGCAGTGGACTCTCAGCGCCATGCACGAGGAAAAGGTCCGGCGCTTCATTGGCAGAATCGGTAACCGGCAACTGGCCGGCATCGAACTCGCTCCGCTGCTGGGGCGCACGCTCGACTGGCTGGTGCAGGACGGCCGGCACCAGGAAGTGCTCACCCAGTCCCTGAGGTTTGCACTGGTCATGCTGCATGACAACCGTGATGTGATCCGCGGTAATGTCCAGCGTGAAAGCCCCTGGTGGATTCCGGGTTTTGTCGATGACAAGATCGTTGTCCAGATGCTGGACCGGATCGAAACCCTGTTGCTGGAAATGTCACTGGATCCCGATCATGCCATGCGGGGCAGGTTCAACCAGTGGGTACTGCGCTGGGCAGGCGACCTGCAGAGCGACCCCGAGTACCAACGATTGGGTGAGCAGCTCAAGCAAAACATGCTGGACAATGGTGATTTACAGGATTACCTGTACCGCTTGTGGACCGACCTGGTTGACGGAATCGAGGCTGATCTCGGGGATCCCGATTCGCAGCTTCAAATCCAAATGGGTGAATTGCTTTCCGGCCTGTCCGATGAGCTGGAACAGGACGAGGAAATGCAGGTCTGGGTCAACCGCTGGCTGGTGGATTCAGCGGTTTCAGTCGTCGATGAAAACCGTCACTCGATTGCCAGCCTGATCAGCGACACCGTTCGCAGCTGGGACGCGGTTGATACCAGCCAGCGGATCGAGCAGGCCATTGGCCGCGACCTTCAGTTCATCCGGATCAACGGCACGCTGGTGGGCGGGCTGGTGGGGCTGGTGATTCACGCTTTCAAAATCATGTAATGGGTTCGAAACGGTTTTCCCTGCGGTTCTTGCGCACTTTGGCGGGATCCCAGACCTTGCCGTTCATGGCGATGTAGACGCCCGAGGGCAGGCTCTGGGCCGCGCCCACCGCGCAACCGATATTGAAGATGGCGTCGGAATCGCGAAAGCGTGCCGGGTTCAACGCGCCAGTCAACACAATCGTCTTGCCCTCGACGTCATTGAGCACGGCAGCGGTTTCCACCATGCTGTCGGTGCCGTGGGTTATCAGTACGTGGCTCGCATCAGATGCGTCTACCGTAGCATGGATCAGGCGGCGTTCTTTCTCCCCGATGTGCAGGCTGTCCTTGCGCATTAAGGCAATGACCTCGAAGTCAAAGGCAACATGCATGGCGTGCAGAATCTGGCTGATTTGGGGCTCGCCGACCTGGTAATCGCTTTTGTCGTCAAAATAGATTTTGTCGATGGTGCCGCCGGTGGTGATGATGAGCAGTTTTGAGATCATTCGCGTAGTATATCGGTTCTGGAATTGAAGCAAGCAGCGGCAATCATAAGTTGAAAGTCTCAAAACACCAACAGGCACGGCTCTGGAACCGGCAGAACATTTTGTCGGGCCTCGGCGCCATTGGTTTGTATTTTTTCAGTGGCGGTCTCGCAGCGCAGGATGCCGAACAGGAAATTGAACCGGAAACCATGCTGCTGGAAGAGGTTGTTGTCGTTCAGGAAGTCATGATCGAAGATTTGCCTGGAACCACGGGGCTGGCTATCGCACTTGCCGACAGGGAGCTGCGAGCCGATACCTTGCTGACGATGATCGCCGTTGCACAACTGCTGGAATATGGCACGTCTTCCTCCCAGGCGGAGCCAAAAACCCTGGCAGCACGTTTTCGTGAAGATCGTGCGTGGCTGGACCGGCTTGCAGAGCGTTACACTGTTCTGCCTTCACGCGGCTCGCAACTGGACCCTGCAGCCTGGTTTGTAACGCTCAAGCTGATGCAGCATGAAGTCACCCCCGGCCTGTTTATATCGCCACTCGGACCCGAGGACCGGAGCCTCATGAGACAGCTGTTCGATCGCTCCAGTGAGAGGCTTGCCGCCGCTGTGCTGCCCGAAGCGATCCAGAGAACCGAAATCCAGTCAGCCGCATTGTGGTCCAGTCTGCTGGCGGCTGCGATGATGAACGAAGCGCTGTTGGCCACTGTACTGGATTTGCACACCGACTGGTTTGAGCCCTGGGTAAGGTTGGCGCCTCCGGCATGGGCCGGGTCCAGCCAGCCTGAGCCGCCAATGGCGGAGGGAATGGAGGTTGCAGGGGAACAACCGGAGCCTGAAACAGGCGACGTGATGATGAACCGGGTCATAGACGACGCATTGACAAGGCTGTTGGCGTTGGCGAATTCCACGATCCAGCCCGGTCCGGGTGATGTCCGGGATCTGGCGCAGCTGCGCATCGGCCTGGTATCCGCCATGCCACGCCTGGCCGACCCCCATCTGAAAGACGCCGAGTACATCCTGGTGCTCGGAACAGCCATTGACGGACTCAACGACGGTAAATACCTCGCATTTACCGAGTCGTTGCTTTGGGTGATTTCTGACATGTTGCTACAGAGTCAACCGGCAAATTATGCTGTAGAAAAGCCGTTTGAAGAGCTTATCCTGGAGCCAGTCCCGGAAGCCCTGTCGGAAGAACCGGAAGAGCAGCCCGGGCCGCTTCCCCGCTCGCGAATGCCGCGGGTTCTCGCCGACCTTTTGCCGCGGCTGTCCAACACGTTTTCCAGGGAGTTCGCGGCGGTTGACCCGCGAATCAATTCGACCCTGGCTGCGGTATTCGATGCGGTTCAGTTCCTCCAGAGTGAACGGTCAGATCCCGAACGGCTGGCGTCTCTGAGGCAGGACATGGCCGATGCCATTGCCCAGATGGTCCTGCTGGTCAGGGAAATGAACTACTATTTTGACCAGCCGGTTCGCCGCCAGATTACGGAGGAAGTCAACACCTGCACCAGCCTTGCTGCAAACCAGGATTCATCCGGGTCAGAAAACCTGACACGTGAACAATTTGACGGCTGCCTGGCCAACCTGGTGGAATTTTCCTCGAAGCTGGTGAGCAGGGAAGAACTGGCCGGTGATTCGGACGGGCCGTTCGGTGTCGATCAGCTGCGCCGGGAACTGATGATGCCTTCCTGGCAGCGGATCAATTTCTCGCTCGGGTACCTGCACGAACGTTTCACAACCGCCTGCGAATTGCCGGACGAGCCCATTCCCAACCCGCTCGAGTGGTCCGGGCTGGCAACCCTGATCGTCTGGTTGGCCCGGCAGGCGCCGGTCTATTTTCAAACTCCGGAAAATGAAGCGCTTGTTGGCCAGATGCGCCAGCATGGCTTTGAGCTGTTGAGGATGATGGAGCAGCAGGTTGACTGCATCAGCGGGGAAGGCGCCGGAATCAATGACCCGGTTGCCCGCAGCGTGGCGGACTACCGGGTGGCCCTGCAGGAACTGGTGGCGGGTGTTCGCGAAGCAGAACTCGGTTTCCGCGAGGAAAACCTCAGGCCGGGCGCCGATATCGTGCTGCAGGGAGATGCGACGCAACAAACGGCCTACCGGCGTGAAGACATGCTGATCGGCCCCTGTGATCCGGATCTGTACTGCGAAATGACAGGCGAATTGGAAGCCACTCGCGCCCTGATCGGCCTTTTCCCCGACGAGTATCTGATCGCTGACCAGTCCGGTCTCGGCGAAATCGAAATCTGTTACGAAAACGTGCGCTGGGTTGAGCGGCGAGGGGAGCCGGTTCGCGCGGATGATCCGCATGTGGCCAATTATTTCGGCAGACTGAGTTTTGACCTGATTGGCAGATACCAGGAGAAAGAGCAGGCAAACCGGATTTTCGGGGCAAATTTCGTCAGCCCTGAGGAGTATCATTACCTGTTTGCCGCAGCAACCGAGGAAGTGGCCGGGGACAGTTGCCCGATGGAATGGGTCGGTTCACAGATCGTGACCAGGTTGAACAGTGATAACGTCATTCGGGTGGTTCCGGACCGCCTCACCTACCTGGCAGGAGCCAGGAAGAAACCTTCCGAGATTATCAATGCCAACTGGGGGAGAGGGGCGGAGTGGCGTGACTGGTTCGTCACCGGGCTGGGCGTCACGCCCTATGAGTTCGAACCCGATCCGACCCTGCCGGACAGGATCAGCCAGCACTTGCAAAGCCTGTACCAGGCAGAGCAGTCTGCACTGTACACATCGTTACTGCGGCCGCAATCCCGCGGTAGTCGTTTCGATGATGAAACCCTGGCGGAATTACAGGAAGAACTCACGACACGAAAGGCCCTGATTCGTTCTTACGTAAACCTGTTTTACCCGAATAAGCTGATTGACTCGGACAAGATCAGGGCGGCGCTGGAAGGCAATGACGCATTGCTGGATACGCGCGTCCTACGCCGTTTCCGGGATTCGAATGTCGCGGTTGCAGCGATCAACAACCTGGGTATATCACGCCTGGAAAATTTCCTGGCTGAATGGAACCGGCAACCTGAAGTGGTCAGGAGGTCGGGATCGGTTTCCACCATGGTGGCCCATGCCTTGATGCGCCTGAACGCGCTCTACCTGGACTTTTTTGCCGTACCGGCCGCACCGGCAGAGGTCCGGGATGAGATCACTCCTGCCGGCGGCTGAATGCCAGCACGCTGCCGACGAAGATGATGACCAGGGCCGTTTGCGCCAGGGCCGGAATTCTCTGCGGTGGGTTGCTCCAAGCTTCCATGATGCCGACGATCAGGTAAAGCATGACCAGGTAACCTGCCCAGGTCATGGAGCGCAATGAGTTCGCCAGAAGGCCCCTGAGCGGAAGCAGCAGCGGCGCCGTGGCCACGGCTGCCAGTATCCAGTTACCCGCACCGTAAGGAGAAGGTAACAGGGCGTGCCACAGGGGCTGCAGTATGATCAGGCCCAGGTAGGCGGCTTTCAGCAGGCTGTTACTGTTCAAAGGATGGCGAGAACCGATTCTGGCGGCCGGCCAATGGCAGCGCGGCCGTTGGCGAGCACGATCGGACGCTCGATCAGCCGTGGATTTTCGACCATGGCGTCGATCAGCTGCTGTTCCGTAAATGAATCGTCACCCAGCCCCAGTTCCCGGTATTCCGATTCACCCTTTCGCATCAGTTCCCTGGCCTGCAGACCCAGTTGCTTCAGGATGGTTTTCAGTTCGGAAGCGTGCGGTGGGGTCTCCAGGTACAGTGTGATCTCGGGTTCGACGCCCTGTTCCTGGAGCAGTGCAAGCGTTGCGCGGGATTTTGAACAGCGGGGGTTGTGTAAGATTCTGATGGTCATATGGGTTCTCTTGGTTAGAATGGTAGCAATTGGACCCGGCAGGGTAAACAACCCGGAAGAACATAATGAACGACAATCCCGCCCCCACGCTTGACCTGCCGCGATACCTGGGCCGCGGCAGGCGGCTGTTGCGTCACGTGTGGAAGCATTTCCAGGAAGACCGCTGTTTCGAAGAAGCGGCATCCCTCGGGTATACCAGCCTGCTGGCGATGGTTCCGCTACTTGCCGTCGTGTTCGGTATCATATCCGCTTTCCCGGTGTTCAACGAGTGGTCACAGGACCTCCAGGATTTCATCTTCAGGAATTTCATGCCGGAGACCGGTGAGCAGATTGTTCCTTATCTCGATACGTTTCTGGACAGCATCGGCAGCCTGGCGCTGACCGGCACCATCATGCTGATTGTCACGGCCCTGATGTTACTGGTGCGGATCGAGGTTGCATTCAACCGGATCTGGCGTGTCGACAGGAACCGGACCCTGGTTAACCGGATCGTCATGTACTGGGCCGTGTTGACCCTGGGGCCGATATTGATCGCCGCCGCAATGGCGTTGAGCGCACAGAAAATTCTGACGGCGCTGGGCATGCACGAGGGTGTTCCCCCCGGATTACACGCGGTTGGCATTTTCCTCCTGACCTGGCTGGTTTTTGCGTTTTTTTTCCTGTCGGTGCCGAACCGGCGGGTGTTGATCAAGCATGCACTGATCGGCGCTTTTCTAAGCACGGTGCTGTTCACCATTGTTCGGCTGGGGTTCGTCGCTTATGTAAGCAATACCAATTACAAGGTGATCTACGGAGCGCTTGCTGCTTTTCCCATTTTCCTGTTCTGGCTTTACCTGGTCTGGACCGTCATCCTGTTCGGCGCCTCCCTTACAGCCTCGCTGACGACCTTCTCGGATTACCGCAAGTACGACACGGATTGGCCTGGACGGTGGGAGTTCCAGCTGGTTTTTCGACTGATCGGGCACCTGTGGAATGCGCAGAGGTCGGGTCAGGGCCTGTCGCTGGGTGCGTTACTCGACCTTGAACAACAGGCCAGCGAACTCCAGATCCATAGACTGTTGTCACACCTGCGGCACCAGAAAATTGTCAATTCGGACGAAGACGGTAACTGGATGCTGACCCGGGACCTGGGTGAGCTTTCGATCGGAGAACTGTATGGTCTTGGGGACTATTATCTGCCTTTGAGTGAAATTCGGGACCTGCCGACCGAGTCGCCCTGGGATGAAGTCTTCATCAGTGGATTGCAGGCCATTCGCGACAGTGGAGATATCGAATGGGAACGAACGCTCAGAAGCATGTACCTTGCAAAGAATAAAAAGGAAAATTGATATGCAGTCCTTAAGCCGGTGGCTCTTCCTGCTCGTATTACCCGTTTTCTCGCTCGGCCATGCTGCCTACGAAACGGAGGAGCCGGTGGACTTCACCCTGGCCCAATTGGGCGGTGACGAGATCTCACTCAGTGACTACCGGGGAGAGTGGGTGGTCATCAACTACTGGGCCACCTGGTGTGCGCCCTGCCGCAAAGAGATTCCGGAACTGTCGCTGCTGCACGATGAGCGGGAGGACCTGACTGTGCTCGGCCTGGCCTACGAAGAGCTGGAGGATGAGGGCTTCTTCGAATTCCTGGAAGATTTCGACGTGACTTACCCCATTCTCAAGGTCGATGTTTATGCGCCCCCGGAGCCGTTTGGGGCTCCGAAAGTTCTCCCGACCACGATCGTGCTTGACCCCCGGGGCAGGGCAGTTAAAGCCTTTCTTGGGCCGGTCACGCGCGAGGCAATAGAGGCGTACGTCGATTCAGCCGGTGAATAAATCGCTATAAGTCCAGAACGCCCTGTCTCAGTGCCTGTTGTACCGGCGCGAACGATCTTCGGTGTATTTCGCATGGCCCCAGTGTGTTCAGGTATTGCAGGTGCTTTGCCGTCGGATAACCTTTGTGCCGGTCGAATTCATATCCCGGGTATCGCCGGTTCATTTCCTGCATAAGCCGGTCACGTGAAACCTTGGCGAGGATGGATGCCGCGGAAATTGCCGGCACCAGGCGATCGCCCTGGATGATGGTCCTGACCTCGCAGTCGAGTTCCGGTGAACGATTCCCATCGATAAGGGCCAGTTCCGGTGAGGGGTTTAACTGTCCAACCGCTCGCTTCATCCCCGTCAGTGTGGCCTGCAGAATGTTGAGTTCGTCAATTTCCTCCACGCCGACTTCCACCACAGACCAGGCCAGGCTGCGTTCGATGATTTCAGGGAACAGGGCTTCCCTGCGTTTTTCGTTGAGTCTCTTTGAATCGTCCAGCCCCTTGATCGGCCTGTCGGGATTGAGGATGACTGCAGCAACAACCACGGGCCCGGCCAGCGGGCCTCGTCCCGCTTCATCGACTCCTGCGCTCAACCGGGTCATGATTCCAGCAAGCCGCTGACGGCATCGGCTGCCTGCTTGCTGGCATCGCAGCTCAAGCGTTCATGAATCTGCAGGAACTGCTTCCTCAGCGAAGCCCTGGAAGGTTCGCTGTCCAGCCATTGCCGCACCTCCCGCGCGAGGTTTTCCCCAGTCGATTCGTGCTGGATCAGTTCCGGCACCAGTCTCTCACCCGCCAGGATATTGGGCAGGGAAAACAGCTGAGGCCTGATCAGCTTAAGGTATTTTGCCAAGTAGTAGGTTGCCGTCGAAATCCGGTAAGTCACTACCATGGGGCGGTTGACGAGCAGGGTCTCGAGCGCGGCAGTTCCCGATGCACACATCACGACATCGGCTGCGGCGATAACCGTTCTGGGTTCATGGCTGACCAGGTTCACTTGTTCAAACCCGGACTGCTGCATGGCGGACCGGAACAGTGCCAGGACCTTGTCATTTGCCATGGCGGCAACGAATTGCAGTGCCGGGTCTTGCGCCGCCAACTGCCGGGCCGCCTGGATCATCGGTTCAGCCAGGCGCGATACTTCACTGCCGCGACTGCCGGGCAGCAGGGCAACGGTCCGCTTCGACGGTTCCAGGCCGAGTCGCTCGCGCGCCGGGGCAGGATCATTGTCAGGGGAAATCTGGTCGGCCATCGGGTGTCCGACGTATGTCGCCGTCACGCCATGGCCGCTGTAAAAATCGGGCTCGAAAGGAAACAGGCACAAAACCAGGTCGGCTGCCCGCCCGATTTTGCGTACCCGCCTTTCGCGCCAGGCCCAGACGGTTGGGCTGACATACTGAATGGTGCGTATGCCGCTGCGCCGAAGCCTGATCTCCAGGCCCAGGTTGAAATCCGGTGCGTCAATGCCGATGAATACGTCCGGACAGAGCGCCTGCAGGCGGCGCGTCAGTTCCTTGCGTAATTTCAACAGCCTGGGAATGTGTGACAGAACTTCCACCAACCCGAACAAAGCGAGCTCTTCGGAATCCCACCAGGCTTCGAGGCCCGCTGCTTTCATATGCTTGCCGCCAATCCCGGCAAAGTGCGCCCCTGGATAGCGTTCCCTTAGCCGCTCGATCAGTGCGGCGCCAAGCTGGTCGCCGGATGCTTCGCCGGCTACCAGGGCTATTGTGGGTGGTGCGCTGGTCATTTCGGGCCGTGCTGCCCGCTCAGCGAATGAAGCTCTTTTCGGTGACTTCCAGGAAATCCACCAGCGGCTGGATTTCTTCGTGTTCCTTCGCCATCTCGACCAGTTTCTGCGAGGCTTCTTCCAGCGGAATGCCGGAGCGGTAAAGCAACTTGTAGGCCCGCCGCACGTTCTGGATTTGCTCTCTTGTGAAGTCGCGGCGTTTGAGCCCTTCGCTGTTCACGCCTTTTGCCTTCGCCTTTTCTCCGGATACCGTTACGTACGGCGGAATGCTGCGGTTAACGTAGCTGGCGAACGAGGTGAAACTGTGTTCACCCACGGTGCAGAACTGGTGAATGAGCGAGTAGCCCGACAGGATGGCCCAGTCTCCAACGGTCACGTGACCTGCCAGTGACGTGTTGTTTGCCATGATGATGTTGTCACCCAGTATGCAGTCGTGGGCGATGTGAACGCAGGCCATGATCCAGTTGTTGTTGCCAATGATGGTTTTACCGCCACCCTCAGCTGTGCCCCGGCTGAACGTACACATTTCGCGGATGGTGGTGTTGTCGCCGATGATGAGCTCGGTATCTTCGCCGCCATATTTCTTGTCCTGAGGCTCCTCGCCCATCGACGCCGAATGGAAAATTCGTGTGTTCGCGCCGATGGTGGTCCGGCCAGTGACGACAACATGAGCTCCTATCCAGCTGCCGGCCCCGATCCTGACCTTTGGACCTATAACGCTGAAAGGACCGACTTCTGCATCATCGGCTACTTCGGCCGCCGGATCGACCAGCGCGGTTGGATGAATATTACTCACTTGGGTTTACCCGAACACAGTAATTCGCAGCTTGCCACGCGTTTGCCGTCTACGCTGGCCTGGCACTCGTACCAGCCCATCCTGCGTTTGATGCGTTTCTGTACAGCCTCCATGACCAGCTGATCACCTGGCACGACAATCTGGCTGAAGCGGGCATTATCGACCTTGACCAGGTAAT
>CAJIAU010000094.1_pt1 | contig 14116 bp, 12 predicted proteins | sample 9199171 | NCBI WGS metagenome assembly CAJIAU01 (sample SAMEA7708280, study PRJEB35096) | sediment metagenome | biome: marine neritic benthic zone biome [ENVO:01000025]; feature: sediment [ENVO:00002007]; material: shallow marine sediment [ENVO:03000034] sea grass bed [ENVO_01000059] ...
ATTTCATCAATTGGGTGGCCACTTCCGGGGTGGTGGCTACGCGCTTCTCACCCGCGTATATCTCCCTCGGTACACCGATTTTCATATGAAATCTCCGAATGATTGCCTGGTTAGGACTTTGATTTTATATGTCAGAAAAAAGTCAACTGTGAGGATACTCGCAAATCACCAAAACATGTAGATTTAGGTCAAAAAAACGGCAAAAGGCCGGGGAAAAATCCCCGGCCTTCCAATCTAGCTAAAGTGTAAACCGGTTGGCGTCAGCCAGAGGTTTACCCAACAACTCCGTCGCGCGAAGCCGCCTTCCGACGCGAAGCGTCGGGAGCAGGGAAGAGCAGGCAACGCAGCCAGTGCGGTTTCGCTGGAGGCGAAGAAGCGCTGGCGGAGTGCCGTAGCTCGTGAGACTCTTCAGGTCGGGTCTGCGGTGAGCTCCCAATGGTCAGGCGAACGCCACATGGCCGACAGGGTCAGGTCCTTAATGGCCAGCATTTCCTTGGGAATCCGGTCGTAAAGCCGGATGAACAGCTCTTCGTGGTGCAACAGCTCTTCATCCCAGTCATCCCGGTCGATAGACATCGCCTGTGCGAAATCCGCCTCGGTGAAGTCCTCCAGGCCTTCCCAGTTGATGTCTTCGTAACGGGGAGTCCAGCCAATCGGGCGTTCGATCGCAATGGCCCGCACGTGTGAGCGGTTGACGATCCATTCGAGTATTCTCATGTTCTCGCCGAAACCCGGCCAGATGAATTTGCCGTTCTCGTCGCGTCGAAACCAGTTGACGCCGAAGATGCGGGGTGGATCGTTGATGTTGCGCCCGAAGTCCAGCCAGTGATTGAAGTAATCGGCCATGTGATAGCCGGCGAAGGGCAGCATGGCAAAGGGATCGCGGCGAACCACGCCCTGCTGTCCGAACGCTGCCGCAGTCGTCTCCGATCCCATCGTCGCCGCGAGATAGACCCCGTAGGCCCAGTTGAAGGCCTGGTAGACCAGGGGAACGGTGCCGGAGCGACGTCCGCCAAAAACAAAAGCCTTGATGGGCACGCCGGCCGGATTGTCCCATTCTTCGTCAATCACCGGATTTTGTGCTGCGGGTGCCGTAAACCTCGCATTGGGGTGTGCCGCCGGCGTTTCGCTGTCCGGCGTCCAGTCGTTTCCGCGCCAGTCGATGGCATGGGCAGGCGGATCACCATCCATCCCCTCCCACCAGATGTCGCCCTCGTCGGTAAGCGCAACGTTGGTGAAGATGCAGTTCTCCTTGATCGAATCCATGGCGCTCGGATTAGTCTCGTAGGACGTACCCGGCGCCACGCCGAAGTAACCAGCTTCGGGATTGATGGCGTAAAGCCGTCCATCGTCCCCGGGCTTGATCCAGGCAATATCGTCACCAACCGTCGTAACTTTCCAGCCCTCGTCCTGGAAATTCTTGGGCGGCACGATCATTGCGAAATTGGTCTTACCGCAGGCGCTCGGGAAGGCTGCAGCGACATAAGTCTTCTCTCCGCTGGGCTCCGTTACGCCCATGATCAGCATATGCTCGGCCAGCCAGCCTTCATCCCGGGCCATGGTCGAGGCAATACGCAACGCAAGGCATTTCTTGCCCAGTAGCGCATTACCGCCATAACCACTGCCATATGACCAAATCGAACGTTCTTCCGGGAAATGGACGATGTATTTCACATCCGGGTTGCAGGGCCATGAAACGTCTTCCTGGCCGGCTTCCAGCGGCGCGCCCACAGTGTGCATGCAGGGGACGAAATCACCATCGGTTCCCAATACGTCGTAAACCGCGTTACCCATCCGGGTCATCGTTTTCATGTTGACGACAACATACGGCGAGTCGGTGACTTCCACCCCAATCTGCGCAATCGGCGAACCCAGCGGCCCCATGCTGAACGGGATGACGTACATGGTCCGGCCTCGCATGGCGCCATCGAACAGTCCGTTAAGAATGTCCTTCATTTCGCGGGGATTCATCCAGTTATTGGTGGGGCCGGCATCCTGCTCGTTTAAACTGCAGATGTAAGTCCTGTCCTCCACCCTGGCGACATCACTGGGATCGGAGCGCGCCAGGAAACTGTTCGGACGGAGATCAGGATTGAGACGAATGAACGTACCTGCTGCTTCGAGTTCTCCACACAGGCGTTCGTATTCTTCGTCTGAACCATCGCACCACACAACCTGGTCAGGCTTTACCAGGTCAGCCATTTCCGAGATCCAGTTCTTGAGTTCTTCGTGACATACGACTTCAGGAATATTCATCAATCAGTTTCTTCTGCAGGTGAGTGGGAAAGCAGAGTATATACGCCAGACATTCCAATATGAATGATGCGCGTCAAATAATGAATTGCATAAAAAAGAAGAGGCGCGCTTCCAGGCTGAAAGCGCGCCCCGAAAAATGAGCTTTGACCGCAACCGCAGTTGCGCGACCAGGACTGATCTAGCCCTGGCAACCCTCGGGGATCAGTTCGGAATCCAGGCCATTGGCGCCACAACTCCATACAACATAGTCACCGGAGCGGCCAGAGTGGTCGGCGGCGATGAAAATGAACTGGTCCTGTCCGGTCGGATTGGCGATGACACCTTCTTTGAGATAAACCTTGATCACGACGGCATGGTTTTCGTCGTTTGTATCGACCACCATATTCCGTACATATTCCGGCGGTGAGACAGTAGAAGTCTCTATGGTCTGGGCTTCACTGACCGACTCGGGAAGCCTGCCATTGAGCGAATAAAATTCGGATACTTTCCTTTTTGACTCACCAGCCATTGTCATGGCTTCGGTAATTTTGGCCTTCATCATGAACGAATTGTACGGGGGTATTGCCACCATCGAAATCCCAACGATGACTCCCATTGCAAGTATTGCCTGAATACCACCAAATCCTTTTTGATGAAATTTCATTGTCGTTTTCTCCATGAAAATCGACTGCTGTATAGTTATACATGCAATTAATATACCAAGCTGGACAAATCATCTCAAACACAGGAATTTCAAGTACTTACAGACAGGTATGTTGGTTGCGGTTTGACCATTTTCGTCAACATGTGCCGAAGATCGAAGGAAAAACAAGCATTTCAGATCCCTGGGAATGAGCCGTGTTGTGGTGCCAGGTTCCGCAATTGGTTCTCAGCCTGATCTGCCCAACCCCGGTTCGCTGCAGGCGATGCCGGGCTGGGGTGCAGAATCCGGCCGATTGTGATCTCCGAATCAGAGAGGGCTGCCATGGCCCGGTCTTCAGCAAATTTCCCGATGCCGACGATGAGTGCGGGCCGCATCAGCTGTACGACCCTGCGTAGAGCATGGTCGCAAATATCGAACAACTGCTTCCTTTGAGCTACCGGCAACTTGTCCGGCGTCCTGTTCCGACCGGTATGTTCCATAAACACCAGCGGACAGTAGTTTGCAACGAAGTGCTGCGCAAAGAACCGCTCCGGGGTGCCAAACCGGTCCCGGGCCCATCCCCAGAACCTGCTGCCACTGACCTCTTCCCTGCCAACCTGAAAACCCAGCACCGGGCGCTTTGGGTGCTCATTAAGTGGTTTTGAAACAGGTCCTTCCAGCCCCATCCAACCCCGCACCATCTTGACACTTCCGAACGGGACTCCGGTCTGCGCCATGCCCCATGGGCCCGGGTTCATCCCCAGGAACAGGACCTCTTTGTGGCCCCTGCCCGCCAGTTCCAGGTACTTTTCGACCGGGTTGCGCGCATAGTTCAGCGGATTGTAGACATGTGTCACGGGCGGCCCGAACTCCAGGGTGTCGACCGCGGCTGACAATTCACGGTAGATTGCCATCAAGTCGCCGGCCCCCATCACGATTCGCCGCCGGGGTAGACCATGAAATGCCCGTCGATTTCCGCCACGCGAAGCGAAATTCCATAAACTTCGCTCAGTACGTCACCAGTCAAGACGTCTGTTTTTTCGCCATCCGCGAACACCGCTCCGTCCTTCAGGATGATCACCCGCTCGATCTCGGGAGGGATTTCACCCAGGTGATGGGTCACCACTACCAGGCTTTTCCCGCGTCGGGCGAGGTCCCGGATGAGGTTGAGGTATTCAAATCCGGCGGACAAATCCAGACCGGAAGTCGGCTCGTCGAAAACGAAGGTATCGGGATCGTGCACCAGCGCCCTGCCCAGCAGGCATCGGCGCTGCTGCCCGGTAGAAAGGGTTTCGAACGCCCGATCGGCAAGCGCGCCAAGACCCAGCATGTGCATGATATCCACGGATTTCTCCACCTGTTTGGGCTGGACATGCTCAATCAACTGGTGGTGCACACCAATGCTCGAAAAGAACCCCGAGACGATGACCTCGAGAACCGAGGCGATAGGCGAGAATCCGCTTTGCAAGTCAGGCGACACCATACCGATGTGCTCGCGCAATTCCCAGACATCCCACCTATCCCTGCCCAGGATACGCACCCGCGAGTCTTCCTTTGCTACCGGGTAAAGCTCCCGGTAGATCAATTTCAACAAGGTGGTCTTGCCCGCGCCATTGGGGCCGAGTATGGCGACGCGTTCATGCTGTCCGATCGTCAGCGAGAATTCATGGAATACCCGGGTTGAACCACGCCAGACCGTGGCATTTTCTATTTCGATCAGCGGTGGTTCTTTGGTTTCAGTCATGGATCCGGACATGCAAGCTATCTGGGCAGTTGATTTTACGCGCTAAAGCGCTATCGTAGGGCGCCTTATTCGTACAAAGGCCATAGAAATGACCGATAACGTGTTCACCGGGTGCATCCCGGCACTGATGACCCCCTGTGATGAAGCCGGAACACCCGATTTCGAGGCGCTGAGCAAAAAAGGGCGGGAATTGATCGATGCGGGGATGCGGGCCGTTGTTTACTGCGGGTCGATGGGGGACTGGCCATTGTTGTCGGACGAACAGCGCATGCAGGGCGTCGAAGCGCTGATTGCAGCCGAGGTGCCAGTAGTCGTCGGCACCGGCGCCCAGAACACGGCGCGTGCAACCGCACTATCCAGCCACGCGAAGCAGGCCGGCGCTGCCGGCCTGATGGTCATACCACGCGTTCTCTCCCGCGGGATTTCAACGGCCGCACAGCGTAATCACTTCGCGTCCATTCTCGAAGCTGCCGGCGATGTGCCGGCCGTTATTTACAACAGCCCGTATTACGGTTTCGAAACCAGGGCAGAACTGTTTTTCGATCTGCAAAAGGAATTTCCCAACCTGGTCGGCTTCAAGGAATTCGGCGGCGCGGATTCGCTGACCTATGCAGCGGAAAACATCACCAGCGGCCGGGAAGATCTTACCCTGATGGTTGGAGTCGATACGCAGGTGGTTCATGGATTCGTCCGCTGCGGGGCCAAGGGCGCCATCACCGGCGTGGGTAATGCGCTGCCGCGCGAGATTTTGAGACTGGTCAAACTGTCGGTCCAGGCCGCGAAAGGGGATCAGGAAGCATACCGGCTGGCATGCGAGCTTGACCAGGCGCTGTCAGTTCTGTCGAGTTTCGACGAGGGTCCGGACCTGGTGCTGTACTACAAGCACCTGATGGTGCTTGAGGGGAACCCGGAGTACCAGCACCAGCTCTACTCATCCGATGCCCTGAGCCCTCAACAAAAGGCCTTCCTGGAACAGCACTGGCGCCAGTTCCGAACCTGGTGGGAGACCTGGGAAGGCGCTGCCGGCTGAACCAGCCACCTGAAACGTAAGGCGCCACACACGGGCCAAGAGCCAATTTTGATGATTACATTGATCTAAATCAAAATAACTCTTAAATACTATTGAGAATCATTCTCATTAAAGAAATACTCCGGTTTCAGTACCTGATGGCCCACCGGAGGGCATAACAAAAAGTGAAAAGATACACCCTGGTGGCTGTAGTTGTGATCTGCATCCACCCTGCCCTTTCCGCCCAGGGGCAAGAGACCGCTTCCATGCAACCGACTGAACCCGTCATCGAAGAAGTCAAGGTCCTGGGGGTGCGCAAACGCCTGGAACAGGCAGGCACGCTGACCAACGCCGTCATGAAAACCGAGATGGTGAGTTCCGCCACTATCGAGAACCTCAATGCCGTGAACCTGAGCGAGGCGATCAGGTTATCGCCGGGGGTCCGGGTTTCCAATGAGTGCTCTATGTGTGGTGTAAAACGCATCATGCTCAATGGAATGAAGGGTGAACAGACCACCATCCTGGTCGACAACCTGCCCATCCACACGATGATCTCCGGTTACTATGCCGTGGACGCGATTCCCACCACCGGTATCGAGCGCATCGAAGTGGCGCGCGGAGCCGGAGCGTCGTTGACCGCCCCTGAAGCGATTGGCGGAACCATCAATGTCATTTCATCGGAGCCCCTGGAAAGTGGCTTAGATTTTGACGTGAACTTCGAAGACGAAGGTCTCAAGTTGCTGGGAGTCAAAAGCGCCTGGGTAAGTAAAAGCGGCGATACGCGAGTGACCCTGGTCGGACAGTATGATAAGCACCACCAGGTGGATAACGACGACAATGCCGTCAACGAAGAGCCCCGCCAGGAAAACCGCAACATCGTCTTTCGGCTGTCCCAGGACATTGGTATCCGAAACAACGTCACACTCCGCCTGGGCAAAGTGAAATCCGAGGTCTTCGGCGGCCCCATGCTGGGAGAGACCTTCGCCGACGGTGTCGCCACGGATGTCGAAACCATCATCTCCAGGTATGACGGTATCTACAACGAAGGCTGGCAGTTGTTCAAAGACGGTAACGTAAGGGAACGCTTTATCGGTAAAGCCTGGGAAACCGCCGAATGGATTGACACCGAACGGGATGAAGCTTCGGCCAGCTGGCTCCGGGAATTGAACGAAGACTGGAACTTCACGCTTTCCGGCAGCTATGCCAAGCACATCCAGGATTCCTTTTATGAAGGATTTGACTACTTTGCCAGGGACCGGATGTTTTACTTCGACGCCCGTTTCAACGTCGCCATTGGCGACTCTCACCTGGTCACCTTCGGCGGAGATATCCGTGATGAAGAAATGCGGTCGCAGTCGGAGCAGGGTCAAACCAATCCCGAATACACGTCGGATGCATTCGACTACGACGTCAAAGCGCTATACGTACAGGACACCTGGTACGTCAATGACCAGTTCGAGGCACTGATGGTGCTCAGAAACGACCACGTCAAGGCCGATTTCGTCGATCCGAAAAAGCCCGGCGTGGAAATTGACGAGGACATCATTTCCCCTCGAGTGGACCTGCGCTACCTGCACACCGATCGCTGGACATCCAGGCTGTCCCTGGGCCGTGGCTGGAGGGCGCCGCTTTCGTTCTTCGAAACAGATCATGGCATTCTTGACGGCGAACTCGGTTTTATCATCGATGTAGACAGGCTGGAACGGTCCAAATCCGCCACCTATTCGCTGAGCTTCGAGGGCGTGCGCCTGACGGCAACAGGTTCCCTTGCCTGGACGGAAGTAAAGAACCTGGCTGCGCTGAATGAAACCGAGGAAAGGATTCCCGTTCTTACCCAGCTGGATGAAACCGCCTCCGTATTCGTCGCCGATGTGGCTTTGGGTTACCGGTTCTCTGGCAACCTGATCGGCAACTTTACCGCCGAGCACTACGACTATGACGATGTATTCAAATCGTCCTACGCCATCGCCCCGGTGGAAGACCGGATTTCCGCCAATATCGACTGGAAACCCGGCAAGTGGAATTTATTCGCCAATGTGGTCTGGTTTGGTTCCCGTGATTTGTCCGAGTATGGCTATGAGGGCTACAACATAGCCAATGCAGACGGCGTGGTGCCTGACTCGATCAAGTCCACCGACGCACCGTCGTTCTGGGTGATGGATGCACGCATCGCCTACCAGATCACCGATAACCTCTCAATTTATGTTGGCGCCAGCAACCTGTTCGACTACATGCAGGTGGTAGACGAGGACACGCCCCTGTTTTTTGACGTTAACGCCAATTACGACGTGGGCTATATCTTCGCACCCCTGCGAGGCCGGGAAGCCTACATTGGCATCAGCGGGAGTTTCTGATGACTTGTAAGCTGAAAACCCTGATATCCATGCTGACCCTGGCAACTTTATTACAGGCGCCGGTTCCAGCCGCGGCCAGTGCGCCTGATCTGCTCAACTACCAACATGAAAACCTGGCGACCGGGGAACTGCAGGCACTCGAACCGATGCGCGGAAAAGCCAGTCTCCTGCTCTTTTTTCAGCCCGATTGCGACTGGTGTTTTCGCCAGACCCGGGTGATTAACGGTCTGCTTGAAAGTTGTCCTGATACGCTGGGGGCGGCGGCACTGGGCGTTCACGGTAATCGCCTTGAGTTGAAACGCGAACTCAAGCGTATGAGGCCGCAATTCAGTGCATACAAAACCGGAAAAATCATGCAACAGGAACTCAATGGCGTTCCTGCCACGCCGGTTATGCTATTGACAGATTCCCAGGGCTTGTTCCTGCAGGTATTCACCGGTTACATACCCGGTGATCAACTCAATAAGCACCTGGGAAATCTGCTTGGCGCCGAGTGTGCAGCAGCATCTTCATGAACATTCGGGCTGCCAGGATGGCAACACGACTGAAAAATGATGTAAAGGGCAAATCTGAACTTTCTGGATTCTCAATCCGGCGGGAATAACTCAACACAAAATGCGTGATCAAGACATGGCGCTCTCTGCCTGGATAGTCGAGGCGCCCGCCTGGATGAAGTTGTTCCACCAAAGGCAGAAATGGCACAGCGGCCATAGCTGGAAGGAAGACGGAATGGGGCCAGCGGCGCCCTTCGTCACCCACGATTCCAGCCGGTGATGTTCAAATAGCCCGGTGGAAAGGGACGTTTCAAGGATAGTATCGGCATAGAATTTCCGCATGTCTGCTCCCCCAAAAACAGCGGGAGGCATGTGCAGGCCCTGCTTTGTTCGCGCGGCGACTCCGGGGGGAAGTTCTTTTGCCAGGCCGGCCAGAACACGTTTCATTGCGGCGCCGCGGACTTTGTACTCTGACGGCAGCCGGTGGGCAAACTGAACGACAGCGCGATCCAGAAACGGCATTCTGATTTCCAGGGAATGACTCATTGCGGTCTTGTCATGGGCAAACAGGATTCCGTCCGCCAGTCTTCCGGTCAGTTCAACGCTTAACTTCAGGTCCAGGCTGTTCCTGAAGGAATTCCGGGTGCCCTGCTCCACACCCAGGGCTTCATGGTTGTAGTGCGATGGTTTTGTTGTGCCCTTGCGGAACAGCGGCAAAGTCTGCTCCGGCATGTAGGCCGACATCAGTTGCAGGTGCGCCAACTCATCGTCCGGCGCAGCGAGAAAGCGAAACGCCCTGCTCCATTTCACGTTCAGCGGAATCGGCAGGGAAGCCGGCCACAGTGGGTGAGGCACCAGTTGCCTCAGGCGATGGAGGGGGCTGATGGCGAACCGGCTGTATCCAGCGAAGATCTCATCCGCACCTTCGCCACCGAGCACCATTTTTACGTCGCGTCCGGCTGATTCTGATAACAGGTAACCCAGTGCCGTGGGGGAGGTGACCACGGGTTCTTCGAGTGCCAGAGAGGTCGCATTTAGAGCGTTGAGGATATCCTCATGGTGCAATTCAATTTCATGACTTTTCGTTCCGGCCTGACGCGCGACCTGCCGGGAAAAGCGCGACTCGTCACTACCCGGATCGTCCGGAAAGACCAGCGTATAACTATTTAGTGGTTCGGCTGAGAGGCGGCTGGCATAAAGGGATATCAGCGAGGAATCCCACCCCCCGCTGAGGAACAAACCCGCGGGAACATCCGCGTCAAGGTGCGTACCCACCGCCGATTCAAGCAGTTGCTTCAACTCGCCGGAATAACTTTCCAGGCTGTGGTCCGTTTCCGGCTCCTGGTACTCTGGAATCCAGAACCGTTCTTCGCTTACGCCGGTTTCGTCAACCTGGACCAGGCTGCCGGGGCGGAGTTTTTGTAAGCCTTGAAAAGCTGTGTTGGGAGATTGAATCCAGCCAAATGTGAAATAGCGGGAAAGCGCTTCCCAGTCAGGCCTGGGCGTGACCAGGCCCGAGGCAAAAAGCGCACGCACCTCGGATGCGAATACGAATCCGTCCGCTGTTTCACCCCAGTACAAATGCTTCATGCCAACCGGGTCACGCGCCAGCAATAGCGAATGTGTTCTCATATCGAGAACCGCCAGGGCAAACATCCCGTTGAGGCGATTCAGAAAATCAGTTCCTTCTTCAAGGTATAAATGAGCCAGCACTTCGGAATCCGAATGACCACGGAACCGGTACCCCTTTTGCTGCAACTCCTTGCGCAGGGTCCGGTGATTGTAAATTTCACCGTTACATACGACAGCCACCGAGCGGTCTTCGCTGAACATCGGCTGAGAGCCATGTTCGAGATCGACGATACTCAGCCTGCGAATGGAAATTCCGGCTCGCAACGCTTCGCAGACGTGCATCCCTTCTTCATCTGGCCCTCGATGGATCATGGCATTGTTCATGACACCAAGGTGGTCACGCAGCCTGTCTGCGTCCCCATTGAATCCGTAAATTCCAGCAATTCCGCACATAAAAACAGATCAATCGACTCTTACGGTCAACTGCTCGTTGGCGTAACGGACCAACTCGGGATTTCGAAATTCCGGACAGTCGTCACAGACCGTTCTCTTGTCGCAGGTGGGTATGGTGCAACGAACCTCACCGAGAAGTCCGTAAAAAAGCCGTACCAGCTGACTGTTTCTCTCGGCTTTCAACAGCAGGACATCACCCGGACCGAGTTCAGTCTTCAAGAATTCCGCTGCCGGCTGGTAATCAGGGAATGCCATGGCGTGATTCTCATCGATCCCGGCCGATTTCGCCCCCCTAACGCCATGATGAGCCTTGGGACCGATGAACAGCACATTGTCGAAAATTTCTGCGGACCTTTTGCCCATTTTTTCCAGCCGGTCCCGGGGGCTCCTGGCAGTTTCCGCGACATCGCAAAAGGCCAGGAATTTTCGTTTCGCACTGGCTTTCGCCATCTCCTCGAACGCTGCCGAGATGGTGTGTTCAGAACCTTTGAACTCGTCTCGAATGACAGTCGCTCCAGACGGCAATCGAACCGCCTGCATCCTGGCCGGATAAGGCCTGACCTCCCTGATGACTCCGGCAACCTGGGATAGTGGCACTCCCAGGTAATGCGCGACCGAGATGCACGCCATGATCGGCCCTGTCCAGTGCATTCCGAGCAGACGGGTTTCAATCTCCTGGCGCTCACCACCAATCACGGCAGTGAACCTCAACATCTGCGGCCAGGCAGATTCTGCATTTTCGAAATAGGCGTCGTAATCGGGGGATGCACCAAATCGGATGACTTTACGGCCGGGAGGCAGCGGCATCTTTGCAACCAGTGGATCGTCGGCGTTAATCACTGCCACACCATGTTCCGGAAGTTCTGTCAGCAGGATTGATTTTTCCTTCGCTACGGCTTCGACGTTCCGGAAATAAGTACGATGCTCCAGGAACACGGAAAGCATTACGGAAACATCCGGCCTGACAAGCTTCATGGCCTGGTGAATTGCACCCGGCTGGCCGGCAGCCACTTCAAAAACGGCAAACCGGGTTTTCCAGGGATTGCAGAACGCAATGGCCTGCGTTATGCCATAGAACGTATTCCTGTTAAACAGGGTCGACTGGGTTGGAGCGCAGGAACCAAGAATTTCAGAGAGAATTCGCGTTGTCGTGGTTTTGCCGTTGCTACCGGATATCGCGATGAAAGTCGTGCGCCTGTTAAGCCTGCGCAAAATCATTGCAGACCATCGGCGTGGGGTGGTCAGGTAAGGTTGTGCCGAGCTCCAGATTTGCAGCAGATGTTTATTCAGGACACTCAACGCTGGCCAACGCAATTCAATGTGGTTCCAGAGTATAACGGGCAAGACCCGGACTTGACAGAAGGATTACACTACCCGCCTGATGACCAGATTCTTCTTTCTGCTTTCCTTGGCCGTGCTGATGTCGGCCCTGACCTCATGTGGGCGGCAGCCGCCGCACGGCTACACTGGATACCTTTATTTCGCCCAGGGTAACTACCTCACCCGCTTCAGCCTGCGCGACGGCAGCCTGTCGGTGGTTTCCAATTTCGGCGACCTGACGATCCGCGAGATCAGTGCGTTCGGTGACAACCGGCTGTTCCTTTCGGGAACCGCTGCAATCGGTCGCAAGACCACTCCGCGCATTTCGTGGATTGACCTGGAAACCGGTGAAAAAGTGTCTCAATATTCCGGCATCCTGGCCCGGTACATGGCCAGCGCCAACGTTGTCGTTTATGACGATGGCATCAAGCTATACGCCGTGCCGCAGGGGCTTGACGGCGGCCCCGACGAGATCATCTATTCGCATGGCCTCAACCAGATCACAACTGTGCTGGAGGTCGCCAACGACATCCTCCTGTTTGAAACCGGCGATCCCGGGCAGCGAGTCATTCGTAAGTGGGATGCAGTGACCGGAACCCGGCAGGTCCTGGATGACCTGACCGCAGCCTGCGAGCTTGTTGGTGCTGTCTGGATTGAGTCCATAGGGCAGGTGGCCTGCCGCAAGCGCGATAGCTCCATGGAAGAAAGCGAATACCTGCTGGTCGATCCCGATGGCCAGGTCAATGGCAGGCTTATCCTGCCTGAAGGGGGGCGTTTCACGGCGCTGACGTATATTCCCGAACAAGACGCGCTGGTCCTGAAAGAAAACTGGACCAGCGTAATCGGCGACCATGAAAAATCCGCAGTCTGGATTCACAATGTAAAAACAGGCCAGAACACCCGCCTGTCAAAACAGCAGAACCTGGGCCCTTCGGTGGTTTTTACGAAAATCTGAATAAAGGCACGCGGCGTTTCAGAAGCCATGCGCCTCGCAATCGATGGACGCGAAATGGGTGAATTTCCATTTTCCGTCGATCAGGTCGGCCAGATACCAGGCGCAGGAATATTCATCTTCCCGGTTGCTGTAGTGATCCACCCAGCGGGTTGTGAACGACGCCGTGGAATCGTTGATCCGATTGATCCGGATATCAGGCACTTCGGAACTGGTCCAGCCTTCCGCCCGCCATTCCCCCATGGCTTCACTGATCCACTTGTCCGTCTGTCTGCGTTGCGGCTCGCCATCGGCTGAATGATCCCAGATTTCAGAATGGTAGTGGGAAAGAATCTCTTCTTGCTTGTCCCAGGATTTGTCATGCCAAAGAGGACCGTAGCTCTCTACAAACCATTTTTCAGGGTCAGCAGCCGCAGCATTACCCGCATGGGTCACAGCCGGAATGGTTGAAAGCCCAAAAACAATTAAAACGCAGATCGCTGCGACATACTCACCATGGTTGATCACTTAATTACTCCCTATTCCGGTTTGGGGTTGTGATGCTGCCAGTTGACCGGTTTGTAAGCACTCAACAAATCAGGAAATCCGGTTGCAATATATCCGGCACGGTTCACCATCGCGGTCGTAACCGTCTTCAATCCGGGTCCAACCGTATTTTTCGTAGTAACCGTCATGGTCCGTGGTCAGGTACAGCGTGGAGAAACCCGCCAGTGCCGCCTCCTTGATTCCGTGGTCCAGCAACAGGCCACCCAACTCCTGGCCCCGTTCGGATTCAGCAACATACAAAGCGGCGAACCAGGGAAACAGGTCATGACGGCTGATGAAGTCGTTGGTGACCAGTCCGTAGCAGCCAATCGGGTCGCCATTCCTCAGCAGCAAGTAGAACCTGGGAAGGGGAAATTCCATCCCTGAAGAATGCTCTATTGCGTCCAGGTAAAACGATTCGGCCAGGCCGGGCCAGGCCGTATGAAAGAAACCGGCCGCTTTGTGCAGACCTCCCGGAAACTGCATTACATTGGTTATTTTGAGCATGATGTTCCCTTACCAAATCATAACAGGCAACAACATCCTTTTTCACCTGAGCAAGATCACTTGAATCGCAACTGTTTCTGGCAACTTTCTCACAGGGATTTTAGAGTAAAACAGCCTGGTCATAAGCCCTGATCCAGGGGTTGAAGGACCAACCGAACAGAATGCTTTCAACGTCGCACCGGACGTTTTTATTGGGGAGAAAAAAATGAACCAATACCTTAATTCTGTGCTGGCCACAGTCAGAGCAAAAAACCGCGGTGAAGAAGAATTCCACCAGGCGGTGGAAGAAGTACTGGAAACGCTTGGAC
>CAJIAU010000247.1_pt1 | contig 14054 bp, 13 predicted proteins | sample 9199171 | NCBI WGS metagenome assembly CAJIAU01 (sample SAMEA7708280, study PRJEB35096) | sediment metagenome | biome: marine neritic benthic zone biome [ENVO:01000025]; feature: sediment [ENVO:00002007]; material: shallow marine sediment [ENVO:03000034] sea grass bed [ENVO_01000059] ...
GAACGTCCTGTTTGATCTTGCCGACGTAAGCCTTGCCGGAGAACCGGAACCGCTTGGTAAACCGGTAGGCGCCCGCAAGGCTCAATTGCTGGAACTTGTTGTCCGGCTCCAGCGCGCTGCGGGAAACTTCATCGCCAAAGCCCGTGGCAAACGGATTGTCCCAGGTCACGGACAGGTTGTCGTTGTTGAAGTCCGAGTTGATGTACTCCAACCGTGCCTGGCCTTTCTTTGCGTTGAATTCCAGGGCGGTGGTGAACAGGTCGGTCTTGTAGTCCAGCGGAGCTGGGAACCAGGCGGCATTGATGGCGAACACGCCGCCGCCAAAGGCCTTGGTGCCGCTCTTGTCCTGGCGTTCATAGTCAGCCTGCCAATTCCAGTTGCTGGCAAACTGCAGGGTGAAACCACCACCATAAGTCTTCCGCCTGCTCTTGAGCGTTATCGACTGGAAGGGTTCTGTCTTCCAGCTGTCACCCAGGGTCAGCGTGTCGGTGCCGACTCCATCATAAGGCGTGGTCGTGCCGTAACCGAGATAACGGGGGATTTCCTGGTAATGCGCACGGGCTTCCCAGGTGCCCTGTAAACCACCGCGCATATCGAGTTGCCGGCTCCTGATACCCAGGTTCCGGCCGATAAAATCAAAATAATACCCGTTGTCATCCCGGTAGCTGGTATCGCCACTGGCTTCAAGGTAGAAGCCATCGTCGATCAGGCCGCGGTAATCAGCGAATCTAGGCGTGGGGTCGTCCACGTAGATGAACCCCAGGTCCCATTCGCCCATCCAGCCGCCAGATATGGGGCAGAGCTTGCAAACCCAGTTGGAAGTATCCGGCGGGTCGGCAGCTTCATCAGCCAGCGCGGGGCCGCTCAGCAAGGGAAGCATGCAGGCGCCCAATGTGGCCAGAAGGGAGTGCTTAGAACGATGTTTCATGTTTCTGTCCCTCCTACCTTAGCTGCGATGAGCCGGACGGGTGGTTGGAGCCATGCACCTGCGTATGACAGTTCTGGCAACCCCGGTACAGCAGGAACCTGGCGTTGGAGCCGCCCGCATCCAGGTCGTCGCTGGTATAGCCTTCACCCGGGTGGCCGCTGGCAGAGTGGCACTGCTGGCAAAGCAGCGGTGGCCTCTTGGTCAGCGAAGCGGGGTGATTGCTGCCATGCGGGCGATGGCACAGGCTGCACGATTCGGTGACCGGTGCGTGTTCCCAAAGGTAGGGCCCGCGTTTTTCGGCATGACAGGTGTAGCAAGTGTCATTGACGTTATCCGCGTTCAGCAGGTAATCGTTGTTCCCATCGTGAACATTGTGGCAACCACTGCAGGTCATGCTGCCGAAGCGCAGCGGATGCCCGTACGCCTTGTAGGTGTCCGAGCGGGTCCGCGGATGACAACTGAAGCAGGTCTCCTGCTGCTCGATAGGGTCATACATCGGATCGCGATCAGCGTGGACGTTATGGCATGAAGCGCAGCCCACATCGACACTTTCGTGCCGGCTGCCGAACCAACCCGCGCCGGTGTGGCTTTCATGGCAGCTGAGGCATGCCCCGTTCTGCTCGGAGACCGGGGCATCACTCTCTTTACCATACGTAATGGTTGGTTTTACTGCAGCCTTGTCCTTAGCTTTCCGGTGTTCATTGGATGGGCCGTGGCAAGCCTCGCATTGCAGGTCTGAGAACGGCGCATCCGGATCGACACGCGACCCGTGCTTGGTGTTGAATATGCCCATCACCCCCCATTTCGCTGAACGGTGACATCCCAAGCAGCTGTCTGCGCCTTTGGACGAGTATTCCTGGGCCATGACGATCCCGGGTACGACTGACATGCATGCCAGTACCAGGACAGCCAGGGCCAGAGTTTTCTGTCGAGTATTCATCTCATTCCCGCAATGCAAGGTTACGGTTTAGTCCAGCCGTGATGGCGGTGCTGCAATAATGGCTGGCGCAGTAGGCGCGTCGACACGATCACCGCCATTCAACGGATCATCGTCCCAGCCCAGCTCATCCCAATCGATGTATTCGGTGGAATGGCAGTCCATGCAAGCATCCGGCGTCGGGCCATAACCCAGTGCTTTTTCAGACGGGGCAATTTCATGGTTGACTGAGAGCAGCATCTCGGTATTGGCGAAGCCGTAGGTACCGCTGTAGGGCTGACCCGTGTAGGCGGAGCCATCCTGTAACGCCAGATTCCAGTCATATTTCTTCCAGTAAGGATTCGGGCCGCCTTTTCCGCCAAACAGGTGCGGAACCAATACCGTCTTGTTGACCGTATCTACCGGCTGGTTGCCGATCATCATCTTGAACGGATAGATCATGGCGTCCGGGTCGTTATAGTCGCCGTGCGGAACCGTCAGCTGAATTGGCTCATCGGTGTAGCTGTCCGTCTTGTTGATGACCATGCGGTCCCAGGTACCGTTGGAGTAACGCAGTACGGGTCGTACGTTGTTCTTCCAGACGAAGGTGCCTTTCTTCTTGTCGTAAGTAGGACGGCCGGTTTCCGGATCGATTGGGGGCTCTTTGTCCTGTCCCGCATCAGACCAGTACCATTCTGTCTTGGTGGAAATCTTCCTGGCGATGGCGGGGATGTGGCAAACCTGGCAAGCCAGTCGTTCGTGCCAGCCTTGTTCGAACATGGGGTTGGCGGCTGTGGAGGCATGAATCGTGCCCTGGCTGCCATGGCAGTCGTCGCACTGTTTCATTTCGCCTTCGTAAACGGAGTGCAGTGACATGCCGGCGTTGCCATGGTTATAACTGCCGTCTTCCGGGTTATGGTTGGCGCCGTGGCAGGCCGTGCACTTCATGTTGGCGCCGTCGGTACCCATGTGGACGTCGTATTCACGCGTGGTGGAAACGAGGTCCGTAGAGATATCGCCGTGTTTGACATTGTCGCCGCCACCTGCCTTGGCGTGGCAGTTGATGCAGTTTTTACGCTGCGGTTCTGAGCCCAGGCTGATGCTCTGTGCTACGACATTCAGGTCGACGGACGGATCCGGTGCACCGGCAGTCGTTTTGCCTTTCATGTACGTACCGGACTGGTCGTGGCAAATCAGGCAGTCGACATTGGCCGGGTTTTCGAAATCGAAGTTTTTATCGGCGTAGCCGACACCGGCGTGACACTGGGTGCAGCGGCCCTCGTTGGTGGGCACCGCTATACAAAAGTTGTTCAGCAGGTTGTTCTTGCCGACGCTCTCGCTTTCAAGGCCCGAAACGCGGTTTGGCGAATCTTCCCACTTGAAGTGCCCCATTTCGAGAGCGGCCATGCCCTCTTTCTTGTGACACATCAGGCAGGATTCAGTGCCTTCGTACAGGATGGTGCTGAAGTACAGCTCATGGATGTCCACATCGTTGATCGATGCGTATTCCATGAAATCCTGTGGTGTGGATAGCTTTGATTTCTGCAGTTTGCCCGCCTTATCCAGATCGGCTGAATAAGCCATCAGCGGGAAGAGCAGAAATATGCTGGTTACTACTGCAACATGGAACGTAACCGCCCGAAAAGCGGCCAGGAGACTGGCTTTCATCTTGTTTCTCCTCGTGTTACGACATTAACAAAAACAGGTTTGTCATTCGGCCATCTGGTAGAGGCGTAATTATGTGTTGTCGTAACCGATGCGGCCTCAACCGAATGGTCGATACTGAGGATATTCAGAGAAACCTTAACCTAAGCTTAAAAAATGTTTCAGCCAGGCTTAAGGTTTGGGCGTGCAGAGTGAGGTTCCTGACCGAGAGGCCAACTGGTCTCCTCGTGTACAGCAATTGACCTCCGTTCGATTACTGTAGACGACCGGGCGCCGTGCCCTGCGCACGGCGCCTTTTTCTGTGCAGGATCGCAAATGCATCGCTATATCTACTTGAATATAAACAAAAATTTAACACTCGCCCTAACGAGGTTTTTTTGTCGGCGAGAGAACGGTCCATTAGCTGAAACAGACAGGACGTTCCAGGCCTTTCGACGAGCCGCAGAGGAAGGCCAATTCAATGCCAGAAAACAGCCGGGTAAATTAGATTATTAAATATTACTTTTTTATGATTTAAGTCAAATGCGGTTTCGCAGATCAGTTCACCGCCGTGGCCTTGACGATATAACGTTTGGGTGCATTCCCGACATGGTAAAACGGGTAGCAGGTAACAATGGTCATGGTCCTGTCATCGGTCGGCGCCAGTACTGAAATATCATCCTTGGGGACGATCGTTATCGAAGAAACCAGGTAAGTTTCGGTTCGTAGTGGTGTTTCTACGATGATGTCATCGCCAACCTGGATATCCTTGAGTGGGCGAAATATGCCATCCCGGTGCCCTGCAATGCCCAGGTTGCCCGATTCATCGTTCATCCGTGCCATGCCCTTGATGCGTCCTACACCACGGTTGAGGTTCAGCTCTTCCGTGCCGTTGTAGATGGGAATCTCGATATTCAGGTCGTCGATTTTCATGATGCCGACCGGCGGGGCCGCATTGACCATCAGGCTGTCCTGGTAATCGTTGATCCGTTTAGCGTTCCACAGGGATTTGTCCGGAACCGGAATCGTGGCTTCCTTGTATAAACGTGCGTAGGGATCTTCCATCCAGAAAGTCATGGTCTGGTTTTCGGCCGGCGATTGCGCCTGCAAACTGAAAGTGATCGTCAGCAGGGCGAACAGGCCACTCACCCGCATTACGCCTTTTCCGGATAGCATCGATAGGATCCTCAAACGTGATTTCATGACCAAATCATACAACTGAATTCGATTTTTTGCAGTGGCCGAGGCTTCCAGGTTCTTCAATCTCTTCAACAAATTCCATATCGGGCTTCACTTCGTCTGTAAAGCCATCAGGCGCTTAGTTCTTCCTGCTCTTCAAGAATTTCTTCCCGCCACTCGGAAACATTGTGTTCGATGGCCCAGAATCCGGCTATCCACAGGAATTGATCCCAGGCCCAGACCCAGTGACCCACCCATATCCAGAAAGCCGCATGGGCCAGCAGGACAACGTATCCCGCCCTGGCGGCGTGACTGACCACCATTAAAGGTCCGCCTGTAATATTCCTGTTCTGTAACCAGACTGCCAACTCGATGGCCCACACAACCAGCAGCCACATGATGGCATCCTGAAAATCGAAGTAGACGTGCTTCTTCTCAAGTTCGAATCCTGTGCTGTCGGTCACCACTGAGGGTTCCACCATGTAAAAGACCGTGTCGTCGGAAAGCGCGGTGCAATTTTGCCCGGTCACGACTTCGTAGCGATAGTTTTCGCCGAAAGAAATCTCCTGGTCCGCCAACTGGCATAGCGAGGTGATCTCAGGCGAAGGTTCAACGACGAAGACATCCACCATGGAATTGACACGTGCATAAACGGTGTGTGCAAGGAAGAGATAACATACCAGGCGCATGCCATGGACACTCCACCTGACAGATTTCTTCTCCATCGACTCGTCCAGAACGTAAGTTTCCAGTTCGAACATGAACAGCAGACCGAACCAGGCAAAGTTATCGATGGTGGTGGCAAATTCTTCGGTCCATTCCAGGAAAGTTCCTCCCTGGCGCAGAACATGAGAAGAAATATACAGTTCCTCAAAGAAGTAATAACCCCAATTGACAATAAGCAGTGAATAAACGGTCCACTTGATCAGTTGACCCTTGTCCAGGCGCTGCCAACGGTTGGCAAGCTTGATGCGCCCGGGCGAGCTCATCCGGGTTGCTTCACAGCTCGCGGCGGGACATCCGGTCCGCGATATGATCCGCCTGGCGGATAGCCAGGGCCACAATGGTAAGCGTCGGATTGGCTGCAGCGCTGGTGGTGAACAGGCTGCCGTCACTGACAAACAGGTTGCTGATGTCATGTGCCTGGCCCCAGCGATTGGTCACGCCATCGGCCGGCTTTTCGCTCATGCGCGCAACGCCCATATTGTGGCAGCCACCGCCGACGCCCAGGGTGGATACGGGACGCCGTCCGCCCAGGCTGGTCAGCAAGCCTTCGCACTGCTTCTTGCCGTGTTCGAACATGGCCATCGAGTTGGGGTGAAATTCGTACTCGATTACAGGTATCGGGAGTCCGTACTGGTCTTTTTCACTATCGTCAAACGTGATGCGGTTACTGGATTGCGGCGGGTCTTCACCGGTGACCCAGGTGCCTCCCAGGCGAGTGTAGTTGTCCATGTAATCCGACAGGGATTTTCCCCATCCGCCAATCGACTGGGCCGCGAGATAGGGATCCACGCCCACCGTTTCTATCAGGTAGCCGCCGGCAAAGCCGCGTTCCGGTTTGTGATATTGCTCATCGAAAAGCAATCCGGATTGGCGGGTGCCGCGATGGAAGTTGACCTCTCCCGGCATGATCGCGAGGGTAGAGAAAGTCATGTGGCGCATGTAATTGCGCCCCAGGTGCCCGGAAGAGTTTGCGAGGCCCTGGGGAAACTGGCTGGAGGCCGAGTTGTGCAACAGACGGGTTGTTTCCACCACGTTGCCAGCCACGCAAACGGCCCGGGTCTTCTGTTCGTGAATGTTGCCATCCCTGTCGGCGTAAACAACGCTCTTTACCTTGCCGTCATCGCCATGTTTGATCTTGATCACCATGGATTCGGGCCTGAGCTCGAAATGACTGGTTTGCTGGGCTTTGGCTACCTCGGTATAGAGTGTCGACCACTTGGCGCCGATGGCACAGCCGGAAAAACAGAATCCGATTTGCCTGCAGCCCGGCCGACCGTCCCTAGCTACCGGGTTAATCGCCGTTCTCTTGCTGGTGTATTCCCTGTAGCCCATTTTCCTTGCGCCGGCTTTCAGCAGTTTGTAGGCATTGGTCTCCGCGGAAGGCGGGATGCCGTGGGTGCCGGACACGCCCATCTTGTCCTCGGCCTTGTCGTAATAAGGCGCCAGTTCTTCGAGCGTGAGCGGCCAGTCGAGCAGAGTGGTGTCTTCCATTGCGCCATAAGTGCTCAACGACCGGAATTCGTGCGCCTGGAAGCGGGGAGTGATGCCGGCCCAGCGCACCGTCGTGCCTCCAACGGTTTTACAGAGCCAGAGTGGAGCCCCTCTGCGCGGGTCATGCCAGCTGAGTTTTGCGTCCATCACGCCGGGGTCATTGACAAAGTCACCAATCGACAGGTGTTTACCTGCCTCGAGGCAGACCACGTCAATCCCCTTTTGCGCCAGTTCATTAGAAACAGTGCCCCCTCCGGCGCCGGAACCGACGACCACGACAACGGATGAGTCATTCAGTGCGTATTGCTTGCTCATGAGTTGTCCGCCGGCAGCCAATCAATGTCGTTGAAACCCCGGTCTTTATAGCCTCCGTACTCGACGGAAGAACCGGGATAGCCAATGTGTTTCCAGATTACCGGGTGGTTGTAGACCCGGGGGAGGACCTGGCCCTGGATCGCTGCGAACCAGGGTTGGGTTGCGGTCGACTGCATTGCTTCGAGTTGGGTGCTTGTATCCGAGGCTGCGAAATCGCCACCAGTCGCCACATCGAGTGCCGACAGCGCCTGGTCCAGCGACTGTTTTAGCGCGGGATTGGAAGCAGCCGCGGACAGAACCGATTCAATGACTTCCACGTATACGCTTTCAGGTACATCGTGGGGAAACATCAGGCGTGCCATCTCGGCCAGTCCGGGAGCAGTGGAATCGGAGCCGGCATCTTCGGCCCAGGCCTTTGCAGCCGTGAGTAGCGAAAGGGTCAGACCACTGGCGGCGGCTCCTGATCCAAGGATCGCGGCCATCAGTAACTTTCGTCGCATGGTGCTGTGGGGTGTGATTTTGCTGCTCCTCGTTATTGTTGGTCTGCGTTAACCCTAGTCCAAGACTGGCTTTGCCGCAACATAAGGGCGCTTCATCCTGAATTGTCTTGATTTTCAAATAGCGGCTACCGGAGAATCGGAGTGGAATCAGGAAGAGGCTTTTTGCATGAAAGTACTGACCAGAACCATATCTGTCACGATGTTGTTAGCGGCGGTCGTTTGCGCGCCGCTGTTGGCGCAGGACGCGCCTCAGCAGGGACGGGATTTTTGCGAGAATAACCAGGGGTTCAGCGATTGGGATTTCTGGGTTGGTGAATGGCAAGTGTTCACTAACGACGAGGCGAAAGCTCATGTCGGTAACAATTCCATCACCAAGCACTACGCCAATTGCCTGATCAAGGAAACCTGGGTGGACATCAGCGGTAACGGTGGTTTCTCTATCAACTATTACAATCCGGTGCGCGAGCAATGGAGGCAGGTCTGGGTCTCTCACGGCTATTCCATTGACTATGCCGGCGGCCTGAACGACCAGGGGCAAATGGTCCTGGAGGGCGAAATCGACAATTATCAGCCGGGAACCAGCACGAAATTTCGTGGGATCTGGACCCCGGAAGAAAGCGGCGATGTGATTCAGCGGTTCGAGGCCTGGGATGCGGAAAATGATGAATGGAAAGTCTGGTTCGAAGGGCGTTACGTAAAGCAGTCTGAGTAGATTATGCTCGATTTGCCGGTTGAAATTTACCTGCCACAGGTGGGCTCAGGAATACTCTGCCAAGCAATTCCACCGAGAATTTTTCATCCCGGTTCCATGGCATCAGGTACATCATCCTGGCCAGGGGGCAATAGCCCAGGAATAGATTCGTTGCCAGTCCCACCAGCGTGATGTACATCAGAAGGACCATGTAAGGCACGTAGGTTCCGACAGCAACCCAGACAAAGTAGGCGATGCGCACCTGCACGGGGAACGGTTTCGCGTCGAATCCAAACAGAAACAGGAATAAAAGCGCGTGTGCGGCGGAGAAAAATACGACGTATTCGAAATAGACCCGGTCGAACAGGCCGCCGATCAGTCCTGCCCAGGTGATGAACCACAGGACCCAGATCAGTTGTTTTCTGGCACCCGTGGTAATCCGGTTCCAAATGGGTCCGCTTTCTTCAGGCATATGTTGATATTAGTTCAAAACCGAATTTTTGCCGTGATGATTTCTCAGTCATCAAGGAAGTTAGCGAGATAACCCACACCGGCAAACCGGGCCTGACGAATCATGCCGTCCGTAATCTCGCCGTGCTCAATCACCGACAGCGAAAACACCAGGTCGGTAATCTCGATGAAGTAGTAAAAAACGGTTTCAAGATCATCATGTTCTGGGGCAGTGAAGTACTCCGAAAACATTTCCGCCATGACGCGCGCCACTTCCCGATCATTGAGCCGGTCAGTTAGTTTCACCTGTGGTGGAGTTTTGCTTCCAATCAGCAACTGCCTGGCAGGCGGATTTTCACGATACACGCGCACGCCGGTATCTATGAAATGCTCTGCAAGCGAACGCCAGTCCTGCAAACTGGTTTTCGGTATGGGGCGCTTATGTGCAGCAAGGAACAACGCGCTCAGGTCGCCGGCCAGCGCAGTAAACAGGTCAAACCGGTTAGCGTAAAAATGGTAGGCGGAACCTTCCGGCACGCTGGCGCGTTGGGCTATATCGCGAAACGAAATGTCTTCGATATCGCGTTCGCACAGCAGGTCGTAAGCAGCCTGTAGCAGCAGCCTGCGCCGCTCCACGCCGCGCTTGTGCATACTGGCATGGGTTTTCCGAAGGCCGATTTTCTGTCTTTGGGACATGTCTCGCCTCAGGGTATAGCCGGTTGTTGCTGGGTGATGCAGTGAACTCCGCCGCCGCCCAGGGCGATGTTGCCGATATAAACCTGGACCACCTCGCGTTCCGGGAACAGTCGACGATAGGTTGCTACCGCCTGCGCATCCCTGTCGTAGCCGTAAGCTGGAACAATGACCGCACCGTTGGCGAAATATGAATTGACGTAGGAGCTGCACCCGCCGTTCCAGAGTTCCGGGGGATGGTAATAACCTTCCTCGATGATCTCGATCTCGATGGTGCGTCCCCGGGCGTCGGTCTGGCCTTTCATGGCTGCCAGGTTTTCCTGGGTGATCGGGTAATATGGATCCGATTTATCCGGATTGATTTCCATCAGCACCCGTCCAGGCGCGATGAAGGCGGCGATGCCGTCGACATGGCCGTCTGTTTCATCGTCCTGGGGATCTCCCGGCAACCAGATCACTTTTTCAGCCCCTAGCGTCCGGCATAATTCGGCTTCGACCTCTGCCTTCGTCCAGCCGGGATTACGGTTGCTGTTCAGGAAACAGGTTTCGGTCGTGATGACGGTACCTTCGCCGTCGACCGTGATGCCTCCGCCCTCGGCAACCAGCGGGGATGAAAATGCCTTCGCACCGGCAAGCTGAAGAATTCGCGGCCCCATTTTCGCATCCTGGTCATAGGGATCGTACTTGTTACCCCATGCATTGAACGTCCAGCATGAACCAGCCAATTCACCGGATTGGTTGAGCAGGAAATTGGGGCCGGAATCACGTGCCCAGGAATCATCGATCGGCATTTCGATGACCTCGGTATTTGCCCCGAGTAGTGACCGGGCCTCGGCAACTTTGTGCGCCGGAGCCAGCATGCGAACCGGCTCGAACCGGGCGATGGTGTTGGCCACATCGGCGTATTCCCGGGCCGTGGCCTCGTCATCAGACCAAAGCCCCTGCCTGCAAGGCCAGGCCATCCAGCAACAGCTGTGGGGCGCCCATTCAGCGGGCATGAAAAAACCTTCAGTCGATGGCATTTGCTGTCCCTCTGGAAGAAAAAATGAAACTGCCAAGCGCAAGCAGGAAAAGAACCATGGCAAAGTAGAAAACACCGTGATAGTTCTCGTTACTCACGATCATCGCGGCCAGGCCGGGACCCATGGCGCCGCCAATGGTGGATGAAGCAGACCCTGCCGCGACCGCGCTGCCATGCCGGTCCAGCGCAGCCAGCAGGCCCTGGATGAATGGCAGGCAAAATGCCCAGGAAAAGCCGAGCAGCACCGAGCCCGCCAGGTAGGTGGAAAATTCCCCGGCGGAAATCATTACCCATAGACCGATAATAGCAATGGTTATTCCCAGGGCCAGGGGACCCGACCTTCCGAAGCGGCTGCCGGTCAATACAATGGTGAATGCCCCGGGTATGCCGGCCAGTGATCCGATCATCAGGGCCAGGCCTACCTGGTGATCGCTGAGATTCAGGTGCACGCCATACCGTTCAACGTAGGTGAATTGGGCCGTGTTGGCAGCTTCGAACAGGGCGAAACCCAGTGCACCCAGCAAGGTTGCTTTTGCCAGCAGGACGCTTAGCTCGCTCTTCAAAGCTTTACCCGCTGCAGACAGATTTGCCCGCCCGGGCAGCCAGTGGCACAGGAAAAAACCGGCGAGGTCCATCGCCGCGAAGACCAGGTACATGCCCGCCACGCTCAACCAGGCCGAATAAACAGGCACCAGGTACAAGCCGAGCCCGCTGACAATGAATTGCAGAGTGATGAACAGGCCATATCCGCGGTCCACGTGTCTTTCGCGGGCAAACGCTGCCACGATAGCCGTATAGGCGGCGCCCCCGGCCACGCCGGTCATAAACCGGATGAACATGAACAGGGTGGGTTGGTCGGTTACAAATCCCGATAAGGCGTCTCCCGCTGCAGCCAGCAGGAATCCAAGCATGCCGGTTCTGCGCAGATCCAGACGGTGCATGCGAAAAGCCATGAAAAAGGCGATGGCGGCGGCCCCGAAGAATCCGATCGATGCGGCGACTCCGGCCTGCTCTTCAGTGAGAGGGGACTCGTCAACCAACACACCCACCATGGCCGGCAAAACCAGCAGTGACATCAGCGAGATGCAACCCGCCACTGAATAAATGCCGAATCGGCTGAGCAGGGTCACAACTTATACATGAGGTGCAGCATTTCGCCCATCCAGGGTTAGCAAAGAACCGTAGAGGTCCGGGCGGCGGTCACGGAATACACCCCATGAACGCCGGTACTCGCGGACTTCATTCAGGTCCAGTGTTGCCGTCAATACGCATTGGGAGGTCCGGTCAGCACTTTCCAGCACGTTTCCCACGTGATCGGTGATGAATGACGAGCCATAGAACTCCATTTCCAGTTCGCCGCTCTTTTCAGGGCCGATCCGGTTGGAAGCCACCACCGGCACCACGTTAGCCGCGGCGTGGCCGCGCATCACGGTCTGCCAGTGGTCCTTGCTGTCCAAATCCGGCTGGTAGACTTCGCTGCCGATGGCCGTCGGGTAGAACAGGATATCAGCGCCTTTCAGAACCATGGCGCGGGCAGCTTCGGGAAACCACTGGTCCCAGCAGATGCCGACACCGATGCATCCGTAACGGGTTTCTATCGCCTGGAAGCCGGTATCGCCGGGGCTGAAATAATATTTTTCCTCGTAGACCGGAAAATCTGGAATGTGACTTTTGCGGTAGTGGCCGGCGACCGTACCGTCAGCGTCGATGATGGCGACCGAATTGAAGTAGGCAGGTCCGGCCCGCTCGAAAAAAGATACCGGCAAAACGACTTCCAGTTCCCTGGCCAGGTACCTGAAACGCTCGATGGTGGGGTGCATTTCCAGCGGCCGCGCCAGGTCGAAATGGCGTTCCTGGGTGTCAATGCAGAAGTAGGGGGTTTCGAACAGTTCCTGCAACAGGATGATTTGCGCTCCCCCGGTTGCCGCTTCCCTGACCAGGGCTTCGGCGCGGTCGACATTTCCGTCTGTATCCCAACTGCAGGCCATCTGTGTTGCCGCCACGGTAACTTTCACTGATCATATCCCGGTTTGAATTAAAACCAAAGTTAACTCGACTTTTGAAAATAGTCAATTCGAATTCGGTCTTTGCAAACCAAAACGCCCGGTGAATCACCGGGCGTTGTGAGGGCAAAATTCAGCTTGCGTGTCTACTGTTTCTTCGGTCTCAACTGGAATTTGAAATCCGTTCCGTATTCTTCGTTGAATTCCTCGTGGAGTTCATCCATCAGTTCCAGGGTCTGCCACTCGTAGCCCTGCAGAATCCATTCAGGTGTCACGTATCTATCGCCGCCCGGTGCTGCCTGTTGGCGGGCTGTCACGGAGGGCGGTGGGAAAGGCTGTGTATTCATCATCGCCACACGCGTGCGCACACCCTCGTCCGTGACATTCCAGACCATTCCATCCACGGCAAAATCGACCGGGCCGTCATACACTTTGCGTACTTCGGTCACCACGTCAGGGAGTGTGTCGGGATCATTCTGGAAATGGTAGGCGACCGCGTGTTTTGGCTGGGTCAGCGCCATGATTTTTCCGAACACGGGGGCGGTAGTATGCACCATGGTGCTGACATACATGGCCTCGGCCGGCTGGAACTTGTAACGTTCCACGAACTCCCGGTTGGGCAGGAAGCACTCATGAATGGCCAGATCTGCGCCCTTGGCCGCTTCGGTCCACCAGACATTGGCCAGGGTGTCACCGGAAAAAGCAATTTTCTTGCCCTTGTACTCCAGGATGAAGCTGACGGAGCCTTCCAGGTGGATGGCTGGTATGGTGCGGATGACGACATCGTTTTCGTCATAGATCACATTGTTGGGGATCGACCAGTCGAATTCGTGGACATTCATTGCCAGCGAACGCGTGTCCAGCCCGCCCTTGCTGGTTTCCAGCATCCAGTTGTAGAACTGCAGGATGCCGTCCATGGCCGCCTTGGTGCCCCAGTTGTCCGGCATTCCGCCACCGCCGGGTCCCCAGATATCCAGGGGCTTGGAACGGCCGTTCTGCATGCCGTAAATCCACAGGGTCGGCAGGTCACCCATGTGGTCGGCGTGCTGGTGGCTGATGAATATCTTGGTCATGTAATCCAGTGGAATGCCCAGCGCATACAGGGTTGTGAACGAACCGGTGCCGACGTCGAAAATGAATTTCTCGCCGTTACCCAATTCGATCAGGAAGCAGGCCGCAGCCTGTTTCAGCCGTGGCATCGGCATACCTGAACCACAGGCAATCACGCGGATTTCGTCTTCGGCCAGGGCTTCGGTCCCCGGGTAGTAAACCTCCTGCGTCGGGTATACGCCCGTAGGTGTCCAGCCTTCCTGCACGGTTCCCGCTCCCGAGGCCTCTGCTTCGGCAATCAGCGTTGCGGAATGCCCCGTGCTTCCCAGAAGATGGCCCACTGCATAGGCGGCAAGCAACATTACTGAGATCAAGCCGGTGGTGAGCGCAACGCGCTTGTTTCGTCTAGGCATAATGTAAGCAGTCCTTTAAATAGGTGTATGTGAA
>CAJIAU010000137.1_pt1 | contig 14046 bp, 5 predicted proteins | sample 9199171 | NCBI WGS metagenome assembly CAJIAU01 (sample SAMEA7708280, study PRJEB35096) | sediment metagenome | biome: marine neritic benthic zone biome [ENVO:01000025]; feature: sediment [ENVO:00002007]; material: shallow marine sediment [ENVO:03000034] sea grass bed [ENVO_01000059] ...
AACGGCAGTCGTTGCAATTGGCTCCGGGCAGTGAAGAGACTCTCTACTACGATGTAGCGAATTTCTCGGCGCTGGATAATAGCAGTTACTCTGTTGCCTTGATCGCGCAGTACGAGGATGGAGTGCGGCATTACAGCGCCTCGGGGGCGGCATTGGCGCGGATCACTGCCCCGCCTGTGATGACTGTTGGTAGCATCTGGGTGTTTGCCGGTGCTGCCGCTGTGGTTCTGGTCCTGTTGTTCGCGGCGTTACTAAGATGGAGACAGAGGATCCGGTCTTGAAAAAATCCACAGTCAACGGCGGCGGCCGCATCCGGCGGTTGGTCGTGCTAGCCGCCGCGCTTTTGCCAGTGTTATGTTTCGGCGCCGACGATCCCAATCCCGCAGCGGCTCCGGAAAAGCCGGTTTCCATCAAGGCAGACCGGGTTGTGGTAGGCCGCAGTAACGAATGGGTCGAGATAAAGACTGCAGTCCTGGTCGGCACGACGGGCAGGGGCACGGTCACCATCAGCGCTCAAACGCCCGAGGGATTGACCATCCGGCCTTCGTCGCGAGTGATTGAAATCGCGGGCGCGGGTCCGGTCAATGCCAGCTTCCGGGTTCGCAGCAAGGATGGGGACTGGCGACTGGTGGAGGATATTTTGTTCACCGCGGAACTGGCCGCGAACGGAGAAACCTGGCAGGACAGCGCAAATGTGGTCTGGCCGGCGAGGCTTGACCAGTCCCTGTTGTTCCATACGCCGAGATGGTGGTTCATTGCCTCGATCGCCGCACTGCTCGCGTTTACCTGGTACCGCTACCGCCTGCTGGGGAGCAATTCCAGGCGTGGCCGGCTGCCCAATACACGGTTGTTGTTCGATGTGATCGTCCTGCTGGCTGTCGGGGCGTTCATCATCGTGCGGATGAATCCCGACTACTTGCTGACGTCGACCACCACTACAGGTGGTGACACGGCGTCACACTTTTACACCCTCGAATACCTCAAACAGGTCTTGCTCCCCGCCTGGCTGGTGAGCGGCTGGACGCCCGGCAACTATGCGGGGTTCCCGATCCTGCAGTTCTATTTCCCGCTCAATTTCCTGCTCATGGTGTTCATGAGCGGCCTGGTCTCTTTGCAGGTCGCATTCAAACTGGGTTCGCTGGCGGGGATCCTGTTGCTGCCGGTTACCGCGTACGGCTTTTTACGGTTGGTACGGGTTCCGTTCCCGGGGCCGGGAATTGGGGCTGCACTGACGCTGCCCGTACTTTTCAACTCTTCGCATTCGATGTGGGGTGGGAACATTCTCAGTAGTCTCGCCGGCGAAATTTCCTACGGGCTCAGCATGGCGTTGTCGTTGCTGCTGCTGGGCAGCCTCTACCGGGGTATCAGGGCGAACAAGGGTGTGGTGCGCAATGCCATGCTGGTGTTCCTGGTGGGTTTCAGCCACGGCTACACCCTGCTGTTCAGCGAGGCGATGTCGGTGTACCTGCTCCTCACGCAGCGGGGGGTTATCCGGCGCGTGTTCTATCTTGGCAGGGTCTATGCCCTGGCTTTTTGCCTGCTCGCGTTCTGGCTCGTGCCCTTGCTGGTATTCACCCGTTTCACGACGCCCTATGACCTGGTCTGGACCATCCATTCCTGGGAGGAGATCTTTCCGCCCTTGTTGGTGCCCTCGCTGGCGATCGGAGCGTTAGGCACGGTGGGATTGCTGGTCGCCGGCTTCGGGAAATTCCGCGCCGCCGGCCGCGAGTTTCTGCCGGTGGTCGGCTACTTGTGGTTCGGGTTAGCCATGGCAGTAGTGTTCTTCGTGGCGGCGCCCAAGCTGCACGTGGTGGATATCCGCTACGTGCCCTATGGCCACTTGCTGGGATCGTTGTTGGCTGCTGTCGCACTCGGCTGGCTGGGCTGGTCGCTCAGGCGGTGGAAAGTCGACTGGGTGCTGCTGCCGGTGGCCGCTGTGGCGACGATGTTCTGGGTCGCGGCCAGCCCCGGCCCCGTTGCATCCTGGAGCAAGTGGAACTATGAAGGGTTCGAGGCCAAGCACGCCTGGCCGGTTTTCGAGCGCATCAACCAGTCACTTAAGGGTGATTTCAACGATTCGCGCGTGGTGTTCGAACACTCGGAGCAACACAACGCGTTCGGCTCCACCCGGGCTTTCGAATCGCTGCCCCTGTTTGCCGGACGTGCGACCCTGGAAGGGCTGTACATGCAGGCCTCGATCAGTGCGCCCTTCGTTTTTTACATTCAGTCGGAAGTGTCGCAGCAGAGATCCGGGCCGTTTCCGCAGTATTCATATGGCCGCCTGGATTTCGACCGGGCCAGGCCTCACCTGGAGCTGTTCAATGCGCGGGACCTCATCATTCGCAGCGACCCCGCCAAGCGTGCCATTCGCTCGTCGGATGGTTACCGCTTGCGGGAGACGATTGGCGAGTACCAGCTGTGGGAGTTGACCACAGTCAGCGGCGCGTACGTGGAACCGCTACGCTTCGAGCCGGTGGTAATGCCTACCAGCGACTGGAAACAGGATTCGTATCGTTGGTTCCTGACACCGGAACTGCTCGCCAGTCACCTGGTATTCGTCGACGAGGACGTATCGGCGCCGCCGGCTCCGTTCCGCACCCTTAGCCACACGCTCGACGAGATTCCGCAGGTTCCGATAGAGGGCCCGCCGTGCTCGGTCGAGTCCCGCGTGGGCAACCAGCAGATAGATATCGAAACCGACTGCATCGGCCGGCCGCTACTGGTCAAAATGTCCTATCACCCCAACTGGCATGTCGACGGAGCTGACAGGATCTGGCTGGTTTCTCCTTCCTTTATGCTGGTCTATCCGCAGACGGAACACGTCAGCCTGTATTATGGCCCGGGTCCCTGGGATTACCTGGGCAGGGCCCTTACGCTGGGGGCATTGCTGGTGTTATTGCTGAATGTCCCGTTGCCCGGCGCACCGGGACGGACGCCCTGGCGGCTGATCGTGGAACGCACTGGACTGGACGGTATAAAGCTGCCACGTATCAACTTCGACCCACCACCCAGGATGCGCCGGAATATCCTGATGGTTACCGTGCTGGTGTTCGCCCTGGCCGTCGGTTGGGGGTCCTGGTTCGTCTATCACACGAACCCGAGCCGCATGTTCAACCACGCCATCGTACTCAAGGACCAGGGCCGCTTTGCGGAGGCACGTGCAAAGTTTCAAGTGGCCAGCAGCGAGTTGGGTTCTTCGGACCGCGCTCAGTCCGCCGCTTATTACGTCGCGATCACCTATTATCTTGAGCAAAAGGACGCCGAGGCAATCGCGGCGTTCGAAGACCTGGTCCGGCGTTTCCCGCAGAGCGGCTGGGTGCCCGAATCTGAGTACCACATTGGCCTGTGTCTGTTGCGTTCCGGCCAGAATGAACGGGGCATAGAAACGCTGCAGTCCCTGCAGTCGCGTTATCCGGATACGCAGTGGGCTGGTTACGCCTCGGAACGACTGCGCGAGCAGGGCGCGGCTGCACAAAAGCCCGGGCCGATGACGCGCGACAACGTGGACCGGCAAATGGGCGTGGCGATCGACCACCTCAACAATGGCCGGGTTGGGCCCGCCCGCGAAATTTTTTCCGGGATCGCCGAGAATTACCCCGACCATCGCGGCGCGCCCCAGGCACTGGCTGCGTTGGCGCTCACTTTCTTTATGGAGGGTGACTGCCAGGGAACGGAGCGGAACTACCGCGCATTGATCGAACGTTATCCAGACAACCCGCTGGCAGCGGAGGCCTGGTACCACCTGGGGCTGTGTGCACAGCAGGCAGACGATGCGGCCGCCGCGCGGGAGTATTTCTACCGGGTCGTCAATGAATACCCGGACACGGACTATGCGCGGCAGGCGCTGGAGCGCATCAGGAAGTGATCGGTTATCATGCGCACAGATGTCGAGCGTCGGCGTGGCAAAGGAATCGCTAATGGAACCATGTCTGTCGGTCATCGTGCCGGTATTCAACGAAGAAGGAAACGTCCGGCCTCTCTATGAGGCGTTGTCACCGGTGCTCTCGTCGCTGGGAATGGAATGGGAGATCATTTTTTCTGACGACGGTAGTACCGATGGCACCTGGCCGGCCGTCTCCGCCCTGAATCAGTCCGATGAGCGGGTCAAAGGGCTGCGCCTGTCCCGCAATTTCGGGCACCAGTATGCCTTGTTCGCCGGGTTGTCGCGGGCCACGGGCGACGCGGTGATTTCCATGGATGGGGACCTGCAGCATCCACCGGAGGTGATTCCCGAGTTGGTTGCGCGCTGGCAGGCAGGTGACCAGATCGTGCACACGATCCGCAAAGACGAGCAGCCTGGCAACTCATTCAAGAAATTCACTTCGCAGCTTTTTTACAGGGTATTTTCCTATCTCAGCGGCGTCCAGATGGACCCGGGTATGGCAGATTTTCGGCTGCTCGACCGCGCGGTGCTCAACGAACTGATGCAGTTTCGCGAGCAGGGTCTGTTTCTGCGCGGCATCGTCAACTGGGTCGGTTACCAGAGTTCTAAGGTGGAATTCGTATGCGGCGAGCGGCACAGCGGAGTAGCCAAATACACGATTGGCCGGATGCTGAAGCTGGCCTGGGCGGGAATCACGTCGTTCTCGGTGGTTCCGTTGCGTATCAGTATCATAATCGGCGTCCTGACCAGTGGCCTGGCGTTTGCTGAAGTGCTGTATGCGATTTACGCGAAGGTGTTCACGGAAACCGCCGTGCCGGGTTGGGCATCTGGTGTGGCGGTGGTGTCTTTCCTGTTTGGGATTCTGTTCATCATGCTCGGCGTGCTTGGCGAATACATTGGTCGAATTCTGCTTGAAGTGCGCGGGCGGCCGCGGTTTTTGGTGCGGGAGGAGGTCGGCGGGTTTTCCGGAGAATCGCATACTCGATGAGAAAATTCCTCTCTGACACGGTGCGCCAACACATACCGGACTTTATAAATGCCTCCTGATTCAGGGCTCACACGGCAAAAGCTGGTGTTGGCTTTTCTTGTAGCACTGTTCCTCCTCAACATGGCTTTTCTCTGGATTGGCCGGGGCGAGAACGTTGTTGGCTGGGAACTGGTTGGACCGGCCGAGGGAGCGCTCAATATATACGAGGATGGGCTTTGGGAGGCGATAAGAAAAGCCTGGTACAGCTCTCGGCACTATCAGTACTATTCCGGCGTTTCTTCAGTCCTTTTCTCGGTGCTGCCCGGCCTTTTCAATGTTGCCTGGCCGTGGCTCCTTTGGGGCGAATTATTGACGTTAGTGCTGACCGCGACGGCAATTTTCCTTTGCGCCCTGTCGATTGGTGCAAACCGAGCAGCTGTACTTGCGGCCTGCGTTGGAAGTGCCGCTCTCATGTCGCACTCAATCCGCGGCGTCTCGATCAGCGGTTTGTATCCATATGCGTTGGCGATCGCTATCGCTCTACGCCGGGCACAAGCAAAGTCGACCATCGGGCACCTGGCTCTGGATCTTCTGTTGTGGGCCCTCTTTTTTGAGCTTTGTTTTCACTGCTATGAAGCAGGGCGGTTTGCCTGCTTTGTTCCACTCATTGCGGCGCTGTCGATCCCGCGTATGACCTGGCAAAGGCGCATACTGTGGTCGGCTCTCTCGCTCGCAATGGCATATCTTTTTTTCTTTTCAGGTGGCCTCTCAATCGATAACGGTAAGCTATCGACAGACGTCTTCGCTACTCTCGCGACAATTCCAGAAGCGCTCAAGCATGTCTGGTTAGCACTTGGACCCATGGCCAGGCTTGACTATCCCTTCGTGCTGATTGCTGCGATGCTTTCACTTTTTTCGATAAAGAAATTCCGTGCTTTTTGGGCAATCATTCTGCTGCTGCAATTCGCGACCCTAGTAGCGCTCGCTGCACTGGGCGTTCTCTGGGGTGAAACCGGTCCTGAACTTCTTCGTGCTCGCCGCTACAGTGCAACTGCTTTTATCCTGGCAATGATTGTTGGATATGCCTGGAATCATGGGTTGAGCGATCACCGCACGCTGCGCAAATTTGTCATTCTGTTTGTTGCGATGGGGCTCGCCGCAGTGACAACCAGTTCGTTCAAGTTCTATCTGGAACCATCGCAAATGAAGTCTCTGCCATTCACCGAATCCAGCGTAGATCTTCATATTGACCCCCAGATGAATGAAGATGCAAGACGAGTAGCAACTTTCGCCGATAAACAAAGCAGTCCGATATTCGTTCTTTACGGTTACGGTGACCGTGCCGAAAACACGACCGACCCCAATGCGTTTCCGGAGCGGGTGTTGCTTCATCTCGGTCCCAGGCGCTTCCTGGAACGGGTTGTCTTTATCAGCAGGGCGACGCGCTGCAGATACTCATGCGTCCCAATGACGGCGCCATTCAGTGCTTACCAACTGCTCGCGAATCTCGGTGGCGACACCTTCCTATTCCTTCCGCGCGCAGCGACCCCGGCCTGGGACCCGCCGCTTGTCACTGCACAGGGTGCTCTCATACCAGGGACCTGGTTGTCGGAGCTTCTCACCCAATACAATGCAAAACCACAGGATCTTGGACTATCGAAATTCAGTGTATTGCACCTTGAGAGTGCGGCCGTGAATTCTCTTGTAACCCCCTTCCCTGCAGTCGGCGGACCCATATTCTCAAGCACGGATGACAGAGTTCGTGGGCGGACCTGGAAAAGACACAGTTGGGATTCAGTCGAGGGCGGAAGCGAATGGCAAATTAAGGACAATGAGTTTCACCTGGTAAATACAAAAGATGCCGACCAGAAGCTCATCAGACGGGTAACGATAGAGCCGGGACAGGCACTTAAGTTCGAAGCGGAGATCAAAACGCGTAACGTCAGGGGCAGCAGGGCCGGCGCGTTCATCTGCATCATGGATACCTACTGGGATTCTCACATGGTCAAGGGAACAACTGACTGGCAGCCTGTCCAGTTGATCGTGGCTAATGACACGTCAGAAAGCAGGGAAATTCCATTTTGTCTGCGCCTGGGTCATTACGGAGCAACCGTTTCCGGCGAAGCCTGGTTCCGGAACGTGACGGCTTATCCCGTTGAGATCGACAAGTGGCAAGGGTTCGATACTATCCATCGCTTAAAATGAAGGCCTGCTTCAGAGATTACCATGCCGCCTAGATTCAAAATAAACGCGATTCGCCCGTTCCTGATATTCACCGGGTTATTCGGAATGGGCGTCGCGCAGCCAATACTGAATCTCTACGGTAACAACCCGGAAGTCTTTATCGCCAACCGGTCTTCCTTCCTGCAAATACTGACTTTTGCGCTGAGTGTCACCTTCGCTCCGCCTTTGCTTGCCGGTGCAGCATGGTGGGTTGCCCGAAAGATCGATCACCGGTTCGGCGTCTTCATGGAGATGGTTATCATCACGATCGCGGGTTTTTTGCTTGCCTCCGTTGTGAGTCGGCACCTCTCAGCCTCGTCGGATCTCTTGCTTATACCTGCGATCATCGCCGCTTTTACGCTCGGTATTTTTGGAGCGCGTGAAAATCCTGTTCGAGATTGGCTGACTTACCTGGTCCTGATGCCTGTTGCGTCCCTGGTGGTGTTCCTGGTTTTTTCAAAAAGCGCCGAACTGCTCTGGGAGCGACAAGCTGAGGCCGAGGCGAATGCGGCAGTGGCGAATCCGATACCGGTTGTCATGCTGGTTTTCGATGAACTGCCTGTGACGTCTTTAATGACCGCAAACGGACAAATCAACGATGTGCTCTTTCCCAACTTCTACCGGGTGGCTGAGTCGTCTTACTGGTTTCGAAATTTCGCCACAAATTCGATAGCAACCTCGGACAGCGTGCCCATCATCCTCTCCGGGGTATTGAACGAGGACGCAAAGCCGAATTCAAGCGATCACCCGGATACACTTTTTACTCTCCTGGGTGAAAGCTACGAAATGAATGTCACCGAGAAAGTCACATCTCTTTGCCCCGACAGTATCTGTGGAAGGGCTGCACGTGATCGTTCGGATTCTAAACCAGTGGAAAGAACAGACGGTTCACTGCGCCGCCTGTTGACTGATTCTCTGGTGGTTTACGGGCACCTTTCGATGCCGCCATTTGTGCGAAGCAACTTACCCGACGTCAGTGGCCGCTGGGGAGGCTTTATCGAAGGCGTCGAGACTTCAAACGTGAAGGATAACCTGACGGCTGGTCTCGGATTGCCGCCTGCCCCGGAGAGTGGCCGTCCGTCCTGGATGAACAATTGGATAGGCGCCACGAAACGGTTTGCCACTTCAAAACAACAGGCGCTGCATTACACGCATGTGATGGCGCCACACATCCCCTGGGTCACCAATCCTTCCGGAACGGTCTATCCGCTGCCGGAACAAACTGGAATTCTGGTGGCTGGGGTCGAGGCCGGATACTGGGTGGAAAATCCAGTGTATGCCACGCAGGGCTATCAGCGGCACCTGTCACAACTCGGAGCTGTAGACACCTTGTTGGGACATTATCTCGATGAACTTGAACGAACCGGAATATGGGACGAGGCTTTGGTGATTATCACAGCCGATCATGCGGTCAGCTTTGAACCTGGTTCACACCGGCGTTGGGTCAAGGGTGACAATGCGGATGCGCTATACCGGGCGCCGTTGTTTGTTCATCTGCCTGGCCAATCATCCAGCGAAGTTCATGACGAACCAACATTTTCAATCGATATTCTGCCCACGATTATCGATGTCTTGGATATCTCGGTCGAATGGGAACTCGAAGGGCTGTCATTACTCGATGAACTGCCGCCTAACCGCGATCATATTTACGATCACTTTACGGGTGACCAGGTTACGCTGGGAATGGACATCGCTCACTTGCACGAATTGTTGGCGAAGAAGTACGCACTCATGCCGGATACCGGTAGCTGGTCATCAGTCGCTGCGGTCGGTCCTTTTCGCGAATCTGTCGGGAGATCGCTTGATGACATTGATGCGAAGGTGAATGCCAACGTGTTCGCATCATTTGAAGGATTCGAGAAAGGTGTTGTGGTAACCCGTCAATCCGGGATTGTACCCACGATACTCAAGGGACGAGTGTCTATACCAGAAGGTTCCATGTCCTCCAATGTGCTGATTGCCGTCAACGGATGGGTGCGCGGCGCCGGATACGCAATCCGTGATAGCGGCGCGACCTGGGAGTTCAGTTGTCATGTTCCTGAATCGGCATTCCGGGAAGGCGTCAACCAGGTTGAGATTCTGGTTACCTCCGGGGACGGTCAATGGCAGCGGTCGGTTTCGGGAGCCGTGCCCAAAACCACCTATCGTGATCAACAGGGGAATGTTCTGACGATTGAACCGCGCGGCGCAAGAATAGTCCAGATCGACTCTGTTCAGCTAACTGATGAGACGTTGCGTGTGAAGGGTTTTACAGCCGATACAAGGGCAAAAGTTACTCCGGATACACTCCTGGTTTTTTATGGCGATCGACTCGCTTTTGCCGGGCCGCCAAACGTCGAGCGCGGGGATGTTCCGATCTGGTTCAAGAGTGAAAATCTCAGGCTGTCAGGTTTCGACTTCAAATTGCCTGCAGAAGATGTGCCAGCGAATCTGGAACGCATAACGGTCGTGGCATCTTTCTCTGGATCAGGTGTGCTCGATTACGCCTTACTTCCAGGCATAGACAAAACGGATTAAGGGCTATTTACCGAAGAACGATGGCGTGGCCAATCCGCCCGTCCACCAGTACTTCGAGCGGCTCCTCCAGCCGGACATGCCGGATATACTCGGTTTCCGATACGGGCTTGATGGAATTGAGCCAGTCCCAGTCGAAATAACAAAGGCTGCTCGAGCTGTTGATGGTGAGGTAGGCGATCGAGAAAGTGATCAGGTTCTGGAAGAAATGGGTGCCAAACGAGGGCTCGACCACGAAATCACCGTAATCGGCCTCCACGATCACCCGTGCTGAAGAGATCTGGTTCCACTTGGTCGGAATACCCAGCCAGCGATCGGTTGTTCCCCAGCGGCCCGGCCCGATCAGCATGTAGGGTATGCTTTCCTGCTTGAACTTCCGGTTGTATTTACCCACCTGGTCTGCCATGTGGATCATGTTGGCGCGCTTGAAATTGTCATTGCGCACGTAAACGATGTCACGGATATCATTGATCCGGCCGTTGCTCAGGGCCTGGTCGGAGCGAGCGACCACCTGGCTATCGTCCTGGTCATATATCGACACGTCCTCGAAGCTGTTCGCCACCTTCATCGGCCGGATTTGCAGCAGGCGGAATTCGTTGGGTACGGCCGATTCCGGATTGATATCCGCGGCGAACTCGACCTCCACCGGCACGTTCATCGCCCGGCTGCCCAGTTCCAGCAAATGTTTCAGTATTTCATCCAGCGGAAATATATTTGCCTTGAGGATCGGGTCGAAAGTGACGATGCGCGGACCCTTGCGGCCTAAGCCTGTGTAAATACGGTCGTTGTCTGCCGAGTAGGTTGAACCGACATATTTCAGCACACCGTGATCTTCGGCTTGCTTGATCTTCAACTTGGCCAGGCCGACGTTGCCACCCACTTCCGGAAACACGGACGAGTTGGTCATGTCGACGGCAAAAAATTCAAGTTGGGAGTTCTCCAGGTAGTCCCGCGGCCCGGAGAACTGTGGCAATACCTGCGGATTCGAAGGGGAGAAGTAAAGGCAATTATCACCCTCCATGATAGTCTTCCCGAGCCCCAGCGCCGTATAGGCGATACCTTCTTCCGGCTTGATGTGGCCCACCGAGTAAAAATTATACGAGCGGGCGACCCCTGAAAACACCGGGTAGTAGTAGCCATCGTGTTCCCTGCCGACGATTTCCTGCAGGATGACCGCCATCTTTTCTTCTTCGGTGCGGTTTCCGGTTGCATGGGTGTAATTCTTGGCATTGCGGAAATACACCGATGCGTAGATCAGCTTGATCGCCGCCAGCAGCCGTTGCAGGCGACCCTCGGCCGATGGCTGGTTGTTGGGCAGAAAGTGAGTGTCGAATATTCCGGCGAAGGGTTGGTAGTAATTGTCTTCCAGCAGCGATGATGACCTGACCGCCAGCGGATAATCGACAACTGCAAGGAACGCCTTGAGGTCTTCCTGCAGTTCCTGCGGCACGGTCGCATTGGTGAATGCCGCGATGATTTCCTCGTCACTGTGTTCGTCCAGTGCGAATTCAGTCAAATCGTTCTTTTCCATGAACTGGTCGAACGCGCCGGTACAGATGACGGCGGTACGGGGTACCGTGATCCGGGCTCCGGGAAAAGCACTGCAGACCACCTGGTTGTTGAACAGCTTATTGATGAATGCAAGCCCGCGGCCCTTTCCTCCAAGGGAACCGTTATCGATTCGCAGAAACCTGGCATGCCCGTCGAATAGTTCCCTGTTGAAGTCGGTAACCATGCCGGCTTGCCGGTCGTGCCGGTGCTGATCGATGGTTTCAAACAGAAATTGGCGCAGGTGCGCCGCATCGGGAAACTCGCTTGCCTTCCTTGGCCGCAGGCAATTGGCCAGGTCGAATTCCCCTCGTGCAATCAGCCAGTTGGAGAAATGATTTCTTTCCGCGTGGAAGACCAGGGATTCGGAATCGACGCGGGTGATGCACTCCTGAATCTGCTTGAAGCTGGAGGCCCTGGCGAGTTCGCTGCCGTCCGGAAGCTTGAACACAAAGTCGCCGAATCCGAAATTTTCATTGATGAAGGTACCCAGCTTTTTCAGAAGCTTGGGTGACTGTTTATTCAGGAATGCAGTTTCACCGGCAACCGCCTGTTCCTTCATGGCCTGGTTAGAGGATTGCAGCAGTATCGGCAGATCGGCGATTTTGCTTTTCATCAGCCGGGCGAGCTCGATGCCCGCAGTGTCGTCGGATTTGCCCTTCCTGGGAAACCGGATATCCGATATGACCCCCAGCAGGTATTCCCGGTATTGGTTGAACAGCGAGATTGCGTCCTCGAAATTCTCAGCGAGCAGTATTTTCGGCCTGGCGCGCATCCTGATCCGCCGCGTGGACGAGTTGATGCTTTCCATCAACAACGCCGAGGCCTGTTGCATGATCTCGGTGTACATCAACGGCAGGTAAGCGGAATAGAACCGAACGGAATTCTCAACCAGGATGATCACCCGAACGCCCACCTGTTCTGTGTCGGCCGCGACATTGACCTTGTCTTCCACCAGCTTGATGATGGTGAGCAGCATCTTTGAATCGCCGTTCCAGATAAACACGTTGTCGAATGCCCTGGCCAACTCTTCCCGGCCCTGTTCCAGTTCCCGGTGGTGAATGGCCATCAGTACAACCGGTATGCCAGGGCACAGCTTCCTGGCCTTCTTTCTGAACTCGGCTGGCTTTATGTCGGTAAGCGTGCGCAGAACGATGATCAATTCAAATTCTGATTCCTTGAGCGCCTGCAGTGCACTGGAACCGGAATCGACACGCTTGATCGAGGGTGCGCTGGAAAGGCGGAATTCGGCATATTCGGCCAGTAACAGGTCGGTCAGGCGGCCATCCTCGCGCAGGTTGTATATGTCGTAAAGACTGGAGACCAGCAGGACTTTCTGGATCTTGAAAGACATCAACGAGTCGAAACGCGCCGTCTCGTATTCAAAAGTTTCCAACTCGGCGATCGGATTCATTATGTTATTCCAGCCCTCGACTGCACCGGTTCAAGCTTAACCCCTGTCCCGGGATGAAAAAAGGCCGGGCACCCGGTTCAGGTGCCCGGCCTTTTGGCTGAAAGATCAGACGACTCCCTGGTCAAGCATGGAGTCTGCAATCTTGATGAAGCCGCTGATATTGGCGCCCAGGACGTAATTGCCCGGCTCGCCATACTCGTTGGCGGTCTCGACGCAGGCCCGATGAATGGAAATCATTATGTCGTGCAGGCGCTGGTCCACCTCTTCGCGGGTCCAGCTAAGACGCATGCTGTTCTGGGACATTTCCAGCCCGGAAACCGCGACGCCGCCGGCGTTGGCTGCCTTGCCCGGCCCGTACAGGATTCCGGCCGCCTGGATCTTTTCGATCGCCTCGGGCGTGCTCGGCATGTTGGCGCCTTCGGCAATGCAGAAGCAGCCATTGCTCAGCAGCATTGCGGCGTCGTCACCATTGAGCTCGTTCTGGGTGGCGCATGGCAAGGCGACATCGACTGGCACGCTCCAGACACCGGTGCCTTCATGGTAGGTGGCCGATGGGTATTCGTCGACATATTCCTTGATCCGGCCGCGCCTCTCGTTCTTCAGTTCAAAAACGTAGGCAAGCTTTTCAGGGGAGATGCCGTCCTCGTCCACAATGTAGCCACTGGAATCGGACAGGGTCACGACCTTGCCGCCAAAGTCATTGACTTTTTCGGTGGCATATTGTGCCACGTTGCCCGAACCGGAAACGGCGACACGCAAGCCCTCGAAAGTCTTACCCTGGGTCTTGAGCATTTCCTTGGCAAAGTACACCGTACCGTAACCTGTTGCTTCGGGACGGATCAGGCTGCCACCCCAATTCAGGTTCTTACCGGTAAGCACGCCCTCGAAGGCGTTGCGACAGCGCTTGTACTGGCCAAACAGGTAACCGATTTCACGTCCGCCCACACCGATATCGCCCGCCGGAACGTCGGTGTTCGGGCCGATGTGGCGGCTGAGCTCGGTCATGAAGCTTTGGCAAAAACGCATGACTTCATTGTCGGATTTACCCTTGGGATCGAAATCAGAACCACCTTTGCCGCCGCCCATCGGCAGCGTCGTCAGGCTGTTTTTCAGTACTTGTTCGAAACCGAGGAATTTAAGGATGCCCTGGTTCACACTGGGGTGGAAACGCAGCCCGCCCTTGTAGGGCCCGATTGCGCTGTTGAATTCAACGCGGAAGCCCCGGTTGACCTGGACGTTACCTGCATCGTCCAGCCAGGGAACGCGGAATACGATCATCCGTTCAGGCTCTACCAGCCGTTCAACGATTTTTGCTTCAATGTACTCAGGGTGTTTGTCGAGTACAGGTCCAAGCGTTTCCAGTACTTCTTCCACCGCCTGGTGGAATTCTTCTTCACCGCGGTTTTTTGCTCTGACTGTGGCCAGCACAGAATTAAGGTATTGGTTCATTTTTTTCTCCCCAATAAAAACGTCCGGTGCGACGTTGAAAGCATTCTG
>CAJIAU010000276.1_pt1 | contig 14018 bp, 7 predicted proteins | sample 9199171 | NCBI WGS metagenome assembly CAJIAU01 (sample SAMEA7708280, study PRJEB35096) | sediment metagenome | biome: marine neritic benthic zone biome [ENVO:01000025]; feature: sediment [ENVO:00002007]; material: shallow marine sediment [ENVO:03000034] sea grass bed [ENVO_01000059] ...
TCGCAGAACCTCAGGTCGACGAACTTGTATTTTTTGTCTTCAAGCGTTTTAAGAATTTTTTCGGTACTCATTTGCATTGCTTCCTATGGTGATGTTCCAAAATGGGTCAGAATATATATGCAGGACTCATGCCAAACCGCACAAGAATTGAATCCCTGAGAAGAAAGGACATTAGGACCATTTTACCTACAAAAAGCAGCTGTTTCGACGAGGTTAAGGATTTTTTTCGTGCCCGGCAAATCTTGAACGACAAAGATGATAACACAAACGCACCATTATGGTGCATTTCACCCAAGGAAACGCCCTGTCTTGGTGCGGTTAGTAAATGATCCAGAACAACAGGGCGCCAAGCAGTAAGCGGTAAATGACAAATGGCATCAGACCGACCCGTTGTAACAGGGCCAGAAACGCAGCGATACAGGCCCAGCCGGCGAGTGCGGAAACACCCACCGCGATAAAAAACTGAAACCATTCGACAGAGGCTTCACCCCCGGCGATTTTCAGTGCACTGTAAAGCCCGGCGGCTGCTACCACCGGGATGGCCAGAAGAAAAGAAAAACGGGCCGACGCATCCGCAGTAAATCCCAGGAACCTGGCTGCGGTGATGGTGATGCCGGAACGTGACGTACCGGGTATGAGCGCCAGGGCCTGGGCCAGGCCCACCAGCAGGGCGCTTTTCAGATTGAACCCTTCAATCTCCCTCCGTTGCGGCCCTCTCAGGTGAGCTATTCCCAGCAGCACACCAAATATAACGGTGCTCCATGCAACAATGCGGATATCCCGCAGGTAAAGTTCGATCCAGCTGTGCGCCAGGCCGCCGATGAGCAGTACGGGAATGCTGGCCAACGCAAGGTAAAGGGCGACATTACGATGCTGCCGGTCTGCTGCATTCTCAACCGGCCTGAGCCAGGCGGCCGCCATCTCCACCAGGTCTTTGCGGAAGTACACCAGGACAGCCAGCAAGGTGCCCAGGTGGGTGGCCGTATCCACCACCAGGCCCTGGTCCGGCCATTGGAAGAACAGGCTGCCCAGCAGGAGGTGGGCGGAGCTTGAAACGGGCAGGTACTCTGTCAGGCCCTGGATCAGGGCCAGGACGATGAGTTGGACAAGGCTCACTGTCCGTCGGCCTGCCCTGTCCAGACGATCCGGTAGATTGCTCCCGCCTGGTCATCCGAAACCAGCAATGACCCGTCCGGCATTTGCAACACGTCATTTGGCCGGCCCCAGTTGTCCTGCCCCTGCAACCAGCCACTGGCGAAAGTCTCGCTGCCCGTCACGCGCCCCTCGGCGTCAAACCGGACCAGCAGAATGTCATAACCGATTTTTTCGCTGCGGTTCCAGGAGCCATGCTGCGCAATGAACAGCTGATTGCGATACTCCTCCGGAAACATGCTGCCGGTGTAGAAAGTCAGCCCCAGGGCCGCCACGTGCGCACCAAGAGTCAACGCGGGTGCGGCGTAATTACTGCAGGATTTTCCCTGGCCAAAGTCCGGGTCGGGTGTATCACCCTGGTGGCAGTAGGGATAACCAAAGTGCATACCGGCCTCTGGTGCATGGTTAAGCTCGTCCCCAGGCATGTCATCACCCATCAGGTCACGGCCATTGTCGGTGAACCACAGCTCCTTCGTTTTGGGATGAAACGCCAGGCCCACGCTGTTTCTTACCCCTTCCGCATACGTTTCCATCCCGCTGCCATCGGCAAGGATACGGCGAATCTGGGCGAATCCCGGCTCGTCACATACGTTGCATGGCGCACCTACCGGAACGTAAAGAAGGTCGTCAGGCCCGAAACGAAGGTATTTCCAGCCATGATGGGTTTTGTCCGGAAACTGGTCCGTGACCACTACCGGCCTGGGCGGCTGGTCCAGCCAGTTTTCCACATCGTCATACCTCAGAATCCGGTCCAGCGCCGCAACGTACAGCGAACCGAAACGGAACTCCAGGCCGGAAGGCATTTTCAGACCTTTGTCGATCAGGTAGATGCGGTCTGCCTTGTGGTCACCATCCCGGTCGACAACCGCATGCACCAGGCCTGCTTTCCGTGAGCCAGCGAATACCGTGCCATGGTCGCCCAGTGCGAGTTGCCTGGCGTTTTCCACACCCTCGGCGTAGACCCTGATTTCAAAGCCTGGCGGTAACTTGATGTTGGCCAGTTTTGCCGACAAGTCACCTTCAGCAAACACCGGGGTGAAAGCACAAATTGCCAGCAGAATAAGAAGTGTTGAGACTCGTTTCATGATAACCACCAACAAATCCAGATTACGGCTACAAGACCACAAGAGAAATTCGCCGCAGTATCTCATAGAATACCCAGCTTGCATTGAAGGAATCACTCATGAGAATTTTAGCCGGCCTGGCGTTAATGCTTTTAGTTTCGAGTCTGGGTGCACGGACTGCCGCGGAGTATCTGCCCACAGATGCCGATCCGGACCCTGCAATTCCCACTCCGGAATCAATCCTGGGCTGGGACGTGGGTGACTGGCACGTCAGCCACGACCAGCTGGTCTACTACATGCAGGCACTCGCCGCGGCTTCACCCAGGGTCTCCATCAAGGTTACCGGCTACACCCATGAACAAAGGCCGCTGCTGCAACTGGCCATCACCAGTGAGAACAACCAGCAGAATCTGGATGCCTTGCGACAGCAACACCTGGAAGGCGACGGCCCATTGGTTGTCTGGCTGGGCTACAGCGTGCACGGCGATGAGCCAAGCGGCAGCAACGCTTCCCTGCTTGCTGCCTACTACCTCGCTTCGTCCCGTTCAGCATTCGTCAGTGAACTGCTCGAAGGCAGCATCATCCTGATCGACCCCAGCATCAACCCGGATGGCCTGAACCGTTTCGCCAGCTGGGCCAACAGTAATGCGGGCAAGTCACCCGTCGCAGACCCGGTTACCCGTCAACATGTGCAGGACTGGCCCGGCGGGCGCACCAACCACTACCTGTTCGATCTGAACCGGGACTGGCTGCCCCTGGTTCACCCGTCCTCGCGAGCGAGGATAACCGAATACCACCGCTGGTTACCGCACGTGCTCACCGATCATCATGAGCAAGCCGGCTATCCGGGATTTTTCTTTCAGCCCGGCGTCCCTTCCAGGCAGAATCCCCTGACACCGGAGGAAAATCTGTCACTGACACGCGCCCTGGCCCAGTACCATTCGCGCGCCATGGACCAGGCTGGCCAGCCGCATTTCACCGAGGACGCATACGACGATTTTTATTACGGCAAGGGTTCTACCTACCCTGACATCAACGGCAGCGTTGGCATCCTGTTCGAGCAAAAAGCCATACGCGGGCAGGAGTTGGCCACTACCAATGGAACGGAGACGTTCAGGATGGCGGTAGCCAACCAGCTCAGGATGTCACTTTCGACCCTGCAGGGTTCCTGGGCCACCAGGGACCGGCTGAAAGCCTACCAGTCCGGTTTCCATGAAGACATGCTGGAACGCGCCCGGTCGAAAAATTACGCGGCATGGGTGGTAGGTGACGACGGCGACCCGGCAAGGGCCCGCGAATTCCTGGACATACTCGATCTGCACCAGATCGATTACCTGGCGCTGGCAGAGAACGTGCGGGCGGGTCCTGCCGAATTCACCCCCGGGCATGCCTGGGTGATTCCCGCCAGGCAGAAACAGTTCGGCTTACTCGAGGCCATCATGGAGCAGAGGACAAAGTTCCAGGACAACACGTTTTATGATGTCTCCGCATGGACACTGCCACTGGCTTACAACCTGCCATTCGCCAGGTTGGGCCAACTGCCGCGCAGCGAGGAAGAATCGGAATCGAGCGAAGGACTGGTCCCTGCCTCGGAGGCTGCCGCATGGGCTGTGCCCTGGAACCAGTTGGGCGCACCGGCAGTCCTTCAGGAATTACTGGCGGGCGGCGTGAAGGTCCGGACTGCAACCCAGTCCTTTTCCGCGCAAACGACTAACGGGCTGGTTGCCTTTTCACCAGGTACATTGATTATCCAGGCTGGTATTCAAACTGAAAACGGTCTGGAACTGAGCAATGAAATACTGTCGCGAGCGGCGTTGGATGGCGTGTTGGTGCGTAGCCTCAACAGCACCATGACCGTAGCCGGACCCGACCTGGGCTCGAAGCATTTCAAAATCCTGGACCCGGTCAATCCCCTGCTCCTGGGAGGAGAAGGGACATCGTCCTACGATGTCGGGGCGCAATGGTTCGTACTCGATGACCGGCTGCGCATTCCCACCACCATGATCAATCAGCAGAACCTGCAGAATGTCAATCTCTGGGACTACACCCATTTGCTGATGGCGGACGGCGAGTACGACAGCCTTACCAACGGAAATAAATCGATGATCGCACGCTGGATCAAGGACGGCGGCATCCTGGTGGCCATAAACCGGGCGTCCACCTGGGCTGAAGAACTGTGCTATGAACATCCCCAGACCAAATGCGAGGCCGAGGAAACCGCACCCAAGGAGAATGAACCCGCCGAAGCCCGCGCTTATTCGGACTTTGCCGATGACAAGGCCAAACAGGTGATTGGCGGCGCCATCGTTTCTTCCGTGATAGACCTCAGCCACCCGCTTGCTTTTGGCTACGTGAGAAGCGAATTGCCGCTGTTTCGTCGCGGCACGACCATTCTGAAGCCCAGCAGCAATGCCTATTCGACCGCGGTCCGGTATACGAATGATCCCCTGCTTGCCGGCTTCGTGGGTGAAGAGCGCCTGGACGCCTTCCGTGGCCAGCCTGCAGTCGTTGCAGAGAAGAAAGGGGCCGGACTTGTCGTTCGCTTTGCCAACACGCCGGTTTTCCGTGGGTTCTGGCGTGGCACGGAGCGGCTGTTTATCAATTCGCTGTTTTTCGGACAGGTGATTGAATCCACCGAGCTGCCCGAATTCACACTACCGCCGAAGCCGGAAACGCCGCGTCAGCAGTGAAAGGAGTCTCGCTTCCCTGCTCCCGACGCATTGCGTCAGAAGGCGGCTGTGCTCGACGGCATAGTTGGGTTCGCCTCTGGCTTCGCCAACCGGCTCACATTTTATGACGCTGTTTGCCGAACTCAAGCGGCGTAATGTGTTTCGCGTGGGCGCGGCCTACGTGGTGGTCTCCTGGCTGGTGCTGCAGGTGGTTGATGTGGTCGCTCCCATACTGGAGTTTCCGGATTGGGTAGCCAGGGTCGTCCTGCTGATTATCGTCATCGGTTTCATCCCTGCACTGCTGTTTGCCTGGGCGTTCGAATTGACGCCCCAGGGCGTAAAAAGAGAGCGGGATATTGATCGCTCTGTTTCAACTACCAGGAAGACAGGCCAGAAACTGAACCGCATCATTATTGGCGTACTGGCCCTGGTCATCCTGATGATGGGCGCCGAACGCATGGGGCTGTTCAAGGTCGGCAACCCGGAACCCCCTGCCGAGCCTGCCGAATCGGCTGCCCCGCCTGCAGATCCGCCTCCCGAGCACAGGCCCAGGCTCGACCCCGCGGACAAATCCATCGCGGTCCTTCCTTTTACCAATCGAAGCCGGGGTTTGGAAAACACGCAGTTCTTCTCCGACGGCATCCACGACGACCTGCTGACGCAACTGTCTAAGATCCATGAACTCAAGGTCATCTCCCGTACTTCGGTAATGGCCTATCGCGACACGACCAAGAACATGCGCCAGATCGGCGAAGAACTGGGCGTAAGCAACCTGCTGGAAGGTGGCATACAGCAGGCCGGCGACCGGGTCCGGATCAACATGCAGCTGATCAATGCCAAAACCGACGAGCATCTCTGGGCTGAAACCTGGGACCGCACCGTGACCGCCGAAAACCTGTTCGACATCCAGAGTGAAGTGGCCCGTTCCATCGCTGCTGCGCTGCAGACGACATTGACCGAGGAGGAAAACGAAGAACTAGGCAGAACACCCACTTCCAGCACCGAAGCCTACAGGGCCAGACTGATGGCCAAACAGTTAGTTCGCAGGGACGGTTTTAACGCCCTGCGCAGGGCGGAGGAATACGCCAGGAAGGCCATTGAGCTCGACCCGGATTACATCGACGCCTATACATCGCTGGTGGTTGCACTGACGGCAGGCGTATACCTTGGTATGTACGATGCCAGTGACATTGCCACTGAAGCCCGGAGTGCCCTGGACAGAGCCTTTGAAATAGATTCGTCGTACGGTCGCGCATGGTCTTCGTTAGGCGTACTGAGGTCTCAGCTCGGAGAACCGGGCGCTGATCAAGCTTTTGAAAAAGCCATGCAGCTGGATCCGGGCAATTCCGACACGATGACCGTCTACGCCAATGTATTGCAAAGAAACGGAAAGCCCGACCAGGCCCTGCCCCTTTTGGAACGGGCGCGGGAACTCGACCCTCTTTCTCCCACCCTGATGTTCGTGATCGGGCGAACGCTCGGCGGCCTTGAAGATTACCGGGGTGCACTCGATGCATTTGCGCGCGTCAGGGAAATCGACCCGTCCAGCCCGCTTGGCTATGGCCCGGCTGGCGGCAGTTATTACGCCCTGGGTCAGTTGGACCAGTCAGTTTACTGGATACGCCGCGGCCTGGAGATTGACCCGCAGGATTATGAACTGGCCGGCTGGATGGTCTTTCTCCTCGACACGCTGGAGGACTACACCGGGGCCCGTGAATGGTCCGACTGGCTCAACGACTGGGTCACCAACGAACCCCAGCCGATGGCCATGCAAGCCCATCATCACTACCTGGTCGGAAATTTCGGGATCGCGCTGCAGTACGCCAACCTGGCGTTGAACCTGGGCCTGCCCGACCGCTGGAACTCCGATGGCATTTTCATGCGAATCAAGCGCGACGAGGCCCTCGCCAACGGCACACCTGGGACAGGAATAGAAGTCTTCAGAAAGCACCACCCGCAGCTGTTTGAAGAGCAACCCCTCATAACCCAGAAGAACCTGCTGCAGGCAGTCGACCTTGCCCTGCTGCTAAAGCTGGCGGGGCGCGAACAGGAAGCAAAGCGACTCCTCGAGAATGTGCTTGTTGCCTATGACAGGCCATATTTCACTACAGGCGGAACAAAAAACTGGCTGGTGCCCGCAAAGGCCGAAGCACTGGCCATCCTCGGCCGGGACCGCGAGGCCCTCAGCGAACTCCGCCGCATCATCGACAAGGGCTGGCGCATTTACTGGCGCTGGGAGACCGACCTCAATCCCAACTTCAACGGTCTGCACGATCACCCCGAATTCCAGGCCATGCTCGAAGAACTGGAAGAAGACATGAAGCAACAACGGGAACAGGTTTTCGAAATGAACGCCCAAAACCAAATCGCCCCCATCCCCGAGCTTCGAGGAGAATAGTCCCAAAAGCAGCCATATGCTGACCGGTTGGCGTCAGCCGCCTTCCAGCGCAACGCGCTGGGAGCAGGGAAGCGAAACACTTATGATGCTATGATTCTCGCTGCAGCCGACAAAATCGGAGAGTCTTTCTATAAAAGGGACAAAAAATGCCCAGGCTGTTTGAAGAGCTGAAAAGACGCAATGTCTTCAAGGTCGGCACGGCTTATGTCGTGCTGGCGTGGCTGCTCGCGCAGGTCACAGACGTTTTTCTGGAACCCTTCGGCGTACCCGACTGGGTGATCAGGACCATTCTGATCGTATTGCTCGCCGGTTTTCCGGTGGCCCTGCTGTTCGCGTGGGCTTATGAGCTCACTCCGGAAGGCATCAAGAAAGAAAGGGATGTCGACCGCAGTCAATCCATTACGCAAGAAACCGGCCAGAAGCTGAACCTGACCATCATCTTTATCCTGGTGCTGGCACTGGGATACTTCGCAGTAGACAAATTTTACCTTGAGCCGTCCCGCGACGCTGAACAGGCGGCAATTACCGAACAGGGTTCGGTTGCTGAACAAGCTGCAGAAACTGAAAAGTCCATCGCCGTCCTGCCTTTTGTAAACATGAGCGACGATTCCAGCAACGAGTATTTCTCTGATGGCATATCTGAGGAGATCCTCAATTCACTCTCCCGGGTGAAAGAATTGAAAGTGGCAGGCCGGACTTCCTCTTTCGCCTTCAAGGGCCAGAACCAGGATCTGCGACAGATTGGTGACGCACTGGGTGTCGAACACATCCTGGAGGGCTCCGTGCGCAAAGCGGGCACCAAGGTCCGGATAACGGCGCAGCTGATCCAGGTCGATGACGGCTTCCACTTGTGGTCGGATACCTACGACCGCGAACTCGACGATGTCTTTGCGATCCAGGACGAAATCGCAACGGCTATCCTGGAGCAACTCAAGGCCCGCCTGCTGGACGGCGAACAGATCGTCATTACGACGGCCAAGGCGAATCCTGAGTCCTACGATCTCTACCTGCTGGCCAGGCAACGCATCTATGAACGCTCCCGGCCGACCATCGAGGCCGCCGCCAGCCTGCTGGACCGGGCCATTGCGATAGACCCGGGTTACGCACCTGCTTATGCTCAGCGGGGAATTACCGCTCTGCTGCTGTGTGAACGTCAATACGGAATCTTGGCTCATGAAGAGTCACAGACCCAGGCCAAGCTATACCTGGACCAGGCCTTGCGGCTGGACCCGCAATTGGCCGAGGCGCTTGCCGGAATGGGCCTGTACTACAACAACACGCCGGGAAAAACTGCCGAGTCGATCGATTACCTGGAGCGAGCACTGGCCATCAATCCCAGCCTGATCGATGCGAGCAATTGGTTACAGAACTCCTATTCCATCGTGGGCCGCCTGGATGAGTCGCTGAAGATTTTGGAGCGCATGGCGCAAAGAGACCCCCTGTATCGGCCGGGAATCGCCAACCTGAACAACTACTATGTCAACCGCGGAGACCTGGATAAAGCCAGTGCCATGGTAGAGCGGATTCGTCCCTTTATGCCGAATGACCCTTTCCTGCTCAGAATCGAGGCAGGAATCCACTACGCCTCCGGAGAAGTAGCCAAAGGGCTTGTGAAGATGGAAGCCGCGCTGGTGCAACAACCGGACATGGGTCCGAATATCGTACTGCGTGGCATGGGATTGCTCAGGACCGGACAATTTGAAGCCCTGGCGGAAGTAGGAAACACATGGCAGAAAATCATCGCTTTGCAGCTGCTCGGTCGCATGGAGGAAGCCACCATCCTGGCCTGGGAGCAAGCCAACAGTGGCGAAAACGTGACCAGCTTGATGGCCTTGTTTGCCAACAATGGTCAATACGAGGAATTCATCCAGTTTTTTGAAGAGCGCTGGGAAAGCCTCGATGCTTTCGTAGAGGATTTCCCTCCCCTGGGCCGAGGTGATATCGGCAGCCTCATGGATATCGCCTGGGTCTATGGAAAAACCGGCAACCAGGCAGTTTTCGACGATGCGATGAAGCGGGCCAGGGAAGCTTTTGACCAGTTGGCGGCGATGGGATTTGAAAACTCGTTCTTGAAATTCAATGAAGGCATCTACTTTGTGATGATGGGAGACAGAGTTCAGGCTCTGAACCTGATTTCCAAGTCGGTGGACGAAGGGATGATCATAGGATTGCGATTCTCCGAAGGCTGGCCCGCACTGAAAACCATGGACGGCGATCCCGAATATGAAGCCATTCAGACGCGGATGTTCGAACACCTCAACCGGGAACGCGCCGAGTTGGGCCTGGAACCCATCACCACATGAGTTTCATCGAGGAACTCAGGCGTCGTAACGTGTTCCGGGTGGCGGTGGCCTACCTGGTGTCGGCGTGGGTGGCGCTGCAACTGGCCGATATCGTGCTGGAGAGCATCGAGGCGCCCAACTGGGTAATTCAGGCCTTCATGCTGGCAATCGGCCTGGGCTTCGTACCGGCGCTGGTGTTCGCCTGGGCGTTTGAACTGACCCCCGAGGGCATCAAGAAAGAAAAGGACGTCGACCGCAACAAGTCAATTACACAGGAAACCGGGCAACGAATGAACCGGGGCATCATCGTCGCACTGACAATCGCGGTGGCTCTGCTGTTGTTTGACCGCTTCGTTCCGATGGGTTCCCCTAAACCAGAGGAGGGGGCGACCCAGGAAGTAGCCGCAGCAACCACACCGGCGAAATCAATCGCTGTACTGCCTTTCGTCAACATGTCTTCGGATACCGAGCAGGAATACTTCTCCGACGGCATCTCGGAGGAAATCCTTAACTCACTGGCCCGGGTCAAAGAGTTGAAAGTCGCCGGCCGTACTTCGTCGTTCGCTTTCAAGGGACAAAACCAGGACCTGCGCCAGATCGGTGAAACCCTTGGCGTGGAGCATATCCTGGAAGGCTCCGTACGAAAGTCGGGCGCCAAGGTACGCATCACCGCGCAGCTCATCCAGGTGGAGGACGGCTTTCACCTGTGGTCGGACACCTACGACCGGGAACTGACCGATGTGTTCGCGATCCAGGACGAAATCGCAACGGCGATTCTCGGGCAACTCAAGGCACATCTGCTGGATGACGGTACGCAGGAAGAGGTAGCGGCGATTCGCACCGACTCCGAAGCTTTTGACCTTTATCTTCTGGCCAGGCAACGCATGTATGAACGCATGCAAAAACCGCTGGAATCCGCCTCCGATTTATTGGACCGGGTGATAGAGATCGACCCGAATTACGCCCCGGCCTATGCGCAACGAGGTATAACCGCCCTGTTGCTGGCTGACAACTCTTATGGCGATATCCCGATTCCCCAGGCTGAAAGCCAGGCGCGGTTGTTCCTGGAGCAGGCTCTGAAGATAGACCCTGAACTGGCCGAGGGCTGGGCAGGCATGGGCTTGTACCACTACGGCAGGCCGGGAGAGATGGACCAGGGCATCGAAGCACTGAAAAAAGCGCTCGCCATCAACCCCAACCTGGTTGACGCCGCAAACTGGTTGAACAACGCTTATTCCCAGACCAACCGGCCCGCTGATTCAATTACCGTACTTGAGGAGGTGGTGCTTCGTGATCCCCTCTACCGGCCGGGTTTCGCTAACCTGGTCTGGCTTTACGCCATCATGGGGCAGTTGGACAAGGCCATCGACCTGACCGAGAAAACCCGCCCGTTCATGTCCACAGAGCCCACCATGGGGCTGGTCGACTCCATCATTAATCTCTTGCAGGGGAACATTGCCGACAGTCTTACACTTGCCGAGAATTCGTTGGCTCTTCAACCTAATGATCGCGTTTACCGAATTTTTTACTCTGTAGGGCTGGGAGGTACCAGCCAGAATGAACGCCTTGCTGAAGAAGGATATCGTGGTTGGAGGGTGCTCGGGCTGAAACGGCTTGGCCGCATTGAAGAAGCCACTCTGCTGGCAACCGAACTGGCCGCGGAAGGTGATCTGTTGACCTGGTTCGCTTTACTTAACAGTACAGAACGCTCCGGCGAATTAATCGACTACCTGGAATCACGCTGGGCCACGCTGGATGCTTTCGAAGCAGCATTCCCGTCCGACGGATTTTCCGGATACAGAGAAATGATTGAAATCGCGTTGGCCTACCGCCGGGCCGGTAAAGAACAGAATTTCGGTGACGCTATGGGCAGAATCCGTAGCGCCCATGAGTCCCTGCGCGCGCAGGGCCTCGCCAGTCCGAGATTCCGCATCAATGAAGCAAGATACCACGCCCTCCAGGGAAACGTGCCAGATGCCCTCGAAAACCTTGCCGAAGCGGTCGACGGTGGCTTCATCGCATCATCTCGAATTTCCGTAGATTTTCCCGTTTTCAGAGACCTCGAAGGCAATCCTGAATACGAAGCCATCCAGGACCGCATGGTCGAACACCTCGAAGCCGAGCGGGCTGCGCTCGGGTTAGATCCCGCGACTGCATGAGCCTGTTAGACGAGTTGGGGCACCGAAACGTCTTCAGCATCGGCATCGTGATCCTGGTATTCGCCGTCGGCTTTCTGCTGCTCGACAAGCTCAGCCAGGAGATTCCGAAGCCCATCACGCAGACCTTTCCCGGCGGACCGCAGCAAAGCCCGGTTAAACCCGGCGCCGTTGTCACCACCAGAAATTCGGTAGCCGTTCTCCCCTTCGTGGCGATGAGTAACGGGCCTGATGACGACTACTTCTCCGACGGGCTGTCCGAAGAAATCATCAACGCACTGGCGCAATTGCCGGACCTGCTGGTGACCGCGCGCACCTCTGCTTTTCACTTCAAGGATGCGAATCTCCCAATTGGCGAAATTGCCCGGCAACTGGGTGTTGACCACGTAGTGGAAGGCTCGGTGCACCGCGCGGGTGACCAGTTGCGGATCACGGCGCAACTGATCCGGGCCAGCGACGGTTTCCACCTCTGGTCGCAAAGCTATGACCGCCGCACCCAGGATACCTTTGCGGTGCAATCGGACATTGCGGAGAAGGTAGCCGGTGCGCTGAACGTGTTTCTTGACGACGCCATGCGCAAGCATATGCAGCGCGCGGGTACGCGCAACGTCGAGGCATTCATATCATTCCAGAAAGGCATGGAGTTGTACGAACGGGCGCACCAGGAACCCAGCCAGATCAGCCTGCTGAAACGGGCCAACGTCGAGTTTGAGAACGCCATCGAGATGTCACCAGAGTTGGTGGAGGCCTACCGCTACCGCTCCGACCTGAGCAGCCGAATCATGATCAGCCACGCCGCCGGCGAACTGGACGGCAACATCACCGATGCTGACCTGGAACGCGCACCGGGAGAACTGACCAGGGATTACGAGCAAACCATCCGCTATGCCAAGAACGCCAACCAATTGCGCAACGCCGAGTTCGGCCTGGCGCTTCTGACCGGGCGATGGCAGGGCCTCACGGCGATCACCGACCTGTCACTGACCACCGAAGGCTGTGAAACCGCACTCTGGGCGCACCTGGTGGGGGGGCCTTACGGCAGAGCGCAACTGGCCCTGGAACGGTTTGCCCGGATGCGGCAATGTGACCCGCTGAGAGTAAGCTCCATGGTTCACTTGACCGGCGCGTTGTTGTGGATGGGACAGGCCGGGCAAGCAGCCAATAGCGCCGAAAAATACCTTCAGAAATCCAACCACGCCTGGCTGGTGAGAGCCCTCGCCCTCGGGCTGGCTTTACAGGGACAGACTGAAAAGGCCATGCAGGTAGCCAAAAACCGCTTCCGGGTTGAAACCGAATCGCTGTTCCTGATGGCCCTGATCGCCGCTATCGCGGGCAACGGAGAGTTGTCCTCCAACCTGGCCAGTGATTATTTCGCGCTGAATGGGCCAAACGACCACGACGCCCTGGTGCTTGCCGCAATGCGTGGTGAGCGCAACGAAGCCAACCGCCTGGCCGCAATGATTGATGCGCGGCCCTTCGGACATGTCGTATTATTGCAGGCGGTTTATAGCTGTGTGTGCGGCGCGCTATTCGACCTGGAATCGACCCCCCGCTTTTCGGAAATGCTGGTGGGATCGGGTCTTGCCTGGCCGCCACTGAAGCCATACGAATTCCCACTGAAAAACTGGTAATAACAGGAACACCAATGAACTTCGATGTCGCATTTATCGGCCTGGGCGTGATGGGCTACCCGATGGCCGGTTACCTGGCCAAGGCCGGTCACCGTGTCACCGTTTACAATCGCACCACCCCAAAAGCCGACCGCTGGGTGCAGGAATTCGGGGGTCACACCGCCGCCACGCCCGAGGCCGCAGCAACGGGCGCTGATTTTGTTTTCTGCTGCGTGGGTAACGATGACGACTTGCGCTCTGTCACTATCGGGCAGGACGGCGCGTTCGGCGGCATGAAACCAGGTGCGGTTTTTATTGACCACACAACGACTTCCGCCGACGTTGCGCGGGAGCTTTATGAAACAGCCCGGAGTAGCGGATTTTCATTCATCGACGGACCGGTTTCCGGCGGCCAGGCCGGAGCGGAAAACGGTCAGCTCACCGTCATGATCGGCGGCGATGAAGAAGCCGTCACCAGGGCCGCGCCGCTAATCGACTGCTTCGCCCGCATGCAGGCGCGGCTCGGCGATTCAGGTTCAGGCCAACTGGCCAAGATGGTCAACCAGATTTGCATCGCAGGCCTGGTCCAGGGGCTTTCCGAAGCGCTGCATTTTGCCGGCAAGGCGGGCCTGGACGCAAAGGCGGTCGTGGAAGTCATCTCCAAGGGCGCGGCCCAATCCTGGCAAA
>CAJIAU010000109.1_pt1 | contig 13945 bp, 12 predicted proteins | sample 9199171 | NCBI WGS metagenome assembly CAJIAU01 (sample SAMEA7708280, study PRJEB35096) | sediment metagenome | biome: marine neritic benthic zone biome [ENVO:01000025]; feature: sediment [ENVO:00002007]; material: shallow marine sediment [ENVO:03000034] sea grass bed [ENVO_01000059] ...
ACGCCGCACAGTCATGGCTGTCCCGATGCCCGGCTGACGCCCGCTGATTCGCGATAACAGCTCCAGGAAAGGCACCCGCACCGCGATCCGGGGTTCCCGGTATGCAGGCGCCAGCCACCAGATCAGCAACGGCAGCGGCAGCGCGAGAAACAGCCAGGGATGTGTGAAATGGATCAAGGTGTTTTACCCTGGCCCGGCGCCCGGTGATGCCGCAGCCAATTTTCAGCGGCCTCCAGCAAACGGTTCTGGTCGGATTCAGACAGTCCTTTCCCATACGCCAATTGGTCGAGCAGATCACCGTTTCCGTTGCGGAACTGGTCCAGGCCGGCGCTGTTGTCGAGAAAGTTATGCCAGGGTGGGCCACTCAGAGCAGCCACCGAGTCTCGCGGCCAGGCCGACAAGGCGGTGCGTTTGAGCAACGCGGGCAGTCGCTGCAGTGAGCCCCTGGAATCTCCACGGATATCCCTCAGTTCTGCCAGCGCCTGCCGGCGATACCGGTCCTTCCGCCACCGGCGCCAGCCAAGTACTGCAATTACGGTCAGAGACACCGCGATGACCACAGCCACGACATACCAACCTGGCGCCAGTGGCCACCAGGGAACGGCATCGGGCACCACGATATCGTTCAGGTTTTGCAGGCTGGCGGTGTCGTTCATACTCACCGGTGCCCGAGTTCAGCCCTTACCTGCTCCAGTACCGGCGCAGCGGTGTGAATGGGCAGCAGGGGAATGGCGTGCCTGCGCGAAGTCGCCTGCATGCGACTGAGCCGATTCTGAAAGTCACTGCCGAAACCATCACGCAATCCCCGGTCGCCGGTATCGAATTCCAGCTGGCTGATTCCGTCTGAGAAAACCAGTGGGCCTGCTGAAGGCATGGCTTGTTCCACCGGGTCATAAATGAACACGGAAATCACATCATTGTGTTCCGTCAACCGCGTCACGCACTGCCGGGTTACTTCATCGATACCCGATCCGTCACTGATCATGCAGACCAGGCAGTCATGGCGGGCCAGCGCAGCGACGTGCTTCAGGGCGCGATTCAGCATTCCGGGAGCCGGCGGAATGTTTGACCGGGCATTCAGGGCGTGATTTTTATCCAGTACCGATTTGAGAATCTGCGTAACACGCTGCTCGCTTCTGTGCGGCGGGATGACCTGCAAATCCATGTCATCAAATATTACGGCGCCCACGCGGTCTCCCTGTGAAAGCACCCGCCAGGCCGAGACTGCAGCCGCTTCTGCCGCCACCACCGATTTCATTTTCCAGCGCGAGCCGAAGAACATGGACATCCGCTGATCGACCAGCAGCCAGACCGTGCGATCTTTTTCCTCGGTGTAAATGCGCACGTAGGGCTCGCGGGTGCGCGCAGTGACCTTCCAGTCAATGTTGCGGGTGTCGTCGCCGGGGAGGTAATTCCGCAGTTCCTCGAAATTTAGCCCCCTGCCCCTCAGTTTCGAGGCGTGACGGCCGCTAAGGATGCTGTGGACCGGCTGACGTGGCAGAAAGCTGAAGCCCGATGCCTTGAACCGCAGCCGCATCAGTTCGTCCAGATCAGCGTACACCCTGGCCGGCTTTTCCGGCCCCGGCGATCTCCTTTTCATGGGCGTGTATTGCGGCATGACCCGAACTTCAGGCGACGGCTACGAGTTTCAGTATCTCATCGATCACGTCGTTGGCGGAAACGCCGTCGGCGCTCGCGTCGTAACTCAGCTTGAGCCGGTGTCGCATGACGCTGTGGCACACGGCACGCACATCATCGGGCAGAACAGCATCCCGGCCATCCAGCCAGGCATGCGCCCTGGCGCACTTGTCCAGGGCGATCCCGCCCCTGGGGCTGACGCCGACGTGGATCCACGTTGCCAGTTGCTCCCCGAAGCGCTCCGGGTACCGCGTGGCAAACACCAGGTCGACCATGTACTTTTCAATGTTGGGACTGACCTTTACCTGGTGAATTTCGTCCCGCGCTGCGAAAACAACCTGCTGCGCCACGGGTTCGGCCCCGGCCGCGCCTTTTGCTTCACTCTCTTCACCGCGCACCAGGCGGATGATCTTCGCTTCGGAGTCTTCATCCGGGTAATCGATGTAAACATGCATCAGGAAGCGGTCCATCTGCGCTTCCGGCAAGGGATAGGTGCCCTCCTGCTCGATCGGGTTCTGGGTCGCCATGACCATGAACAGACCGGGCATCGAATGGGTTGTGCCGGAAACGGTGACCTGGCGCTCTTCCATCGCTTCCAGCAGGGCCGCCTGCACCTTGGCCGGCGCCCGGTTGATTTCGTCCGCCAGCACGATGTTGGCGAAGATCGGCCCGGCCTCAAAACGGAAGCTGGGCTCACCGCCCTCGGTGTAGAGCACCTCGCTGCCGGTGATGTCGGACGGCAACAGGTCCGGTGTGAACTGGATGCGGGAGAAATCGGCATCCATGTTCTTCGCCAGTCCCTTGACAGCCCGGGTCTTTGCCAGGCCGGGCAAGCCTTCCATCAGGATATTGCCATTGGCCAGCAGGCCGATGACCAGGTTTTTGATCACGTCCTCCTGTCCAATGATCGAGGAGGACATGCGTTGCTGTAAGTCCCTGACCGATTCGAGTGTGCTCATAAACCCAACCAGATGTTTGGCGTAAAGCGAAACAGGGTAAACAATTTGGATGACAAACAAAAGATCGGCCGGGCGAGAAAAAAGGGGGGAAAGGGGTCAGGTTAAGAAAAAAAAGGGGTCAGGTTAACTTTTCAACGGAGCGAAAAGTTAACCTGACCCCTTTTTTTTCTTAACCTGACCCCTTTTTTTTGTGACTGCCGTGTACGTGACCACGGTGGACCAGGCTGTGAATGATGGTTCCTACTATGATCCCCTGGATGGCAGAAACCACCTTTACACCTGCCAATGGCAATAACCACTCAGAAAACTCGAAGCCTATGATGGTCGCGGCTGCCATTGCGAACAGCGTGCCCCAGGCCACCCGGTTGCCGAACACCGGCTGCATGATCAACCAGAGCATCAGCCCCATGCCAAAACGATGCAGCACGATGGCGGTAGCGAGCCCGGAGCCCGCCCCGAGTTCACTCCCCGCCAGGCCTGCGCCGTCCAGCACGGCGTGCAATAACAGACCGATCAGCGCGATATAGAGGCTGATCAGGTGCAGCGTTTCAGCGGCCCGCTGAATCGCTTTTTCCAGCAAACCCGGCAACAGGTATCCAACGGCAAGATACGCCAGAGCAGACCAGCCCAACGGCTCTATGATGTCCGGAACCAGCAGAACCACAACCAGGATCACCAGCACCGCCACGATCACCCGGTCGAGGGTCTTGGCCAGCGGATGCGTACTGCTGATCCACTGGAACAACAGCGGACCGGCAAACAGGGTGATCAGCGACAGCAACAGCAAACGAAGTCTCCGGACATCATGAAAAACGAGGCGCGCATACTAGCACAGGCGCCGCACTTTCATTGTGAGTTGGGCAATTGATACTATATACGCCTTCCAATACCCAGGCGCCGAATGGACACCAGCACCATCGATTCCATGATTGCAGACCACTGCGGGGACCACAATGCGGAACCCGAGTTGCTGGACCTGCTGGCCGCGGTGGCCGAACGCGAAGGAGTCGACGCAAGGCCTGAAGACCTGCATCACGGAGCCCGTTTCGTCTGTGGTTACATAGAACACGTCCCTTACATGATGAAGGTTGCATGGACTGCAGCCATAAACGTAGGCCTTGATTCCCAGATGAAACAGATCCTGGAGATGGTGGAATCCTACTGGGTGGAGGGTGACGATGTGATTCCTGACGGACTGGGTGTGATCGGACTGCTGGATGACGCCTACTGTTCATTGACTTCACTGCAGGCTGTGTCGGACCACTACCAACTGCAGACCGGGAAACACCTGTTCCCCAGCGACCTCGGTGCGGCCAACCGGGCAATGCGGAAAATCATTGGCGAACCCTATGGGTCAGAACTCGACCGGATCGTTATCCAGACCATGAAGGAAACCGGCCTGATCGAGGCAGTCAAGTCTTTGGCCAGTGAAGAAAAGCAGCTGAACTTTGCCGCCAACAGCACGATCTGGGGCCATGGCCCGGCCGGCGACCCGGGTATCGCCGGACTCGAAAAACTGGGGCTTTTGAAGGACTAGAGTTCTGCGAAGGCCCGCCGTGTCAGGTTGTCGCAGCCGCCTTCCGTAACCAGCACGTTATCCTCGATCCTGATGCCGCCATAAGGCGCCAGTTCATCGACCTTGCTCCAGTTGATGTCGTTGGCGTCATGCTCGTCCCGCCATTTACGCAGCAGTGGTTCAATGAAATAGAGGCCCGGCTCGATCGTCAGCACGTTGCCGGCTTCGAGTTCACGGGTCAGGCGCAGGAAGGGGTGGCCGTCAGGACGGTCTATGTCATGGCCGTCATTGTCGATCAGGCCGGCCACGTCATGGGTTTGCAGGCCGAGAAAGTGACCCAGGCCGTGAGGAAAGAACACGCTGGTCAGCCCTGTTACCACCGCTTCGTCGGCGGAGACCTTGATCAGCTTGAAGGTCACCAGCAACTCCGCGATCCGGCGGTGCGTCAGCAGGTGGAGATCCTTGTAGTCCAGCCCGGAGCAAACCTGCCCGGTCAGTTCCCGCTGCATCGCGTCCATGGTTGAAATGAGCTCGGCAAACTCACACGGTTGCCGGGCGTAAGTCCGGGTGATGTCTGAAGTGTAGGCGTTGAACGTACAGCCGGCGTCAATCAGGAAAGAACGGGACGGTTGCGGCGCCGTCAGTTCCCGCAGTTGGTAATGAAGCACGGCGCTGTTCGAATTCAGGGCGACGATGTTGTGATAAGGCAATTGCGCGTCCGTATGCTGGCAGGCCGCGAGGTAACGCATATGGATTTCATACTCTGAACACCCTTCCATGAAAGCGCGCTCGGCTTCCACGTGCGCCTTCGCGGCAAGCCGGGCCGAAGCCTCCATGCAAGCGACTTCGTACGGTGTTTTGCGGGTCCTTGTCAGGTGGATGCGGGTAACCAGCCCCTGCGGATTGATCCACTTTTTGTCGAATAATTCCCCGAGTGCGGGGGAATCGCCAATCGCCGCGACGTCACCCAGTTTGAGGTCGGCGTCCGGCAGATCTTTCTTCAGCCGTTTCTGCCATTGCATGGGATCGCGCACCACTTCGATATCAAAATGCTCGGCCCACCAGTCCTCGGGATCAGCCGGGGGCAGATGCCAGTAATCTTCAGGCTGATAGAAAAACAGGGTCGGCTTCCTTCCCGGAACAATCAACAAGGCGCTGTCTGCATGGCTGGTCAGCGGCAGCCAGGAGAGAAAATGGGGGTTCGGGCGGAAATCATATTCATAATCATCCATGAAACTGTGCATGGGGCTGCCGGAATGGACCAGTGCAGCCATGAAATCCTCGGCTTCCAGCGCCCGCTCCCAGCGCTTCTGCTGGTCGGCCACGTGGGTCGGATAAAGAGATTGATAATTCTGTTCCATTTTCTGCCCTTAAAATTGTTAAAATGACCGGCTTTCGCGCCATGTAATGCGCTCGACCCGAATCTACAAAGAGTAAACCCAGTGACAATCCGTTTATACAATACCCTAAGTCGGGAAAAACAGCAGTTCGAACCGCAGGATCCCAGCCGTGTCACGATGTATGCCTGCGGCCCGACGGTCTACAATTATGCACACATCGGTAATGCGCGCCCAGCCGTTATTTTCGACCTGCTGCACCGCCTGCTTGAGCAGCATTACGAGAAGGTTGTCTATGCAAGGAACATCACTGACGTGGACGACAAAATCAACGAGGCGGCTGCCGCTCTGAATGTTCCCATCAGCGAAGTATCTTCAAAGTACGCGGATGCTTACCACCAGGACATGGCCGCCATCGGCGTGCGTTTACCGGATATCGAGCCACGCGCCACCGAACACATCGCCCAGATGATCGACATGATCCAGCGCCTGGTGGATGCCGGTCATGCCTACGTCGCAGACAGCCACGTTCTGTTCGATATCGAATCGTTCGAAGCATACGGTATGCTGTCCGGCCGCGATGCCGAAGACATGCAGGCGGGTTCGCGCGTCGAAGTCGCCGATTTCAAAAAACATCCCGGAGATTTCGTCCTGTGGAAACCTTCCGAAGATCCTCTGCCCGGGTGGGACAGCCCCTGGGGATGGGGCCGTCCAGGCTGGCACCTGGAATGCTCTGTGATGGCGGAAACCCACCTGGGAGAAACCATCGATATCCACGGCGGAGGACAGGACCTGATTTTCCCGCACCATGAGAATGAAATTGCCCAGAGCATGTGCTCGCATGGCGGCAAAACGTTTGCACGATACTGGATGCACAACGGCTTCGTTACGGTCAAGAAACGCAAAATGTCCAAGTCCCTTGGCAATACGCTGGTCGTTCATGAGCTGCTGAAGCAGCACCCCGGCGAAGTTTTACGATACCTGCTACTCAGCGCACATTACCGCCAGCCGCTGGACTGGTCGGACCAGGAGCTTGAACGAGCACGCCGCACGCTCGACCGCCTGTATGGCGTGCTGCGCACCGCCGACCATGATTTCGGCCCGTTCACCGCTGATGAGCAGCCGGGCAAAGCCTTTCTGGAGGCTCTCGCCGACGACCTCAACACGCCGGTTGCGCTGGCGGAGTTCAACCGCGCCGCGCGTCAACTGGCCCGTGCCGAAAATCGCGAAGATGCACAAAAAGCCGCGGGCGAACTACTGGCGGATGCCGAACTGATTGGTTTGCTGCAATCCGACCCGGACGAATGGTTCGGGGCTGCCTCCGAGGACTCCGATAGCGCGGCGATAGAAGCCCTGATCGAGAAACGGAACCAGGCGCGCACCGAAAAGGATTTCGCAACGGCCGATGCCATACGCGATGAACTCACGGCGATGGGCGTTGTGCTGGAAGATGCGGGCGGCGTTACCCGCTGGCGTCGCAAGGACAGCTGAGCGCGGACATGAACGATTCTGCAGCCCACAATCCGGTCGCCGTCCAGGACGACATCATCAGTTCTTTCAGCCTGTTCCCGGAATGGCTTGACCGTTACCAGTACCTGATCGACCTGGGCCGTAAACTGACGCCACTGGCCGAGGAAGAAAAATCCGACGACAAGTTGCTCGCAGGCTGCCAGTCGCAGGTCTGGCTGTACCTGGAGGGAGACGCCGACCGCGTGATCATCCGCGCCAACAGCGATGCTGCGATCGTGTCGGGACTGATTGCCTTGCTGATCAGCGTTTACTCGGGGTGCTCGGCGCAGCAGATCGTCGAGACGGAGCCTTATTTCATCCAGGATATCGGCCTGAGCAGCCACTTGTCTCCGACACGGGCCAATGGCTTGCATGCGATGCTCAACGCAATAAAAGGCCACGCTCAAAGTCTCCTTTGAGGACTTTCCCGGTGGAGCCACAAGACGGGGTAACTGGTTTCTGGGCTTTCTTCGCTGGCCCTGGTTTCACCAGGACTTCCCTCGTGAATTCATCAGCCTGATCAGGACCGCGCCGGACGGGCTTCCTGCCCGTTCGGCTCTCGATTTTCATCCCTGAAAATCGCCCTGGGCCGATAAATTCACTCGGCTGCGAAATGCCCAGAAACCAGTTACCCCGCCCCGCGGCTCGTGAAAGTCCGCAAACTCGCGATGGTGGGGGAGGCCTTTGCAGGGGCAGGCAGGTGCATTTTGGGAGCATCGAATTGCCGAGTGAAAAGGCAATTAGGGGACAAATGGGCGGGATGCCCATTTGAGGTCATCCAGGGCAGGAAGCCCTGTATGACCGGCCGCGTGAAGATTGTCTTTTCGCGAGGGGACCACCTGTGCGGCAGCGCAGGTGGCAATGAGCCCAGCGAGCAAAATTGCACCTGCCTGCCCCTGCAAAGGCCTCCCGGCACAAACCATCACGTTTTGCGGGCAAAAAAAAGCCCCGCCGTGGGGCGGGGCTTTTCTTCCCGCGAGGGTAATCGCTCAGCGGTCGAGAACTACCAACTCGACACGGCGATTTTCTGCACGTCCTGCTTCTGTATCGTTACTGGCCACCGGCCGGGACTCACCGTAACCCATCGCGGTCAGGCGAGTGGCCTTGATGCCCTGCGCAGTCAGGTATTGCTTGACCGCTGCTGCACGGCGCTCAGACAGGCCCTGGTTGTACTCTTCAGAACCTTTACTGTCGGTGTGGCCTGCGACTTCGACAACTACGCGTTCCTGCTTGTTGAGCAGAGCCGCAGCTTCGTCAAGAATCTTCTTGGCTTCGGGTCGCAACGTGGCTTTGTCGAAATCGAAGTGAACGCCTTCGAGTTCGATCACCGCTTCCACTTCGCAACCGTCCAGGTCAACCACTGCACCGGGCCGCGTGTTCGGGCACTTGTCGCGCTCGTTCAACACGCCATCACCATCCAGGTCAGGATTAGGCGGCGGTGGAGGTGGCTCTGGTGGCGGCGGCGGAGGTGGCGGCGCTGCCCTGCCCCCGAAATCGAAACTCAGGCCAAGAGAAAAAATCCAGTCATTGAAATGTGACTTGGCGGGTATGCTTTTGTCATCGGTATCCCAGCGATGCAAAATCTGCGCTGTTCCCGAGATGTGCTTGTCGATCTGGGCCCTGATCCCACCGCCAAGAGAAATCGAAGGATCCCTGCCTTCGTGCAGAACACTTCTGTGGTTCTGAATACCCAGGCCGGCGGCAATAAAGGGACGGATCTGATCATCACCAAAGTGATAACGGGCCATCACACCCCAATTGCTCAGATTCCATTCGTCATATGTAGAACCGGGAACTGCCTCGTTATGAGCCCGGAAGTCACCTCCGTACTGGTCATACTCGAAATCCAGGCTGAAATTATTGCCGAAGAACCGGCCGAAACCGATGTTCCAGTATGCATTACCTTCATCGGTTAACCTTTTCTCATCAAGGTTGTAATAACCGAACTGTGCGGTGACATGCCAGGGCTGCTCTTCATTCGCGATTGCACCGGTGGTGCCAAACAATGCACCGGCCATCGCGAGGCTCAAAACCAGGTTTCTCGTTTTCACGTATCACTCCTCCTACAAAGCTTTTTGTATCATACGAGATTAATCGAAATTTGTTAACAAACTATTAACGAAATTGAAAAAAAACCGCCCTGCCGGCTACCCAGGTCGATTTCTCCATGACCGGTTAGCCTGTACAAGGCGGGTTTCGTGATTTCTCCCTGGCAATCCGGGAAAATCAGTCTTGGTTCAGCGAGCTTCCCCAAGTTGTCTCTGGCGCAATTCCCAGCGTTCCTGGGCATCCAGACACAGGGTCGCAATGGGCCGGGCTTCGAGCCGGTCCAGTCCGATTTCCTCTCCGGTTTCCTCGCAGTAACCGTACTCACCCTCGTCAATCCGGTTTAGGGCCTTGTCGATCTTGCGAATCAACTTGCGATAACGGTCGCGGGTTCGCAGCTCCAGGCTGTTTTCGGTTTCACGGGTGGCGCGTTCGGCTTCGTCGCCGACGTCACGGACTTCCTGCTGAAGATGGCTGATGGTCTCACGTGACTCTTCAACCAGTTCTTCACGCCATGCGAGCAGTTTCTGGCGGAAATATTCCTGCTGCTTCGCATTCATGTATTTTTCGCTTTTCTTAGGCTTGTAGCCTTTCTTCAAGACAACGCGATCTGATTCCATCGTGATAAGCTACTCCTTGCTGGTACTTAATTTCGGTCGAAATTATAACTACCTGTTTTTTATAATAATTTTAGAAATCGTAAATTTCGCCCGAAAATGAAATTGGGGTGTTATAGCTGAACTTGAGCCTGACGGCAAGTTTTCTGGAAAAAAAGATCGGATGTCAAAGCTGTTACAACTTCTAATCCGGGCCTATCAGCTGCTATTCAGCCCCTTTCTGGGCAACCATTGCCGGTTTACGCCAAGTTGCTCACAATACGCTTCGGAAGCCATCAGCAGGCACGGCGCACTGCGAGGTTCCTGGCTTGCGATCAAGCGGATTGGCCGCTGCCATCCCTTTTGTGAAGGCGGTCATGACCCGGTACCCTGACGACACGAGAGACGAATGAACGACGCAATGTTAATCAAGAATGCCCGCATGGTAAATGAGGGCTCCATCACCGAGAGCGACCTGCTGATCGACAAAGGCAGGATCAGCAAAATTGCCGGACACATTCCAGCGGACGCCACCATAGACGTGATCGATGCCAATGGCGCCTGGCTGTTGCCCGGCATGATCGACGACCAGGTCCATTTCCGCGAACCCGGCCTGACCTACAAAGCGGGCATCTGGTCCGAATCGCGGGCCGCTGCTGCGGGCGGCATAACCAGCTTCATGGAAATGCCCAACACCAACCCGGCCACCGTCACGCTGGATGCGCTTGAGGACAAGTACGCCATCGGCGCCGAAAAATCCCTGGTCAACTACTCTTTTTATCTCGGAGCGACCAACGACAATCTCGATGTCATTCGCGCGCTGCAGCCCGGCAAGGCCGCCGGCATCAAGATCTTCATGGGCGCATCGACCGGCAACATGCTGGTGGATAACGAACAGACCCTGGCGGGCATCTTTCGCGATGCACCGGCGCTGATCGCCACCCACTGCGAATCCAGCCCGATGATCCAGCAGAACCTGGACGCCGCGCTGGAGCGCTACGGCCCCGAGATCCCGGTGACCGAACACCCGAACATCCGCAGCGCCGAAGCCTGCTACCAGTCCACCCTGGTGGCCCAGTCCCTGGCGCGTGAACACCAGGCGCCGCTTCACGTGCTGCATTTGTCCACGGCAATGGAAATGGAGCTGTTCGAACCAGGCCCGATGGAAGGCAAGCTGATCACCGGCGAAGTCTGCGTCCATTTCCTGCATTTCTGCGCAGATGACTACCCGCGCCTGGGCAACCTGATCAAGTGCAATCCGTCGATCAAGACCGCTACTGACCAGGCCGCCATCGTCAAGGCCCTGAAAGACGGCAGGCTCGACATTATTGCCACCGACCATGCACCGCACACCAGTGAGGAAAAAGCCAGCAGCGACTATCTCAAGGCCCCCTCGGGACTGCCGCTGGTGCAGGACGCCCTGCTCTGCGTGCTCGAGTTGTACCACGACGGCGTGCTGTCAATGGAAGAGGTCACGCTGCGCACCGCACACAACCCTGCCATCCGTTACAAGGTCAAAGAGCGCGGCTTCCTGCGGGAAGGCTACTGGGCCGACCTGGTGCTGGTCGATACGGACAGCACCACTGAAGTCAGCAATGAGCGCGCTTTGTCGAAGTGCGGGTGGACGCCGTTCGCAGGCGAGACGTTCAGGTCAAGGGTTCTGGCGACGCTGGTGAATGGGCAGCCGGTGTATCGGGATGGTGAAATCATCGAGGCGGGGGTTGCGCAGAGAATTCAATTCGGAGTTCAGCGCGAGCTCTAGCAAATTACTCCGGACGGCGGGGTGTCACGGACCGGGTTTCCGGACACGTTCAAGACATCCCTGTGCACTCCTCGGCTGTTCCCGACAGCCGAGGGCCCGGAAACCCGGTCCGTAATACCCCTTGTATGCGAGTAGATTGGCCAGGCCGTCTCATCTGCAAGTATTGGAAAGTGCCTGCCCCCCGCTTCTGCCATCGCAAGGGGGTGTAGTGTGGCAGTTATCTGGACCCTCGGCTGTCGGGAACAGCCGAGGAGCGCACAGGGATGTCTTGAGCGTGTCCGGATAACTGCCACACTACACCCCCGTCCCCGGCACCTTAGTATCACGGGGCATGCACTTTCCAACATTTTGCAGTAATCTTCTTGCACCAAATTAAAGACAGGAACCGACCATGGGATTTCTCAAAGGAAAACGCGCCCTCATCGTAGGCGTGGCCAGCAACCGTTCCATTGCCTGGGGTATCGCCGAAGCCATGCATGAACAGGGTGCAGAGCTCGCTTTTACGTATCAGACCGAAAAGCTCAAGAGCCGCGTTGAGAAAATCGCCGAGGCGACCGGGTCGAACATCGTCATCCCCTGCGATGTGGCTTCCGACCAGGACATCAGGGACGTCTACACCAGCCTGGCCGAACACTGGGACGGTTTCGATATCCTGGTTCACTCGGTGGGGTTTGCGCCCAGGGAGCAACTCGACGGTGACTACATCGACGCCGTTACGCGGGAAGGTTTCCAGATTGCGCACGACATCAGTTCCTACAGTTTTGCCGCACTGGCGAAGGAAGCCCTGCCGATGATGGAAGGCCGTGACGGCGCCATGCTTACCCTGACTTACGTGGGCTCGGAGCGCGTACTCAAAGGCTACAACGTGATGGGACTGGCGAAGGCCAGCCTTGAAGCCAACATGCGCTACATGGCAGCCAATCTGGGCCCCCGGGGTATCCGCGTCAATGCCATTTCGGCCGGCCCCATCAAGACACTCGCGGCAGCCGGCATAGCCGACTTCCGTAAAATGCTACACCACGTGGAAGAATGCGCACCGATGCGGCGCACGATCACCCCCCGGGAAGTCGGGGACGTCGCAGCGTTCCTGTGCTCAGACCTGGCCTCCGGTGTAACCGGAGAAATCACCTTCGTCGATTCCGGCTACAACATCCTCGGAATGACCGGCCTGAATTAAAAGTGCTGACCGGTTGGCGCCAGCCAGAGGTCAGCCCGACAACTACGTTGAGTGCAGCAGCCTTCCGCAACGGAGTTGCGGGAGCAGGGAAGCGAGACTCTCTTTAGAGCCGGTCTTCGTAGACTTCGATGATGGACTGATCACGCAACATTTTCAGGAATCCAATGGTTTCCGTGTTGCCGCTGGAAATCGAAGCACGGCGCACATAAGCCCGCTTGCGCATTTCGTCTTCATTGGTCAGTTCACCGTCGGCGACACTGTTGAGTTGCACGACGGCATAACCATTGTCCAGTTCGACGACGGCAAGCACCGGACCGGATTCACCCGGCCGGTCCAGAAGGAAAACTTCATCCCGCAACCGGGCATCGACCAGCGCTGACCGTCTTGCCGTGTCCTCGGACTCCACCAGTTCCAGGCCTTCCAATGTCGCCATTTCTGCAATGTCGGCGCCGCCCTGAAGCCTTGCCAGGAGGCTTTCAGCGGTTACAGCGGCTCTCTCCATTCCGAGCTGCCGCCTTACGCTGGTCACGACTTGTTCACGGACGTCTTCCAGTGGCAGCTGCGTTTGTGGCAAATGCTCTTTCAGCCTCACCAGCACGATGTGATTCTCACCCAGATCGATCGGATCGCTGACCACGCCCTGCCCCAGCACCAGGTCGGAAAATGAAGCGTTCACCACCTCCATGTTCCCGCCGATGAAACTGTCGTCACCTGCACGGCCGAATGGACCGGCTTCACGCACCTCCAGGCCCAGTTCGTTGGCTGCTGCGTCCAGCGTGGTGGGATCTTCATAGATGATGTCCACCAGTCGATCCGCCTGTTCCAGGTAACGGCGCTCATCTGCTTCCGCGACGTATTCCTCGACCAGGATTTCCCGCGCTTCGGTGTAGCTCATACCCTCGGACGGACGAATTTCACGAAGATAGATCACGTGCCAGCCAAATCCGGTCTGCACCGGGTCGGAGATCGGGCTTTCAAGCGTCAGCTCGTACAGGCCGTCCTCAAATGCCTGCACCATGAATCCAGGCTCGATCCAACCCAGGTCGCCGCCGTCTTCTGCGGAACCCAGGTCCTGTGAATTTTCCCTGGCCAGCTCAGCAAAATCCTCACCTGTGCGCGCTCTTTCAACCAGGGCTTCGGCCTGCTGACGTGCGGTTTCGACGTCCACTTCCGGCGCCGAAGCATCGAGTTCAATCAGGATATGGGACGCCAGGCGGGATTCGGGCGTAATGAATCGCGATTCCTGCTGCTCGAAACGGGCTCTGAGCATTTCTTCTTCCGGCTCGACAGCTCCGCCAATCGCAGAGGCATCGAGTTCGAGATATTCGATGGTGACCTGTTCGTCAGACATGTAGTCGACCAGGTTGTCCTCGTACCAGGCAACCACGGCTTCTTCTTCAACCAC
>CAJIAU010000378.1_pt1 | contig 13586 bp, 10 predicted proteins | sample 9199171 | NCBI WGS metagenome assembly CAJIAU01 (sample SAMEA7708280, study PRJEB35096) | sediment metagenome | biome: marine neritic benthic zone biome [ENVO:01000025]; feature: sediment [ENVO:00002007]; material: shallow marine sediment [ENVO:03000034] sea grass bed [ENVO_01000059] ...
CACAAGGAGGGGCAGTCGCCTGGTTGAAGAAGAATCTGCAGCCACGATGAAGCGGACCTGGGTAAACTATGGCCTGTTTCATGACTGGTGCGACCCCGAGCAGGGCCAGGGTGCTTCGTTTCTGCGCAAGGCTGTCGAGATAAAGAACATCTGGATTCCTTACGGCGAGTAACCATTCAGCCAGCGTTACTTGAGTGGTCCAATCGGCGTCAAACTGTGCGTGTTAGACTCCTGCGAATAGTGAATTTATGAATCATGCGGTCCTGAAAATATGCAACCCGCTCCTGGCCCTGTTTTGCGCCATGCTTCTGGCCGGCTGCGCCACTGCCATTGCAACGGCCGGCAGTGGACTGGCCGGCAATCTGAACACGGCGATACTTAACCAGGATGACCCCGAACTGGTCAGGGACGGCGCGCCGGCTTACCTGCTGATGCTGGACAGCTTTGTCGAGGGCGCGCCGGATAACGTCGCCGCGCTGAGTGCGGCTGCCGAACTGTACTCTGCCTATGGCGTGGTGTTTGTCGATGATCCCGTGCGGGCGCGCAAACTGACACGACGTGGCCGCTCGTACGGTCAACGTGCGCTGTGTGCCGCAGAAGAGTCGGCATGCGGAATCTGGGATCTGAATTTCAGTAAATTTGTAGTGGAGCTGGGTAACATCGGCGAAAAGCAGGTTGGCGCACTGTATACATTCGGGCTCAGCTGGATTGCCTACATCCAGGCTCACAGTGACGACTGGGATGCCCTGGCTAAATTACCCCACGCAAAGTCCACGCTGCTGCGGGTGCAGGAATTGTCACCGCAATACAAACAGGCTGATATAGAGCACTTCCTTGCGGTACTGGAGACTATTCGGCCGCCTGCGCTGGGTGGGGATTTCGAGGCGGGGCTGGCGCATTATGAGCGTGCGATGTCGCTGTCTGGCGGCTATAACCTGAGTATCATGGTGGACTTTGCCAAGTATTACGCCCGTACCCTGTATGAGCGGGACCTGCATGACGCATTGCTGAAGGGTGTGTTGGCGTCCGATCCTGTACATGAAGGCTACACTCTGTTCAATACATTGGCGCAGGAGGAAGCGAAAAACCTGCTGGCCAGTGCTGACGATTATTTTTGATCAAGGACCTTTCGCAATGAGACTTCCAATGACAAAACCCTGGATTGCCGCCGTGCTGATCATGTTTGCGATTCCGGGCGCCGAAGCGCAGACACTGAAAATAGCCACCATCGCACCCGAGGGTTCATCCTGGATGAACGACATGCGTGCTGGTGCGAAAGTCATTGAGGAGCATACCGAGGGGCGGGTCAAGTTCAAATTCTACGGCGGCGGCGTTCAGGGCAATGACAAGCAGGTTCAACGCAAGATGCGCACCGGGCAATTGCATGGCGGTGCGTTTGCCTCGGGCGCCATGAACAAGTTCCAGAAGGATGGCGACCTGTTTTCCATGCCCCTGGTGTTCAACTCCATCGATGAGGTGCATTACGTTCGCAATGAAATGGACGGCATCATCAGGCAGCGGCTGGAAGACGCAGGTTTCGTCAATTTTGGGTTTGCCGGCGCAGGATTTGCATACATGATGTCAAATCAACCGCTGGTAACCCTGGGTGATCTGAAAGGGCAGAAAGTCTGGATACCGGAAGGTGATCCGATCGGCTTTTCGGCCTTGCGTGCGCTGGGAGTGGCACCGGTTATCATGCCGGTGACCGACGTCATGACCGGCCTGCAGACAGACTTGATCGACAGCGTCACGGTTCCGCCTGTTGGCGCTGTCGTGTTCCAGTGGCATACCCGGCTCAAGTACATAACCGAGTTGCCAATTGCCTACATCTATGCTGCATTGCTGATCGACAAGCGCGCTTTTTCGAAACTTTCCGAAGAGGACCAGAAGGTGGTGCGCGAGGTGATGGAAGGGACCTACCGCAAATTCGACCAGAACGGGTCGAGGGAAAACGGCGATGCCCTGCAAGCATTGCTGGGTAATGGGCTCCAGTTGGTTTCACCGGACACAGCACAGGTCAGTGAATGGCGCGGTATCGTGAATGCCTCGCACCGCAAGCTGGCCAATGAGGGGACATTCGATGTCGCCCTGCTGGACCGCATGCAGAGCTTGATTGACGCCTACCGCAACGGCGCGGCTGTTGGAGCAGAATAAAAGTATCCTGGCCCGCCTTGACCGGGCGGGGCGGGCAGCGGAGGATGCGGTGCTGGTCACCATCCTGACCGCGATGATCCTGCTGGCTGCCGCGCAGATCGTCATGCGTAATTTTCTGAATTTCGGCCTGATCTGGGGTGATGAGCTGCTACGAATGCTGGTGCTCTGGATTGCCGTGGCCGGGGCTATCGCGGCCAGCCGGACGGACAAGCACATCAACATTGCAGTGCTCGACCGGTTTCTGCCGGAGAAACTTAAACTGGCGGTGAAAAGTGTCATCCACCTGTTTACCGCCGGTATCTGCGGCGTCGTGGCCTGGCACAGCGCGCAGTTCGTCATGACCTCACGTGAATTCGGCGACATTCTGATGGGCAGCGTCCCCGCCTGGATACCGCAGATCATTATGCCGGTGGGTTTTGGGTTGATCTGCTACCGGTACTCGTTGTTCGTGATCCGCGAGCTCGTGGGCCTGGCCAGGGGAGGGCGTTCATCGTGATTGCGGTTGGCCCCCTGTTGGTGGTGCTGGCGCTGCTTGGCGCCCCCCTCTTCGCGGTAATTGCCGCCAGCGCCATGCTGGGTTTTACCAGGGAGGGAATTGACCTGCAGGCCATTGCCATCGAGTTTTACGGCATCGCCGAGATGCCGATCCTGCTGGCCATCCCGTTGTTTACTTTTGCCGGTTACCTGCTGAGTGAAAGCGGCGCTCCGCGCCGGCTGGTTCGCCTGACCCAGGCTTTGCTGGGCTGGATGCCGGCTGGGCTCGCGATCGTATCGCTGGCCGCCTGTGCTTTCTTCACTGCCTTCACCGGTGCTTCGGGGGTAACGATCATTGCCCTGGGTGCGCTGCTGTTTCCGGCCTTGCAACAGGCGGGTTATCCCGAAAAATTCAACCTGGGCCTGATCACTTCGGCCGGCAGCCTGGGTTTGCTGTTCGCACCGTCTCTGCCGCTCATACTTTACGGAATCGTTGCGGAAATCGCCGTTGAGGATCTCTTCCTGGCCGGTGTTTTGCCGGGTTTCCTGATGTTGCTGATGCTGTCTGGCTACAGCGTCTGGAAAAACCGGGCGCTGCGCGTACCCCTCTCGGATTTCTCCTGGAAAGAGGCGGGGGCGGCAATCCGTGAAGCAGCCTGGGAGATTCCACTTCCGATCGTTGTGCTGGGCGGGATCTACAGCGGTTACTTCGCTATTTCGGAGGCCGCAGCGGTCACTGCGCTTTATGTGCTGATCGTGGACGTGGTGATTCTAAGGGAAATCCCGTTGCGCAAACTGCCGGACGTGATGCGCGAATCAATGGTGCTGGTTGGTGGCATCCTGATCATTCTCGGTATGTCGCTGGCATCCACCAACTACATGATCGATGCGGGTGTGCCCCAGAAGCTGCTCGAGTACGTCAGCCTGCTGGTCACCAGCCAGTTCACTTTCCTGTTACTGCTGCTGGCCTTCCTGCTGGTGCTGGGCGCGATCCTGGATATTTTTTCCGCCATTGTACTGGTGGTACCGCTGATCCTTCCCGTGGCGGTGCAATTTGGCGTACACCCGGTTCACCTGGGTATCGTGTTCCTTGCGACGATGCAGTTGGGGTATATCACCCCGCCGGTGGGTCTGAACCTGTTCATTGCCAGTTACCGGTTTGACCGGCCCATCATCGAGCTCTACCTCTCCACCCTGCCGTTTTTCTTTATCCTCCTGGTTTCGGCACTTCTGATCGCATTCTGGCCGAGCCTGTCATTGGCGTTACTGGGTTGATGACCAATATCAAAGGCAGGTCAATCAAAGCGGTACCCGCAAGGGGCCGCTACGCGATAATAGCGCCATGAAAAACAGCTACTTCAAGGGTGCGTCCGACCCTGGACTCGTTGACGAAACCATCGGCCGTTTTTTTGACCGCATCGCTGGACGCTTTCCCGACCAACCGGCACTTATCGTCCGGCACCAGGACATTCGCTGGAACTGGTCCGAATACCATCGGGAAGTCGGCAAGCTGGCTGCCGGGCTGCTGGCGCTGGGGATTGAACCCGGCGACCGTGTCGGTATCTGGGCGCCCAACTGCCACGAGTGGTGCCTGACCCAGTTCGCCACCGCCAAAATCGGCGCCATCCTGGTATGCGTCAATCCGGCTTACCGGGTCTTTGAGCTCGAATACGCCCTCAACAAATCCGGCTGCAGGGCCATCGTTTCCGCCGAGCGTTTCAAGAGCAGCCGGTACCTGGAGATGCTGCAAAGGCTTGCTCCGGAACTGGCGCACTGCGAACCGGGCAAATTACGCGCTGAAAAATTGCCGGGGCTGGAAATCGTGATACGCATGGGTGAAAACCACACGCCCGGGATGTTCAATTTCGGCGAGGTATGCGAGATGGGCGGTGCAGATCAAGTTCGCAGGATCTCTGAAATTCAGCCAACGCTGTCATCTGATGACGTGATCAACATCCAGTTCACCAGTGGCACCACCGGCAGTCCAAAGGGTGCTTCACTGACGCATCACAATATTCTGAACAATGCAAACCAGGTGGCTGCAGGGATGAAGCTGAGCCAGGAAGACCGGCTCTGCATTCCGGTCCCGATGTACCATTGTTTCGGCATGGTGCTGGGTAAACTGGCCTGCGTGACGCGAGGCGCGGCGGCTATTTTCCCCGCGGAAGCATTCGAGGCAGGGGCGGTGCTTGAAACCGTTGAGCAGGAGCGCTGCACGGCGCTTCATGGCGTGCCGACCATGTTCATTGCGGAACTCGAACATCCCGGATTTGAACGCTTCGATCTTTCATCCCTGCGCACCGGGATCATGGCGGGTGCGCCCTGTCCGGTCGAGGTGATGAAGAAAGTCATTTCCCGGATGCACATGTCCGAGGTGCTTATCGCCTATGGCCAGACCGAGTGCAGCCCGGTGAACCACATGACGCTGGCTGACGATCCGCTGGAAAAAAGGGTGGAAACCGTGGGTCGCGCCGGCCCGCACCTGGAGGTCAAGATCATCGACGAGGAAGGTGCAATTGTTCCGGCCGGCCAACCCGGAGACATCTGCACTCGCGGATATGCCGTGATGAAAGGATACTGGGATGACCCCGGGCGCACGGCTGAAACCGTCGATTCGGACGGGTGGCTGCACTCAGGTGACCTCGGCGTGATGGACGGTGAAGGTTATGTGTCCGTGGTCGGCCGTCTCAAGGACATGATCATCCGGGGCGGTGAAAACATCTATCCGCGGGAAATCGAGGAATTCCTGTTCACCCACCCCGGTATCCAGGATGCGAAAGTAGTGGGCGTTTCCGACGAGAAATTCGGTGAAGAAGTCTGTGTCTGGGTTCAGCTCAAGGAGAACGAGGATCTGAGCGAAGAGGAAATCCGGGCATTCTGTAAGGATCACATCGCCTATTTCAAGGTTCCCCGGTACATCCGCATCGTGGACGAATTCCCGATGACGGTGACTGGCAAGGTGCAGAAGTTCAAGATGCGGGAGCAGATGGAAGAAGAACTCGGGCTGGCCTGAAAGGGCTGCAATCCATTCGCGGGACACGTAAACTTCGCTCATGCTGCGACTGCGACATCCACTCTCATTGCTCATCATCAGCTTGCTGATCATGTTCGGTGTGTTGCGCACCTATTCAGCTCCCGAACCGGTAGGGGCCGATGCACCCGACGTCATTTTTTCTGCCGCCCGCGCCGAGGTGATCCTGGGAGAATTGCTTAAGGAAAATGCCCCGCATGTTGCAGGTTCTGCGAGCAATGCGTTGGTCAGAGATCGTGTGGTGGCGCACTTGGAGTCGTCCGGCTACGAGGTGGAGATTCAATCTCGATTTCATTGCAACCCGGTATTTGGCAGCTGCAGCCCGGTAGAAAATATCGTTGCCGTGAAAGCGGGTTCTGCAAGCGAACATGCCGTTTTGATTACCGCGCATTACGATAGTGGCTGGGCCGGCCCGGGAGCGGCGGATGACGGCGCCGGCACGGCTGCCATTCTGGAAATCGCCCGGATGGCGGCGAATTTTCCGCCGTTCAGAAACGACATCATTTTCCTGGTTACCGATTCAGAAGAAAACGGGCTGCTTGGCGCCGATGCATTCGCCGAACATCACCCACTGTTCGAAAAAGTAAAAGCGGTTGTCAACCTCGAAGCACGTGGCGTAACCGGGCCAAGCGGCATGTTCGAGACTGGCGACGGCAACCGCAGCATCATCCGGATGTTTTCCAAGAGCGTGGACAGGCCGGTCGGCAATTCCCTGATCTACGAAATCTACAAGACCATGCCCAATGATACGGATTACAGTGTCTATAAAAGCAAAGGTGTCATGGGTGTGAATTTTGCATTTGCACAGGGTGTGCCGGTCTATCACTCTGCCATTGACGACATCGATCACCTCGACCTCGGCAGCCTGCAGCATCATGGAGATAACGCCTGGGGTATGCTGAAAGTTCTGGGAGAGCGAAGGATCGGCTCGATCACTTCGCGTGAAGACGCTGGTTACATCGATGTTTTTGCAAGCCGGCTGATCCATTATCCGGTCAGCATTACCCAGGGGCTTGACCTGTTCCTGGGCGTACTGGTCATGATCGCCATTTCCATAGCTTTCAGGAAAGAGTTTCAATTCAGGCAGCTGCGCTGGGGCCTGCTTGCGATTCCTTTTCTGCTGGTTTCGATCCTGGCTGGCGGATACCTGCTGTCCTGGCCGCTGGGACACTGGCCGGACCTGCACCCCCTTGAACACCCTTATCCGTGGGCGGGCCGGCTGGCCATTTTCCTGATGCTGGGCCTGGCCGGGTTCAGCACGCTGAAACTGTTCTCGGGGCGAGTATCAGCTTGCGCGTGGATGATCATCGCATGGGGGATCGTTTTTGTATTCGGCATGACACTGACCAGCAAACTCCCATCGGCTGCGCACCTGGCACTGCTTCCGCTGGGAATGTTTTTCCTGGGGTCGATTATCGACCTGTTCCGCAAGAAGTCACCGGCACCGTTGTTGTTTGCCTCGCTGCTGGGTTTCGCAGCCACGGCATTCATTTCCTTTTACCACTTCTTCATGCTGGACGTCGTGATGAACTTCGACCAGAGTCACATCAAGGCGGCGATGTTCTGGTTGATGGCTTTGACTGTCATGCCCATGCTGCTGGCGTTCGTCAAGGAACTCGACCTGAGCTGGAGGCCTGCCGGGTGGTTGGCTGCGGCCATTCTTGCGGCCTGTGTGGTTCACCTGTTTCTCCCCGGGTTTACCGCGGAACGTCCCCGTGACATGACATTGATGTACAGCGAGGTCGAAGGCGAAGGTACCGGGTATGTGGTGCTCGAGAGCATTTACCAGCGCCCGGACAAAAAATATGCCAGGGGGCATGACTTCGAGAACGTCGAGCTGAATTCGGGGCGGTTGGGGAAGGTCAGTCGCCCGGCCCGCAAAATCGCTCCACTCGACCTGCCCGGAGTCACCCTCGAAGACCGGGGCGTGGTTGAAGAGGAGGGGGTTTATGTCCGGAACCTGGCCATCGGATTGCCGGAAAATACTCCACTTTTTCGCCTGACACTCCCTCTGGAGGCCGAAATTACCAGGGCATGGGTGAATGATGAGCTCGCCCTTGATACTTCAATCGAGACAAAGCACCGCAGAAAAGATTACCGCCTGCAGATGGTTTATCCCGGGAGCGAAGCCGTCACTGTCAGACTGGAATCAACCTCGTCGATCGGCTTCGATGTAGCGGCTGTTACCTGGCATCCATTGCCCTCAATCCTTGTGACGCCGTTCATGGGCAACTGGCCTGATGACGCACAGCCTTTTCTTTACGGGCCGCGCGCTGAAAAGATCCAGGAATTTACCCTTCGCTGAGCCGTTTGCGGCCCGGCTTCGTTAATTCTCCCAACTCCCGGTAGGCTGCATCCAGGTGGTTCGCCAGAGTGTTCAGGTCCGGGATGGCCGTTCTGCCGCTGATGAGGCCAAAAAACAGCTTCCCTGAATAGCTGCACACGGTAATGTTCAGTGCAACAGCCGGCGGCAACGTGTTGACCGGATAGACCTCGATCACCTCCGCACCACGAAAATACATGGTCTGCATGGGGCCGGGCACATTGGAGATTACCAGGTTGATCGCCGGCGGCAGAACCTGATCCAGCCTCAGGAGTTCTTCCCCCAACGGCAGTAAAGCGATGCCAAGCGTATAAAGAGAGATTGCCTGCCGGGAAAGCCCGTCATAGAGTTCCCGCGTGGATCGGGATGATTCACTGATCCGGGCCAGGGTTTCCAGCGGATCGGAGTGCTCCGGGGCCAGCTTTACCTGAAGCAGAGAGATCAGGTTTCCATCATCGTCTTCGCCCCGTCTCAGGCTGACTGGCATGTAAACGACGAGCGGCTCACCGGGTGACTCCCCTTTATCGTCAAGGTAACGATTCACGGCCAGGTCGCCAAGCGTCATGACCAGGTCGTTGATGCTTGCCCCCTGCGAGGACGCCATTTCATGTATTTCGTCCAGGGGGTAATGCAGGATGCTGAAGTTCCGCGCGGCCCCGGTGGGCACATTGAACCGGGTTCGTGGTGCGTCGAGCGGCAAAGCCGTTTCATGTTTGCCTTCGAACAGGCGTCTCCGGATCAGTTTTGCGCCCAATGCAGACAACTCGGCAGTGGTTCTGACCGAAGTTCCCAGTAACTCGATACCTTCAGACAGCAAGTCCCCAATGCGGGTGTTTTCAGCGATGGTTTCGCCGTGGCCGTCACGTTGCCAGATCGGGCGGGAGTGCATGTCATCCGGCGCGGCGGAACCTGATTCGGCAAACCAGCGCGAAAACGTAATGCCGTCGGCCATTGCGTGGTGAATTTTCGTATAGAAAGCAAATTGCCGATTCTGCAAACCTTCAATCAGGTGAAACTCCCAGAGCGGACGTTCCCGGTCCAACAGATTGGCATGCAGCCTTGAAATCATTTCCACCAATTGTTCCCTGGTGCCGGGGCCCGGCAACACGGTATGCCGGACGTGATAGTCGATGTCAAAAGCCTCGTCTGGCACCAGGACTGGCGAGAGGATGCTGTTGTCCCTGAGTTTATGGTCAAACGGGAATCCCGCCGGTACTTTTTTCAATTCCTCCAGCATGCGCCGGAGCCAGGCTGAACCTTTTCCTTTTGGTAGCCGAAAGATCTGTACTCCACCCACGTGTTTGGGGCTGTGATGGGTTTCAGCCAGCAGAAATCCTGCGTCCAGCGTCGAAAGTTTGTACATGCAACCATTCACCGCCTTTATCTAGTATGCTGTCAACATTCGTACTGCCCCTGCTTGATGCAGGTCTTTCGGGAGTGATCCGCATGGGTACATACAATGTCACACCGGTCACGGCCGGAGACTACCGGCGGCTGGCTGAGAGGCGCCTGCCACGGTTCCTGTTTGACTACATCGATGGCGGCGCGGGTGACGAACAGTCCATGCGGGCCAACACCAACGATTTTGGCCGGATCAGGTTGCGCCAGAGAGTCATGCGCGACGTCAGCCGGGTCGATACCGGTACGAACCTGTTCGGCCAGGCATTGAGCATGCCACTGATCCTGGCCCCGGTCGGCCTTGCCGGCATGATGAGGCGGCGGGGAGAAGTCCTGGGAGCACGGGCTGCAGAGTCTGCAGGCGTGCCATTCACGGCCTCGACCGTGGGCATCTGCAGCATCGAGGAAGTCAATGCCGCGGTGGAGGTGCCTGCATGGTTCCAGTTGTACATGCTGCGTGATCGCGAACTGGTCCAGGCTCTGCTGGCGCGCGCGCAAGCCCGCGGTTGCACTACGCTGGTATTTACCGTGGACCTGGCGGTGACCGGGCCCCGGCATCGTGATACCCGAAACGGCATGCTCGGAGGCGCCATGCGGGGCCGGATCGCAAAGGCGTGGCAGATATTGATCCGGCCGCAGTGGCTTGTCGATGTCGGGCTGCGTGGCAAGCCGCACGATTTCGGAAATCTCAGGGAAGCCGTAGGGGGTGTGGAAGACCTGGAGGTTTTCAAGTCGTTTATCGATTCACAGTTCGACCCCAGTGTTACCTGGGAGGATATCGCCTGGCTGAGGTCGCAGTGGCAGGGTTCAATCCTGATCAAGGGTGTCATGTCAGCCGAAGATGCCCTCGCCGCGGCTGACGCTGGAGCGGATGGGGTAATCGTCAGCAACCACGGTGGCCGGCAACTCGAGGGTGTTGCATCAAGTATTTCAATGCTGCCCGAGGTTGTCGCCGGGGCAGGGGATCGCCTGGAAGTCCTGGTGGATGGTGGTGTGCGTAACGGGACGGATGTCGTTCGCGCCCTGGCTTTGGGCGCAAAAGCCGTGCTGATCGGCCGGCCCTGGGTGTGGGCAGTGGCCGCGCGCGGAGAGGCCGGCGTAACCGGCCTGCTGCAGGTCATTCAGCAGGAAATCGCCAGGGCGATGGCCCTGATGGGGGTCACCCGCGTCGAGGAGATCACATCTGGGACGATTGATCCACCATCGCCTCGATAAGACAGGGGCCTTCCCCCTCCATCGCAACTGCAAACTGCTGATGAAACTCTTCCGCGTTTTGCGCCCGGCTTGCCGGAATACCCATTCCCTCAGCCAGGCCGACCCAGTCGATGTCCGGCTGTGAGAGATCCAGCATCGACAGGGTTTTCGGAGTCGGTTTGCCGGCGCCTACCCGCGCCAACTCGATGTTCAGGATCGCGTAGCTGCGGTTATTCATGATCACGACCGTCACATCGGTGTTCTCGCGCGCCATCGACCACAGGGCCTGCACGGTATACATGGCGCTGCCATCGGCCTGCAGTGCGATGACCTTTCGGTCCGGACAGGCGATGGCGGCCCCCAGGCTCAATGGCAGTCCCTGGCCGATGGCGCCGCCGGTCAGCATCAGCCAGTCATGCGGTGGAGCGTTTTCAGTCGCCGGATAAATTCCGAGTCCGCAGGTAGCTGCCTCATCAGAAACAATGGCGTCCTCTGGCATCAGCAATGTCAAGGTCTGGCCAATGGCAACAGGTGTCAGAGCCCCGTCGGGTGCGGGGAACGGCGGTGCGATCGCGGCAGGGTCCGCATCGTTATCCGCACCGAGCCGCCCGGCGAGATTCTTCAGCGAAGACAGAATATCCTGGTCAGCGCCAGCAAATTCGATCACTTCGCAACCGTCGGGCGCCAGCCAGCTTTTTTTCCCGGGATAAGCGAAAAAAGATACCGGTGCCGCCGTTCCCACCAGGATAATCTGTTCCAGGCCAGCCAGTTGTTCACCGGCATGTTCGGCAAAATATTGAAGCCGTTCCAGCGCAATTCGTCCCGCGCCTCTTTGCAGGCGGGCTGCAAAGGTCTCGCCGAGGATTCGCGCACCGGTTGCTAACGAGATCCGCCCGGCGATTGCCAGACTTTCCTCGCGCAATGCGCGTCCACCCAGCAGCAGCGCGGTTGGCTTCCCGTTGGAAAGCGCCTCAGCAGCCTCCGATATGCGGGAATCCGGGACGGGGGAAAGACGGCTTTTCGCTGAGCCCTGAATTTCTCCTGTCGCTTCCTCCCAGGCATGGTTGGCCGGCGCAATCAGCGTGGCAATCTTGCCGGAGCCCTGCATCGAGGCACTGACCGCCTCTGCGCCCGAACGCGCCAGGTCATCGGCTGATAGGGAGACCTTGACCCAGTCCGAGCAAATTTTTGCGTGAGCCTGAATATCAGAAGTCAGCGGCGTGTCGTATTGCAGATGATAGGTCGCATGGTCTCCGACGATGTTGACGACGGGAGCATGCGCACGTTTCGCGTTATGCAGGTTGGCCATGCTGTTTGAATAGCCGGAACCCAGGTGGAGCAATGTCAGGGCAGGTTTGTCGGCCATCCGGGCGTAACCATCAGCTGCTCCGGACACGACGCCTTCGAACAGGCAAAGAACATTGCGCATGTCATCGTGGTTTCCGATCGCGGAAACCAGTTGCATTTCCGAAGTTCCCGGGTTGGAAAAACACACCTCGACTCCGTTGGCTACCAGGGTGTCCAGAAGCAGCTCCGCGCCATTCATGGAGAATTTTCCTCGGCCACCGGCAGTATCCTGCCGGGATTCAGAATGTTACCGGGATCCATTGCGGCCTTGATGGTTCGCATCAGTCCTATTTCTTCCGGGCTGCGTGAATACGCCAGGTAGGCGCGTTTTTCGAGCCCAATACCGTGTTCCGCGGAAATCACTCCGTTGACGTTTTCCAGCACTCCATAAACGATGTGTTCTACGGCATGGACGGTTTCCGGATCCAGGCTGCCGACCCCTATGCCCAGGTGGATATTGCCGTCGCCGAGGTGTCCGAAAGTGACCATCCGGTAGTCGGGCCATTGTTGTGACAGCCGGTTGTGGACTTCCTGAACGTAGCCCTCCATGTCGTGAATGCCGAGGCTGATATCGAAGCTCATCGGTGGGAACAGGCTCTCGGCCAGTCCCTGAACATCGTCACGAATGGCCCAGAGTTCATCGCGCTGTTGCTTGCTTTGTGCGATGACAGCGTCGCAGATCAAGTCATTCTCCAAAGCGGTCTGCAAGGCATCCTCAAACCGCAGTGGATCACCTTCCTGGTCGCCGCCTGTTGACTCGAGCAAAACGTAAAAGGCGTATGACGCCTCCAGGGGTATGCCGTGCTTGTCGCCATCGCCGACGATCAATGAATAAAAATCATTCCACATCACTTCAAATGCGCTCAGGGTTCCGCCCAGGCTTGAATCCATGACCCCGAGGAACCCGGCAAGTTTCTGAAACTCATCAACAGCCACCAGCGCAGTGTTCTGGCTCCTTGGTGCCGGGCGAAGACGCAGCACGGCCCGGGTAATGATACCCAGGGTTCCTTCTGAACCGATGAACAACTGCTTGAGGTCGTAGCCTGTGTTGTTCTTGATCACATTATTCAGCGAAGAAATGACGGTTCCGTCCGCCAGGACAGCCTCGACACCCAGAAGTTGCTCACGCATCATGCCGTAACGGATGACAGCGTTACCCCCGGCATTGGTCGCAATATTGCCCCCAACGGTTGCGCTGCCCCGCGCACCGAGGTCGAGAGGGAACAACAAGCCTGCTTCCTCGGCGGTTTCCTGAACAGCCTGCAATGGAACCCCGGCCTGTACGGTGATCGTCCGGTTGATGGTATCCACCGGTTCGATGTTCTTCATTCTCTCGAGCGACAGGGCGATTTCATCCGGGCTTGCAACCGCGCCACGGACGAGTCCTGTCATTCCCCCGTGCGTGACGACTGCCTGCTGGTGCTGATGGCAGAGCTTCAGAACCTCGGCAACCTCCATGGTATCAGCAGGACGGATAATCGCCCTGGCCTTGCAGCCACCCATCGGGGGCCAGCTATCAGATCGCGCAGACACGTCTCCCCCGGTCAAAACGCCGTTTGGGCCAACAATTTTTTCAATCGCTTCCAGAAGGGCAGCCATGATGCCTACACTTGATTATGATGAACGTCCCAGTTTAACGCAGAGACATCAGCTGTGAAGGATTTA
>CAJIAU010000215.1_pt1 | contig 13573 bp, 10 predicted proteins | sample 9199171 | NCBI WGS metagenome assembly CAJIAU01 (sample SAMEA7708280, study PRJEB35096) | sediment metagenome | biome: marine neritic benthic zone biome [ENVO:01000025]; feature: sediment [ENVO:00002007]; material: shallow marine sediment [ENVO:03000034] sea grass bed [ENVO_01000059] ...
CACCATCGGCACCTGGGCGCTGGCAGGTGAAGTGAGCTATCGGCCAAATGCACCGCTGCAGTTTGATGATGTGGAAGTGCTGTTCGCCGGATTGACACCCACGAATTTTTTGCAGCCTGATTACTACTTCCAGTACAAGAGCCAACTCGGTGAGTTCGGGCCCGACGAATACATCAAGGGCTGGGACCGCCACAAAGTCTGGCAGGCCCAGGCAACCACCACCAAGCTGTTTGGACCGGGGAATATTTTCAAAGCCAACCAGATCGCCTTCGTGATGGAAGTCGGAGCCAACTGGTCTGACATTCCATCCCAGGATATTCAGCGGTATGAGGGTTCCGGCACCGACTCCGGTGGCGGAGCGGACTGGACCTCGGGCGACTGGAACAACCCGGAAACCCAGGTCGGCGGATTTGCCGATGACTTCAGTTGGGGTTACCGGCTTGCAACCCGTTTTGATTACAATAACGCCATCGGGCCGGTGACAGTCAGCCCGCGCCTGGGCTGGGCGCACGACGTTCACGGCACGACTCCAGGGCCTGGCGGCTCGTTCATCGACGGCCGCAAGCAACTGACCCTGGGTGTCGGGTTCAACTACCTGAACGAATGGATTTTCGATTTCTCCTGGACGACTTACATGGGCGCTGGAGAATTTAACATGCTCAAGGACCGGGACTTCGTGTCTGCAAGTGTCCGTTACTCATTCTGATCGCCGGAGGATTTCATGCGAACTTTTACGAAATTAACGCTTTCAGCCTGCATCGGTCTTGTAGTCGGTATGGGCCAGGCCTGGGCCGGCGCCAAACCTGATCAGGTTAACCGCTTGCAGGAAGACCTGACCCCGATGGGTTCAGAGCGGGCAGGTAATGCAGATGGAACCATTCCCGAGTGGACCGGCGGCATTACATCTCCACCGGCGGGTTATAGCCCGGGAGACCATCACCCGAATCCGTGGCCTGAAGACAAGCCCCTGTTCCGTATCGACGGCAGTAACTACCAGCAATATGCGGACAAGCTGAGCGTTGGCCAGCAGGCCACGTTTGCCAAGTATCCGGACACCTATTACATGGATGTTTATCAATCCCGGCGCTCAACTTCATTTCCGGAACATATCTATGAAATGACCGCCAAGAACGCCGCAACCGCCAAGCTGGCGGAGAACGGCGAAGGTGTGCTGGATGCAGCCGAGGGCTTTCCGTTTCCGTTTCCTGAGAACGCCTATGAGCTGATGTGGAATCACAAGCTCAAGTACAAGGGTGTTGGTGGTACGCGTTACAACACGCAGATCGCCCCAACAGCCAACGGCTCCTTTTCGGTGACAGTCATCCGCGAGGAATTGCTGGGCCTGTACTACAAGCGCGGCGTGACCATCGCCGACATCAATAACATCCTGTTGTATTTCTTCCAGGAAGTTGAATCTCCTGCGCGGCTGGCAGGCAATATCCTGCTGGTGCACGAAACCCTGAATCAGCAGGAACTTGCGAGGCAGGCCTGGATTTACAACCCCGGTCAGCGCCGCGTTCGTCGCGCGCCCAACGTGGCGTATGACAACCCGGGTACTGCATCAGATGGCCTGCGCACCAACGACATGACCGACATGTTCAACGGCGCCATGGACCGCTTTGACTGGAAGGTCATCGGCAAGCAGGAAATGTACATTCCTTACAATTCCTACGGTGCTCACGCCGAGGGCGTAACGCCGGACGATTTCGTCAGGCCCGGCCACCTTAACCCGGAACTGATGCGCTATGAATTGCATCGTGTGTGGGTGGTCGAAGCCAACCTGAAAGACGGCATGCGCCACATCAACCCGAAGCGCACCTTCTACCTGGACGAAGACAGCTACCAGATCGTGCTCATCGACCACTACGATGCACGCGGTCAGCTGTGGCGCGCATCGGAAGGCCATTGCATCAATTACTACGATGTTCCAACCTACTGGTCCACGATTGAAGCCCATTACGACCTTCAGTCTGGCCGCTATGTGGCGCAGGGTTTTGACAACACCATGCCTGTCAACACCTTCAATGTAGAAATGCAGCCCGGCCAGTTCACGCCACAGGCGTTGCGGACGCGCGGGCGTCGATGACTCGCGAGAAGGGCCGGCAGCAGCTGGCCCTTTTCCCTGTCCTGAGCATGCATATCGCTGACAAGATCATTACCGCGCCTTTATCCGTCATTCTGTGCGCGTTGGCTTTCTGCTTCGCCACCGCCACGACCTTAAGAGCTGAAACCGGGCTGGACATCGAGTATGCCGAGATGCAACCGCTGTCCACGGAATCCATTCTGCTGGATGTCACTCGCAGTGGGGACCGCCTGGTCGCTGTCGGCGAACGGGGCCACGTCATTTTTTCCGACGATGGCACCGAATGGAAGCAGGCGGAGCATGTTCCAACCCGCTCCACGCTGACATCGGTCGTCGCGCAGGGCAGCCGCTTGTGGGCCGGCGGGCATGATGCCCTGATCATCACGAGTGGTGATGGCGGCAAGACCTGGTCGCAACAGTTTTTCGATCCCGACCGGCAGCAGGCCGTGATGGATTTTCTCTTCACCGATGAAAATAATGGCGTGGCCATCGGGTCCTATGGCCTGGTTCTGACGACAACGGACGGGGGCAAAACCTGGAATGATGAGCTGGTCGATCCGGAGAATGATTTTCATCTCAACAGCATGGTCCGGTTTGAAGACGGCCGGCGCTTGATTGCAGGTGAGGCAGGTTTTTCTTTTCGCAGTTACGATGACGGGGCATCCTGGGAACCCCTGGAACTTCCGTATATCGGGTCGATGTGGGGTGCGCTTTTTACCTCTCCGGACTGTGTTTTGTTTTACGGTTTGCGCGGACATGCGATGGAAAGTTGCGATTTCGGCATGTCCTGGCAGGAACTCGACACCGGCACATTATCGAGCCTGTCCGGGGGAACCGAGCGCGACGGCGTGGTGGTGCTGGTTGGAAACACCGGCATCGTATTGATCAGGGAGGACGGGGAGATCTCCCAGTACCAGCATTCCAGCGGTGTGGATTTCTCGGCTGTGATTCCAATGGAAGGTGATAGCTACCTGCTGGTGGGGGAAGAAGGTGTCCACCAATTTCCTGAAACCGTTGCCGAGGAGCCTGGCCAATGACCACAGACGCGACAACGCGGCATCTGCACAACCTGGCCACCTTCCTGATCAACTACCGTTACGGCATCGTATCGCTGTTCGTGGTGATCACGATCGGCATGATGTTCGCGATGTCCGGCCTGAAGATCGAAACGGGCTTCAAGAAGCAGTTGCCTCTGAAGCATGAGTACATGCAGACATTCCTGCAGTACGAGAAGGAATTTGGCGGAGCCAACCGCGTGCTGGTTGCGCTGGTCAGCCGCGACGGCAACATGTTTACCCCTGAATTTTTCGATTCCTTCGAGAAAATCACCAACCAGGTTTTTTTCATCCCGGGTGTGGACCGTGCCAGTGTCCGGTCCATCTTCACGCCCAACGTTCGTTTCGTGGAAGTGGTCGAAGATGGTTTTGCCGGCGGTAACGTCATTCCGTCTGATTTCCAGCCCACGCCTGAAATGTTTGAGCGGGTGCGCTCCAACATCGTCAAGTCCGGTGAAGTGGGGCGGCTGGTTTCGGGAGATTTTACCGGGGCAATGGTTTGGGCCAACCTGCTCGAGGAAGATCCTCAATCCGGCGCCAAGCTGGATTACCGCCAGGTGGCGGCGGAACTCGAAGCCATCCGCACTGAATTTGAAAATGATAACCAGACCATCCATATCATCGGCTTCGCGAAAATCGTCGGTGATATATCCGATGGCGCCAAGTCAGTGGTCTGGTTTTTCCTCGTGGCTTTCATTATCACCGCCATACTTTTGTACCTGTATTCCCGGTCCATCTGGCTGACCGTTCTGCCGCTCGCCTGTTCGAGCATCGCGGTGATCTGGCAAATGGGCACCTTGAGCCTGTTGGGCTACAGCCTCGACCCAATGAACATCCTGACGCCGTTCCTGATTTTCGCGATTGGCGTCAGTCACGGCGTGCAAAAGATCAGCGCATGGACAGTCGAGAAAGAATTCGGCGGCCGCACGCCAGATGCCTGGGCCCAGGATGGCGTTACCGACGTTGCGTCTATCCCGCGACGCTCAGCAATGCACGGGTCGCGCGAGACGATGAAGAAACTGCTGGCGCCGGGCATCATCGCCCTGCTGTCTGATACGGTGGGCTTCCTGACCCTGTTGTTCATCAACATCAGGATCATCCAGGAACTGGCCATCACGGCCAGTATCGGTGTAGCCATCATCATCATCACCAATTTGTTGCTGTTGCCTGTGCTGCTATCCTGGGTCAACCTGCACAATCCGCATGCTTATCGTGAGCGCCTGCTGAAAAAGGCCCATGAACTGTCGGGCTTCTGGTTGTTCCTTACCAATTCGACCGAGCCGCGCAGGGCGATCGCAGCCGTTTCGTTCGGCGCCTTGTTGTTTGTTGTCGGCTTCTGGATAGCCCAGGGCATGCAGATCGGTGACTCTGAAGTGGGCGTGCCGGAACTCAGGCCGGAAGCGCGGTACAACCAGGACGCTATCCTGATCTCCGAAAGGTTCTCCCTGGGTGTTGACCTGCTGACCGTCATTGCCGAAACCGTGCCGGACGCGTGCACGGAAAATTACGAGGTAATGGAGTCAATTGACCGTTTTGCGTGGAATCTGCGCAACGTGGACGGCGTGCAACAGGTCATTACACTGCCAATGGTGGCCAAGGTGGTCAACGCCGGCTGGAACGAGGGCAACATCAAGTGGCGCATCCTGCCGCGTGACAACTATGTCATGCGCCAGGCGCTGGGCGGTATCGAAACCGATACCGGCTTGCTGAACCGCGATTGCAGCGCCATGCCCATCCAGGTGTTCACCGAGGACCATCGCGCCGAGACCATTGCGCGGGTCGTGGCGCGGGTTAAAGAACTGCGCGAAGAAATGAATATCGGCGCGCTCGAGTACCACATGGAACACGAGGTGCTGGAGGACATGGTCACCGGGGAAGAAGAAGTCACTCCGGAAAGCCTCAACTTCCGCCTGGCCACGGGTAACGTGGGCGTGATGGCCGCCACCAATGAAGATGTAGCCGCAGCAGAGAAACCCATGCTAGGGCTGGTTTTTGCCTCCATCATCATCCTCTGCCTGATCACCTACCGGTCCGTTCGCGGCACGATCTGTATCGTGTTGCCACTGGTGCTGGTTTCGACATTGGCCGAGGCTTTGATGGCAGTCTACGGTATTGGGCTCAAGGTCAACACGCTGCCGGTGGTCGCGCTCGGCATCGGTATCGGCGTGGACTACGGCATCTACATGTACAACCGCCTGGACGACCTGCTCAAGCACGGTCATTCGCTGCGCGAAGCGTTTTATCGGACCCTGCGGCTGACCGGCCGCGCGGTGATTTTTACCGGCTTCACGCTGGCCGCTGGTGTGGGTACCTGGATGTTCTCCGAGTTGCAGTTCCAGGTCGACATGGGCTTCCTGCTGGCGTTCATCTTCCTGGCCAACATGGTGGGCGCCATCATCCTGTTGCCCGCGCTGGTTCGCCTGCTGATCTATCCCAAGCATAAAGCGGCGAATGTAAAGAAGCAGGCAGTCGAACAGGAAGCTGAAGCGGCTGCAAAGGGATGAATTTCGCGGAAATCGGTTGCAATCGACCATACATTTACGTAGATTCGACCGCATGATGATTTTTGCATCAACTGCCGGCTGCCGCCACCTGCGCCGATCCTGGATAGAAAATCCGGGCTGGGTTGACGTATAAGTCAGATAAATCGATAAATTCGAAGAAAAACCCAGCCGCTGGCTGGGTTTTTTGGTATGGAGAACCGTAAATGCAAAACTTTCTCAGCACGATTGACTGGAGCCGGGAGCAACTCGATGGTTTGCTGCGCCTGGCGATGGATCTGAAACAGGATCCGGTCCAGGAACGCCTCAAGGGCAAATCGATTGCCCTGATGTTTCTGAACCCGTCCATGCGAACACGCACGTCTTTCGATCTCGGCATGCAGCAACTGGGCGGCATCGCAATCGTGCTGCAGCCGGGCAAGGATGCCTGGGGCGTGGAATTCGATCCCGGGGTGGTGATGGAAGGGGATGCTGAAGAACACATTGCCGAGGTCGCCGGCGTGTTGTCGCGGTACTGTGACCTGATCGGCATAAGGGCTTTTCCATTGTTCAAAGACTGGTCCAATGACCGCGAAGACAAGGTGATCAAGGCACTGGCGCAGCATGCTTCCGTGCCCGTCATCAACATGGAAACCATTGTTCACCCCTGCCAGGAACTGGCGCTGATGATGACGCTGAAAGAACGGTTTGGCGAGGTGCAAAACCGGAAATTCGTACTCACCTGGACCTGGCATCCGCGTCCGCTGAACACCGCGGTAGCCAATTCAGCACTGTTGATCTCGAGCAAGTTCGGCATGGACGTCACCCTGCTGTGCCCGGAAGAGGCTTACCGCCTTGATTCACAGTTTGAAACGGCTGCCTTGCAGTTTGCTGACCAGAGTGGTGGAAGTTTTCAGGTCAGTCATAATATTGAAGAAGCTTATACCGGTGCGGATGTCGTGTACGCCAAGAGCTGGGGTGCCCTGCCGTATTACGGCCGGCCCGAAGAAGAGTGGGAACTGCGCAAAAACTACCGCCACTTCATGGTCACCGAAGACAAGATGGCCCTGACCAACAACGGACTGTTCAGTCACTGCCTGCCTTTGCGGCGAAATGTCAAAGCAACTGATGGCGTGATGGATTCGGATTATTGCATGGTGCTCGACGAAGCGGAAAACCGCCTGCATGTTCAAAAAGCAGTGATGCTGAACCTGCTGGGCCTGTAGGAGAAATGAATGACTGACAAAATTGTGCTGGCATTTTCCGGTGGACTGGATACCAGTTACTGCGTACTCGACCTGGTGGGCAGGGGTTTCGATGTCCACACGGCGTTTATCGATACCGGCGGGGTGGATGAAGATGGCCGCGGCTGGATCCGTAACCGGGCGGAAAGTCTCGGCGCCACGCAGCATCACGAGATCGACGTTTCGGACCAGATCTGGGGTGAGTTCGTGACGCCGCTGGTCTGGAGTCACGCCCGGATGCTCGGTGAATACCCATTGCTCTGTTCCGACCGCTACCTGATCGTCAAGAGCTGCCTGCAACTGTGTGATCAGTTGGGTACGAAACATTTCGGCCACGGTTGCACCGGCATGGGAAATGATCAGTTGCGGTTCGACCAGACGGTCAGGAGCCTGGGTGACTACGAAATCCATGCGCCCATCCGTGACCTCCAGTCCCGGGTCCAGGCCGTGCGGGATTACGAGTTGCAGGTCATGGCGGATGCCGGCATCGAGGTAGATGCCTCGGCAAGCCGTTACTCGATCAATGAAAACCTGCTGGGCGTGACCATTTCCGGCAGCGAGATCGATGAGTACGAACAACCGGCGGACGATGCATGGACCCTGACCGCGGGCCGCGAAGACTGGCCGTCAGGATCACTGGAAATCAGCCTGGGTTTTGAGAAGGGGGTGGCGGTTAGCGTGGATGGTGAAGCCATGGACGGCCCCGGTATTCTGAAAACTCTGAACGAGAAACTCGGCGCCTGGGGCGTGGGCCGGCACATTTACACCGGCGACGTCAGTATCGGGCTGAAAGGCCGTATTGCATTCGAATGTCCGGGTATCGATGCGTTGCTTACCGCCCACCAGGCGTTGGAAGACACGGTGAACACCCGCTTTCAGAACCAGTTTCGCACGCTGATCAGCAACCGCTGGGCTGAGCTGGTCTATACCGGGTTCTTTTATGAGCCACACAAGCATGACCTGGAGGCCTACCTGCAAAGCTCCCAGGAGATGGTGACCGGTGAAGTGGTGCTATACACACAGGGCGGTTCATTGACTGCGGTATCGGTCGATTCACCTTACCGCCTGCAGAATCCGGACGCTGTCTACGCGCAGAGCGCCGACTGGACGCCCGAGGAGGCGGTCGGATTCATCAAGCTATTGGGTCAAAGCACAACGCTTGCCGGTAAAGTCAGGGGATCGGCGGGATGAGTTCCGCCGCTATCCTGGGTCACCTCGAGGCTCTCGTGGCCTGTGACACCCAGAATCCCCCGCGGCAGATCGAAGCCGGTTCTCCCGTATTCCACTATTGCGCGCAGCAGCTCGATGGCGATTTCGAAATTCGCGCCTGGGACCATGGCGAGGGCCATGTGTCATGGCTGGCAATCAAGGGAAAACCATCGATTCTGTTCAACGTGCACCTCGACACCGTGCCGGTGGGCGATGGCTGGTCAACCGATCCCCATGCCCTGGCTGTCCGGGGTGGCCGCGCCTACGGCCGGGGAAGCTGCGATATCAAGGGCGCCGCTGCCTGCCTGCTGGCGCTGGCTCAAAGCGGTGCAGAGAACCTGGCGCTGTTGTTCACCTCCGATGAAGAAGGCGCCGGTGGTTGCTGCGTGGAGAAATTTCTGGAAACGGAGCAGGCCCGGCAATTCAGCCAGGTCATTGTGGCCGAACCTACCAACTGCCAGGCCGTGCTTGGGCACCGGGGGTTCCTTTCTGTCAAAACCAGGTTTCACGGAGTCCCTGGCCATTCATCGGAGGCCAGGGCGCTGAGCGAGAACGCAAACCACCAGATGGCGCTCTGGGCAGCCGGAGCGGTGCAAGTTGCCCGGGGTAAAAAGCAGGATGAATCGGATCCGGGAACCTGCCTGAACATTGGAATCATGGACGGCGGCACCAAGAGCAACGTGATCGCCGGCGCAGCCTTCGTTCACTGGAGTGCGCGCTTGCAGCCCGGTCAGTCGAACGGAGATTTCCTGGAGGAGATCAAGGCTTGTGCGGACGGCAAATCAAGCGTTGAATGGGAGGTGCCTTTTTGCGGAGAACCGCTTCCTGCGGCCGGGCAGACCGATGAGGAAGCTCGTCGTTTTTGCCAGGTGAACGGGTTGCCCGAAGGCGATCCTGTTGATTTCTGGACCGAAGCCTCGCTTTTCTCCGCGGCCGGATTGCCGGCAATCGTGCTGGGCCCGGGTGATATAGCGCAGGCCCATGCAACCGACGAGTGGGTGGCGCTGGAGCAACTGGATACGGCTTATGAGCTTTACCGCCGGGTGGTGAATAGGGATGGTTGAAATCAGGAGTGTGGTAAGCCATGTACTGAGCCAGCTGGGCACCAGCCGGGAGGCGCGCTATTACCTGAAGCAATACAGCAGCGATGCCGAGCTGCAGTTTGCGGTCATCAAGATTGGCGGTGCGGTGCTGGAAGAAGAAGTGGAGTCGCTGGCCTCGGCCCTGGCGTTCCTGCGCAACCTTGGCCTGATGCCCATCATTCTGCATGGCGCAGGGCCACAGCTGGATATTGCCCTACAGGAAGCATCTATCGAGACGGTCAAGCGCAGAGGTCTTCGGGTTACCACGCCCGAGGTGATGGAGGTTGCGCGCCCCGTGATCTACCGGGCCAACCGGCGCCTGGTCAATGCTCTCGATGAGCAGGGCGTGCGCGCCCAGGGAATACAGCACGGCGTGTTTGTCTGCGATTACCTCGATCGCGAAGAGCTTGGTCTCGTGGGGGACATCAAGAAAGTGGACCTGGAGGCGGTCCGTGACGTGGTGCACCGGGGTATCCTGCCCGTCGTGGCCTGCCTTGGCGAAAGCGCTACCGGACAGGTCATGAACATCAATGCGGACATCGCTGCAAGGGAGCTGATCTGGGAGGTTAAACCGCACAAGATCATTTTCCTGACCGGCACCGGGGGCCTGTTGGATGAGTCCGGAAGAATCATTTCTGCAATCAGCCTGCGCACCGATTACGATTTCCTGATCAGCCAGGACTGGGTTCATTCGGGGATGCAGCTCAAGCTCGAGCAGATCAGTCAGCTGCTTTCCGGCTTGCCCGAGAGCGCCTCGGTATCCATAACTTCAGTGGAAAACCTGGCCAAGGAGCTGTTTACTCACCGTGGCGCTGGAACCCTGATCAGGGTGGGCGAAGAAATCCTGGAATTCGATGATTTCAGTCCTGAATTCCGCCAGAAGGCTGCCCGCTTGCTGGAACAGAGTTTTGATCGCAAACTGAAGTCCGGCTATTTTGACGACCTTCCTCTGGAGTGCGTGTTATGCAGTGAATCCATGGGTGCGATGGCCATCGTGCTGCGCGGAGTTGATGGCGTTCCTTACCTGGATAAATTCGCGGTGACGCCTGAGGCCCAGGGCGCCGGGCTCGGCGCCGCAGTCTGGCAGGCCCTGGTCCATCGCTGCCCGGAAATTTATTGGCGTTCGCGCACCGATAATCCAATTACGCCGTGGTATTTTGACCAGGCGGATGCCAGCTTTACTGAAGACAAATGGGTTGCTTTCAGTGCAGGCATCGACGATTTCGATCAATTAAGGCGATGCAAAGAAGATTGCCTTTCGCGGCAGGAAAGCTGGGTGGAGAACTGAGTGAACAGAGTCGTTGTCATTGGGGCCAGGGGTTATACGGGGGCTGAACTGCTGCCGTTACTCTACCGTCACCCTGATTTTGAAATCATCGCGGTAAGTTCCGGCAGTGCATCCGGCCAACTGGTCAGCACGCATGTTGCCGGACTGGCTGGAAGCGACCTGGTTTTTACCGAGATCAGGCCGGCAGCATTGGCGAAGCTCAAGCCGGATGCATGCGTGCTGGCACTGCCAAATGGCCTGGCTTCGGCATACGTCGATGCCCTTGATGACAACAGCCCCTCCACAGTGGTCGTTGATCTCAGCGCCGATTACCGGTTCGACGCCGACTGGGCCTATGGCCAGCCGGAACGATTTGCAAATCAGCTCAGCGGCGCCAGCCGGATAGCCAATCCTGGTTGTTACGCCACGGGCGCCCAATTGGCCTTGGCGCCGTTGCTGGACTCGCTGGTCGGCACGCCCGCCATATTTGGCGTATCGGGTTACAGTGGGGCGGGTAAAACCCCATCCCCGAAGAACGACCCGGAAACCCTGAAAGACAATCTGCTGCCATATGCCCTGGTCGATCACATCCATGAGCAGGAAGTTTCTCACCACATAGGCATAGACGTTCGGTTCATGCCCCACGTGGCGCCGTTCTTCCGTGGCATAACCCTTTCTGTCGCGGCTGAACTCCGGAAGGCGACGACCGAGAAAGCGCTGATGGCAAGGTTCCGTGAATATTATTCCGGCTTTCCACTGGTGGAAGTGCGCGAAGCCATCCCGGATGTCAGGCGGGTGCGGGGCAGGCACCAGGTCCTGCTCGGTGGTTTCGCGGTGAGCGAAAACAATCCTGGCCGGATCGGATTGGTCGCGGTCCTGGATAACCTGCTCAAAGGAGCGGCTACCCAGGCGTTGCAGAATCTGAACCTGGCATTTGGCCTGGATTCCATGAAAGGGCTGGACATCCGGATGGGAGAACCTTCATGAAGAAATTTGTATGGCAGGATGAGGGCGGTGAATCGGTCGATCAGACCATCATGGAATTCATGGCTGGTGAGGACGTCGTGCTCGACAGGGAGCTGTTCCCGTTCGATATCGACGCAACAGCCGCTCACGTGCGCGGGCTTTCGCGCATTGGCATTGTGAGTGCGGAAGAAAGCAACTCGCTGTGCCAGTTGCTCGAGCAACTCAAAGGAGAGTTCGAATCCGGGGATTTTGTGCTGGATGACCGCTATGAAGACGGGCATTCGGCTATAGAGATGTACCTGACAGAGAAGACCGGTGATACCGGGGCCAGGGTTCACACCGGTCGCAGCAGGAACGACCAGGTCGCCGTGGCTACGCGGCTTTTTCTCCGGGCCAGCTTGCAAAAGCTGGCAGGGCTTTGCGCTCAATTGGCCAGGGCCTGCCTGGAAAGAGCAGAACGGCAGGCAGATATTCCCATGCCCGGCTACACTCACCTGCAACGCGCGGTCCCATCCAGCGTGGGCCTCTGGATGGCGGGCTTTGCCGAAGCGTTCAGTGATAACCTGGCGTTTACCGGCAGCGTACTCGAACTCATCGATTGCAGCCCGCTGGGCACGGCGGCGGGGTACGGGGTCAATCTGCCGCTGGACCGGGACGGGGTGGCTTCCGACCTCGGATTCGGGCGGCTGCAGGTCAATCCGCTCTACACCCAGAACAGCAGGGGTAAATTCGAGATCATGGCTTTACAGGCCGCTTCACACGCCATGCAGGACCTGCGAAGGTTCGCCTGGGATCTCAGCCTGTTTACGACCAGCGAATTCAATTTCGTGACCTTGCCGGCGCAATACGTTACCGGCTCTTCGATCATGCCGAACAAAGCCAATCCCGATGTCGTTGAACTGTTGCGCGGCAGGGCTGCAACCGTGGAGGCTGCCGTGCATGAAATCCAGTCCGTACTGTCCTTGCCGTCGGGTTATCAGCGGGATCTGCAACTGACCAAGGCGCCACTGATCAGGGGCATCAAGTCAGCGCTCCAGGCGCTCGCCATCGCACCGGCCCTGATACGGGGGCTTCAGTTCAATGAAGACAAGATGAGGAAATCGATTTCTCTGGATATGTTCCTGACCGATATGGCGCAGGCGAAAGCGGCCACGGGAATTCCGTTTCGGACAGCATATCTGGAGGCGAAAAAGGCTGCAGACGAAACCGGTGAAATGAATGCGGCAGCAAGCCTCGCGGAACGGGTTTCACCGGGTGCCTGCGGAGACTTGCAGCTTGACCGAATCCGCATTCGACTGGAGCAGCAAATTCAAGCACTTGGAGAGGCCGAATCCGGCGCCTGAAAATAATTTCAATAATATTGCAATTAACGCTTGACGCACAGAATGGTGTCTCTATAATGCGCCTCCTGTCTGGCTGTTCCTTGGCCCGGCAGAAAGCCCTCCGGCAAAGTTTTTAGAAAGTTTTTCCGGAACAGCGTTGACGGTAATTTCCAATTCGCTGTATAATGGGCGGCCCGCCCAGCACCGGGTGGCAGATTCTAGAATGAATCTTCCGGCGCGGCGATCCGAAAGGGATTTTGCCGTGGTGCTTTTTTTGTGCGGGTAGTTCTTTAACAATATAAGGTAACTTGTGTGGGCGCTCACGTTGATGAATTTGCCATTAACGAAAGCGACCATGCCCTAATTATAGATAGATGTAATCGGGAGCAAGGTTAAGCTTTCAGCTATAAGTACTTAGATGGAAGGTCCGGAGTTTCGGCTTTGGATTGGAAATCAAAAAACTTTTAAACTGAAGAGTTTGATCCTGGCTCAGATTGAACGCTGGCGGCATGCCTAACACATGCAAGTCGAACGGAAACAGGACGCTGTGATCTCTTCGGAGTGAACTTGTCGCTGTCGAGTGGCGGACGGGTGAGTAATGCATAGGAATTTGCCTCGAAGTGGGGGATAGCCCGGAGAAATCCGGATTAATACCGCATGCGCTCTACGGAGCAAAGCGGGCCTCTGATTTAAGCTCGCGCTTTGAGATATGCCTATGTCGGATTAGCTAGTTGGTAGGGTAATGGCCTACCAAGGCGACGATCCGTAGCTGGTCTGAGAGGACGATCAGCCACACTGGGACTGAGACACGGCCCAGACTCCTACGGGAGGCAGCAGTGGGGAATATTGGACAATGGGCGCAAGC
>CAJIAU010000153.1_pt1 | contig 13543 bp, 10 predicted proteins | sample 9199171 | NCBI WGS metagenome assembly CAJIAU01 (sample SAMEA7708280, study PRJEB35096) | sediment metagenome | biome: marine neritic benthic zone biome [ENVO:01000025]; feature: sediment [ENVO:00002007]; material: shallow marine sediment [ENVO:03000034] sea grass bed [ENVO_01000059] ...
CCGTGGCGTGATCAGGCCCGGAGCTGCCGCGGACCTCGTGCTGTTCGATCCTGAAACCGTGATTGACCACGCCACCCCAAAGAACCCCGGCGCACTCAGCACCGGCATCAGCAAAGTCTGGGTCAACGGCCAGATCGTTTTAGAAAACAACCTGCCAACTGGCAAGCGCCCGGGGAGATTTATAGCTCGTAAATAACCTCATTTGTCCGGCATGGCCTATACTATCTGCCGGTCAGATTCTCCACGGAACACGGTATGACAGAAACCAGTCTGGAACTTCCCACGCTGATAGCAACCTCGGTAGTCAGAGGCGCGGAACAGGGCGACAGCCATGGCGGCATCTACCTGATCGACTTTGCCAGCCAGGAAGTGACGCAGGTTGTGGACTGGGACACCTCGGAAATCGACTTCCACGGCCGCGGCTGGGACCGGGGGCTGCGCGGGATCGCGTTTTTCGCAGGAGAAATCTATATCGCCGCCAGCGATGAGCTTTTTGTCTACGACCAGGAATTCAATATCAAGCGATCCTTCCGCAGTACCTACCTGAAGCACTGCCACGAGATCTTCCAGTTGAACAGCCACCTTTACCTGACCTCCACCGGGCACGACAGCATCCTGGCGTTCGACCTGGACAAGCAGGCTTTTTTCTGGGCAATTCACCTGTCACTGACCGAAGAGGGCCCCAGGGGCATCGCTTACGATCCGCAGGGCATCAGCGGGCCCGGTGGCGCTGACGGGCCCAAGGCCAGAAACCTGCTGCATCTGAATAACGTTTACGCGGACCAGCGCGGCATATTCGCCAGTGGCCTTAAAACAGAAGGAGTCCTGCACATTGGCAATGGAAACGTTGTCACCAAGGCCATCGACATGCCCCAGGGCATGCACAATGCCCGCCCGTTCCGCGATGGCGTGTTATTCAATGATACGGTCTCGGACGTGGTCCGGTACGTGGGCCGCGATGGCACCCAGCTTGCGTTTCCGGTACCCGTCTACGATCCCTCCGAGCTGGAACACGGCGAACTGGCGGACGGCAAGCTGGCCCGCCAGGGTTTTGGCCGGGGTCTGTGCGTGATCAACGACCGGTTCATTGCCGCCGGGTCTTCCCCGTCAACCGTGACCCTTTACGACCTGGACGGCGGCACTGAAGTCGCCCGGGTCAATTTTTCGATGGATGTCCGCAACGCGATCCATGGCCTGGAAGTCTGGCCATATTGAGGCGCTATGACGCCATCGTGGTCGGCGCCGGTCACAACGGCCTGACGACCGCATATTATCTTGCCAGGGCCGGCCTGGATACGCTGGTGCTGGACCGGCGGGATGTGGTCGGAGGCTGTGCGGTCACCGAGGAGATCGATCCGGAAAACGCACCAGGCTGCCGCGTTTCCACTGCCTCCTACATGGCTTCCATGTTGCGTCCCGAGGTCATCCGTGACATGGATCTCGGCAGGCACGGGCTGAAAATGATCGCCGCCGACCCCGGGTTGCAGATCGCCCTGCCGGATGGCCGGGTTTTGCCGTGGTGGAGCGATGAACGCAAAACCCATAAAGAGCTGGCGCGGTTCAGCCGCAGGGACGCTGACTCATTTCTGCAACTGGACGAGGAACTGAAAACGCTGGCCCGGTATCTCCAACCCTTTTTTCTTGAACCGCCCCCACGAACCGAAGCGACCGGACTGGCCGGCTTTCTCGAAGTACTGCGCGTTGGCCGGCGCTTCCGTGGTTTGAAGGGTAAACAGTTATCTGAACTGATTACTTTCCTGACCGGCAGCCTGGAACAGTTCCTGGACCGGTATTTCGAATCCGACGAAATCAAGCGGCTGATGCTGGCCAACAACCTGTACGGCAAGCACGGCGGACCGCGCGACCCCGGGTCTGCAATGGGATTGCTTTTTCACCTGCTCAGTGGCGGCGAAGACGAAAAACAGGGCTTCAGCGGCCACGTGATCGGTGGCATGGGCGCGATAACCCAGGCCATGGCGGCAGCCTGTGCCGAAGCGGGAGTTGAAATCCGGACCGGCGCGGAAGTCAGCCGGATCGAGTCGCAGGGCGGTAAGGCTCGCGGAGTGACCGTGGCTGATGACGAGTTTATTGAATGCGGACTCGCGGTCTCCAATGCTGACCCGAAACACACTTTCCTCAAGTTGGTGGAAGCCGGCCAGCTCAATGACACTTTTCGGCAACAGGTGCAGGCCATTCACATGGACGGTCCGGCCGCCAAGGTCAACCTGGTGCTGAACGAAGAGCCCCGGGTTACCGGTATGCCGGCCGATGCGCCAGCCTTGCAGAAAATGCTGTTCACGCTGGTACCGACCTTCGAGCAGGCCCAGCGGAGCTATAACGCCGCCCAGGTCGGTGAACTGGAACCTGAATTGTGGGTGGATTGCGTACTGGCCTCAGCCGTCGATCCCGGCCTGGTGACGGCGGGGCACCACGTGCTGACCACGTTTGTTCAGTACCTGCCTTACCGGCCTGCTGAGGGCGACTGGGACCAGCACCGGGACTGGCTGGGTGATCGCGTCATAGAAATCATTGGCCGTTGTGCTCCGAATGTACCCGGCGCGATCGTTGGACGTGACGTCATTACACCGCTGGACCTTGAACGGCGGTTTGGCATTACCGAGGGCAATATCTTCCACGGCGACATCCGCCTGGACCAGTTGTTTTTCAACAGGCCGGTGCCGGGCTGGGCGCACTACCGCACGCCAATCGATGGGCTCTATCTTTGCGGAGCCGGCACGCACCCCGGGGGCGGCGTAACCGCTGCGCCAGGTTACAACGCGGCGCGTGTCATTTTGAATGACCGCAAATAAAAAAACGGAGCCCTGAGGCCCCGTTTTCTATCTTGCGATCCAGCTTATCGACCGAAGCGCTGAATCCAGCGAACTCCGAATTCACGCGGACGGTTCACGGTAACGCGTGACCGGCCAAAGAAGTAATCGAACTCGTAGGGATTGGCAAACAACACGGCACGCTCGTCCGTCAGGTTGTTAACGTAAAGTTGCATGCTCCACTTGCTGGTGTCCAGTCCGAACCTCAGATCGCCGATATTGTAGGACGGCTGCTTGATCTGCGGCGAGGGACCATCATCCAGTGTCAGCGGCTCAACCTGGTTGTACATGTCACCCGTGTAGCTCCACTGCAGCCTCAGCCAGGCACTGCTGCCTCCAAACGCATCCAGGTTCCAATCGTACTGCGCATAGGCAGCACCCTTGAACTCAGGTGACAGCGGCAGCCTGGTACCTGAAGGAACCGTTACGCCGATATCGACATCATCCGTCAACTTGGCGTCCAGCCAGGTCGCGTTCGCGCCAATGGACAAGTTCTCCGTGGCGGCCCAGTCAAACTGCACTTCGACGCCTTTAGATTTCGCGTTACCCACGTTGGCCACGACTTTCTGCCAGGGCTGGCCGCAGTTCGGCTCCGGAGGCGAATTGTCTCCACCGCAAGGCCGGTTGCTTGGGTCGACGACTTCCAGCTGGTAGTCGTTCCACTTCATGTTGAAGTAAGTGGCGTTAAATCGCACCCTGCCGTCGGCAAAGGTATTCTTGGTGCCGATTTCCCAGTTCTTCAGCTTGTCGCTGTCATACTGTTGCGGGAAGAACGGCTCGCCTCGGCCACGGTTGGTGCCGCCCGGCCGGAAGCCTTCGGAGTACAGGGTGTAGAGCATGTTCTCGTCGGTCACCTGCCATGACAGACTGACCTTCGGCACCCAGTCGTTTTCGTCGCTGTTCGGCGTGGAAATGCCCTCGTCCGTCGGGTTATAGCGCGGCAGTTCCACGAAATAGACCTTGTCCATCTTGCGGCTGAACCAGCGTGCGCCACCGGTCAGGTCGATCGAGTCGGTGATATGCCAGGTGAGTTCACCGAAAATGGCCCACTGTTTCCACTCTGTGTCATCTGCGGACAGCCACCAGGCATCGCCGGGCAACTGGTCGGGAATCGGGTTGCCCCTGTCTATCATGTTGCCCTTCAGATAGTTCTGCATCGACAGTGACTGGTCGTAACCGTCGGCGACCGAGATGAATTCCCAGTCTTCTTTGGATTTCTCATAGAAGAAGCCGGCAACCCAATCGATCGTGTCGCCCTGGTGGAACAGCCTGAATTCCTGTGAGAACTTGCTGTTGTTCTGGTCGTTACGCAGATAACCCGTGGGATCATTGTAGTACGCGCCGCGGTAGTAAGTGCTGTCGTAAAGCGAAGCCGGCTGGAAGCAATACCGCGAATAAGCAATGAAGTAAGGGTTGTAACAAAACGTGCCAAAATACGAGGCGTAGCCCGTTGATGTGTCCTGGGTATATGTCCAGTCACGAGTGAAGTAAGACGTTGCAGATACGAAATCGGCGAAACCCAGATCCCCTTCGAAAGTCAGGGCGTACTGGGTCCAGTCCTGCCGGTCGTATTCAAATTCGGGCTTGAACCGCACAACGTTCAGGTCGCCGGCATGAAGGGGGTCGTGCTCATTGCGGCCATCAGAATCGGTCTTCTGGTAAATGATACTGGCGGTCATGGTCCAGTCGTCATTGATGAACCAACGGGCCGCAATCCTGCCGCCGGAGTATTTCACGTCGTTGAAATTCTTCTCAACGACATCTTCATTATCGACCAGTCCGAAACGGGGGGTGGTGCCATAAACGTTATCGATGAAACCACCGTCCTTGGCCACGAACCCAACCATGCGTAATGCCCAGGACTCGTTCAGCGGAATATTGACCATACCGCTGGCGTCATAACTCATGTCGCCGTCTTTGGTCGTGCTAAGGTCCAAATCGATATAAGCGTCGAATGCCGTCGGATCAGGCTTATTGGTGACGATTCGAAGCACACCCGACTGGGCGCTGGCGCCGTAGAGCGTACCCTGCGGTCCACTCAGCGCTTCGACCCGTTCGATGTCGATCATCCTCGGATTGGGCTGGCCATTGAGTACCAGTGACTGTTCATCAAGGTAAACGGCCGCGGAAGGCTCCGCAATAAAGGTGCTCTGGGCGTCCGCGATACCCCGAAATACCACCATGGCAGTGCCGGGGTTGGCCTGAACGATGTTGAGGCTTGGGATGAAGCGAACGTAATCGTCCATGCCCCGCAATCCGGCCTGCTCGATCGTCTGTGCTGAAATCGCCTGGATACTCTGTGGAATCGCCTGGAGGCTTTCCTCGCGCTTTCGTGCCGTCACCGTGACCTCTTCCAGCATTCTGCTCTCGGATTCCTCCGACTGATCCTGGGCCACAGCGGTCGCTGCAGGGGCGGCAATCAGGGCGGAAACAGCAAGGGAAAGTGGTGTGGGTCGAACAGGAAGATTCTCGATCAGCGTATGCTCAGTCGACATTATTTAGTACCCTCTGTATCTCAATATTTAATAGTTGTTACGTAGTTGTACGTATCTTTTTATTTGAGCGATCATAAAGCGATGCCGAAAAAATTACAAACGATCCTGCAAAATTAGGTAGTTAAGATGGACATTGGAGAATCATTACGCGAACTGGGGCCGGTAGATTCAACCGGCCTGATCGAGGCCGTTATGTCACAGGACGAAGAGGCCTGGAAAGCCAACCAGTACCGCCAGCAGGAGTATGACGTGCACACCCAGACCGAATCCCTGGTGATGGTGTTCTGTGATGGCTGGCCGGACATGGAAGTAACGAAGGAATCGGCGTGGGATGATTTGAAGGACGCCGCCGTTCCGTTGATGCATCATATTATTGAGAACTTCTACCCTCCCGGCGGCACCATCATCCGCGCCATGGCTGCCAAGCTGAAAGCAGGTGGTGTAATCGCCCCTCACCGTGATACACACCAGAGTTTCACGCACAGCCATCGAATCCACATCCCGATCACCACCAATCCCGGTGTGCGTTTCATGATCAACGGCCGCCCCCACCGATTCACGGTGGGCAATGCCTACGAGATCAACAACCAGAAAAACCACAGCGTGATGAACAGCGGCAGCGAAGACCGTATTACCTTTATTTTCGATTACCTTCCGCCCAAAGAGGGCTGAGGACAGATCCTGCTCAGGATTAGTTAATAGCGGCAGGCTGGTCCTTTTCGGGCAGGTCTTTGAGCAACGGCTCCAGGGTATCGATCAACTCACCCAGGTGGGATTCGTAGTTGCGCCAGAAATTGAGCGCCTTGGTGTAAATCGGCTGGCGCACCTGTTCCGAGCTGGCGGTGTTGATGGCGCGCTCGGTTTCGTAAAAGCGCAGGCACTGCTCTTGCCAGGGCAATCCGCAGTATTCCAACAGGCGCCGGGTCTGGTTTTTCTGGTCGAGCACCATGTTCTCGTAATGCATGTCCAGCACCTTGCCCGGCAAAACCTCACGCCAGTGCTCCATGATCCTGCGGTACTGCAGGTAGTAGTGCCCGAGCTCGAACTGATCATAGGTAAATGACTGCCCCTTGAAGAACAGCTGCTTGTAGCTTCCCAGGCAACTGTCCAGCGGGTGCCGGCGTGCGTCGATAATCTTTGCGTTCGGCAGAATGACCTGTAACAGCCCGACGCTGGAAAAATTGTTGGGCATCTTGTCGATGAAGTACGGTTTGCCAGTGCGATAGCGCATGGTTGTCTGCAGATAGGCCTCTCCCATCGCCCTGGCGGCATCCTTGTCGACATTCTCCATGGCCTCCGGATATTCAACCCGGCCCGGGCTTTGCCGGGTCAGTTCTGCGATCACGCGCGACAGGTCCGGCAGCTCCATCGTTCCCTCGACCATGCTGTGGCTGGCCAGTATCTGTTCGATCAAAGTGGATCCGGAACGGGGCAGACCCACGACAAAAATTGGGGCAGGATCAGGGTCACCCCAGCCTTCTCTCTCGTCGAGGAACTCCTGGTTGAACACTTGGATGATCCGGTCATGAACCACCTGGGTCTGCACCGGATCATAGATTTCATTCTGCCGCCTGAGGTCATTACCACGGCTGTAATGCTCAAAGGCCCGGTCATAGTCCTTTTCATTTTCAAAATGCTTGCCCATCGCCAGGCAGAAGTTGACCCGGGGCTCATCGGCCAGACCCTTGTCCTCGATCATCTGCTGCATGACCTTCACTTCATTCTCATCGAATTCGAAAGTCTTCAGGTTGGCCAGGCTCCAGTAGGCCTCACCATAAGCCGGGTGGTTCCTGATGCATTTGCGGTAAGCATCAATCGATTCCTGCTGCCGGCCAATGGTTTTCAGCACGTGGCCCTTGCCGGACAGGGCGCCGGCGCTGCGCGGACTGAGTTCAAGCGCCTTGCCGTAAGCCTCCATTGATTCCTCATTGCGCTGGGCGCGGGTCAGTATGTTGCCCTTCACTACCCAGCTGTGAACCATTTTCGGGTCGATATCTATCGCACGCTGGACGGCTTCCAACGCCTCTTCATAGCGGTCCTGCTTCATCAGCAGGTTTGCGAGGTCGTTCCAGCCGGCAATGAATCCGGGCTGCACCTCGACCGCATGCTCCAGCATTTTCCTGGCGGGCCTGAAGCGACTGGCCTCGACCGCGATACTGCTGAGCAGACGCAGGGCCTTTATGTCATTGGGGTCCTGGCTGAGAATTTTCCTGAGGATTTTTTCAGCTTCTTCCATGTCGCCGCCGGCCAGCGCGAGCTCCGCCTGGTTCAGGTCGGATTGCCGTGGATCCAGCTGCAGCGCTTCCCTGATGGTCTTTTCCGACTCGGCAATGTGGCCGGATTCGGCCAGAGCACGGGCCAGCGCCATGCGTGTTTTGGAACGCTGCGGTGCGGCTGCGCTCGCCTTTGCAAGGTATTTGCTCGCCTCGGCCGCTTCCTTGTCAGCCAGTAACGCCAGTCCCAGGCCTTCCAGCGCCCGCGGAAAACCTTCGTACTTGCCCAGCACTTCACCGTAAAGGCTTTTGGCCTCCTGCAATCTTCTCTGACGCAGGCAAATTTCCCCCATCAGGCAGATGATATTGGGATCCCTGCCAATATGGGGTAACGCCCGGCGGCAGATCAGTTCGGCTTCGTCGACATCGCCTGCATTGAGGGTCTGGCTGGCTTGATTGTAAACAGCTTTTATCGGATTGGCGGACATTTTAAAATTGGCAAAACATAGTGTGACTGGCCATACTTGGCGTTCCGGATCATACCCCTTTAATTCCGCAAAGCAAGAGGTGCTTGATGCTCGACAGAACCGTGACCGACTGGCAGGCGCTGGCCGGTGAACTCCAATTTGAAGGCCGCGCATTCATCAACGGTCGTTACGTTAATGCATTGTCGGGCCAGACTCGCGCCACCATGAACCCCGCCAACGGGGTCGAATTGACGCAAGTCGCACTGTGCGGAACGGAAGATGCCGACCAGGCTGTGAAAGATGCACGGGCCGTCTTCGAGAAAGGGACCTGGTCACGCATGGCGCCTATGGACCGCAAAATGGTGCTGGTGCGCTGGGCGGAGCTGATCGAAAAGCACGCCGACGAAATCGCCCTGCTGGAAACACTGGACGTCGGCAAGCCCATTTCAGACACGACCAATGTCGATGTGCCGGCAACCGTACGCACCATCCGCTGGAGCGGTGAGGCGATCGACAAGGTCTATGATGAAATCCCCCCGACACCCGCCGACACGCTGGCACTGGTTCAGCGCTTGCCGCTGGGCGTGGTCGCGGCCATCGTGCCGTGGAACTTCCCCCTGTCGACCACGGCCTGGAAACTGGCCCCATCGTTGGCAACGGGTAACTCGGTTGTCCTGAAACCCGCTTCCAACACGCCGTTGTCGGCACTTTACATTGCCGGCCTTGCCTCGGAAGCCGGACTGCCGGACGGGGTACTGCAGGTACTGCCCGGACCGGGTGGAAGCCTGGGCAAGCACCTGGCCATGCACATGGACATCGACGGGCTGACATTTACCGGCTCAACGCCTGTCGGCAAGCAGTTAATGGAATACTCCGGTCAGTCCAATCTGAAACGCACCTTTTTGGAACTCGGCGGCAAGAGCCCGAACATCGTTTTCGCCGACTCTAACCTGGAGAAAGCCGCTGCGATGGCTGCAGTAGCCGTTTTCTATAACGGCGGACAGACCTGCACGGCCGGCACGCGGCTGATCGTGGAGGAAGAAATTCAGGACCGCTTCCTGGAAATGGTGACCGAAAATGCCCGGAACTGGATGCCGGGCAACCCGCTCGATCCTGCCACCACGATGGGTCCTATGATCGACGCCGGGCAATTCAACACGGTCTCTGAGTACGTCGGCATAGGTTGTGGTGAGGGCGCGGAACTTGTCTTCGGGGGTCAGCGGACGCTGGAAGAAAGTGGCGGTTACTATCACCAGCCGAGTATCTTTGGTGGTGTAAACAACGCCATGCGAATAGCCCAGGAAGAAATTTTCGGGCCGGTGCTCTCGGTCATTCCGTTCAAAACGGCCGAGGAGGCCGTAACCATAGCAAACGACTCGATCTTCGGGTTGGCCGGCGCGGTCTGGAGTAATAACATCAACACGGCCCACAAGGTGGCTGAGGCGGTCCGGGTCGGCACCATGGGCATCAACAACTACTTCGGCGGTGACATCACCGTACCCTTCGGTGGTTTCAAGCAAAGCGGGAACGGGCGGGACAAGTCGATCCATGCCTTCCACGACTACACGGAGCTGAAAACCACCTGGATTGAATTCGAGTAACCATGCAGTTGCGGCTCAACCCAGACCTGGACATCCAGGCATCGCAAGTCACCGATGAGCATATTTGCGTGGTCATCGATGATTTTCTGTTGAATCCGGGGGAAGCCGTGGATTATGCCTGCTCGCACGCAGGGGATTTCGTTGGCCTGGAGCGTTCCTACCCAGGCATCGTACTGCCTGTAGACAACGCCCTGCTCGGAGAGATGAACCGGTTCATCCAGCGTGAAATGAGCCGAATGTTTCCATTCTGCCGGGGTGGTATAAATCTTCACACCCAGTTTTCACTGGCTACGTTGCAACCGCAGGATTTCACCTGGATTCAGCGGCTTTGCCACACCGATCCGCGGCTTGAGCCCGGCAGGGTCAATTTTGCGGCCTTGTTGTACCTGTTCGACCAGCCTGAAATGGGCGGTACTGCTTTTTACCGCTGGAAAGACGAGGCGTTCTGGCAGGAAATGACCGCCCGACAACGCAGTGATCCCGAAGCCGGACTGGACGAACTGCAAGAGAAATTCCAGATGTTCAGGGACCCGCCCCGCTACATGACCGAATCGAACGAAGCAGCGGAATTGCTGGACAAGGTCCCGGCAAAGTACAACCGGCTGGTGTTCTATTCAGGAGACCTGCCGCACAACGCCTATATCGAAGATCCTTCCCTGCTTTCCGCTGACCCGGCAAAAGGCCGCCTGACCTTGAACTGTTTCGTCAGCGCCCTGCCCAAGCAGGGAAACGAAACTCCTATGTCCGCGGAGCGGACTCCTAAACGCCGTTGAGTGCAGCCGCCTTCCGCAACGCAGTTGCGGGAGCAGGGAAACGAAACTCTCTAACTACTTTTGGGAGACCTTGTCGCAGTCTTCGAAATTCGGGTCTTCGGGGTCTTTTGAAGGGTCGCACTCTGCTTCAGCCACTTCTTCAGTAGCGAGTTCTTCGTTGTTTTCTTCAACTTCCGGGGAGTCAATCACTGCCGTGCCCACCAGCGAGCCACTGTCGCCGGTATCCAGCTCCGGGCTTCCCTGGTAGTAAGCCAGGCCGGCCAGCAGAAGCATGCCGAAGGCGGCGCTGGAAAATTTGGTCAATCGGTTCATTCAATTCCTGCAAAACTTGATTCGGACAATTCTATACCTAAAACATGGCTACCATGGAATCTTTATTCAACACCTGCTTTCCAGTCTATAATTCCTTCGACCACGGCTACTCGAAAAAAGTCATTTAGCAGGTGAATCCGGATTTCTGAAAAACAGGACCTGACGACCGGCCCGGTTGCTGCCCATCTGCGGCGGCAGGGTATTCCGTTCGCGCTGGGCCTGGTCGCGATATTTTCCTTTGAGGCTGCTGACCTCTTTTTTATCTCCCGGCTCGGCGATGCACCGCTGGCCGCGGTCAGTTTCACCATGCCGGTCATCTGGCTGATCTATGGGATCGGCATCGGGTTCGAAGCCGGCGCCGCATCCTGCGTCTCCCGGGCTGTCGGGCGCAAAGACCAGGACTCGGCACGGCGCCTGACTACCGACACCATGGTGCTCGGGGTGCTGGTGGCCATGTCCCTCTGCCTGGTCGGGCTGGCGTCGATCGGGCCGGTCTTTTCCCTGCTCGGCGCCACTCCCGAACTCATGCCCATCATCAGGGATTACATGAGCATCTGGTATTGGGTCGCTCCCCTGGATATCGCCCTGTGGACCTCGCTGGCTTCCATCCGCGCTCGCGGCAACACGCTGCTGGAGAGCAAAGTGATCACCGCGGCCGCCCTGCTCAACCTGGCCCTGGATCCCATCCTGATTTTCGGTCTGTTCGGCATGCCGCGGCTCGAAGTACAGGGCGCCGCGCTGGCCACCATTATCTCGACCGGGTGCATGCTGCTGTTCACGCTCGCCCACCTGCATTTCAGGTTGAAGGTATACGCCAATCCAATTGCACCGCTAAAGACCATCCTGCAATCCTGGCGCCACATGCTGCACATTGGCATCCCTGCGATGATGACCAACGCCATCATCCCCGTTTCAAGCGGCATCGTGGTGGCCCTGGTCGCAACGTATGGAGTAGACGCGGTGGCAGGTTACGGGATAGCCATGCGCATCGAGCCGATTTTCCTGATCCCTTTCTACGCTCTTTCGGCCGTTTCCAGCCCTTTCTTCGGTCAGAATTTCGGTTCAAGCCAGTTTGACCGGTTAATAGAAGCACGGCGCGTGGTCACCCGGTTTTGCCTGGGTTTCGGTTTCGTGCTTGGCGTGGTGCTGATCATCATTGCCAAGCCGCTTACCGGGCTGTTCAGCACATCGGAAACCATCCAGGCGGTGGCGGTGAATTACCTGTGGATCGTGGCCCTTTCTTACGGCGCCTATGGCCTGGTGATGTCGGTTAATGCATCGTTCAACGGCATGGGGAGGCCGGTTCCCGGTGTCGTGATTTCAAGCTGCCGGGTCATCATCGTTTTCCTGCCGCTGGCGCTGACCGGCAAACACCTGTTCGACCTGCCGGGATTGTTTGCCGCCACCACGCTGTCCAATCTGCTGATGGGCGCCGTAGGATTCACCTGGTTGGGCGTGCAGGTCAACCGGTCGAAGACCAGATCTCCTCAACCCACGACCTGATTTCCAGGGCCTCCTGCCAGCGGTCGGACAATTCGGCCTGGTTTGCGTCGGTCATGGCATAGGGCGGAGGGCCCAATTCACAAAGGAATATCAACGTTGCGTTCTCGTCATTGCGGCGGCGCCACATGCCAATGCCATCACTCCACCAGTCCCTGAATTGCCGCACCCATTCCTGGTGCTGTGGAAAGTCTATCTGTACCTGGACCTGTTCGCGATTGGCGACGCGGCCCTGGAAGCAGTCCGACCTCTCCAGTATCCGGTGCATGTAGCCCCGGTCAGTTTCACTCAGTGGCAGGCGCATCTCGCGATCGATTACGTAATGTGAAAGGTCGGCGCAAAGCCGCATTTCAGGCACCGCTTCGATCAACTGCAGCGTGTAGTAGAGATCGTTGAGCGTGCAGTCGCGATGGGTTTCGAACAACAACGGCAGGCCGGCCTGTTCCGCGTCCGACATCCACTGGCGGATGACGGGGACCCCCTCTTCAACCGTCAGCGGCATCACCTGGCCGATCACATTCACCAGGCTGGCCCCGAGTTCAGTGGCCAGGCCAAGTAGCGGGGGCAGTTCTGCAACCGTGGCGGGAAAGGCATTGACCATGCATTTGAGGCCGTATTCGCGGTAGAGCGGCTTCAATTGAAGAAAATCGTCTATTTCGTGAATGGCAGGATCGATGCAGAGCCCGTGGTATCCGGCTTCCGCCGCCATTTTGAAATGGTCTTCCATCGGGCGTTCGGGTACTCCCGGCTGGCGCAGTTCCATGGCCCAAAGCGATTGATAGATTTCAAGTTTCTGAGTCATTTTTAGTCCTTTAAACCCGATGCCCTGATGGTTTCCCTGAGTGCGGCGGGATCGCCAGTGGTCATCAGGTTGACGCCGGAAAACCCAGGCATTTCAGCAATCTGCTGCATCATCTCGGCACAGATCCTGATGCCTTCCTGCTCCGGATCGGCCGCGTTCTCCAGCCTCTGGATGACCTCGGCTGGAATGCGGGAATCGCGTAGGTGCTTCCTGACCCACCGGGCGGTTGTTGCTGACGGCAAAGGTGAGAGTGAAACCAGGATCGAGTAGTTCCTGTCCAGCCCGGCCGCGAGGAACCGCTTCATATACCGCTGCAATACGTCCATGTTGAAACAGATCTGCGTCTGCAGGAATTGTGCACCGGCCTTCGCGCGCCGCACCAGCGATTCGGCTTGCCACCGTGGGCCGGGGCGAAACAAGCGGGCGCCGGTACCGATGAATAAATCTCCATCGAGCGAAGCAGCCAGCGCAATCAATTCCTGGCCGGTCAAATCGAACACCGTGCTGGCCGGCACCGAATGGTTTTTTGGCACCCGGTGCCCGCGCATCAGC
>CAJIAU010000357.1_pt1 | contig 13496 bp, 7 predicted proteins | sample 9199171 | NCBI WGS metagenome assembly CAJIAU01 (sample SAMEA7708280, study PRJEB35096) | sediment metagenome | biome: marine neritic benthic zone biome [ENVO:01000025]; feature: sediment [ENVO:00002007]; material: shallow marine sediment [ENVO:03000034] sea grass bed [ENVO_01000059] ...
CCGTAACGCTTCAGACGCCCGTAACGCTTCAGACGCCCGTAACGCTTCAGACGCCCGTAACGCTTCAGACGCCCGTAACGCATCAGACGCCCGTAACGCAGCAGACGCCCGTAACGCGGCAGACGCCCGTAACGCGGCAGACGCCCGTAACGCGGCAGACGCCCGCGACGCGGCAGACGCCCGCGACGCGAACAATTAAGTTAAACCGATACTTGGGGGGGATCTCTTATACTCGCCGGTCTTTTTGACCGGCGTTTTTTTATGTGGCCGGCTAAAAGTTGCACATTACCCGGGTTCTCCGCATAGTATGGAACGGGCGTGAGGGAGAGTCATGTCACATGGGTAGAATAAGAAAAGGACTGATTTCAGTCCTGGCACTGTCATTTTCAGCCCAGGCTGGAGCGGATTCTTTCTGGATGAACAAGCAGGAGTCCGAAGACCTGCGCCTGATGTATTTCCATCCTCAAACGACTTACCTGACCCCTCACTTAACGCGCAGCTACCAGAATTCGCTCGAATTCCAGAAGTACATTTTCGACTGGGAACCGTCGGAGAAGACTTCGATCATGCTACAGGACTTCAGTGATTACGGTAATGCTTCGGCAACAGGAACGCCGACCAACACACTCTGGGTGGAAGTTTCGCCGTTGAATCACACCTTCGAGACCTTTCCGGCTGTCGAACGCATTTACATGCTGATGAACCACGAGCTGGTGCATCTCGCCACGTTCGACGTCGCCAATGAGCAGGACCTGAAGTGGCGCCGTTTTTTCGGGGGCAAACCCTACGCGGTCAGAAAGCACCCTGAGTCCCTCTTATACCATTACCTGGCCGTACCCCGCATGGTCGCTCCACCCTGGTATTTTGAGGGTACGGCGGTATTCATGGAAACCTGGATGTCCGGTGGGATTGGTCGTACCCAGGGCGCCTACGACGAAATGAAGTTCCGCAGCCTGGTGCGCGAGGACCAGCCCTTCTACACCAATCTCGGCCTGGTGGCGGAAGGCACGGCAACGGATTTCCAGACCACGACAAACGCGTACTTCTATGGCACGCGGTTTGTCAGTTACCTGGCTTACACCTATTCTCCCGAGCAAGTGATCCAGTGGATGAAGCGTGATGAGGACAGTAAGAGATATTATGCTAAGCAGTTCGAGTACGTCTTCGGCAAGCCGCTGGAAACCGCCTGGGATGACTGGATCAAATTTGAAAAAGATTTCCAGGCCCGAAATCTTGCTGCGATCAGGCAGGTGCCACCTACCTTCCCTGAGCCGCTGAGCGATGGCGCCCTGGGCTCCGTATCGCGGGCCTATGTCGACACGCAGAGCAATTCACTCATTGCCGGTTTCTACTACCCCGGTGTGGTTGGCCACATCGGCGCGTTGTCGCTGGATGACGGCACCACCCGTCGCATAACAGACATCAAGGCGCCAATGAAGTACAAGGTTACTTCTCTGGCTTACGACCCCGGTCAGCAGCAGCTTTTTTACACCACCGACAACAATGACTGGCGGGACCTGGTTACCATTGGGCTGGATGGCGGGGACGAGAAGTTGCTGATCAAGGATGCCCGCATCGGCGACCTGGCATTCAACCGGGCGGACAACAGCCTTTGGGGAGTGAACATCCTGAATGGCTTCGCCACTTTGGTTCGCCTCAAGCCTCCCTATACAGAGGTCGAGGACCTGCTAACCCTGCCATACGGCCAGGTTTTTTGGGACATCGATATCTCACCCGACGGAACCCTTATGTCCGCCTCGATGGAAGAAATCGACGGCACACAGTACCTGAGGGTGTTCCGGACCGAGGACCTGCTGGCGCAATACTATGATGTCGTCACAGAGTTCGGTTTTGGCCGGGCGGTCCCGGAAAGCTTCGTGTTTTCTCCCGACGGCAGGTATCTTTACGGCAGTTCCTACTACACTGGTGTTTCCAACATTTTCCGCTTCGAAGTCGCCACCGGTGACATGGAAGCAGTCAGTAACGCGGAAACCGGGTTTTTCCTGCCGGTTCCTCAGCAAGACGGGTCGCTGATCGTATTCGAATACACGGCCAAGGGATTCGTGCCTTCGCGAATTGATCCGGTGATCCAGGAAGACCTGATGGCGATCACCTTTCTTGGTAACGAGATTGTCAGGAAACATCCGGTGGTGACTGAATGGGCGGTAGGCTCTCCGAAGAAAATCGACCTGGAGGCCCTGGATATCCAGGAAGGGGAATACCATCCGAACCGTGAACTGCAGTATGTCTCGGGCTACCCGATTATCGAGGGGTATCGGGACACGGTGGCGCTGGGCTACAGCTTCATCTGGGAAGACCCGCTGATGTTCAAGAGCCTGAGCGCCGACGTTTCCTACAGCCTGGGAACTGACGGTGGCGAAATCAGCAATTCGGAACGGCTGCACATCGACGTTGAATACAGAACGCTGTTCTGGAAGTTCAGATACTGGCACAACGATGCGGACTTTTACGATCTGTTTGGTCCGACGGAGCGTGCGCGAAAGGGCGACGCGTTTATCGTTGGGTACAACAAGCCCGTGATTTTCGACGGCCCCCGACGCCTGTATGCCAAGATGGATATCGCGTACTACACAGGCCTGGATACACTGCCGGGCAACCAGAATGTCGATGCCCAATTCGAAGACCTGCTCTCGCTGAGAGGCGGTTTAAATTACGAAAATGTTAAAAAATCTCTTGGCGCCGTTGATCATGAAAAGGGCATTCAATGGGACCTCGTCGGGTATGCAGACCGGGCCAACGGCAGGCTGATACCCAAAATTCGGGGAGGTTTTAATTTTGGTGTGGCCCTGCCTATTCGCCATTCTTCTCTGTGGCTTTACAATTCCGCCGGATACACGGTTGCCGGCCGGCGCGAGAACACTCTGGCCAATTGGTATTTCGGTGCCTTCGGCAACAATTGGGTCGATGATCGTGAAGTGCGGCGGTACCGGAAATTTTTCAGTTTTCCAGGGTTTGAGATTGACGAACTGACTGCCCAGACCTTTGCGAAATCCGTACTGGAATGGAACTTGCCACCGATCAGGTTCGACAACATAGGCATCCCAAGCCTGTTCCTGACCTCGGCACGCCCGGCGATTTTTGCCGGAGCACTGTTCGCCGATTTCGACAGCGACAAGTACGACGAAAATTACTACAGCGTGGGCGTACAGATCGACCTGGCTTTCAAAATCGCACACAAGCTCCCGATGACCCTGTCTTTTGGTTACGCGCGCGGTTTTGCAGATGGTGACAAGGCAGATAACGAGTTCATCGCTTCGCTCAAGATTTTCTAGCAGGTATGTCACTCGAACTTCTCGCCCGCGCACCCGTTGGCCTGTTACCTGTCTTGATATTCCTGGTCATCCTGGTTTATATGGACAGTTACAAGCTGGTCAGCCTGAAGACGGTGCTGGCCGTCATCGTGCTGGGCGGGATGACTGCCATGGCGGCAATGTATATGAACGGCTGGTTGCTGAGCCTTATTGAAATGCCGTTCAAGCCCTTTTCACGCTATGTGGCGCCGGTGGTGGAGGAAACGCTCAAGGCGCTGATCATTGTCTACCTGTTCAGGTCAAACCGGATAGGGTTCCTGGTCGACTCTGCGATCATGGGTTTTGCCGTCGGCGCCGGGTTCGCCCTGGTCGAGAATTTCCAGTATCTCCAGTTGCAATCCACGGCGAGCTTTGGGGTGTGGATCGTGCGCGGTTTCGGCACAGCCATCATGCACGGTGGGGTAACCGCCATGTTCGCCATCATGTCGCAGGCGCTGACTGAGCGGCAGATGAAAATCAATCCCCTTTATTACTTACCTGGCCTTGCGGTCGCAGTTTTTCTGCATTCGATCTTCAACCATTTCCTGGTGGCGCCGATTCTGCAGACGGCCGGCACCCTGGTTGTTTTGCCGCCGCTGATACAGCTGGTTTTTCAAAGGAGTTCCGCGGCATTGCATGAATGGCTGGAACTGGACTTCGATGCAGACGCCGACCTGATCGAAATGATCGAGTCGGGCCAATTCACAGAATCGAAGATCGGCCAGTTCCTGGATGATCTGCGTGAAAAATTCGAAGGCCCCATCGTGGTGGACATGCTGTGCTATCTGCGGGTCTACACGGAATTGGCCATTCGCGCCAAGGCCGCACTGATCGCCCGCGAGAATGGTCTTGAATTGCCGGTGGGTGAGCGTACCCGCGAAAAATTTGAAGAGCTGCGCTACCTGGAAAACAGCATCGGCAAAACCGGTTGCCTGGCCATGAAACCCTTCCTGCAAATCGAACGGAAAGACCTGTGGCAGATGCACGTTATCGATCGCTGAAAGGCAACTCTGCCTGCCTCCGGATGTCTTATGACATATAGCCGGTAAACTGTATTTGTGGCACGTCGGTAACAATAAAAATACTGACCTATAATTAGGATAGAGGAGGATCAGGTCCAACCTGTGCTTTGTCATGGGCGGTAGATCAAAAAAGTCTCTGCTTGGGCAGTTTTATCGGCGCAAAGTCATGCGTGTCGGGCTGGCTTACATTCTGGTCGGCTGGCTGCTGATGCAGATTGGCGAGGTGACGTTCGAAGCATTGACCTTGCCGCCCTGGGCGCTCACCTTCCTGATTGCCATCATTGTCCTTGGGTTCCCGATCGCCCTGATCCTTGCCTGGGCGTACGAGGTCACGCCGGAAGGAATCGTCAAGGACCCGGCCGACACAGCAGTTAAAACAAACTCCGGTCATGTTGGCTTGAACCCTGATGCACCTTCGGTGGCGGTTCTTCCCTTCGACGACATGAGCGAGCATGGCGATCAGTCCTACTTCTGTGAAGGAATCGCAGAAGAGATTCTCAATTCGCTGTGCAAAGTGGCGGGGCTAAGGGTGGCTTCCAGGGTGGCCTCATTCCGGTTTGGAGGCAAACACGCCGATATTGCCGAGATCGGCAGAAAGCTCAATGTTCAGGCCGTCCTCGAAGGCAGTGTCCGGCAATTTGGCGACCACATACGGGTTACAGCGCAACTGATCAACGCCGATGATGGTTTTCATCTCTGGACCCGCCAGTACGATCGCCAGCGCAAGGACCTGTTCGATATCCAGGAAGACATTGCCAACCGGATCGTCGATGCCCTGAGCCTGACCCTGAAATACAATCACCTGCGTGAGCAGAATGAAGTCGTGCCGCGCGCCTATGATTTTTTCCTGCGAGGTAAGCAGTACTTTGCCAGGAACAGCAGCCAGGATGCGAAATACGCCGCCCTGATGTTCCAACGTGCTGTCGAGGCAGACCCCAACTACGGACGAGCCTGGGCCTGGCTGGCATATACGCATGGTTTTGCCTACATGTATTTTGAAGCAGACAACGCCCATCGGGAAGAAGCTCTCGGTGCTACCGAAAAAGCGCTTGCGCGTGCGCCACAGCTGGCGGAATCGCACATTGCCTCGGGGATAGCACACTGCATGAACTACGATTGTGAACTGGCAGCCAGGGCCTTTGAGCGGGCACTGGAAATCGATCCCAGAAAATACGAGGCCTGGTATTTTTATGCCCGGACCCGGATCCGGCAAGGCAGGCCCCGCGAGGCACTGAAGCTGCTGCAGGAGGCTTCCAGGGTAAGGCCGGAGGATTACCAGAGCGTCTTGCTGCAGGCCCAGTTGTATGTCAGCCTGGGCGACGAAAGTCAGGCTATTGAATCCTCGCGGGAAGGGCTGGAAAAGGCGCAGGCTGTTCTCGAATTCAACCCGGATGACACCCGGGCGCTGAACCTGGGCGCACCGGCATTGCTGCGCCTGGGCGAAACCGGGAAGGCGGACCGGTGGATGAAGGCTTCGCTGGACAGGGCGCCCGGGGATCCCATTGTGCTGTATAACGCCGCCTGTTATTACGCCATGGCCGGTCAGGACGAAAAGGCGGTTGACTGCCTCGAAAAGTGTTATCTGAAGGCGGGCACGATCAACCCGGACTGGCTTAAAAACGACTCTGATCTGGACAACATCAGGGGCCTGGAGCGTTTCATCAGACTCCTTCCCGAAGATTCCGCAGAGAAGCAATGTAAACAGGTTCCGGCGATCAATTGACGCCGATCACGGAGAGTGGAATTTCTGCTCCGAAATCCTGGCAGCTAACCACTTTTCAAAGCCAAAAATGATAATGTTATCCGGTTAACAAGCTACCGGGTAATACCATGAAAAAAGCACAGATTACTCCCCTCAAAACACTGCTGTCCGCCTGCCTTGCAGTGGCCCTGTACGGCTGTTCCGAGAAAGCTGAAGAGCCAGGAGCTTCTGACCTCAGTTCGGTGCCTGAAGAGCCCGTGGCGGAAGAGACAGCCATGGTGAAAAATGACAATCCATTCTTCACCGAATGGGAGACGCCCTATGGCATCCCGCCTTTCGGCCAGATTCGTGATGAGCATTACAAGCCGGCGTTCGAAGCCGGGATTGAGGAACAACGCGCTGATATCGCAGTCATCCGCGACAATCCCGAGCCGGCGACCTTTGAAAACACCATCGAGGCGCTGGAACTTGCAGGCGAATCATTGAAACGGGTCAGGCTGGTGTTCAGCAATATCACCAATACTGACACCAATGACGCCCTGCAGGAACTGGAAGTCGAAATCTACCCGGTCCTGACGCGTGAACAGGATGCCATTTACCTCGACCAGGCTATCTTTGAGCGCGTCCAGGCTGTTTATGATGCCCGCGACACATTGGGCCTGGATGAGCAGGCGATGCGTTTGCTGGAGCTTACGCACCGGGATTTCGTTCGCAAGGGCGCTGCTCTGGATAACGACGCCAAGGCAAGGATGAAAGAAATCAACGCGCGAATCTCGGAACTCAACACGGTGTTTGCGCAGAACCTGCTGAAAGAAACCAATGCGTTTGAACTGGTCATCACGGATGAAGCGGACCTCTCCGGCTTGTCTGCCAGCATGATCGGTTCAGCAAAGGTCAAGGCAGAGTCCAGGGATAAACCGGATGCATGGGTTTTCGGCCTGGATCGCGGTACTTACGAAGGCTTCATGACCTACGCTGACAATCGCGAACTGCGACTGCAGATGTTCAACGCCTACCGTGCGCGTGGCGCGCAGGGTAACGCAAACGACAACCGCGACATACTGGGTGAACTGGCCAATCTGCGTGCCGAGCGCGCCGTCATCCTCGGCTATCCCAACCACTCGGCTTACCAGCTGGAAACCCGAATGGCGAAAACCCCGGAAAAAGTCGAAAGCTTCCTGCTTGAGGTTTGGAAGCCTGGATTGCAAAAAGCCGAAACGGAACTGGCGGAAATGCAACAGATCGTGCAGGAAGAAGGGCATGATTTCATCATCGAAGGCCATGACTGGTGGTACTACGCTGAGAAGTTGCGGGCCAAGAAATACGCGATGGATGAAAACGTAATCAAACCCTACTTTGAGTTGGGCAATGTCCGCGATGGCGCTTTTCATGTTGCAGGGCAACTGTTTGGTGTGACATTCAAGCCGCTTGAGAACGTTCCCGTCTGGAATGAAGTGGTGCAGCCTTACACGGTTTACGACGCAGATGGTGAATTTCTCGGCGTCTTCATGCACGACTACTACGCCAGGGATTCCAAGCGGGGTGGTGCGTGGATGAGTTCCTATCGGCAGACATCTAACATGCAGGGCAACAATGTCCGTCCGATCATTACCAATAATCTTAACGTAGCGGTTCCGGCCGAAGGGGAAGATACCCTTCTTAGCTATGACCAGGTGGAAACCCTGTTCCATGAATTTGGCCACGGCCTGCATGGACTGCTGACCCAGGTCCGCTATCCGCGTTTTGCCGGTACCAGCGGCAGCCCGCGTGACTACACCGAGTTTCCCGCCCAGTTCATGGAACATTACGCCTCCCAGCCGCAGGTGTTGGAAGTCTATGCCAGGCACGCCGAAACGGGTGAAGTGATCCCTCAGGAGCTGGTCGACAAGATCCGAGCAGCCTCGACGCACAACCAGGGGTTCAAAACCACCGAATACATCGCGGCTTCACTGCTGGATATGAGCTGGCACAACCTTACGCCTAATGAAGCTGCTGCCGTGGAAGACGCGACGAAATTTGAATCCGATATCTTGACCGGCTTCGGCAAGCCCGATGAAATCGAGTCGCGCTACCGCAGCCCTTATTTCGCGCATATTTTTGCCGGGGGTTATTCGGCGGGCTACTACGCTTACCTGTGGTCGGAAATCCTGGATGCCGACGGCTTCACGGCGTTCAAGGAAGCCGGAGACATCTACGATCCTGAACTGGCGGCCCGCCTGAAGAAAAATGTTTACCAGGCTGGCGGTCTGCGTGATGCCGATGTCCTGTACCGGGAATTCCGCGGGAAAGACCCTTCAATCGATCCGCTGCTGGAGATTCGCGGACTCAATTGAGCCCTTGCCGGGGCGGGCTCTATCCGCCCCGGTCGCCGGCTTCGATGACGCTTGGCGCCGTCCGGTCCCTGATGAGTGCTTGCGATGACGGACAAGTATATGCCGCGGCATGTTTCATGACAGAATATGCGCTCGCGGAAAAACGACTGACATCGGACGCCAACATCCAATGACCCATTTGCCCCATATCGATCCCGGCTTGCCACTGATTGACCTGCACCGTCACCTCGACGGCAGTGTTCGTCTGGAAACCGTGCTCGAGTTGGCAGACCAGCAGGGGATCGAGCTGCCTGCTTCAGATCTTGAAGGTTTGCGTCCCCACGTGGTTGTCGAGGGCAAGGCATCCAGCCTAATGGATTTTATCGGGCGTTTCCGTTACCTGACGGCCATTCTTCACGATCTCGATGCATGCAGGCGGGTGGCCTACGAAAACGTTGAAGATGCAAGGAATGAAGGCATTGACTACATCGAGTTACGATTCAGCCCCTGGTTCATGAGTGAAACACATGAGCTCGATCCCGCCGGTGTGGTCGAGGCGGTTGCCGACGGCATCAAGGCAGGTGAGCGCGACACCGGTGTCAGGGCGCAGATGATCGGCATCATGAGCCGCACCTATGACACCGAGACCTGTCACCGTGAGCTGGACGCCTTGCTGGCGCACCGTGATCACCTGGTAGCGATTGACCTGGCCGGTGACGAGGTGAAGTTTCCGGCCAGCCAGTTCCAGGAACATTTCAGCAGGGCGTGCGACGCCGGCCTCGAAGTGACCGTGCACGCGGGGGAGGCGGATGGCCCGGAAAGCGTCTGGGCAGCCATCAGGGAACTTGGCGCCACCCGGATAGGTCATGGCATTCATTCCCTGCGTGATCCTGTCCTGGTCGATTACCTGGCAGAGCACCGGATTGGCCTGGAACTGAACATCACCTCCAACATCCACACGGGAATCGTGGATGAATATGCGAACCACCCCGCACGCGAGATTTTTGAAAAGGGCTTGTTGGCGAATCTGAACACGGACGATCCTGCCATCAGCGGAATCGATTTGCCGTATGAATACGAACAGGCCGCCAGGGCTGCCGGCCTCACTGCGGAAATGACCCGGCAATCCCAGCTCAATGCTTTGGAGATGGCTTTTCTTTCTCCTGACGAGAAAACAGAATTGCTGAAAAAGAAAAAAATATAGTTATATATCAATAAAATATGTAATTAAGTTAATAAATAATACTATATATTTTCTGATCGTTTCTTTCTACCTGCCGGACAGCGGTTCAGAACATGAAACCGCCTTCGAGCGTGACCGTGTCGAAATCGAGGTCGCCGTTGTCCAGGTTGATGAACTGCCGGTTCCACGCGCCTCTCATCCAGATGGCGCCATTGATGTCCCAGCGTATTCCCGCACCCACGTTGTAAGTGAATTCGGTGGTCTTGAACGTATCCCAGGTTGTAGCGCAGATATAGCCCCACCAGGGGTCCCACCAGCAGCCGGTGGTGGGCGGGCGGCTCAGGATGTTAGAGTCCAGCTTGGTCCAGCCGATACCTGCTTGCAGGTAAGGGGTGATCGGGCCTTTCAGAAAGTTGTACGCGACGTTGAACTGGTGCGAGTACTTGGACATCTCGTAATTGAGAGTCTGTGGCGGCTCTGCGGGATCCTCCGGCACAATCGTGGCCGAGTAATCGGGCTTGTTCAATGAAAAGCGGTAACCGATGTTCCAGTGTTCCGTCCAGTTCCAGCCGATGCCGAAACCCCAACCCCAGCCGCTGTCGATATCAATCGATGATCCCTGCTCGCCTTCTGCATCCGCGCCCGTTTGATACTGGGCAAGCAGAGAGACCTCCCAGGTTTCGTAACGAATGGCGTCATTCATCTTTTTCTGGTTGAAGCGCTGGGCGTGGACCGATGTGCTCAGTATCAGCAGCAACAGCAGGATAATCAGGCGTTTTATGGTCATTGGGTCTCTACCGTTGAATGAAAGAGGGCTGCCCCGCCGGGACTGCCCTGCCGCGGTGAATCTAGCGGAATTTCAGGCGGCACGCAAGACACTGACCGGAGCGTGGGTGATCACGCGCCAGGTCGCCGCCATGCCGCTTAGCCCGACAAACACCATGCCGGCGAGCGGCCCTGCCAGCCATAAAATAGTGCTGAATTGATATTCCAGCTCGAACAGCCGGGTGGCCAGCAGATATCCCGCCAGCGTCGCTCCCGCAGCGGCCAACAGACCTGCCAGCAGGCCGATGGCCAGGAATTCCATGGCGACCCCGGTCAAAACCCGGCGCTTAGACGCGCCGAACGTTCTCAGCATGGCGCTCTCGTAACGGCGCTCGTCACGGGTCGCCTGGACCGCGGCCCATAGAACGGTAAGGCCGGCCAGCAGCGTGAAAACAAAAACGGCCTGAACAGCCATCGCTGCCTTGTCCATAACGTCACGTACCTGTCCCAGAACGGCATCCAGATCGATGGCTGTCACACTGGGGAATTTACGCATCAAATCCAGCACGGTGCCCCTGTCCTGGTCATCCACATGCATGCTGGTGATATAGGTCGACGGGAAGGGCTCCAGCACACCCGGGGAAAAAACCATGAAAAAATTCGGGCTGAAGGAGTCCCACTCGACCGTGCGGAAGCTTGTAACAGTAGCGCTGACGGTTTCGCCGGCGATGTCAAAACCCAGCTCATCTCCCAGCCCCAGACCCAGTTCCTGTCCAAAGTCCTGCTCCACCGAGACTTCGCTGCCGCTGAAATCACTGTCCCAGAAACTGCCCCGAACGATCCGGTTGTCGGCTTGCAATTTGCGGATCCAGCTCAGGTTGGAATCCCGCCTGGCCCACCGCTCACCCCGTGGATCCTCGAACGTAATCTGCGTGACATCCTCTCCGTTGATGGTTGTCATGCGGGCTCGCACCAACGGAACGAAATCAGGGACCTGCTGGCCGCTCTCGGCAAGAAATGAAGCCATCGGCTCCACTTCGTGCGGCTGGATATTGATCAGGAACTGGTTCGGCGCGTTTTCCGGCAGGCTTTGCTGCCAGGCATCCATCAGCTCCGTACGAACCGTGGAGAGTAATAACAGGACCATCAGTCCCAGCCCGAACGCAACGACCTGCACCACGCTTTCACGACCACGACGGGCAATGTTGGCCAGGCCATAGCGCCAGGCGGCGCCTGCAGAGCCTCGAAATCCCTGCAGTGATTTCACCAGCAGCCATCCGGTCAGACCCAGTGCCACAAAAGTTGCAGCCGCACCGCCGAAGATGGTCAGCACCAGCTGGGTGTCACGCATGATCCACAGAAGCAGCGCCAGTACCGCCGCCACGCCAGCCAGCCAGCTGACTCCGTAACGCAGGGCGGGTGGATCGATATCCTGGCGCAACACGCGCAGGGGAGGCGTTTTGCCCATCTGGGCCAGGTCGGGCAGAGCAAAACCCGCCAGGATGCTCACGGCCGTGACCATGCCGAGTATTCCAGGCTGAAGGCCGGGGGCGGGCAGGGACTGCCCGATCACGTCCCGCATCAGCCAGGCCAGGCCGAGTTGAGCAAAAAATCCCAGCACGGCACCGATCACGCCCCCTGCGATAGCCAGGATGAGCAGCTGCAAAACGCTGCTGCGAAATATCATCGACTGGCTTGCACCCATGCACTTCATCAGGGCGATCCGGTCGCGATGCCGGTGAGAGTAGCGCCTGGCGGCCATGGCCACGGCCACCGCGGCCAGCAAAACAGAAACCAGTGAGGCCAGGTTCAGGAATCGCCCGGCGCGCTCCATGGACGAGCGTATTTGCGGGCTGGTGCTGCGAATATCCCTGACTCCCTCACCGTCTTCTAGTTGTTCTTCGAGGATGGGCTTGAACTCGTCGATGTCGCTGCGATCACCCGCTATCAAAAGACGGTAGGCAACGCGGCTGCCGGGCTGTATCAACTGGGTGGCCGCAAGATCTGCCTCGTTGATCAACAGCGTTGGCGCCAGGTCAACAAAACTCCATCCTTCATCCGGGCGAAAATCCAGCACGCGGGTCAGTTTCAGCTCGGCGCCACCGACTTCGATGTCAACCTGGCTGTCAACGCCCAGGCGGGCCATCAGCCGGGGTGAAGCCCATGCTTCACCTGGCCCCGGTATCTCAAGGGTTTCATTGATTTCGCCCAGCAGGCGATCGGACGTCTTCAGTATTCCTCTCAGCGGGTAACCGTCAGTTACTGCGCGGACCGCCGCCAGCGTGTTGGCTTCGCCGGCAAAGACCACGCTCGGCATGCTGGTCACCCTGGCCGTTTGCAGGTTTCGCTGTTCTGCCTGCTCGGCAAGTTGCGGATTGAGAGGCCGGGGGGAGGCCACCCTGAGGTCTGCCGCAAGTGATTCGGCAGCTCGCATCTCAACCGCCTGCCCAACCCGGTCTGTCAAAAACGCCACGCCGGTCAGTGCGGTTACGGCCACCAGTAGCGCGATGACCAGTACACTCAGCTCGCCTGCCCGCCAGTCCCTGGCCAGCAGTTTCACTGCAAGTCTGGCAGTCGTTGCAAATCCCTCAGGCAACGGAAACCTCCTTCTCTATGCGTCCGGTATCCATGTGCAGGACACGGTCGCAGCGGGCCGCCAGGTCGAGGTCATGGGTCACCAGCACGAGCGTGGTGCGGGTGTCGTCATTCAGTCTGAACAGCAAATTGACAATGGTCTCGCCGGTGTTCTGATCCAGGTTTCCGGTAGGTTCATCAGCAAACAACACCGCCGGGCGCACAACGAACGCGCGGGCAATGGCGACTCGCTGCTTTTCGCCGCCGGACAATTGGTGAGGGTAGTGGCCTTTACGTGGTTCCAGCCCAACCGTGCGTATGGCCTGCAGCGCGGCTTCCGCCGCGTGGTCGGCACCTGCCAGTTCCAGTGGCAGCATGACGTTCTCCAATGCAGTCAGCGAGGAAATCAGGTGAAAAGATTGAAAAACGAAACCGACACTGTTGGCGCGCAGGGCCGCGCGGCCGTCCTCGTCCAGCGACGTGATTTCGGTGCCGGCCAGCCAGATTTTCCCTTCACTGGGAACATCCAGCCCAGCCAGCAGTCCCAGCAGTGTAGACTTGCCGGCACCCGAGGCACCGACGATGGCAACCGATTCACCGTGGTGAATGTCCAGGCTGACATTGTCC
>CAJIAU010000191.1_pt1 | contig 13488 bp, 14 predicted proteins | sample 9199171 | NCBI WGS metagenome assembly CAJIAU01 (sample SAMEA7708280, study PRJEB35096) | sediment metagenome | biome: marine neritic benthic zone biome [ENVO:01000025]; feature: sediment [ENVO:00002007]; material: shallow marine sediment [ENVO:03000034] sea grass bed [ENVO_01000059] ...
ACAACCGTTCGTCATTCCGCTGCTGCGAAATGACGTTGGCACCATCACCGTGGATGCCCTGTTGATGCGTCAGAAAGACGTGGCCGTTCTGTTCAGTTTCTCCCGGGCCTATTTCCTGGTGGACATGGAAGTACCGTCAGCCTACGTGTCCTTCCTGCTGTCCATCATGCCCCGCAAGTCTTTTGTAGACCTGTATGCCATGCTGGGATTGCAGAAACAGGCAAAAACCATCTTCTATCGGGAACTTCAACATCACCTGAGACATTCGAGGGACACATTCCAGGTGGCGCCCGGCGTTCGCGGTATGGTCATGCTGGTATTTACCATGCCTTCCATGCCCTTCGTCTTCAAACTGATCAAGGACCGTTTCGATCCGCCCAAGACGGCATCCCGCCAGGAGGTCAAGGAAAAATACCTGCTGGTTAAAAACCACGACCGGGTCGGACGACTGGCCGATACGCTCGAATATTCAAACGTGGCCATTCCGCTGGACCGGATCGATCCGGCCCTGCTCGAACAGCTGCAGAACGACGCCGCCGGTTCGGTCGAGATCGATGGCGACATGCTGGTCATCAAGCACATCTACATCGAACGCCGTATGGCGCCGCTGGACACCTACCTGGCGCATGCTTCGAAGTCTGAACGCAAACACGCGATCAGGGACTACGGTAATTCCATAAGAGACCTGGCGGGCGCCAACATCTTCCCCGGCGACATGCTCAAGAAGAACTTTGGTGTCACCCGGCACGACCGGGTGGTGTTCTATGATTACGATGAAATCTGCTACATCACCGAATGCAATTTCCGGAAAGTACCGCCGCCCCGTGATTACGACGACATGATTTCCGACACACCCTGGTATTCGGTCAAGGAAAACGATGTATTCCCCGAGACTTTCGGACCGTTCTTTTTTGCAGACCCTGGTGATATGAAGCTGTTCAAAAAGGACCATGCAGAATTGATGACCGCGCAATGGTGGAAGAAGGTGCAGGAGAACATTCTGTCCGGCAACCAAGCCGATGTGTTTCCTTACCCCAGTAACCGGCGCTTCAAGAACCGGTATGGCTAGCCGCCGTTAATCCACGCCACTACCACGGCGGCCCAGTGCTCACCGTCTTCCTCCTGGATGAAATGTCGCCCGCTCAATGTGATATGCGGCTGGCCACGCGCACCGGGCACCAGCTTGAGGAAAGGCTTTTCACCGCCTCGCATGATCGGGTCAGCATCAGAGAAACACATCAGCGCCGGCTTGTCCCATTGCGCCAGTATTTGCCAGGCCCGCCGATTGGCACCCGAAGCAGGGTCATCCGGCCGGATGGGAACCAGGACCGGGAACTGGCGGGCGCCCGCCTTGTAATCGTCTGATGGGAAAGGCGCCCTGTAGGCATCCATCTCCTGCTCCGTGAGGTCACCGTGACCAAACAGGTTTACGATCATGCCGGTGTCGAATTCGGGATCTTCCTGGCTGAATTTTCGCCAGCGATGAAATGCTTCGCTGACTTCGTGGTCCCCGGTGGGGAGCCCGGTATTGGACAGTGAGAAACGCGCAAAACGGTCAGGGTTTTCAGCGAGCAGCCTCAATCCGATCAACCCTCCCCAATCCTGGCCCAGCAGGGTGACCCCATTCAAATCCATTTTCCGGATCCAGTCCGTCATCCATTTAACGTGCTTTTCATAACTGTAGTCAGAACGCCGGGATGGTTTGTCTGAGCGTCCGAACCCAACGAGGTCCGGGGCAATTACCCGAAAACCACCTGCTGTCAGTACCGGGATCATCTTGCGATACAGGAAACTCCAGGTCGGCTCTCCGTGCAGACACAGTATGATGTCCCCGCCGTCCGGCCCTTCGTCCAGATAGTGAATTCGCAAAGGCCCCAGGTCGTCGTCATTCAGCTCGAGATAATTTGGCTGATAATCAAATCCTGTCAGATTGTCGAATCGTTCATCGGGTGTTCGCAGTACGGACATATTTTCTCCAGAGTCGATAGCCAAGCAACATTGCCAGTGCGGCTGCATAAAGAACAGCCTCGAGCGTATCGAGTTTTACCTGCCAGTAAAAGTGCCAGACCCCCAGGATGGCGATGATATAAACCAGCCGGTGCAACTTTTTCCAGCGAGCGCCAAGGCGCCGCATCATTCCATTGGTGGACGTAAGCGCCAGGGGAACCAGTAATACGAGGGCCGTGAAGCCAATGGTGATGTAGGGCCGCTCGGCAATGTCTTCAAAAATGGCCTGCAGATCGAATCGCTGGTCCAGGCCCGCATAAACCATGAAATGCATTAGGACATAGAAAAAGGCGAACAAGCCGAGCATCCTGCGGAAACGCACCAGCCAGTTCCAGCCGCTGATGAACCGTAATGGGGTGATGGCCAGCGTGATCAGGAGGAAGTTAAGGCCCCATATTCCCAGACGATGCAACAGGGATTCAACCGGGTTTGCACCAAGGCTGAGACCAGCGACGCCAAAAGTCTCGAGTAACAACCTCGCCGCCGGCACCATGCACACAAAAAACAGCGCAGATTTCGCCAGCCGGACAGAACTCTGTGACATTAAAAATTCTTTCGTAAATCCAGGCCGGAATAAAGCTCCGCCACTTCTTCGGCATACCCGTTGAACATGAGTGTCGGCTGCTTCGCTGCAAACAGGCCGGCCCCTATTCGGCGCTCCCTGGCCTGGCTCCACCGGGGATGGCTGACTTCGGGATTCACGTTCGCATAGAAACCGTACTCCCGGGGTGCTGCAATTTCCCAGGATGTCCGGGGTTGCCGCTTGACGAACTCAATTTCCACGATGGACTTGATGCCTTTGAAACCGTATTTCCAGGGAATGACCAAGCGAAGGGGTGCACCGTTCTGGTTGGGCAGTTCCTTGCCGTAGACACCCACTACCATCAATGTCAGAGGATGCATGGCCTCGGCAATCGTGAGCCCCTCGACGTAAGGCCAGCGCAGCACCGCCCGATTTTGACCCGGCATCTGCTTGGGGTCCAGCAGGGTTTTGAACCGGACGAAGTTTGCGTCAGACCCCGGTTCAAACCGTTTCAGCAAATCGCCCAGGGGGAAACCCACCCAGGGTACGACCATGGACCATGCTTCCACACAACGGTGGCGGTAGATGCGGTCTTCGAACGCATGGGGGCCCACGATGTCCTCGTAGGCATAATTGCCGGATTTGCCACATTCCCCGGAAACCTTGACTGTCCAGGGAGAAGTCACGAAGTCCTGGGCGTTCTGATAGGGGTCTTCCTTGGCCGTCCCGAACTCGTAGAAATTGTTGTAAGTGGTTATGTCCTGCCAGGAATTGGGTTTTTCGTCGGTGCCGTAAGGGCCGGGAACCGTCTCCAGGTCACGAGGACTGGCTTCCAGTATTCCAGGCAAGCTGGCGAGGGCCAGCCCGGCGCCTGCGGCTATTCCAGCGTCGCGAATGAATTGACGACGATTCAGGTAGTTGTGTTCGCTGGTTATTTCCCAGGATGCAATTTTTCGACTGGAGTTCACGACTGGTTCCCGTTTTGACTTGCCTATGAGACCCGATTCGGCCCCATTACATTTCAACCGGGGTTTACTCGATCGGTCCAGGCATTCCAGGGCCCTCCGTCAGTGTTTCACACAAGGAAACGGCATCATTGACAATTCTCTGTATCGGAACCGTACCGGTTCTGCCGCTCTCGCCCAGGTCATAGGTCACGGACCCGGAAAAACAATCATCGAATTCAACTGTCATCGTTCCATCCGTCTCGTTTTCGACCGCGGGTGTTTCCGAGTCGAATATCATTCCCGAGCTCCAGGTAATGTTGAGATCGGCAGTATCACCGGTAAAAGGACCCAAAGCAGTCATCCAACGGTGTCCCGGGTCCCCGATCATGGAGGGTGTATTTGCCGGTGGACGCTCGAGATCGAAAGTAAACCAGGCCAGGAACATCAGGTTCTGGGTGTCGAATACGTCGATCAGAAATCCCTGCCCGGTCGTTGGCGGGTAATACCAGCTTCCTGCCATCGCGTAAGTTATGCTGAAAGGCGCCGGAGGTGCGAATATATAGAAAAACTCACCCGTCTTTGCGCTTTGCAGCGGCTGCGCCACGAAGTAATAGTCGGTGCCAGACTGCAATTCCACGCTCCCCTCATCATCTTCCGCAAAAACCCGGTTTGCATTCGGATTTGACGGGTTAAAAGGAGCCGTGTAGACCTGCAGGCACATGTCCACATCGAAATCGAGTGAAACATCGCGATAATAGTATGTGCCGGAAGTTGAGACCTGAATGGGGCCGGTCTGCTGGTACTGTGAATTACCACAGTCGGTGCTACTGGTTGGATCATCAATGGTGAACTCCCCGTCGGTCCAATCGGGAATGTTTACCTTGCTGGCCGAGGTCAGTGCACCCGGTCCTGAAAAAGTCACCGCCCATGCGCCTTCCCTGTTAACCCAGATCCGGTCCGGATTACCGCACCACAGTTGCACCACCAGGACATAGTTGGTGCCGGCGACCAGGTTGATTCGCTCCGCTTCATCGACCCCGTCCGGGGTCACCAGATTGCTCGCAGGGTTATTGGCGTTAAAGCTGTTTTGGTAGACGTTGGCACTGATATCAACCCCGATAAAGTTGTAGGGATCGGTCAACGTGTAAATACCGGATTCTGATACCTGGAACACACCAACTTCCTGGTAGCCCAGCGGTTCAGTGCCCCCACAAGTACCCGGCAGCGGAGCGATCCGCTGTTCGGAACCGTCAAAAACCCCGGAGACTGCCGAGTTTACCGCAAAAGCACTGAGCGGGATCACGGCCAGAAGAATGGTGAGCGCAGCAATTTGTAAACGGTAAAACATCTCTTAACCCCTGTTTGATCCTAAGGCATTTTATAATGTAGCAAATCTACGGGGCCGGGGGTCAGAATACAAGCGGCATGAGCCACCAGCTTTTTTTCCTGTATTGGGCCCAGCCCTCGTACCGGGACATGCTGGATTCCTTCATGATCATGTTGACCGCAAAAAGCCCCAGCCAGACCCAGGCAAGTACAAGCCAGGGCAACCAGTGCCATACCATCAGGGCGAAACTGCCGTAAATGAGCATTTCACCGAGATAATTGGGATGCCTGACATAACGGTGCATACCGTCAGTGATCAGGCCCCGCCTGATCCGCAACGTGTAGAATTTTTGCGCGTCAGACGCAATCATGATCACGGTTCCCGTCATGCAAAGGGTGATACACAAAGCGAACCAGGCTCCATCGGGCAGCGGGTATTCAGGTTGCGAAACCCCGGATATCAGCAGCCAGCCAAACACCCAGTACCAGCCCAGCACTCCCAGGAATGCATTGAATCCACCCCCGATGGTGATGCGCACCTGCCAACCCGGATCGGGAAAGGCGATATCCTTGATAAACCATGCCAGACCATAACTGCCGTGCAATCCCAGGAAGACCCAGGCCGCCATTGAGAAATTCTGGTAATACCACATCAGGAAACCGAGGAAGAAGAACGTCCCGCACTTCTGAAAGTTGATTACCCAGGAGAATTTCCATGGCCTGGGACCACCACCGAAATCCCGGACCAGGTAGTCCGTGACTTTTCGTGTACGGGCGGCCCAGGCAGGCACGGTTGCGGTAAGCTCAGGGCTCACGGCTCACCTGCCGGAGGTAGCCAGGTTTCTGCAATTTTTTTCGCGATGTCCGGTTCAGCCAGGTTCCAGGGCATTGACTCGCTCCATTGATTTTTTGTGCTGAACCCACATTATGCCTGTGTCATAATTTCGTACCATAAAATCTGCCCATGCAAAAATTCCTGACAGCAATCTGCCTGACCTTGCTTCTGCTGTTTCCGCCAGTTAACGCCATGGAAACGGAAGATGCCCGGACGCTGAAGTTCTTCCATACGCACACCGGCCAGAGCCTGGAAGTGACTTACTACCAGAACGGACTGTACCTGCTCGAGCCCATGGAACAGCTGCGGGACTTTCTTGCCGACTGGAGAAACGGTGAGAAAAAGGAAATTGATCCGAAATTGATGGATATTCTGTGGAAGATCCAGCAAACAACCGGAAACACGAATACGTTCGAAGTCATTTCCGCTTACCGTTCGCCCGGCACCAACCGCTATCTTCGCAGCAAGAGCAAAGGTGTTGCCCAGAGCAGCCAGCATGTCGTGGGAAAGGCCATTGATGTGCGCTTGCGCGGTCTGGACACGGCAGAATTGAGAGACATCGCCTTGAAGCTCAAGCTGGGCGGTGTTGGTTTTTATGCAAAAAATGATTTCGTTCACGTCGACACTGGACGGGTTCGGCGCTGGTAAACAGCTGCTTTTCAGACCGGTCCGATCAGTCGGCGCGTTTGACGGATTCGTCGGCCCCTGCCCGTATCCGTTCCAGTTTTTCCCGCGTGTAGCGAGCTTCCGCTTGCTTGCCCATTCCTGATTGCGCCCGCGCCAGCCCCTGGAGAGCGATCGATTTTTGCCGGCTTCGCTCCAGCTGGGTCTTGAACGCATCTGCAGCTTCAGCGTAGTTCTGAGTATTCAGAAGGAGTTCCCCCAGGTATTCTGCCGATGGAAGATCGACAAAAGGCGGGCCGAATGAATACGGCATCGCCCCTTCCGTGACACTTGCTTCCCGGGCCAGGTCAATCGCCAGCAGGGATTCACCCCGGCTGTTTTCGAGCGCCGCACGGATCTCCAGTTCCATGACAGACAAGCGGTCCAGGTACAGTAAATCGGTTGGGGCCTGTTCTTCCTGACCGGTAATCACAGTGGCCAGTTCCGTATTCATCGCTCGAAACTGCAGCAGGAATTGCTCCGCTTTCGGGGCATCACCGGAGTAAGCCGCCTGCATGGCTCTTATGAAATTGACGGTCAGGCCTGGATCGAAGGCGTCACCGGGATTAAAGGTCCAGTTCGCAACGTCACTGTCCCAATCCCGGGTTTCAATCACGTACCGTGCCCACATTTGTACAACTGAACCGACCAGTGACCGGTCTGCATCCAGGTTCAGGCGGTCCGCGGGGGGACCTCCGCCAGCCTGGGCCTCGGCATAAGCTGCCTTCAGCAGTTCGAGCGCCTTGGTAAATCGCCCCTGTTGCAGGTAGCCATACAACAGCCAGTAGTTGTAATGCCCCCAGTGGCGCGTGCTCATTCCGCGCTGCCGGCGCATCTCGTTCTGAACTTTCACCGCTGCTTCGTTGGCGGTGACGACGTCATCCCACATTCCCACGGCGATGAAGATATGGGATGTCATGTGCTGCGAATGGCCTGCGTCCGGGGCCATCACGGCCAGTGCCCGGGCCGCGCGCAGACCGAGCACCGCATGAACCGGGTCGTCCACCCCGTGGATAAGGTAATGGGCTGCACCAGGGTGCCGCGGATTTTCGCTGAACACATCCTGCGCCAGTGCAGTGCACATCATGTACGTGGCCGTATCACGAACCCCTGCCTGTACCCCGAATAACGACAGCGCATAGAAAAGCTGGACCTCGTGATCATCCGGATAGCGGGCTGCCAGTTGTTCCATGGCCCGCATGTAGGCCACGTCGCGCTGGGCCTTGGTGCCACCGCCGTAGAGCAATTCAACGGCTGCCAGGAAGCCCTGTTCCCTGGGGGCCATGGTGCGGGTGATTCTCTGCTCCGGCGTCGGTCCGAGTTTCAGCAGCGCCCTGCGCCCGCCATCGAGGTCCTGCCGGTCCCAGATTGGATGGTTGAAGGTCATGGCCTCCCCCCAATACGCCATGGCGAATCCCGGGTCGATTTGCTGTGCTTTCAGAAACTCATCCCTGGCAAATGGATACTCGAACAGGTGAAGCAGCAGCATACCCTGGATAAACGCTGCCTGTGCCTCGGCAGATCTCGTTGAGGTTGGAAAGCTGATCTGGCCCAGGACACGGCCGGTGGCTTCGGGCTGTCCGGCGGAATGATCATCCCCCTCGTGGGCCGGAACACTGGTCGCAACCAGGATAAACGCCACCCAAACCGGCAACGACACGAACAAATACATCCTTCGGAAGCTCATCGCGAAAGTATAATGAATTTTTCGCCGGGGACTGAAGCGACTTCCATGAGCCAACAGAAATTCATTGCCATAGCCGGTAATATCGGTGCGGGAAAGTCCACGCTGTTGCACTTTTTGACCAGCACATACGACGTCGCCGCGTTTTACGAGCCCAACGACGCCAACCCCTACCTTCCGGATTTCTACAAAGACATGCGAAGATGGGCCTTTCAATCGCAGCTGTTTTTTCTCAGCAACAAGTTTCGAATCCACCAGGAGGCTGACCGGACACCTGGAGTGGTGATTCAGGACCGGACCATATTCGAAGATGCCGAGATTTTTGCCACGGCCCTGCACCGGATGCGCAAGATCGACACGCGTGACTGGCAGACCTACTGGTCTTTCTATCAGACCATCCTGGGGGCGATCAAGCCTCCTGACCTGATGATTTACCTGCACTGCTCAATCAGAACGTTGCGGCAAAGAATCCGGCTCAGAGGCAGGCAAATGGAACAGGATATCCCCCTGTCCTATCTGAAACGCCTGCAAAGCCTTTACGACCAGTGGATTGAAAACTACTCGCTTGGTGAAATACTGGTGCTTGATTCTGGCAAACTGGACTTTGCCAGCGACCTGGTCGACCGCCAGGATGTCAGGGAAAGAGTAGAGGCTCTGCTTCCCTCTGCTTTAAAACGAAGCGTTCCCTGATAAATTGTTTTATCCTTTGCGCAAATTCAATCTGTCTTTCGGAGTATGAAATGAAATTGTCCAAATTAAGCTGGCTGGCGGCGCCTTTTCTGCTGATTCATCCGGCTTTCGCGACTGCAGAAATTACCAGCCTGGCAGTCAGCATCAAAAACCTCTCACCACCAACCGGCACGGTTGAAGTCACGCTGTTCAATTCTGCAGAAACCTTCATGAAAGAGCCTTACCGGCAGCAGTCGGGCAAGAGCAATGAAAAGGGTGAGTTCATAACGGAATTCACCGATCTGACGTCCGGGGAATACGCTGTTGTCGTTGTCCACGACGCCAATGACAACGGCAAACTCGATACGGGCTTCCTGGGCTTTGGAGCTGAAAGCTACCGGTTCTCGAACGATGCTTCGTCCTGGTTCGGCAGGCCGGATTTCGAGGACGCCGTGATCGTCACGGCACCGGAAGGTAACCTGGTCGAAATTGATTTCGAATAGCTCCCGGCATATCAGAACAGCGAGGAACCCCGGACAAAATAGGTAATGGCGTCGGCCAGCAGGGCCAGGCCCACCAACCCGAGAAGCAGAGGCATCAGAACACCACTGACTTTGTCCAGGCCCTGGTTGATTCTCATCAGAACCGGCCGGGCCCGCTCACCCATCACCGCGGAAAGCACCGGCACCAATGCAAATGGCAGGGCAAAAGCCAGGTTGTAGGACAGCAACAACAGCACGGACTGCGTCGTTGTGCTATCGGTCTTGAGAATCTGGTCTATGGCCGCGAAGTAAGGAACAGCGAACGGTATTCCGATAAAGTTGATCACAGCGCCGAACCCGAAAGCACCGATCACCGAAAACTCCGTTGTCGTCTCTTCCGGCCGTTTACCGGTATTTTTCCGGGCGCCGAAGGCCACCCATAACAGGATGACCCCAAGGACCAATTCGACGATGAAATCAATCAACCGCGGATTGGCAAAGAATTCCGTAATCGAATCCATGAACAGGGCCAGGATGATCCCCGCACCGAAATAAGCCATCGTATGCCCCAACAACATGGAACTGCTGACCAGAACAGGTCGCTTCGACGCTGCGGCGAACACCATGAAGGCAAAAAGCACCGGGTTGACGACATCCGTCAACAGGATTGGAAAAAGTACTATCCAAATGTCCATATTGAAAGTTTTCAAATAGTTCCGAAAACATTGTAATTGATTTTTGCTAGACTGATTTGGAATGAATGCGTTCCTGACAGTGGAGAGACAGGGGGGGCTGATGCAGGTTTCCCTGAAGGATGATTGGGTATTCGACAACCTCAACATTCTCCAGGAAACCCTGGACAAGCTAATTCCGGAAACCGAAAAGCGGGTGAAATTCTCCTGCGGCGGGCTGAAGAATTTTGACCTTGCCGGTGCCTGGGTCCTGTATGAGCGTTCCATGGATTTCGAAGAGATCGGTGTCAAAACCGACTTCGAAGGATTTCGTGCGTCCCATTTCAAATTCCTGCAGCACATCATCGACATCGCGGCAACCAAGGAATACGTCCCGGGTTTTTTTGACCCCAAGCCCTCGCACTTAGTCCGCAACGGTATCAGGAAGCTGGGTGAGAACACCATCGAAGCGGTGGATTCCGTGGGCTATATCGCCCGGGCAGTGCTGGATGGCGTCAAGCGACCTTCCCGGCTGGTGATCGGCGAGATCATCCGGCAGGTTCATGCAACGGGGGCGGCGGCCATTCCAATCGTCATGACCGTCTGCTTTCTGATGGGCATCGTCCTTGCTTACCAGAGCGCCCGGCAACTGGAACAGTTTGGCGCCAATATCTTCATGGTGGACCTGGTAGCCAATTCCATTTTCCGTGAATTGGGCGTTTTGCTTGCAGCGATCATGGTTGCCGGCCGGTCCGGTTCTGCGTTCGCAGCGGCCCTGGGCACCATGAAACTGACCGAAGAAGTCGATGCGCTTCGGGTGATGGGCCTCAATCCCAACCAGATCCTGATCATTCCACGCGTGGTCGGATTAATGATCGCACTTCCGGTACTCACGGTCTTCGCCAATATTGCCGGTCTGGCCGGGGGTGCTTTTATCGGCGCTACTGTACTGGATATCAACTGGTTCTCTTTTACCGAACGCCTGGCCGAGACCATTGACGTCAACGACGTACTGGTCGGGCTGAGCAAAGCGCCCGCCTTCGCCTTCCTGATCGCGGTCACCAGTACGCTCAGAGGCATGCAGGTCAAGGGTTCGGCCGAAGAATTGGGGCGCCTCACAACCGTTGCAGTCGTTCAATCGATCTTCCTGATCATCGTCGCTGACGCCATCTTCACCATCGTCTACTCCAGGATTGGATTCTGATGGCGGAGCAACATGAACATGTCATCTCGATTCGCGGCCTGGTCAACCGGTTCGGCAGCCAGGTGGTGCACGACGACCTGAAACTGGACGTGCGGAGGGACGAAATACTCGGGGTCGTAGGCGGATCGGGAACCGGCAAATCTGTTTTGTTGCGCAGCATCCTCGGACTGCACGGACCCAATGAAGGAAAAATCGATGTTCTGGGGCATGAGATCAGGTACCACGAACCCGGGCCCCACAAACAGTGGGGCGTGCTGTTCCAGGGCGGAGCGTTGCTGTCCGGGCTGACCGTGCAGGAAAACGTTGAATTGCCCATTGCCCTCCACTCTGACCTCTCGGTCGAGATACGGCGGGAACTGGCCGTACTGAAAATCTTCATGGTCGGGCTGGACCTGACCGCCGCGGCCAAGTACCCGAACGAACTGTCGGGTGGCATGCAGAAGCGGGCCTCGCTGGCGCGCGCATTATCACTGGAGCCAAAAATCCTATTTCTCGATGAACCCACGGCCGGCCTGGACCCCATTTCGGCGTCGCAATTCGATGAACTGGTGCGCTACCTGGGCGATAACCTGGACCTGACCATCGTGATGATCACGCATGATGTAGACACGCTGTTCGGCGTATGCGACCGGGTGGCTGTACTGGTGAACAAGGGCATCGTGGTGGATACTGTGGATGAGATCGTGAAGCACCCTGACCCCTGGATCCAGGAATATTTTGGAGATCCCCGCGCCGTCAGGGCGCGAAGAGCGGCTATAGCCAAGGTGAAAACTTGACCCATGTTTAAAGGTGACAGAAATTTCGCAGTCGGTTTGTTTGTCAGCATTGCCATTGCTGCGTTCATATTTTTTGTCGTCTGGTTGACGGGACGAACCGGGGAGCAGGATCTGACCCGGTACACGTTGTTGTTTCACAAGGATGTCAGCGGATTGAATGTCGGCGGACCGGTGAAATACATGGGCATGAAAGTAGGCACCGTGGTGATGATGGATATCGAACGGGCAAATGGCGTCAAAATCAGGGTAGATATCGATGTCCTCACTTCCACACCTGTCGACAGCGGCACATTTGCCAGCCTCGCCCTGCAGGGAATAACCGGGGTAGCCGTGGTCAATCTTGAAACGGAACCCGAAACAGAAACGGAAAAGCACAGCCCTCTGGAAGTTTTATCCGGTCGGGACCATCCGGTCATTCCGGTCAGAATCGTTGGCTTTTCGGCGCTGATGTCCGATGCGCCAGAAATCATGAACAGGCTCAAAAGCGTGCTGGGCCAGGCGGAAAAAATCCTCGGTGAAGAGAACCAGACCGCAATTACGGGCACGCTCGAAAACATCCAGGCCCTGACCGACACCCTTATCGCCGAAAAGGAAGCCATTGGCGCCCTGCCCGGCAATCTGAACACCACCATCGCTGACATCCAGGCAACTGTGCGGCAACTCCAGGGCATGATCAGCGAACTGCAACCCGGCATCAATTCCACCGTCGAAAACGTCAACCAGAGCAGTAAGAACCTGGCCAGCCTGACCGGCCGGGTCGATGGCATGCTGCAAGACCACGAACAGGACATTGGCCGGTTCGTACAAGATGGGCTCGCTGAAGCACCAGCCCTGATGGCGCAAACCCGCAAAGTCCTGCGTGACCTCGAAAAAATGCTCCAGGACCTCCAGGATGGTCCTTCGCAACTCATTTACCGCCACGACGAAAATTCAGTAGAGATAGAGCCATGATGATGAAAAACAGATCGCGATTGACCATTCTGGCCCTGGCTTTTTTACTGTTAAGCGCCTGCAGCAGTGTGATGGACAGCAAACGGGCTGCCAGGCAAACCTATCTGCTAACCCCGGATCCGTCCATCAATGCTGAAGCCGCTCCATCGACCGCGCCAGGACTTGCAGTGGCAATCAGCGTGGCACCCGGCCTCGATACCGATCGGATCATTGCCCTGAGCCCGGATGCAAAGCTCAGCCCTTACGCCAACGCACGCTGGCCGGACCATTTACCTGAGGTGATCACCTCGGTATTGAAGCGTTCCCTGGCCGCCTCTGGAAAATTTTCCTCGGTCGAGGCATCTTCCAGGGCCAGCGGTGACGATTGGCTGCTGACCCTGGAATTACAACAGTTCTATGGCATTCAGAACAGTGCCGGGGAAACATCCAGCGTCAGGGTCGAGTTGGCCGGCAGCCTGGCGTGTAACGGCAGGAACGTACCGATCAGGGTGTCTGATTCAAATTCCGTTTCAGAAGAGCGCCTGTCTGCCGTGGTTGCGGCACACCAGCGTGGCCTCAACAACGTCACTCGCCTGGTGCTTGAACAGATGGAGAACTCTTGCTCATGAAATTTCCAAAGATCTGCAGCATCTGCAGCGTGCTTATGCTGAGTGTATTCTTGAGCGCCTGCGCCACCCTGGACCCTGACTACGAGGACCCCACGGTCACCCTCAGTTCCTTCCGGGCACTGCCATCGGAAGGCATGATCCC